>Ga0210377_10000278_pt1 | contig 48463 bp, 42 predicted proteins | sample PLM4_65_b1redo_FD_155480 | JGI IMG/M metagenome (GOLD analysis project Ga0210377, IMG submission 155480) | Groundwater sediment microbial communities from an aquifer in East River, Colorado, USA - PLM4_65_b1 redo | ecosystem: Environmental > Terrestrial > Soil > Riparian zone | place: USA: East...
GAGCGCCCCGACCGAGCGGGGCGCGCGGCTGTGCGTGCTGCTGCCGGAGGCGCCGGTTGAAGGTCCTGGTCGCGGATGACGATCTCGAGCTGGCGGAGGTGATCGGCTTCGCCCTGCGCCAGGCCGGATACTCCGTCCTGTCGGCGCCCGATGGTCCATCGGCGATCGAGACATTTCACGCCGAGCACCCCGACCTGGTGATCCTCGACGTCAACATGCCGCGCCTCGGCGGCTTCGAGGTGCTTGCGCGCCTGCGCGCCGAGACGACGGTGCCGATCATGATGCTCACCGTGCGCTCGAGCGAGGAGGACCAGGTGCGCGGGCTCGACCTCGGCGCCGACGACTATCTCACCAAGCCGTTCAGCCCGCGCACGCTTCTGGCCCGGGTGCGGGCGCTGCTGCGGCGCGGCGGCGCCGAGCGCCCGGGCAACCTGGTGTCCGGCGACCTTGTCCTCGATCCCGGCAGCCAGTCGGTGCGCGTCGCCGGCGGCGAGCCGGTGCGGCTGACCGCCCTCGAGGCGCGTCTCCTGCAGCTGTTCCTGACCAACCCCGGTGTCACCTTGCTGACCGAGAGCCTGGGCCGCCAGGTGTGGGGCCTGCGCGCCGCCGGCGATCGCACGCTGCTCAAGCAGCTGGTGCACCGCCTGCGGCGCAAGGTTGAAACGGATGCCACGGCGCCCGAACGGATCGTGACGGTGCCCGGCGTCGGTTACCGGCTCGAAGGCGGGCGCTGAGCACCGCGGCGGCGCGCCGAGGGTGCGCGGGCGCCGGAGGGCGCCGAGGACGGGAGGATCTCTAGGCGGCGCCGCGCCCGCCGGCCGCTGTCGCGGCGCCGGCAGCGGCGAAGTCGACCCGGGCGACGGCGGCGTTGACGACGAAGACGCGCATATTGTTGCTGGTGGGGTCGACCGGGATCAGGAAGAACCCGGGCCGGTCGGCGGCGTAACCGACCGTGAAGCCGGCCATCATCTCGCCATCCTTGAAGGTCACCATGACGCGCCGCCCCTGTCCCCGGGCGTTCGCGAGATCCATCTCCTCGACATGCTCCTTTCTGCCGACCAGGGACTTCACGAAGAAGACTGCTTTGAGCGCGGCGAGCGCGATCGTGACCGGCGATCGCTCGTTGCCCTCGGGGTGGACGTGGAACTCGGGTCGGTTCGGGGCGAAATCGCGCGTCGTCCCCTTGCAGAGCCGGCCGTCGGCGTAGCGGGCGACGACGTTCAGGGTGGTCGGGATGGGGGTGTTCATGCGGTCCCTCCGTCGGATGAGCGGGCAGCCCGGCGCGGCGCCTCGTCCACCTGACCGGAATTTAGGCTCCCGTACTGCGCACGTCAACGATGAACCAGGGCCCGGTACCGTGCGTATAGACTGGCCGCGCCGCCGCATAGGCCGGCGCCGGAGACCCGTCCATGCCATCCCCGTCGTTGAAGAGCGGTGTCCTGGCGCTGCTCCTGCTCGCCATGGTTCCGGCCCGCGCCGGTGCCGGGCCCGCCACGGCCGCCACGGCCGCGGCGCCGGCGGCGCAGGAACAACTCGCCGGCGAGGTGGCGCGGCTGCGCCGGGTGGCGGCCGGGGTCCCGGGTGACGACGAAGACTGGAAAGCGCTCCGCCCCGACGTCGAGCGCCTGCTCGCGACCGCCGACACGGAGATCACCGCAGGGCGGCTGTACTACGGAACCGAGCGGCTCGGCGACGCGCGCCGGCTGGTCATGGCGGTGGCGTACCGCGCCGGCCGGCCCGGCGCGGCGCACGACATGGAGCAGTTCATGGCCGCCTGGCGCGACACCGACGCCGATCTGGCGGCGGACGAGGCGCGCCTCAAGGCGGGCGGGTGGCGCGGCAGCCCGGCGGCCATCCGCGCGCTCGGCGAGTCGGCCTTCGGGCAGGCGCGCGTTCTCTACCGCGCCGCCCGCGACTACGCCGCGGCCGACAGTCCGGCCTCGGCTCTGCACAATGTCGGCGAGGCGCGCGCGGCCATCGACTTCGCCAACTTCTGCCGCGGGCTGCGCTTCGACCCGGTGACGCCGGCGGCGGCCCCACGCACCGTCGCCCCCGAGCTCGCCGCGCTCGAAGCGCGGGTCCGCGCCGCCTACGTGCCGCCAAGGTCGATCGACAACCACGCCGATTTCATCCGCATCCACTCGACCCTCAAGCATGCCGCCGAGCTCGATGCCGCGGGCCTGCGGTTCGGCGCGCTGCACGCGTATCTGAAAGCGCGGCGCGCCTTCGCCGTGCTCGAGGCGGGCTGGGCGGGACGGCCGGCCCCGGCGGTGGCGGCGCTGCGCGAGGCGCGCGAGCGGGCCGCGGCACACCTCGCCGCCCGGGGGCGCGACGACTCGATCGGGACGCTTTACCTGGAAGCGGCCGACGGCCTCATCGAGCGCGCCGCCGCCGCGACCGACCTCGCGACCGATGCGCGCTCCGCGGCGGCGATCCTCGACGATGTCCTCCCGGCGTACGTCGCGGCGCTCGAGCCCGGCGCCCGGCCCGAACCGCCGCGCGCCGACGCCCTGCGTGTCACCCTGGTGCGCTGGCCCTACACCTGAAACCTCAGCGATCCGGCAGGTCTGCTGGTGAAGGAGGTCGTCGACAGGTATTCGGGACGGGTCGTCTTCGTGAGCGAGAACTTCGGCGAGTCGAAACTGGCGGAACGGTTCGGCGTGACGCGCTATCCGGCGGTTTTCGTCGGTGAGGTGCTGGTGGCGCGGCCGCGCGATTTCGGCTTCTTCGCGACCGGCGAAACGTCGGGGCGCTACACCCCGTGGCGCGACCCGGCGAGCCACGAGCGATTCACGCAGGACCTGGCGCGCATGATCGACATGGCGCTCGGCGGCCGCATGAAGGACCTCCGCCGCGAACGCGGTGGCGATGACGCGGCGGCGAACGACGCCGCCGGACCCGCGAGCCTGCCCGAGCTCAACCTCGGCGACCTCGCGGGCGGGCCGCTGCTGCGCGCGGATTTCGCCGGTCGTGTCGTCGTGGTCGAGTTCTGGGCGTCCTGGTGCCCGCCCTGCCGCTCGACGCTCGGCTGGCTGGGCACGCTCGCCGGACGGCACGGCGACGATCTCGCGGTCGTGGCCCTGGCGATGGAATCGGACGAAGCGCAGGTGCGCGAGGTGGCGGCGTCGAGCCCGTCGGTGCGCTGGGCGATCGCCACGCCCGCGACGGCGCTCGCGTTCGGCGACGTGATCGCCGTGCCGACCTTGTTCGTTTTCGATCGCAGCGGCAGGACGGCCTTCGTCTCCTACGGCGCCCCGCCCGATCTGCACGCCCGCGCCGGCGCGGTGATCGAGTCGCTTCTCGAAGAGGCGGAGCGCTGAAGCGGCCGGCGCGGCTCCGGGCAGCCGGGGCGCTGATGGCCGTCGCGCTGGCGGCCTCTGCGGTGGGCGCCATCGCCGGCGCCGCGGGCACCGCGCGAGGCCGCCTGCGTCGACGAGGACACCATCGTGCTGGTCGGACGGTCGCTGTTCATGGCGGGCGCCGGGCCGCGCCTCACCACGGTGAGCTTCGACCTCCCACCCGGATGGACCGCGCACGCCCCATGGCCCGCAGCCGGGGGCCACGAGCCGGGGCCGGGCGCGTCCACGCCGCGGTTCGAGGTGGATCCGACGGCCGCGGCGATCGACCGCCGGCGGCTGCGCGACATCGCGCGCGGTCGCTGAAGTCCGGTTCACCCCCGCGATACGGACCCTTGCTATCGCTCGGACACACTCCTAAACTGAGGCGCCGCGGCCGGAGCGGCGCCGGTCACGCCCCGCTCCGCAACGCGGCTCGGAGCCATCCATGGACAGGACGACCCTGCGCATCTACGACGACAGCCTGCGGCGATGCAACGCCCGACCGGGGTTCCTGAGCCGGTTCTACGACCTGTTCATCGCCTCCTCGGACGAGGTCCGGGCCAAGTTCGCCAACACCGACTTCGAGCGGCAGAAGCGGGCGCTGCGCGCTTCGCTGCACATGATGGCGCTGGCGGCCGAGGACCCGGCGAAGGACCCGCAGCGCTACCTCAAGGACCTGGCGGCGAGCCACGGCCGCCACGGTCTCGACATCGGCGCCCGTTTCTACGACCTCTGGCTCGACAGCCTGCTCGCGGCCGTGAAGGAGTTCGACCCCGAATACAGCCCCGAGGTCGAGAAGGCCTGGGAGGCCGTCATGATGGTCGGGATCTCGTACCTCATCTCGCGCTACAACGACCCGCCCCGAACCCAGGGATAACCCGGCGTCGGACACCGTGCTGGCTCGTCTTCCCCTGCCGGCCCGCCGGTCGGGGGTGGTACGCCCCTTGCTGTTTCATGGCTCCTTTGCCGGATTTTGCGCCGTTCAGGCCTGATTGGAGTGGCGTGGGCAACGGGAGGGCGGGTTGGGCCGCAAAAGCTGCGCATGAGGCTGGATGCGACGGGAATTTCTTCCCTTCGCGGGAGACCGGGGTGGTGGACCAGCCGCCTCCCCCGCCTCGCCGTCGCTGTCGCTTTCGTCATCACCCCGGTCGCCGCCACGACCACCGCCTTCTCCCAGGCCAACGACGACTGCCTCGCCTGCCACGAGGACCGCACCCTCACCGGCACCCGCAAGGGGAAGACCATACCGGTCTTCGTCGATGCGAAGCGATTCGCCGCCTCGGTGCATGGCAGCCTCGATTGCATCTCCTGCCACGCCGACATCGAAGGCAAGGAGCTGCCGCATGACGACACTCTGCAACCGGTCGACTGCGGCACCTGCCACGACACCATCAAGGCCCAGCATGCGCGGTCGCTGCACGGCAGGGCGGTCGCCCGCGGCGACCCGCTGGCGCCGGTCTGCTCGAGCTGCCACGGAGCCCACGACATCGTCCCGGTGCGGGCGCCCGGCTCGCCGGTCGCGCCGCTGCGGATCCCGTTCCTCTGCGGCAAGTGCCACGAGGAGGGATCGCCGGTCCAGAAGCAGCGCGACATCCACCAGGATCACATCCTGGAGAACTTCTCCGAGAGCATCCACGGCGAAGGCCTGCTGCGCAAAGGGCTGATCGTCGCGCCGTCCTGCGCCTCGTGCCACACCGCCCATTCGATCCTGCCGCACACCGACGCGGAGTCCTCGATCGCGCGCCGCAACATCGCCGGCACCTGCACGAAATGCCACGCCGAGATCGAGATGGTCCACCGCAAGGTGATCAAGGGCGCCCTGTGGGAGAAGGAACTGCACGTCCTGCCGGCCTGCGTCGACTGCCACCAGCCGCACAAGATCCGCAAGGTCTTCTACGACCAGGGCATGGCGGACAGCGACTGCATGCGCTGCCACGACCGGCCCGACATCGAGGCCTCGTCGGACGGCCGGTCGCTTCATGTGAGCGCCGTCGACCTCGCGGGGTCGCGCCACTCGAAAACGTCGTGCAGCCAGTGCCACTCGGGCGTGAGCCCGTCGCGGGTGCGCGCCTGCGAGACGATCGCCGCCAAGGTCGACTGCGCCTCGTGTCACGCCGAGGTCGGTCAGCGGTACCAGCAGAGCACGCACGGGCAGCTGCTCGCGGAGAACGACCCGAACGGGCCGAGCTGCAAGGAGTGTCACGGGACGCACGGCGTGCTCGGCAGAATCGATCCACGGTCGGCGACCTTCGCGATCAACGTCCCGACGCTCTGCGCCCGCTGCCACCGCGAGGGCCGGAAGGCCGCGGCGCGCTACGCCGGCAGCCAGCACGAGATCATCGAGCACTACACCGAGAGCATCCACGGCAAGGGACTCACGAAGAGCGGTCTCACCGTCACGGCGATGTGCACCAACTGCCACACCGCCCACGGCGTTCTCCCCGCGAGCGACCCGGCGTCGAGCGTCAACCCCCGCAACATCCCGAACACGTGCGGTCACTGCCACCACGGCATCGAGGAGCAGTTCCAGAAAAGCGTGCACGCCACCGAGGTCGGTGTCACCAAGAAGGAACTGCCGGTCTGCAGCGACTGCCATTCGGCGCACACCATCCGGCGCACCGACCAAACCGGGTTCATGCTCGACATCATGACCAAGTGCGGACGCTGCCACGAGGCGATCGCCCGCACCTACTTCGACACCTATCACGGCAAGGTCTCGCAGCTCGGCTACACCAAGACGGCGAAATGCTACGACTGTCACGGCGCCCATGACATCCTCAAGGTCGCCGACCCGCGCTCGCATCTCAGCCACGACAACGTCGTGCAGACCTGCCAGAAGTGCCACGAAGGAGCGACGCGCCGGTTCGCCGGCTACCTGTCGCACGCGACGCATCACGACCCCGACAAGTACCCGTTCCTGTACTGGACCTTCTGGGGCATGACCTCGCTGCTCATCGGCACCTTCTGCGTCGGCGGGTTGCATACACTCTTGTGGATCCCGCGCGCGCTCCAGATGCGGCGCGCGCGGCAGCGGGTGGAAGCGCCCGCCGCGCCCGGGGCGGGACCCGGCGCCGGGGCGCCGCCACCGGCGGCCGGCCCGCCGGCGGCCGGGCCGACGGAAGCAAAGGGAGGCGACCGTGGACGCTGACAGACGGGGCGCGCAGTTCGAGCGCTTCACCCGCCTGAACCGCGGCCTGCACGTGGTCATGATCATCAGCTTCATCAGCCTGGCCCTCACCGGGCTGACGCTCAAGTTCTCCTACACCCCCTGGGCGCGCACGCTGTCGCACCTGCTCGGCGGCTTCGAATCGGCCGGCTACATCCATCGGGTGGGCGCGGTGCTGATGATCGGTCTGTTCGCGACCCACATCGCCGACCTCTGGCGCCGCAAGCACCGCGAGTACGGATCCTGGCGGGCGCTGATCTTCGGCCCCGACACGATGCTGTTCACCCGGCGCGACATGAGCGAGCTCATCGACAGCCTGAAGTGGTTCCTGGGGCGCGGCCCGCGGCCGCAGTACGGACGCTGGACCTACTGGGAGAAGTTCGACTACTTCGCCGTGTTCTGGGGAATGATGGTCATCGGATCCACCGGTCTCATGCTGTGGTTCCCGGTGTTCTTCACCCACGTCCTGCCCGGCTGGCTGATCAACGTCGCCAGCATCATCCACAGCGACGAGGCGCTCCTGGCGGTCGGTTTCATCTTCACCGTGCACTTCTTCAACACCCACCTGCGCCCCGAGAAGTTCCCGATGGACCTGGTGGTCTTCACCGGGCGGATGCCGATCGAGGAGTTCCGCGAAGACAAGCCGGCCGAGTACGAGGCCCTGGTCGCGAGCGGACGGCTGGAGGAGCACCTTGTGGAGCCCTACCAGCCGATCGTCATCCGCACGGTGCGGATCTTCGCCTCGGTGGCGCTGTCGCTCGGGTTCCTGATCGTCCTCTGGATCATCTACGCCATGCTGTTCGCCTATCGCTGAGGTGTTTTTCCCCGCCGCCTGACAAAACCGTGATCGGTGTCCAATCCGCGCCCGGCGCCGCCGCCGGCGCGCGCGGACGCCGACACCCCCCGCTTTGACCGCGTCCCGCACGGACCCTAGATTCCCCACGGAGTGGTCTATGGCCTTCGAGCGTGAGCGCGGCTTCAGTCTCGTCGAGCTGGTGATCGTGATGGTCCTCGCGGGCCTCCTGGTCACGGCCGGGATCGTCTTCGCGCTCCCCTGGGTTGGGCGCGAGGAGGTGCGCGGCGCCGCCTACCAGGTCCAGTCGCACCTGCAGCTGGCGCGGGTGCACGCGATCACCCGCAACCGCGCCTGCCGCTTCGTGCTCGACGCCCAGTCGGGCTTGATCCAGGTCGTCGATCTGAACGACCCCGCCGACGGCACCGACGACACGCTCGTGGCCAGCGCCACGCTGCCGCGCACGGTGAGCTTCGCCGACCCGTCGGGCGCGACGCCGATCACCCTGGCCGCCCTGGCCGGAACGAACTACCAGGCGACCTACACATCGGACGGCCGGGTGAGCGAGGGGGCGGGCACGATCACCCTCAACGGCGGCGGGCGCTACGAACGCGTGACACTGTTCGGCGCCGGCGGGCTGCGGGCCGAGATCTGGGACGGCGCCGCGTGGCGCGCCGGCACCTGAGGGACGCATGGACGAACGCGGCTTCAGCCTGATCGAAGTCCTCCTGGCCCTCTTCCTGATGGGGATCGCCCTCATGTATGCGGCGCCGATGTTCGCCACCGCCATCCGCGAGAACGCCGCCGGGGCCGACCTCGGCTCGGCCGGCGCCATCGCCGTCGACCGGATGGAGGCCCTGCGCGCCAGCGACTTCTACCAGCTGGCGGCGGGCGGCGACCTGGCCGCGAACGTCGGCGGCTTCTCGGACACCGGCGACCCGCGTTTCACGGTGCGTTGGCGCATCACCGACAACGGATCGCCGGCGACGCTGAAGACGATCAGCGTCCGCGTGATCGCGGCGCGCCAGTCGACCGGCGCGTCCAAGGAAGTCAACCTGACCACGGAGCGCGCCCGGTGAGCGACCGCCGCCGCGAGGCCGGGTTCAGCATGGTGGAGATGGCCGTGAGCCTGGCGCTGTTCTGCCTGGCGATGGGGGGGATCTCGGGCCTGCTCATCCAGAACTCGCAGGTGAACCGCACCGAGCAGATGCTTGCCGAGGTCCAGGGCAACGCGCGCAACACGCTGTCGATGATCGTCCAGGTCCTGCGCTCCACCGGCTGGGACCCGATGAACACCGGCATGATGACGGTGGTTCTCGATCCGCTGCCGAACGACTCGGTCAACTACATCGAAGTCCTGGCCGATCTCAACGAGGACGGCGACACCGAGGACCCGAACGAGCGCATCCTGATCCGTCACATCAACAACCAGGTCGAGTGGCGCACGTCGAGCGACGTGTCGCAGCCGTACGAAATCCTGGCCGACAACATCACCAACGACAGCGACGGGGACGGCGTCGTGGAGACCATGTTCGTCCCCGACTCGCTGACCGATCCCACCCGGGTCACGGTGCGCATCACGGCCCGCTCGCCGACGATCGACCCGCGCCGGGGGGATTACCTGCGCTACACCATCTCGAGCGAAGTGTCGCTCAGGAGGAACCTGTGAACCGCGATGCGGAGCGCGGATCGTCCCTGGTCCTGGCGATCTTCGTGCTGGTCCTGATCACCGGCATGGGGGCGGCCCTGCTGTTCGTCACCGAGACCGAGATGAAGATGAGCGCCGTCGACGTGCGCGCCAAGCGCGCCTTCTTCATCTCCGAGGCCGGTCTCGAGGACGCGCGCGAGACGCTGCGGGTCGAGAACCTGTCCGACCCGTCGCCCGCCGACCGCGACACCCTGGACGACGAGTTGGTGTCGGCGGCCGGCGCCAACGGGACGCTCGACTTCGACCCGGCCGCGCTGAAACCGCTCTATGCCGCCGACGGCAGCGTCGCCGGTTTCACGGGATACGGCGACGATCTGCCCATCAAGACAACGACCTCGTTCGACGGGGGCGCCTACGCGGCCTTCCTGACCAACGATCCGCTCGACGGCAAGACCAGCATCAACGACACCAACAACCGCGCCATGCTCACGGCCATCGGCACGGGCCCCACCGGATCGATCGAGATTGTCCAGGCGATCGTCGAGCGCGCGCCGCTGCCGTCGATGCCCGCCACCATCACCATCCTGGGGCCGTCGGCCGATTTCGACGGCGGCAACTCGAACGCCAAGCTCTACATGGGCGACGACTGCGGCCTGCCGGGCTTGTCCGTGCCCGTCGTCGGTGTGATCGGCACCGGCTCCGAGACCAGCGCCGAGGCCGGCGTGCAGAAGCCGAACTCGTACACCTCCGGCGGCAGCACCGGCAACGACACGGTCAGCGACATCGCCGGCAGCATCGACCCGCAGTGGATGGACTGCGACTACCTGCACGACCTGGCGCGCAGCGTGCGCGCCGCCGCCGACGTGGTCGGCGATGCGACGACTTCGAACGCCAGCCTCGGCACGCCGCTCGACCCGCGCGTGGTCTACATCGAGGGCGACTACACGGTCGGCGGCGGTTTCAACGGCGCCGGCCTGCTCTTCGTCACCGGCGTCCTGACCTTCCACGGCAACGCCGCCTGGGAGGGGCTGATCTACACCATCGGCAAGGGGCAGTTCGAGCGCTCCGGCGGCGGCAACGGGATCATCTCCGGCGCCAACCTGGTGGCCGACGTCGCCGGCCCGGACGGAATCATGTGGACGGCGGACGACTGCGCCGGCGCCGACGGCGTGCTCGGGACGGGGGACGACGGCTTCGCGACCGGCATCTACCACAACAACGGCGGCGGGACCGGCGACACGGTCTACTGCAGCCAGGACATCTCCGCCGTGGAGTGGGAGTTCCCTTTTGGCGTCGTCTCCTTCCGCCAGCGCTAGTCCCGCTCCTGGCGAGGCCTCCGGGTCCGGTCATCGCCCGACCTGCCTGCTCACGGTCGATGTCGAGGACTGGCGCGACGCCCACCTCGCCGGCGGCACCGCGGCGGACGGGCCGGCGTCCGACCTCGAGCGGCCGCTCAGTCTCCTGCTCGACCTGTTGGCCGCGCACCGGGCGCGGGCCACCTTCTTCGTGCTCGGCCGACTCGCGCGTCATCACCCGGACCTCATCAGGCGCCTCGGACGCGATCACGAGGTGGCCACCCACGGCCAGACACACACCGACCTGCGCCGCCTCGACCCGGCCCGCCTGCGCGCCGAGATCCGTGACTCGCGGCATCTCCTCGAAGATGTCACTGGCCGCCCGATCGGCGGCTATCGAGCACCCAACTGGTCGCTGGGCGCGGTCCTGCCGTGGGGGGCCGAGGTGATCGCCGCCGAGGGACTGGCGTACGACTCGAGCCTCATCCCCGGCCGCGGTCTGTGGTTCCTGCCGGGCGCGCGGGTGCCGCGCGGGCCGCACCGTCTCGCGGGAACCGCCGTGTGGGAGTTTCCGCCGACGGTCGTCGACCTCGGGTTCGCCTCGGCGCCGGCGGCGGGCGGGGCTTTCCTGCGTCTGCTGCCGACGGCGGCGATTCTCGCCATCCTCGACGGGGCGCGCGCCCGCGGCGAACGGCCGCATCTCCACGTCCATCCGTGGGAGGTCGGTCCGGCCGCGCCGGCTGCGGGCGCCGCCGGGCGACGTCAGCGGCTGCTGCGCGCCGGCGCCGGCGGGGTCGCGGCGAAGCTCGCGGCCATCCTCGGATACTGGCAGTCGATGGCGATCAGCGACGATTGCTGGCGTGTCGCGGAGCGGGCGGCGTGAAGACGGTCGTTCTCGGCGGGGGCATCGCCGGCCTGTGCGCCGCCTGGGGGCTGCAGCGCGCCGGGGCGGATGTCGTGGTGCTCGAGGCGGCGCCGGAGGTCGGCGGCCTGGCCGGCGGCTTCCGCGATCGCGGCTACACCTTCGATTTCTTCTCGCACCGCCTCTGGACCCGCGACCAGGAGGTGCTCCGGCTGGTCGAGCAGTGGACCGGCGCCCCGCTCGTGCGCGCCCGCAAGGTGAGCCGCATCCTGCTGGGGTCGCGCCTGTATCACTACCCGCTCGACCTGCGCGACCTCATGGGGTTCCGCGGCCTGCGGCTCGGTGCCGGGGCGCTGCACGGTTACCTGATGGCCCGGGTCACGCCGCGCGATCCCGAGTCCGAGCGTGATTTCCGCGGCTTCATGACGGCGCGCGTCGGCGCGCCGCTGTACGACACCTTTTTCGGACCGTACACGCGCAAGCTGACCGGCCTGCCCCCCGAGGCGCTGGCGAGCGACCTGGCGCGCGAGGCGATCCCCCCCTCGGGTCTGCTGCGGCAGCTGGCGCGGCGCACGCTGCGGCTCCCCGATTCCTGGGACGACCTCTACTACCCCGAGGGCGGGTTCATGACGATCGCCGAGGGGATCGCGCGGGCGATCGAGCACGAGGGCGGCGAGGTGCGGTTGCGTCACCGGGTCGCGGCGATTCGCGGCGACCGCGACCGCATCGACACCGTCGAGGCGGTCGGGCCCGCGGGGCCGGCATCGTTCCGGGCCGACCTCGTGGTCTCGACCCTGCCGATCCCGGCGCTGCTCGGCGCCCTCGACCCGCCGGCCGATCCCGCCGCGCGGACCGCGGCGGCGGCGCTGCGGACGCGCGCCATGGTGGTCGTCTACCTGGGCCTGCGGCGCGAGCGTCTGAGCCCCGATCACTGGATCTACGTCCCCGACCCGGAGGTGCGCTTCAACCGCCTGAGCGAGACGATCAACTACTCGCCGCGCATGGCGCCGCCCGGCCGCACCGGACTGTGCGTCGAGATCGCCTGCGATCGCGGCGATGCCGTCTGGGCCGAGGACGACGACACCCAGGTCGCGCGTGTCGGCGGCGATCTCGTGCGGCTCGGCCTGCTGCGCTCGACCGGCGAGGTCGAGGCCGCGTGGGTGCGCCGCTTTGCCGCCGCCTATCCGCTGTACACGCGCGACCATCGGGGGGCGATGACGCAGGTCGAGACGGCCCTCGGGCGGATCGCGAACCTGCGCTGGTGCGGGCGGCAGGCGGCATTCTGGTACGGCAGCACGGCGCAGGGGATCCGCCAGGCGCTCGACCTCGCCGCCGACATCGCCGCCCCCGCGGAGCGCGCGGCATGACCACCTTCATCCTCGGTCTCGTCGGCGCCGCGGCCGTTGCGGCGGCGGCCGCCAGCATCGCGCGCCGGGCCGGCGCCGGCCTGACGGCGCCCGGGGCGCGCGGGCGCTACGAGGGACTCCTGCTCGGCGGCGCCGTGGCCGCGGGCGCGCTGCTGCTCTTCCAGAACGTGCTGGTCCACGACGCGCTCTGGTATTACACCTACCTGCGGTCGGCGATCGTCGATCTCGACCTGGATCTCTACGCCGAGTTCGCCCTGCGCAATCCGCACGGCATGTACCTGCCGCCGCCGGGCACGCCGATCTTCCATCTCGGGACCGCGCTCGTGGCCGCGCCGCTCGCGCTGGCGGTGCGGCCGGTGGCCCTGTGGCTGCGCGACACCGGCATCCTGCCGGGTGGCGACGGCTATGGCGCGCTCGAGATCCTCGCGGTCACCTTCACATCGGTGCTCCTGGCCGCCGCGGCGCTGGCGCTGACCCACCGGCTGGCCCGGCGTGTCGTGCCCGCCGGCGCCGCGCTTCTGGCGGTGGCGGCGCTCCTGTACGCCAGCCCGCTCGCCTGGTTCGCGTTCGTCTGGCCGGCCTACCCGCATGCCGCCAGCGCCGCGCTGGCAGCCCTCTTTCTGCTCCTCTGGCACACGCGCGGCGCGGATCTCCGGCCGGCAACCATGGGCCTCCTCGGGCTCGTCGGCGGCGGGCTGGTTCTCGTCCACCCCCAGGATGCGATCTACCTGGCGCTGCCGCTCATCGATCTCGCGCTCGCCGCGCGGCGCCGCGGCGCGTCCGCCCGCGGCCTCGCCGCCGGCGGCGGCGCGCTCATCGCCGGCGCGCTCGCCGGGTTCGCCCCGCAGATGGCCGCATGGATGGCGGCGGCGGGCGCGCCGATCCAGGACGTCTATGGCGCCATCGGCGACCCGTTCCGATTCGGGCATCCGGCGGTGCTCGAGGTGCTGTTCTCGGGTTACAACGGCCTCATCACATGGACACCGCTGTGCGGCGTCGCGATCGGTGGCCTCTTTCTCCTGCGCCACCGCGACCCGCGCCTGTTCCGCGGCCTGCTCCTGATCGTGGTCCTCGAGGTCTGGGCGATCGGATCGTACGGCTACTGGTGGGGCGGCGCCTCATTCGGGGCGCGCTACTTCCTGAGCGCCTGGCCGGCGCTCGGCGTCGGCCTGGCCGCGGCCGTCGCCGCGGTGACGCGCCGCGCCGGCGCCTCCCTCGCGGCGGCGCTGGCGGCGCCATTCGTCTATTGGAACCTCCTCCTCATGGCGCAGTTCCGCCTCGAGTGGATCCCGCATAACCGCCCGCCCGATTTCGCCGCCGCCCTGGGGCGCCAGGTGACCGAGGCGCCGGCGGCACTGCTGGCCGGGCTCGGCGCGCCGTTCCGCTGGAACCGCGTGCTCGTACTCGACACGCTCGCCGCCGCTCTCGAGGCGCGATCACCCGCCGGGGTGGCGCTGTGGGCCGTGCTGGTCGGCGCCGGCACGGCGCTGCTGCTCGCCTGGTGCGCCTGGCTGGCGGCGGCGCGCGCGCCATCGGTCCTTTCCGGCCGCCGCGCCGTCTTCTGCGGTGCCGGCGGCGCCGCGATCGCGACCCTCGCGGTCGCGCTGGTCGCCGTCCATCCCGGAAGCCGGCGGATCACGCTGCAGGGCGATCCCCTGCCGCGCACGATCGCCGCGGGGCGCGGCGAGCGGATCGCGCTGTCGGCGCCCACGGAGGGCCCGACCGAGGCGACCCCCACCGCGGTGGCGCTCGCGGCGCACCGCGCCCGCCGCCCGGCCGCCGGGCCCGGGACGCTCAACGTGATCAGCTTCCTGCGCCAGGGCGCCCCACGCCGCGAGGGGGACGCGGTCGCGGACCTCACGGTCGAAGGGCGCGGCTGCGCCGCCGCCCGCTATGCCCTGCGCGCCGGGCTCGAAACCGCGGAAACCGCCCCGGGTCGCATCGAGGCGCGCGACCTGATGCGCCACGACACCGGCCGCGCCGACCCGGTGCAGCGCTGGTGGCAGGACGATCTCTCCAGTCGGCACTACTGGGGCCAGGCCTACCTTGCGACCTTCCTCCTGCCGCAGTCCTGCGAGCCGGAGGCGATCCGTCTCATGGTCGCGCCGGGCCCCGGCGAGCTTGTCGTCAGGACAGTGATCGTCTCGGAGGACGGCCCGGGCGGAGGGATGCGATGAGATCGCCGGCGACAGGCCCGGACGGGACGCCGGGGATGGCGGCGCCACCCGGACTCGCGGCCCTGATCGCGCGCTACTTCCGCGTCTCTCCGGCGGCCGGCCTGTACCACGTCATCCGTTGTCTCGGGTTTCCGCGGCTCGCCGCCGTCGAGCGCGCCCTCCCCAAGGAGGGCGACATCCTCGATGCCGGCTGCGGCTACGGCCTGCTGTCGGTGCTGGCGGCGGCGCGGGCGCCGCGACGCCGGGTGGTCGGGATCGACCGCCTCGCCAGCCGGCTGGCGGTCGGCGAGCGCGTGGCCCGGCGCCTCGGCCTCGCCAACCTGCGTCTCGAGAGCGGCCGCATCGAAGCGCTGCCGCCCGGCCCGTTCGACGCCATCGTCATCGTCGACGTGCTGCTGTACCGGCCGCTCGCCGACCAGGCGGCGGTCATCCGCGCCTGCCGCGAACGGCTGCGGCCGGGAGGCCGGCTGCTCATCAAGGAACAACTGCGCGAGCCGTCATGGAAGGCGCGCTGTGTCGATCTTCAGGAGCGGCTGGTGGTCGGCTTCAAGACCGGCAAGGACCGCGGCGGACCCTGGGCCGAGATGGCGCCTTCCGGCACTCATCTCTGGACCAGCGACGGCGTCATGGCGCTGCTGCGCGACAGCGGGCTGCTGGCGACGATCGAGCCGCTCCACGCCGGCTGCTACCTGTCGCACCACCTGGTCATCGGGGTGGCGCCACGGCGGCCGGCACCGGCTGCGCGGACGTCCGTGGCGGCCCGAGATCCGGCGGCTGCGGAAGATCCGGCGGCTGCCGCACAGAGCCCGGCGGCGTGAGCCGCGCGACCAGGTCGGCCGCGGCGCGCCGGTGCGCGTCGTCCGCCGGCCAGCCCGCGAGGAACGCACCCAGCGCCTGCACCGCCTCGTCGCGGCGACCCTGCTCGTAGCGCACCCTGCCGATCAGGTACCACGCCTCCGCCATCGAGGGATCGCGGCGCAGCGCCTCGGCCGCCTCGGCCGCCGCTTCGTCGGGATGGCCGTTGCTCAGCAGCGCATCGGCGAGCGAGTAGCGCGCCCGCGCATGACCCGGCTTGTCACGCACGATGGCCCGCAGGACGTCGATCGCATCGGCCTGCCCCTGGCGCGCCCTCAGGTTGGCGAGGTTGATCTGCGATTCGAGCTGGCGCGGCGCCAGCCGCAGTGCCGCGCGGTAGTGCCGCTCCGCCTCGGCGAACCGCCCCTGGCGGTCGAGGGCCGCGGCCAGGTTGTTGTGGGCGAGGGCGAATCCGGGGGCCAGATCGATGGCGGTGTGGTATTCCACCACGGCGCGGTCGTACTCGCCGGCGTCGTACAGCGCAAGGCCGAGGTTGGAATGCACCATCGCCGAGCCGGGCGACGTGCGCGCCAGGCGGGTGAACAGGGTCAGGTCGTCGCGCCAGAGCGTAGTCTGGCGCCCGGCCAGCAGGATCAACCCGCCCAGAACGGACACCGCGGCGGCCAGCCCCGCCCGGCGCAGGCGCGGTGACGCGACGGCCGCGAAGGCGGAGACCGCCCGCGCCGCCAGGAGCGCCAGACCGACCGACGGCAGATAGAGGAACCGGTCGGCGAGCAGGACATCGCCGAAACTGCCGAAGCGCAGCACCGGTACCAGGGTCACGGCGATCCAGGCCAGCGCGAAGGCGGCGCGGCGGCTGCCGCGGGCGGCCGCGACACCGGCCGTCACGATGATCGCCAGCAGCACGGCCGACAGCACGACGACCGGATCCAGAAGCGTCGTGCGCGGCGGGTAGGGATAGTGCGGATCGAGCCCGATCGGCAGCAGCAGCAGGGTGGCGTCGCGGGCCAGGACGAAGATCGCCGTGGCCAGCCAGCCTATCGGGTCGAGGTGGAAGATCGGGTCGGCCTCGAAACCGAGCACGACGCGACGGAGCACCAGCCAGCAGCCCAGGATCACCAGATAAGGCGCCATCGTACGAGCCGCGATCCGCAGGCGCACCGACCGCCGGCCCGGACGCAGGAATCGATCGAGCCCGAGCAGGAGCGGCAGGGTCACTGCCATCTCCTTCGCCATGAGCGCGAGGAAGAAGCACGCCAGGGCGGCGGCCCGCCGACCCCCGGCCCCGGACGCGCGCCGGACGCCGGCGCGGTCGAGCAGGAAGGCGGCGAGACACAGGACGGCGCACAGGAGATCCGTGCGACCCGAGATCCAGGCGACCGACTCGACATGCACCGGGTGGGCGGCGAACAGCGCGGCGCCGAGGGCGGCCGCCGCGGGCCATTGCTCGCGCCGGCGGGCCAGGGCGTACACCAGGAGCGTGGCAGCCAGGTGCAGCAGCAGGTTGGTGAGATGGAAGCCGGCCGGCAGGCACCCCCAGACGGCGGTGTCGAGGGCGTAGCTCAGGGAGACGAGGGGTCGGTAGAAGGCGCGGAATCGATCGTGATGATCACCGGACTGCCAGAATCCCGAGGTCAGAAGGGAGGCGAGCCCGCCGGACTCACGCAGCTGGCGGTTCTCGACGATGAGCGGGCGATCGTCCCAGACGAAGCCGTGGTAGAGCGAACCGCCGCAGGCCAGGAGCGCCACCACGGCGACGGCCACGAGCGCCGGCCGGTGGGCGCGCCCGCTCACCGTGCCGCCGCGACCCCGTGCGCGCCCTCGTCCGCGGCCTCTTCCAACGCGGCCTCGATGGCGAGAAGGACTTCGACCGCCAGCAGATGCCCCATGTTGACCCCCACGAAGGGGGTGGCGCCGTCGAGGCCCGGGCCCCGGAGCGCGGCCGAGGTCACGGCGATGAAGCGGCGCCCGGTCTGGTTGAGGCGGCGCATGACGTCCGTTCCCGGGCTGGCGACGATGGATCCCTCGATGGAGATGCCGGTCGCCATGTGCAGGCGCACCAGCGCCCGCGCCGTCCGCAACGGCTCCTCCTCGTGACCCTGTCGTGCCAGGGCGGCGCCGATGGCCGGTACCTCGAGCCCCATGATGATGGCGGTCTTGTTGATCCCGATCGATCCGCCGGTGAGTGACATCGACCCGGCCTGGAGCGCGGGCTCCTGCAGCACCAGCATGGGCCGGCTGTCGAGGTTCAACTCGTCGAGCGTCCGCTGGCCGAGGCCCAATGTCAGCAGACCGTCGACGATCGCCCCTGCCGTGTGGATGCGGACCGGCTGCGCAACCCGGTTCTTGTAGACCGCCACATTTCCCTCCCCTGCCGCGGGCGGTGATCTATTTGACAGCATCAAGTTAGGGTCCTAGATTCGCTCCGTCAACTGCCCGACCGGTCGCACGGCCCCCTCCGGGCATGCGCCCGGGCGCCGGAGGCGGAATGCGCTTTCGCTGTAGCCGCTGTCATGCGCCCACCGAGATGGCCCTGCCGTCGGGCGACGCCCCGGTCCTGGTGGCCTGTTCGGCGTGCGGCCGGCGCCACCGCATCTCCGTTCGCCGACCTGCCCTGCAGCCCGACGCCGATCGTTACCGCAAGGCCCGGGAATTCGCCGACGCGAACGGCATCGATCTCGGCGCGGCCTACTCGGTGCTCGAGGGGATCATGCGTCTCGAGGACGCGCAGGCGCTCACGCGTCCCGGCTCCGGACGCGCCGGCACCGGGCGCCCCGGCACCGGGCGCGTGACCGGCAGCACCACTCCCCTGCGCTCGCTCCAGAGGGATCATGCCGTCACGGCCGCCGTGGATACGCCTGCCGGTACGGGCGCGTCCGCCGCACGCCCGTCCACTGCGCCGGCCTCCGCGTCGACCGGCGCCGCTGCCGCGCCGGCCGCACCCGTCAGCGGCGTCCCGGGCGGCGGCACGGAGGTCGACTATGACCCCGCCTTCGCAGCCGCGGTGGGCGATGGCCGCCTGACGACGCGGCAGGCCGCGGAGCGCGGCGATCGCCAGGCGCTCGCCGCCCGCCTCGCGCACCGGCATCGCCTCACGACGGACCTCGCGCTTCTCGTGGCCGACAACCGCATCACGGTGCACGAAGCGCTGCAGCGCAAGAGAAACCGCGAGGAGCGCGACGTGCCACGATCGCAGACCTCGATCTCGCACGGTGTCTGGAATTTCATCATCGCCAGCATGGGGACCCTCATCCTCTTCGGCCTTCTGGTCCGGGTCTACAACGAGTGGGATATGTACCTGACCGCGCGCGCCGAGGCCGGCGAGCGCCCGCGGATAGTCCTGCCGGCGGCCGCCGTGAAGGCGGCGGGCACCGCGGCATCGCGCCCATCGCCCCCGCCCGTCCCACCGCTCACGGTGACGCGCACCGATGCCGTCGGTCAGCTGATCGAGGTGACCGGCCCCGATCCGCGCAGCGTGCTGCTCGGTTTCTGCAACGCCGGCCGCGCCGCCGGGCATCGCCGGCCGTTCGGGATCGCCCCCTCGGTGCCGCCCGGTGGCGGGATCCGCATGGGGTTGTTCATCAACCAGGATCAGCCCGACGCCCCGGTGCGCGCCGTCCGGATCCACCGCGACCCGCGCTCGGGACGCTGGTCGGTCGGCGACGGGCGCACGCCGATCGTGACCGAGAACGCGCCGTCGCTTCCCGACGGGGCGAAGATCCTCCCCGTCGACTCGAGACTGCCGGACGACGGCGGCGGGGCGGAGACCGACGCCGGCGCGCCCGCCCCGGCCGGGGAACCTACTTCTTCAGCAGCGCCTCCATCTGATCCATGACGCTGTTCATGTCCGCCATCGCGGCGGTGAACGGCGCCGGGGTGGTCATGTCGACGCCGGCGTCCTTGAGCAGGTCGATGGCGTACTTCGACGAGCCCGACGACAGCATCGTGAGGTAGGCGTCGCGCGCCTTCGTCGACGGCTTCGCCGCCGCCGCTTCCGCCAGTATCCCGCGGGCGAGCGACGACGAGGCGACGATGCTGGTGGCGTACTGGTAGACGTAGAAGTCGTAGAAGAAGTGCGGGATGTAGGTCCACTCGATGCCGTACAGGTCGTCGACCTTGCAGACGCCCTGCGCGACGCCGTAGTACTCCTTGAGCATGGTGCGGTAGAGCGTGGTCAACTTCTCGCCGGTGAGCGGCTCGCCGCTCTCGGCGATCTCGTGGATCCGCAGCTCGAACTCGGCGAACATCGTCTGGCGAAACAGCGTCTGGCGCAGGTTGTCGAGCCGGCTCCCGAGCAGGAACAGGCGCGTGTCGGTGTCCTTCGTCTGCTTCAGCATGTATTCGAGAAGCAGCGCCTCGTTGAGGGTCGAGGCGACCTCGGCGATGAAGATCGGGTAGTCGGCGTTGACGAACGGCTGCGCCCGGCTCGACAGGAAGGTGTGCATCGAGTGCCCCGACTCGTGCGCCACCGTCCCGACCTCGTCGTAGAGCCCGGTGAAATTCTGCAGCTGGAACGGGTGCACGCCGTAGACGCCGGTGCTGTAGGCTCCCGATCGCTTGCCGGTGGTCGGCATCCAGTCGATCCAACGATCGGCGAACCCCTTCTTCAGCGCCGCGACATAGTCGGGCCCGAGCGGCGCCACCGCTTTGAGCACCAGGTCCTGCGCCTGCTCGGGCGTGTAGCGCAGGTCGACCGAACGGACGATCGGCGCGTACAGGTCCTCGTAGGCGAGCGTGTCGAGCCCCATCATCCGCTGGCGCAACTTCAAGTATCTATGCAGGGTGGGCAGGTTGGCGCGCACGTCGGTGATCAGCTGATGGTAGACCTGCGTCGGCACGTTCGCCGGGAAGGTCGCGGCCGCGAGGCACGAATCGAACTTGTGCACGTCCTTGTCGAAGACGTGCGTCTTGACGTTGGCGTCGAGCGCCGCGCCGAAGGTGCCGCCGTAGCTCTGCAGGGCGCCGAAGAAGGCCTTGAAGGTCGCGATCCGGTCGTCGCGGTTCGCCGCGGCGCGATATTTCGTGTAGGCCTGCGCGTCCAGCCGCACCTTGTCGCCGCCCGGCAGGGTGACCTCGGGATACGGGAACTCGGCGTTGGCGAAGATGTTGCGGATGGCGTCGCCGGCGCCCGCCAGGTCACCGGTCCTGGCGATGATCGTCTCCTCCGGCGCCGTCAGCGTGTGCGGCGCCCAGCGCACGATGTCGTCGAGGTAGGTGGCGTACGGCTTCAGGCGGGCGTCCCTGGCGATGAAGTCCTTCACCTTGTCGGCGCCCATGGCGAGGATCTCGGGACGCACCCAGGCGATGGCGCTACCGTACTGCACCGCCAGGAGCTGGGCGGCCTGGTTCATCTCCATCCGCTTCTGGTCGCGCGTGTCCTCGTCGCTGCGCATGCTGGCATAGACGTACAGGCGCTGCAGGGCCTGGGCGATCTCCATCGCGGTGTTGGCGGCCGTGTACAGCATGTCGGGCGATTCGCCGAGCCGGCCCTTGTACTGCACCAGCCCGGGGATGCGCCCGGCCACATCCGCGCGCGCCTTCTGCCAGGCGACGTCGGAGGGATACAGGTCGGTGGTCTTCCAGGTGAGTGTCTCGGGAACGCTGGCGCGCTCCGCGGCGATGACCGGGAGTGCGGCGATCACCGCCGCGGCGAGCAGCAGGATCGGCGGGCTCAGGCGTTTCATGGTGGATCTCCTCGTCGTAGGGGCCGGGCCGGATCGCACCGCCCGGTCGGCCGCGGGGTGCGCCGGCGGCCTCCTGCCGCCACGGGCGCCCCGCCGGCACCCGGACGGGTGGCGCGGCGATTGGGTGCGACGGCGCGATTCTATGCCCGCCGGGCGATCCCGGGTCAACAGACCCCGGCGCCCCTCTTCCTGCCCCCCGGGGTGCGGTTTCGCCATAGAATCACCATAGGGTCCCCCGCATCGGACAGCGATTCCCGGGGTTACATCGGAGCACACCATGAACAAGATCGATCGTGACAAAGTGCTGCGCTGCTACCCGGTGCTCGGGGAATTGGCGCCGGATCTCCTCCATAGGGTGGAGGTGACCGCCCAGCCGGTCCTCGCGCCCGCCGGGCGGCGGCTTTTCGAGGAGGGGTCACCGTGCACCTTCTTTCCGCTCCTCGTGGAAGGGGTGATCCGCGCCACCAAGTCGGGCCCCGACGGGCACGAGATCCTGCTCTATCGGCTGAACCCCGGTGAGAGCTGCGTCATCACCGTGGTGGCGCTCCTCGGTGAGAGTCCCTACTCGGCGGTGGGGTCGGCCGAAAGCGATCTGAAGTTGTACGGCGTTCCCCGGAGCCTGTTCCTCGAACTGGTCTTGAAGTCCCCCCCATTCCGCGTCTTCGTCTTCGAGTTCCTCTCCCGGCGCATGGCTCACCTGATGGCCCTCATCGACGACGTCGCCTTCCGCAGGGTCGACCAGCGCCTGGCCTCGCGGCTGCTCATGCACGACAAGGCGATCGCCGCGACGCACCAGATGCTGGCCGACGAGCTGGGGACGACCCGCGAGGTGGTGAGCCGCACGCTCGAGTCGTTCGAGGAGGAAGGGATGCTGCGGCTCGGCCGGAGACGGATCGAGATCCTCGATCGCGATGCGCTGGCACGGGTGCATCGCAACGAGGCGCGCTGAGAGGGGTCGTCCGGGTCGGCCTCGGGTCGCTGTCCGCCCTCCGACCCGGGGCCGCCGGTGATGCGCGGCGATGGCCGGCCCCGGGCCGAAGGGGGATGCTCCCTCGAGCGGGTCGAGGTGGGAGGTGTGGTCAGTCCCGGACCGAGTCTGCGGCATCCCGGCGGGACACTTCAGTAACTTCTGTCACACTCCCCCGACAACGGCTGTCGATCACGGAGGCCCGGATTCCGTCCGGGGCCCCGCGATGCGCACCTGGTCGCGCCGCACACCTCGCAGGCGCAGAGCATCGGGGCGGGTCCTGGTGATGACGACCGGCAGCGGTCCGGCGCCGGGCGCCGCCACGAGAGTCAGGACCCCGTCGGTCACTTCGACGTCGATCTCCGCCGCGCCGCCGGCGGCGATCCGCACCTCCATCGTCCCCTCGAGATCGGTGAACCAGCCGCGCGGCCGGATGCTCACCCGCACCAGGCGGCGATCCGCCGGCACCTCGATGACCGTCAGCACACGCGCCCACGGCGCGCCGAAGCCGTCCAGGCGGCCGTGAACGGACAGCACGGCGCCGGAATCCGCGAGGCGCCCGCCCGGCTCGACGATCACCCGCGCGCTGCCGGCTTCCACGCGCACCTCGATCCGCCAGGGTGCGTCATCGGCACCGGCAGCGACTCCGCCGCCGATACCGGCGCCGCCGGCAGCGGGCGCCGGCACCCACGATCGGTCGACCACCTGTTCGAATGGCAACGCCAGCAGCAGCACGACCGCGAGCGCCAGACCGCCGGCCGCTACGAGGGCCGCGCGCCGGCGGCCCGGTCGGGCGATGGCGACCCGTCCCGCCGCGGCGCGCGACAACACCCGGTCGAGCGCCAGGAGCGTTCCCCAGACGAGGAAGCCGGACCACAGGACGTCCGACAGGAAGTGCGCCCCGGCGGCGACGCGCGCCGCGCCGATGGCGAAACCCAGAAGGACCGCCGTGCCGACGGCGATGCGCGCCGCCGCCGGGCGCCGCTGGCGCAGCGCGTAGCCGAAGGCGCCGAGGGCGAAGCCGACCGACGCGTCGCCGCACGGGAACGACTTGCCGTGCGGCCCGGGGGCCAGCGGCGGCACATATCGGTGGTCGCCGCCGAGGGTCGCCGTCCGGTGGGGTCGCGGCCGGCGCACCTGCTCCTTGCACAGGACGTTGACCACGAGCCCCGGACCGAGCGCGAGCCCGAGCACGACGAGAAGACCGTGGGCGGTCAACGCCCTCCCCCCGGCGCGTCTCCGCCCGGCCACCATCATCGCCACGCCGGCCGCGGCCAGTGCCGCCGCCAGCCACGGTGTGAGGCGATGCAGCGCAACACAGATCGGCCACCCGGCGGCCGGCCATGGTCCGCCGGGGCCGCCCGGACGATGGAACAGCGCCGAGACATGGAGATCGAGGTCGGTGGTCCAGAACAGGGCGGTGGTCGCCGCGGCGGCGATCAGAAGCCCGGCCGGCTGACCCCAGGATGGTGGTCGGAGCATCACATGCGCACCGCTGGGAATTAGAGCACGCCTTCCCCGCGCGGGCGTAAAATGGAGATAGCTCTCGACCGGGCGTTGGAGGGGGACGCCCATGACCGCCGTCAAAGGAACCGTCACGATGACCCCGCTCATCGAGCGCCAGAGCGGCCTGTGGGAGATCCGCAGGCGCCTGGCGCAGGAATGGAGCGGAACCACCCGGAAGGGCCCGGCGCACATCGACCAGGGGCCGTTCATCACCATCTCGAAAGCGCTGGGCGCCGACTGGGCGGGGGTCGCCCGGCACCTCGCCGATCACCTCGGCTGGCAGCTGTTCGATCGCGAGATCCTCGAGGAGATTGCCCGCGAGAGCCACATCCGCGGGGCGATCCTGTCGCAGCTCGACGAGCGCGAGGTGAGCTGGATCGAGGAGACCCTGGCGCGGCTGGCGATCCCCGACCGGCCGGCGCAGCACGCCTTTCTCGACCAGATGGCGCGCGTGATCCTGGCGCTCGGGCGCCGCGGCCGCGCCATCCTGGTGGGGCGCGGCGCCAACTGGCTGCTCGACCCGGCGTGCGGCCTGCGCCTGCGCCTGGTCTCGCCGCTGCCGGTGCGCATCGCCCGCGTCGCGGCGTGCGAGGGGCTGGCCCCCGCCGAGGCCCGCGAGCGCATCCGGCAGGACGATGCCACCCGGGCGCGCTTCATCCGCCAGGCCTACCGGGAGGAGATCGACGACCCGGCCGGGTACGATCTGATCCTGAACGTCGGGTCGCTGGCGGCGGACGCAGCCGCCGAGTGCGCCCTGGCGGCCCTGCGCCACAAGCTCGGCCCCGCGGCGGCCGGGCGCTAGGACGCACGGGGCACGCCCGCGGCTCCACCCGCCACGACCGGCGAAGACGCCGGCATCCGCATCGTCCTCAACTGGCTCGACGAGGTCCGCCGGCTAATGGCCGACCGGCGCTGACGACCGCACCAGCGGCACCTGCAGAACGCTCGCATGCGCGGCGTCGTGGTAAAGCCGCACCGTGACCGGGCGCGCGTCGGCGCCGCTCTCGTCGCTGACCCGGCCGCCGCTGTTGTAGTTCTTCTCGGCGAACGGCGAATCGGCGGGACCGATCACCAGACGCAGGCGGTGCCCCCGTTCAATCCGGCGCGCGACGAAGGTGAACGAGTCGAACTCGTAGCGCTCGACCTTCCCCGGGGTGACCAGCTTCGCGACCCGCGGGTCGTCGCGGTAGCGGGCGCGCCGGGCGTCGGCGGCGAGCAGGACGCTGCCGCCGTCGGGGGCGATGTCGTAGACCGCGGCGGTGAGGTCGGTGTCCTTCTGATCGAGCGCGATGTGGGCGGTCAACCGGAAGAAGCCGGCGATCTCGGTGGCGGTCTCGAACGGGGCGCCGTGATAGATGAGGCTGCCGCCGCGGTTCAGGACGACGGCGCGCTGGTCGGTGAACTCGGGCGCCGTGGCGTCGTCGGCGAGCCAGACGGGCGCGGTGTCGAGCGGGTCGTAGAGATACTGGTCGGGCGCCCCCTTGCCGGGCGTCGCCGCGAGACGGCCGCTGGCGAAGACGTCGGCCGCCCCGCCGGCGGTCGAGTCGAGGTACAGCGGCTGCGTCGAGCCGGTGATGCCGTCGAGGCTGTCGGCGGCGCGCCATTCCTCGGCGCCGGCCACGTAGTACATGACCGGGGCCTGGATAAACGCCGGCCGCGGCCCCGCCTTCATGGTCCAGTCGTACCAGGCCCGGTGCAGATCGTTCAGGTCGACGAGGCTCGCCGGGCCGAAGCTCAGTCCGCCGAACTGCGCCTGCGGCGTGCGCGTGCCGGCATGGTCCCACGGCCCGATCACCAGAAAGTGCGTGCTGCGCGCCACCGGCCCCGCGGCCGCGAGGTGCTTGCGGTAATGCGTCAGCGCGCCCTCCTGGTCGCCGTCGTACTGCCCGGTGATGGTCAGGATCGGCAGGCCGATGCGGGCGTACTGTTCGGCGGTCGGGTTGTAGGAGTCCCAGTAGGCGTCGGGCTCGGGGTGGGCGATCCAGTTCTGGAAGATCGGCGAGGGCATGCCGGCGATCGTGTCGAGATCGCGGAACGGCCGGTGCTCGAGGTAGAGCCGCTTGAAGACCGATCCCCAGTACGGGGCGTCGGCGAAGATCGACCCCTGGCTGGCGTTGCCGGCGACGTAGGTCAGCCACTGGATGTCGTACGGGTAGAACATCCCGTCCTGCAGGGGAAAGTCGACCCCGGCGTACGGCGCCGCCACCGGCACGATGGTGGCGAGGTGCGCCGGGAACTCCTTGGCGGTCGCCCACTGGTCATAGCCGGCGTACGAGCCGCCCCACATCGTCACCTTGCCGTCGCAGTATGGCTGCGTCGCCAGCCACTCGACAATGTCGTGGCCGTCCTTCGCTTCCTGGAGGAGCGGCGTGAACTCGCCCTCGGAGTTGCCGCGCCCGCGCGCGTCGATGGTCATGAAGACGTAGCCGTGCGCCGCGAAGTACATGCCGCGCTCGTGGTAGGTCTGGCTGATGTACGGCGTCAGCGTGAAGACGCACGGCAGCGGCGTGTCGATGCCGTGCGCGCGGTACAGCGTTCCGTTGAGACGCACGCCGTCGCGCATCGGGATGCGGACGCCCCAGGTGATGGCGACATCGGGCGCCGGCGCCACGGGCGGTGCGCCTGCCGCGGCGGCTGTGGTGCCGGGGACGGCGGTGACGCCGCCGCAACCGTCCGTCTGCCAGCCGCACCAGCCCGGGCCGCGCACCACGCGTCCCGGGCGCGCGCCGGTGTGCTCGCCATCCTTCAGCACCTGCACGCCGTTGACGAAGACGTCCTTCACGCCGCTGGCGTATTGCTGCGGTTTGTCGAAGGTGGCGTGGTCCTGGATGCGCGCCGGGTCGAAGACCACCAGATCGGCGAAGCAGCCGGCGTCGAGACAACCTCGGTCGCGCAGCTTCCAGTTCTGCGCCGGCAGCCGGGTCAGCCGCCGGACCGCATCCTCGAGCGTGATCAGCTTCTCGTCGCGGGTGTAGCGCCCGAGCAGCCGGGCGACGTTGCCATAGGCCCGCGGATGGGTCGACGACAGCAGGAAGACCCCCTCCGGCGCCGACGACTCGGCGTCCGAGCCGAACGCCACCCATGGCTGGCGGATACCGAGGCGGACATTGTCCTCGCTCATCAGGAAATACGCCGTGTCGACACGCGAGTGGTCCTCGATGACCAGGTCGATCATCGTCTCCTCGGGATTCGTGCCGCGCTGCGCCGCCACCCGCGCCAGGGTCATGCCGGTCAGCGGCTTGAGCGCCGCGTTCTTGAAGCCGATGAAGCGGATGCGCTCGGGCGAACCCGCCGCCAGCGCCAGGTTCTCCCAGGCGTCGGTCGGCGTGCGCATCTCCTTCAGGACGCGGGCGCGGATGGCGGGGTCGCGCAGCCGCTTCACCCAGGCGTCGAGACCGCCCTCCTGGACCCACGGCGGCATCGCCGCGTCGAGACCGGTGGCGCCGGCGATGTAGGTGTACATGTTGGCGCTGACCGAAACGCCCCGGGCGCGCGCCGCCTCGATGGCGGCTATCGCCTGCGCCATCTTCGGCCAGTTGCTCTCGCCCGCCGCCTTGAGGTGGTAGATCTCGCCGTGCACGCCGGCGTCGCGGGCGATGCCGATCAGTTCGTCGACCGCCTCGAGGAACCGGTTCCCCTCGCTGCGGATGTGCGCCACGAAGCCGCCGCCGGTCTCGCCCGCGGCGCGCGCCAGGGCCACCAGCTCGGGGGTTTTGGCGTAGAACGCCGGCGCGTAGATCAGCGACGCGCCGATGCCGAGCGCCCCCTCGGACATCGCCTGGCGCGCCAGGTCCTGCATGCGGGCCAGCTCGGCCGGCGTCGGCGCGCGGTCGTCGTAGCGCAGCTCGTGCTCGCGCAACGTCGTCGCGCCGACAAACGACGCCACGTTCGGCGCGACACCGCGCGCCGTGACCTGGTCGAGCCAGCCGCCGAGGGTCGCCCAGGTGATGTCGTACTTGATATCGCCCTGAAGCGCGCGGGCATCGGCCTTCATCCACTCGTCGTAGGGCCCCATCGACGTGCCCTCGCCGAAGATCTCGAGCGTGACCCCCTGCTTGATGTCGCTCATCGAGCGACCGTCGACCATGAACGCGTCCGGGGCCCACGACAGCATGTTGATGAACCCCGGTGTCACCGCCATCCCGGTCGCGTCGATGGTGCGTCCGGCGCGGGCGCCCGCCAGCTCGCCGACGGCGGCGATCCGGTCGCCGCGCACCCCGACGTCGGCCCGTCGCGCCGGGGCGCCGGTGCCGTCGTAGACCGTGCCGTTGCGGATGAGGAGGTCGAACGGCGGCGGGGGCGGGGGCCCGGCCGGCGTCGCCGCGGTGGCGGCCGCGGTCGCGCCGCGCGCACCCGGCAACGTCAGCGCGCAGGCGAGCAGAATTGTCAGGGCGGCACTTTTCCTGAAGACGGGACGCATCGGCGATTGTTCCCCTTGCGGCTTCGGCGGCCTCGGCGCCACCGGTGGCCGCCGCGGTGGCGGCGGACCGGCGGCCCATGCGACGGGCGCGATTCTATCCCAGGGCGGCGGACGCCGCGGCGGACGCGGGGTCGTGTATCATCGCGCCCGCCGGCGACAACGCCGGGGTGCGCGCGGAGTGAGAGGGGGCGTATCCGGGGCATGGAACTCAAGAGCGACCAGATGCTCGGGCATTACCGCATCGTCGACAAAATCGGCGAAGGCGGCATGGGTGTCGTCTGGCGCGCCCGCGACACGACGCTCGATCGCGAGGTCGCGATCAAGGTCCTGCCCGATCACTTCGCCGACGATCCGCAGCGGCTGGCGCGCTTCGAGCGCGAGGCGAAGGTCCTCGCCTCGCTGAGCCATCCGGGGATCGCCACCATCCACGGGCTGCACCAGGCCGGGGGGATCCATTTCCTGGCGATGGAGCTGGTCCCGGGTGTCGACCTCGCGCAGCGGCTGGCGGCGGGGTCGATCGCGATCGACGAGGCGCTGGGGATCGCGCTTCGGGTCGCGGAGGCGCTCGAGGCGGCGCACGACAGCGGCGTGGTGCATCGCGATCTCAAGCCGGCCAACATCCTGGTGACGCCCGACGGCAAGGTGAAGGTGCTCGACTTCGGCCTCGCCAAGGCGCTCGACGCCGATCCGTCCGGGAGCGGTTCAACCTCGTTGTCCCCCACACTGACAACGCCGGCGATGACCCGCGCCGGGGTGATCCTCGGCACCGCCGCCTACATGAGCCCGGAGCAGGCCAGGGGGAAGCCGGTCGACCGGCGCGCCGACATCTGGGCCTTCGGCTGCCTGGTGTACGAGATGCTTTCGGGGCACCGTCCCTTCCAGGGCGACGGTGTCAGCGAGGTGATCGCGGCGGTCATCATGGCGCCGGTCGAGTTCCGTGATCTGCCGGCGGCCGTGCCGCAGCGCATCCAGAGGCTGGTGCGCCGCTGCCTCGAGAAGGACCCGCGCCGCCGGCTGCGGGACATCGGCGAGGCGCGTATCGCCATCGACGAGGTCCTCGCCGGCACCACCGACGAGGTCGCGGCCGCCCCCGCAGTCGCCGCCCGGCGGTCGCCTATGGCGCTCGCCGCGATTGGCCTGGGCGCCGCGGCCGTGGCGGCTCTGGCGACCGCGGCCGCCTTCATGCTGCTGGCGCCGCGGCCGGCGGAGACGCCGGTGCGGCGCTTCGAGATCGCGGCCCACGGGCCGTTCCGATCGGGGATGCAGGGGCGGCTGGTGGCGATCTCCCCCGACGGCAAAGTCGTCGCGTACGTTGAGCAGGGGAAGCTGCTGCTCCGGCCGCTGGCGCGCACCGAGCCGCTGGTCGTCCCGGCCGCCGCCGAGCCCATCCTGATCTTCTGGTCGCCCGACAGCACCCACATCGCCTACGCGGCGGCCGGCAAGCTGTGGAAGGCGCCGGCGGGCGGCGGTGAGAGCACCGCCATCGCCGACATCCGCATGCAGCTCTCAGGCGGCAGCAGCGCCTCCTGGTGCCCCGATGGCCGCATCGTCCTCAGCACCGGCGAGGGCGGCATCATGAGGGTGTCGGCCCAGGGCGGCGATTTCGAGGAGATCATCCCGGTCGAGAAGAGCACGGAAACCGACCTGCACGACCCCACCTGCCTTCCCGACAACAGCATCCTGTTCGTGCCGCACGCCGCGGGCGGGCGCCCAAACGCCCTGGTGCTGTTCGCCGACGGGCGGCGCAGGGAGATTCTGAAACTCGCCGCCGACCAGGACATCTGGTTCCCGGTCTACGCGCCGACCGGGCAGATCCTCTACCATCGCCATCCCGCCAACGCTGGTGTCTGGGCCCTGCCCTTCTCGCTGGCGCGGCACGAGGCGACCGGCGAGCCGTTCCTGGTGGCCCCCAACGCCGACGTGCCGAGCGTGTCGGCGGACGGCACCCTGGTTCACGTCGAGGGGTCCGGCTCGCGCCTGACCCGCATGGTGCTGGCCGACCGCGCCGGCAAGGTGCTCGCCCAGGTCGGGCCGGCGCAGGAGCAGTGGCCCTTCCCCGAGTGGTCGCCCGACGGCCGGTACGTGGCGATCACGGCCAAGGAGAACGAGCGCGACGACATCTGGATCCACGATGTCGAGCGCGGCACGCGCACCCGCCTCTCGGTCACCAATGCCACCTACAGCATCGAGGGCTGGTCACCCGACGGCAGGAGCATCCTCTACAGTGAGGGCTCCGGCCCTCCCCTGACGATGAAGGTCAAGTCCGCGGACGGCGGCGGCGAGGCCCGGACCCTGGGCAGCGGATGGGCGGGGGCCTATTCGTCCGACGGCCGCTATGTCCTGTTCGCGGACTACGCGACCGACACCAACTGGGACCTTCACTTCCTCGACACCCGCGGCGACGGCAAGCCGGGGACGCTCGTGAAGCAGCCGGGGAACGAATCCTGGCCGCGCCTGTCGCCCGACGATCGCTACTTCGCCTACGTCTCGGACGAGAGCGGCGCGGACGAGGTGTACATCAAGCGCTTCCCGGGCGCCGATGGAAAATGGCAGGTCTCGATCGGCGGCGGCATGTGGCCGCGCTGGGGCCGGCGTGGCGACAAGCTCTACTACGTTCACGATGAGACGGTGATGGAGGTCGACGTCACCCTCGGACCGGAGCCCCGTCTCGGCACGCCGCGCGCCCTGTTCACCCGCAAGCCGCTCGGCTGGCCGCTGGTCTTCGGCTGGGCGCCGGGATTCGACGTCTCACCGCAGGGCGATCGCTTCGTGTTCGCCGAGCCGGTGGACAGCGAACGCCAGGACCGCGGCGGCATCGTCGTGCTCGAGAACTGGGCGCGCGAGTTCGCCGCGCCGGCGCGCTGAACGGGGACAGCGTCCCGACCCGGAGCGATGCCGCGCGCCGGACCCTGCCGATCAGGGTTGGCGTGATTCCCCGGCGAGCTCCGCGAGCCGGGCACGCATCTCGGTGTCGTCCGGGTGCCGGCGCAGGAACTCCTCGAGGGTGCGGATGGCGCCCCGTCGATCGCCGCCGCGCGCCTGGTAGAAGGCCAGGGTCCAGACGTACTTCGGATTATCGCGGGCGAGTGTCGCCGCCTGTCGGCTGTAGGCCAGCGCCGCTGCCGGGTCCGCATCGGCGAGCAGGACGGCGAGGTTGTAGGCCGCGGCCGCCAGGCCAGGGTCGGCGGCAAGCGCGGCGCGCAGGGCGGTGACCGCCTCGTCGGTGCGTCCATCGCCCGCCAGCGTCAGCCCCAGGTTGAACAGGGCCACGGGATTCCGCGGCGCGCGCTCGAGCGCCCGGCGGAAGCAATCCTCGGCGGCGCCATTGTCGCCGCGGTTCGCGAACGCCATGCCGAGGTTGACGTGGTACGGGACCGCGTCGGGCCGCAGGCGGACGGCGACCTGGTACTCGTCGATGGCCCGATCCACCGCGCCGCGATCCATGAAGATGTTGCCGAGGTTGTAGTGCGCCGCGGCATCGTCGGGGCGCGCCCGCAGCGATTGCTCGAGCTCGGCGGTGGCGCGCTCGACACCGGCACGCTGCGCCGCGTCGATCGCGGCCGGCGGAACCGCGGCCAGGCTGGCCGCGGCGCGCACCCGCACCAGACGCACCGGGTCGGCGGCGGCGCGCGCCAGGGCCGTCACCGTCTCCGGCGTGAGCCGGTCGCGCAGACCCTCGGCCGCCCGCGCCCGCAGCAGCGGCGAGCGGTCGCCGAGCGCGGCCTGCATCGCCGGCCATTTCGCGTCGTCGGGACACGACCGCAGCAACGCCACGAGCGACGCCGCGAAGATGTCGTCGCGATCGGGATCGCGCAGGTAGGCCAGCGTATCTTGAATGCGCGACCAGTCGCCGCGGCGCGCCGCCGCGATCAGTCGCGCCCGCGCCAGCACCGGCGCCTGGTAGTCACGCTGCCGCCAGCGCCGCACCGTGGCGTCGGCCCAGCGGGCGTCGCGGTCGGTGTGGCACAGGTTGCAGGCATTCGGCGAGCCGAACTCGATCGTGGCCGCCGGTGTCGGCGGCCGCATCGAGTGGTCGTGCCGCGCCATGCGCGCGAACCAGGTCTGCGGCATGTGGCAGTCGACACAGCGCCCGCCCGGACGCCCGGCGGCGTGGTGGGTGTGGGGCGAAGGGTCCGCGACCTTGTCCTCGTGGCACGGCCGGCAGGAATCGTCGGGGGCCTCCCGCTGACGCCAGCGGCCGCTCGAGGTGTGGCATTGGACGCAGTCGAGGCGGCCCGACTTCGCGCACGGGCTGGTCATCCACAGGGTGTGGGTGTAGTTCTCCCCCAGGTCGCGGCCGTCGGGATGGAAGTCGTCGCTCTCGAGCGTCACCAGATCGAAGTGGTCGAAGAAGGGCTCGCCGGCGCGGAAGTCGGTGGTCAGGGGCGACATCTTCGCGTGGCACGGGGCGCACGCATCGTTGGTCTGCTGCTCGTTGAACAGCTTGAGGCGGATGATCTTCAGGTCGGCCGGCGGCGTCCCCGCCGCCGCGCGGCAGACCCGCACGTGATCGGCGCACGGGCCGTGGCAGGTCTCGCAGTTGATCCCCGGCTCCTCCCAGGTGGTGCGATAGGTGTCGGTGGCGAGGTCGTAGGTGCTGCGCAGCTGGCTGACGTGGCAGGAGAAGCACGAGGTGTTGAAGGTCAGCGGCGGTTCCATCCAGTGCACGACTTCCTCGCGCTCCCGGCCGGGGTTGCGTACCGCGGAGAGGGTGGTGTCGAACCACGCCTTCTCGTTGAGGTCGTAAGCGAGCGGCAATACCTGGAGGCGGCCGCGCTCGAGCGGGGTCAGGAAGTAGAAGACATTCTTGCCGCCCATCGCCTGGGCGATCGGGTAGCGCCGCTCCCCCGCCAGCCCGGTCTCGACGATCGCCGGCGGGTCGCCGTCGAGCACGACACGGTAGCGGGCGCCGCCGATGGCGATGTCGGCGGTCTGGGCGGTCAGCGACGTGCGCGCCAGCTCGGCGGTGACGGGCTGCATCGCCAGACCGTGGTGCGACGGGGCCCAGAGCTGGTAGAAGCGCTCGTGGCAGTCGCGGCAGACCGTCGAGCCGACGAAGCCGGACAGCGTGTCGGCCGCGATGGGTGCGGGGCTGGACGAAGCGGGTTCGGGACGGCCGCAGCCGAGCGCCGCGGCGGCGAGCCCGATCGCAAGCGCGATCGCCCCCGCGGCCGCCGGGCCGGCCACGAGGACGCGGCCGGTCTTCAGCCGCGGCCCGGGTTCAGAACCGGATGCCGAGACCGGCGTAACCGCCGGCCGTCGCCATGTCGTAGAGCAGATCGTTCTGGTCGTAGTCGATGCTCAGGTAGCGGTAGCCGAACTTGCCGCTGAGATGGGGCGAGAAGGTCCAGTCGACGCCGGCGAGCGCCTGCCACGTCAGCTTCGACCCGCCGCCGCCGATGTCGCCGTAACCGACGACGGCCCAGTGCTCCGCGAACTCCCACCGGATGGAGGCCCCGACGAAGCCGTCCCACCAGCTCTCGCCGCCGCTCACCTTGCGACCGGCCGCGATGCCCGAAGTCAGCTCGAGGTCTCCGGCCAGGTCGACGTAGCGGAGACCGCCGAGGATGTCGATCGGCACCTTGCCGTCGGTGACGCGATAGGTGCCGGCCGCCGAGTACATCTGCTGGGTGAGGCCGACATCCGCATCGCCGTAAACATCGTCGGGCGTGGGCGCCGTGTCGCTGAGATCCATGTAGATGGTGTCGATGAGGAAGCCGCCGCGATCCTTGTGCCCCGCGAAGGTGGTCATGAAGGCGAAATCGAGGACATCGAGGACATCGGAGAAGCTCGCCTCGACCCCCGCTACCGGCAGGCGGCCGACCTTGACGTCGCCGTCGAGCCCGGCGGCCCACAGGTAGGGAACGACCTCGAAGCGCCAGCCGGAGGGCGTCGGCGACGAGGCCGGGGCGGGCGCCGCGGGCGGCGCCTGGGCCAGTGCCGGCGCCACGATCGCGCTCAGCGCAATCCCGGAGAGGACGAAGAATCTGGCCATGCGGTGATTGCCGAACGCGCGCATCGTCTCCCTTTCGCGGGTCAGTACTTGACCATGTAGTTCTTGGCTTCCATGCAGACGCTGAAAGCCTTCTTGAAGTTGTCCATCTCCTGCTGGGTGGCCTGCTGGGTCTGCTGCGACTGCTGCTCCGTCTGCTGGGTGGCCTCTTTCTTGGCCTCGCGCGCCCGGCGCCGGGCGATCAGCAGCCCGGCCGCGGCGCCGTAGGCCGCGCCCTTGCCGGCGTCGTCGCTGGCGATCTCGCCGATCAGAGCCCCGGCCGCCGCTCCGCCGACGGCGCCCGCCGCGCCGGCGCCCTGGCCGGTCTTCTGGGCCTGGGCTTGGGCCTGCGCCGCCTGTTGCTGCTGCTGTTGCGCCTGCTTCTGCAGCTGGAACGGGTCGACACCGGTGCTCGTGTTGGCGTAGGTGTAGCAGGCCGCCTCATCCTCGGACTGCTGGCCGGCGGTCTGCCCCTTGGTGGGAAAGGCGTAGATGTTCATGGTGGCAGCCAGCGTCTTCTGGCCGCTCGGCGGCGCGGTCTGGGCCCGGACCAGCAGGCCGGCTTCCGCGACGGCCGCGACAAGGACCGCGACGGCGATCGTGCGCTTCATGACGGCGCCTCCTCGGCTTTCGTGCGTCGGGGCCGCAGGACGCGACCGGCGCGTCCCGCGACCCCGGCTTCGACTCTTGTTCGACTTCAGACCGGCTGGGCCGGCCCGTGGAGCATCGTTACTTCGAGGCCGTGACCGCCACGGCCAGGGCTTCGGTCTTGGTGATCATCACCTGGTCGCCGACCTTCACTTCCTTGAGATACTTCGGGTGCTGGACCCGGAAGCTCATGCTGCTGCCATCGGCCGTCTTCACGGTGACCGCCGGGGTCGCCGCATCGATCGCCGTGATGGTCACGGTCATCGTGACCTGGCCCGCCACCATGCCGCCCGGCTTCGCGCCCTCGGACTTGCCGCCCATCGCCGCGACGGTCGTGCCGGTCGGGGCGGTGCCCGGCTTGAGCACCTGGACCACCACCGACTCGTAGTAGGTGGCTTCGATGGTGTCGCCGACCTTGATCGCGTCGAACCGCTCGACCGCCTCGTCGACCGGCATCGTGATCATGTCGCCCTTCTTCCCCTTGATGGTGATCGTGCGGTTGGTCTTGTCCACCGCCTCGACGGTCGCCTTCACCGTCACCTTGTCCTTGACCTCGATCGGCTTGGGCGTCTTGTCCTCGGCAGCCACCACGGCGCCGGCGATCGCGAAGCCAAGACCCAGTGCGAGTACGGTTTTCAGCGTGCTGTTCATCGTATCCACCTCCCCATGCTGCGTTTGCCTGCAGATTTCGCGTTCGAGACGGCCCCACCAACGGTGCCGTCCCCATGCTATCCCCAGGATTTGTCGTTGCGGTGTGCCAGCATCCACCGCGGGCGGTCTTCCTGTCAATGGGGCGGGGGGGGGGGGGGGCGCGGGGCCGGGGCCCGCGGGCCGGGGGCTTCAGACCTCGAGCACGGCGCGGAAGCGGACGGTCCCGCGCATCATCGCCTCGACCGCCCGCCCCGCCTCGACCAGGGGGAAACGCTCGATCATCGGCCGCACGCCATGCTTGACCGCGAACGCCGCAGCGTCGGCCGAATCGGTCGCGCTCCCGGAGGCCCAGCCCTGGATGCGCAGGCCGCGCCCCAGTAGATCGAGGGCGCCGATCTCGAGCGGCTCGAACGGCGCGGCGACGATCATCAGGCACCCCTCGAGCCCCAGTCCGCCGACCAGCGCGGCGATCGACTTCGCATGCGGCGCGGTCGCAAGGATGACCTTGGCCCCGCCCAGGGCCGCCATCGCCGCGGCGAAATCGGCGCGACCCGAGTCGATGTGATGGTGCGCCCCGAGCTTGCGGGCGAACGCCTCCTTGTCGGTGCCACGGGAGATCGCCGCCACCTCGAACCCCATCGCCCGGGCGTACTGCACGCCGAGGTGCCCGAGACCGCCCAGCCCCTGTATGCCGACCAGGTCGCCCGGCCGAGCCCCCGAGTGGCGCAGCGCATTGAACGTCGTGACCCCGGCGCACATCAGCGGCGCGGCCTCGGCGAAGTCGAGCCCGTCCGGCAGCGGCGCCACGGCGATCTCCGGCGCCACCAGGTGCTCCTGGTAGCCGCCGTCGAACGAGATGCCGGTGATGCGCTGGTTGCGGCAGTAGACGAACCGGCCGGTCAGGCAGACATCGCAGGTGCCATCGTGGCCGCCATGCCAGCCGATGCCGACGCGGTCACCGACCTTGAAGCGGGTGGTGGCCTCTCCGAGGGCATCCACGACCCCGGCCACCTCGTGTCCGGGCACCCGCGGCAGGACGAGCCCCGGCCACAGGCCGTCGGTCACGAAGTGATCGCTGTGACAGACGCCGCAGGCGCGCACCTTGATGCGGATCTCGCCGCGCCCGGGCTCGACGAGCGGGCGTTCTTCGAGAACGAGCGGTGACTTCGGCGAACGGACGACCATCGATTTCATGTGCGTGTCCCCTCGCGCGGGATTCTACGCTTGCATCAGGGCGCGGGGAAGGCGACGAGCGGATCGACGGCCGGCGGACGTGACGCGGGCGCGCCGGCGGCGGACGCGCCGGCGGTGCTCTCCGCGGTCGCCGGACCGCTCCCCAGGAAGACACGGGTGGCGGGGTTGTACCCCTTCCAGTCGAACCAGTAGTCCTTGAGACAGGTGATGCGGTCGAGGCGCCGGCCCACGAGCGGGCCGGCCGTGGCCAGGCCCGTGAAGTCCCACGTGCTGCCCGTCCGGGCGTCGGTGAGCGCCGGTGGGTCGGCCCCGGCCCGCACGGTCAGGTCGAGCGCCTCGCCGTCCACCCGCCGGTTGAAACAGCGCAACGAGCGGCCGTCGGGATGCAGCATGACGAGGATCGGCGTGCCGCCGACGGTGTCGGCGATGGCGCCCCTCCTGGCGACCGCCGTCCACGGGTAGGCCGCCGACTCACCCCCTGCCGCGATGCCGATCACGAGCGCGCGCGGCTGCAGCGGATCCTCCGGCGCCGTCGCAGTCACCGTCGGATACTCGCCGATCTCCTCCTCCCAGTCGGCGCCGGCATACTCCTCCACCTTTTCCTTGACGGGGCGCAGCACCTGGGCGCGCGGGTGCTCACGCCTGAAGACGGCGAAGGTCACCTCGTCCCAGGCCATCTCCTCGAGACACCGTCCCTTGAGCGGACCCTGCAGGGCGCAGCCGCTCACCTGCTGCCACCAGGTGCCGGTCTGTTCGTCCTGCATGATGAAGTTCTGGTTGTTGATGCCGGAGAGATGGAACACCAGCCGCCGCCCGTCGACCGTCGATTTCCACACCAGACCGGTGTGGCACAACGTTCAATAAGTGGCGACGATCGGAAGGCCGGCGATGACGTCGTTGACGACGTGATGGAAGGCGAGGGCGCGCACCGGATAACCGCGCGCCTCGTCGCCGCTGGCGACGGCGAGGACCAGGTCGTCGTCGGCCACGTCATCCGCCGCGGCGATGGCGCCGAACTCCGGCTGCGGCAGCGGGCTGAACATCCACTCGAAGTAGTTCGAGCGGCCGAAGAAGGCGCACAGGGCGAGCGGCACCAGCACGGCGGAGGCAAGCAACCGGCCCCACCAGGTCGCGAGCCGCGGCCACAGCGCGATCACCGCCGCGCCGCCCAAAACGAGCAGCGCCAGCGTCAGGGTGGGGGCCCAGGCGCGCATGGTGTAGGAGATCGCAACGCCGGCCGCCGTCTGCGCCCCGAACGGCCGTATGAGCACCACCGGCGGGATGGTCCACGCCAGGCTGGCGAGCGCGACGACGGCGAGAGCGATTGCGAGAGCGCGTTTCATCGTCACAACTCCTTCGTCAGCAGCACCAGTGTCAGCCGCGGCCGGGCGGCGCAGGCTCGCGGCCCACCCCCAGCGCGTCGGCGACCCGGTTGATGTAGTTGAACCAGGAGGCGATCAGGGTGATTTGAAGAATGGCCCGGTCGTCGAAGCCGTGCCGTCGCAGCCCCTCGTGATCCGCGGGGCCGATGGTGGTGGCGTCCTTCGTCAGCTTGCCGACGTAGTCGAGCATCGCCCGATCGGCCGCCGCGATCGGCGCATGCTCGTAGTCCTCCTGGATCGACCTGACCAGCCCCTCGTCCAACGTCACGCGACGCAGAAACTCTGCGTGGGAAGTAATTCAATAGTGGCACCGGTTCAGCACCGACACCCGGGTCGTGATCATCTCGTGCTGCTGCCGCGTCAGGGGAAGCGCCGGTGACATCAGCACGCCGAAGGTGGCGAAGGCGTGGTGCAGCGCCTCCGGGATCAGCGAATGCGACGCCACGATGCCGGCGACCCCGTCGTCGGTCGGCTGCACCGGTGTGGCGTACTCCGCGGGATAGAGCTGCCGCTGGGCCTCGAGCGCGCGCTGCAGCGCCTCGCCCGCCTCGGCGAGCGGCACCGTCTTGATCCAGGTCATCGGTCTCTCCTCAGGAAAGGGGCCGTCCCCCGTGCGGGGCCGGGGGCGGGCGCAACCTCAAGCGTGGCCATTATGCGCCGGTCCGCCGAATGCGCCGGTCCGCCGATCCGGAAGGAGTGCAGGGGTGTCGGGACTGGGTGGGCAGGGCGCGCATCTGGAACGGGTCTCCGGATGGCGCCCAAGAGCAATGTCCGGGCCACCGGTGCCGCGTCGCAAGGGAATCCACCAAATGCTTTGACTGGCGTGGCTTTACGGGCGCGCCCGCGTCACCGCGCCCGGGCGGCCGCCGCCAGGCGATCGCATCCGCGCTATGCGAAGCCGCACCCGCCGGGCGGGCCTGACATACCGTTCACGGATCGGAGGTCACTGCCGCGCGCTCAGGTGTGATCGCGACGGGTCGGTCGCGGGACGGGGGCTACAGCGGGGGCGGGACGGGAGTGCGGCAGGTGACGGCGGCCGGGGCCCCGTGCTGCGGGCCCCGGCCGCGGAATTTCCTAGCTGGTCTTTCCGGCCTTCCAGTCGGCGATCTGCTTCTCGAGTTTCGGCATCTCGGTGGCGGCGTCTTCATCGGTCTTGCCGGCGACCATGGCCTTCTCGCCGACCGCGACCGCGTCCTTCGCCTTGCCGTCCTTCGCGAGCATCTGCGCCTTGAGGCGCAGGTTCCAGAAGGTCCCCTTGAGCGCGATCGACTGGTCGACCCACTTCATCGACTCGGTCTTGTCGAGGTTGTTGTTGAACGCGTAGGAGGCGGCGCCGTACGGGACGTTCCACTCCTTCACGTCGCCCGACAGGGCCTGCCGGATGTTGGCCATCGCCTGTTCGGTCGTCTTGGTTTCGATCTTGAACGGGACACGCACCTTCTCCCACGCCAGCACGACCGTGGCGGCGTCGGTGGACAGCTCGGGGAACGAGAACTCCATCCACTCCTCGTTCGGGCCGGCGGCGGGGGTGGCCTGCACGCGGAGGGCGTCTTGCGCGGCGTCGTACTCGTAGGAACCCCACTGGTCGGCCTTCTTGTTGAAGATGATCGTCCACGAGGTCTTGCCCGGGATGGTGTGCAGGCTGTAGGTCCCGGCGGGGAGCGGCTTGCCGTTGATGCTCACGTCCTGGCTGAAGACGATGGTCGTGGCCTCGTTCGCGCCGGTGCGCCAGACCTGGTCATAGGGAACCAGCCCGCCCCAGATGACCCGCCCCTTCACGCCGGGGCGGCTGTAGGTGATGGTGACGTCGGTCAGGCCGACGGACTGGGTCACGACTTCCTTCTGGCTCACGCGCGGCAGCTTGAGCTGGGCGAAGGCGCTGGGCGCCAGGAGCGACAGGATGGCGGCAGACAACAGAAGTTTCTTCATGCAATTCCTCCTCGGAAGGACCACCGATTTTCAGATGAGGCCGTGGATTCTATCCCCGACCGGCGAAAGGGGCAACGGGCGGGCCGCCGGCGGCAGCGGGGCCAGCGGCGGCCGCAACCTGCCCCCGGCCGCCGGGCAGGATCGACTGCAGCGCCGCGCCCAGAACCAGGACCAGGCCGCAGCCGATCAGGTTGTACCAGAGATAGCCGATGTCGGTCGTCAGGTAGAGCGTGATCACCGTCGCCTCGGCCACGAGGGCGGCGATGAACACCGCGGTCCCCCGCACCCACTTCACGAGGAACGCGGTCAGGAAGATCCCCAGGATGGTGCCGTAGAACAGCGAGCCGAGGATGTTGATCGCCTCGATCAGGTTCTCGGCGAGCGTGGCCGCCATGGCGAAGGCGATCGCCATCAGCCCCCAGAACGCCGTCAGTGCCTTCGACACGAAGACGTAGTGCCGCTCGCTCTCGCGCGGCCGGATGAGCCGCCGGTAGATGTCGACGGTCGAGGTCGATCCGAGGGCGTTGAGCTCGGACGAGGTCGATGACATCCCGGCGCAGAAGATCACCGCGATGAGCAGGCCGATGACCCCCTTCGGGAGGTGCCCCACGACGAAGGTCAGGAAGACGTAGTCGGAGTCCTTGGCCTCCATCCCCGGGGCGACATCGGCCACCAGCTTCTTCGCCTCGTCCCGGATCCCCTCGCCCTGCGCCGCCAGCGCCGCGACCCGGGCCTGGGCGGCGGTGACGGCGCCGTCGTCGTCACGCTCGAGGCCCGCGGCCAGGTCCCGCACGGCATCGCGCTTTTCGGTGAAGACCGCCGCGTAGCGCTGTTCGAGTGCCGTCATCTCGGGGGCGCGCGCCGACGCGTGCGCCGCCTCCAGCGCCGGGCGCTTGAAGAGGATCGGCGGCTGCACGAACTGGTAGAACAGGAACACCATCACCCCGGTGAGCAGGATGAAGAACTGCATCGGCACCTTGAGCACGGCGTTGAACATCAGCCCCAGCCGGCTCTCGGTCACCGACTTGCCGGTGAGATAGCGCCCCACCTGCGACTGGTCGGTGCCGAAATACGACAGCGACAGAAAGACACCGCCGAAGATCCCCGACCAGATGGTGTAGCGCCGGCTGTAGTCGAAGGAGAAGCTGATGATCTCCATCCTCCCCAGCCTGCCCGCCAGCGGCAGCGTCTGCGCCACCGACATCTCCCGGGCCAGGTAGAACACGACGAGGGCGAACGCCATCCCCATGCCGAGCAGGATGACCGTCATCTGGTGCTTCTGGGTGAGGCTGACCGCACGCGACCCTCCCGCGACGGTGTAGGTCACGACCAGCAGCCCGGTCAGGAGGATGGTGGTGTCGAGGTCCCAGCCAAGGAGGCTCGAGACGATGATCGCCGGGGCATAGAGGGTGATCCCCGCCGCCAGCCCGCGCTGCACCAGGAACAGGATCGCGCCCAGCTGCCGGGTCTTGAGATCGAAGCGCCGCTCCAGATATTCATAGGCCGTGTACACCCCGCACTTGTAGTAGACGGGGATGAACAGCGCCGAGACGATGATGAGCGCTATCGGCAGGCCGAGGTAGTTCTGGATGAACGCCATCCCCTGCTCGTAGCCGAAGCCGGGGGTCGAGAGGAAGGTCACGGCGCTGGCCTGGGTCGCCATCACCGACAGGCCGATGGTGCCCCACTTCATCGAGTGATCGCCGCCGAAGTACTCCTCGAGGTCGCGGTTGCCGCGGGTCTTCCAGGCGCCGTAGGCGGCGATCCCGACGAGCGTGCCGACGAGGACAACGAGATCGATGAAGTTCACGTGAGGAGTCGCGTCAGCAGCGCGAACAGCATGATCAGGAAGGCGAGAAATCCGAGCACCACGGCGTAGACGCCGGTCCACGACCGGAAGAAGGGCGGCCGGTCGTCGAGGACCTGCTTGATCTTCTCGGGGTCGATCGTCATCATAGTGGCGCTGAGAGTGTTGCTGTTCCCCGCCTAGTAATTGAGATCAAGGGACTTAGAGCCTGGTTTGGCGCCCTACTCCAAGAACAACGGAAGCCCTTTTTTTGGAGTGGGTTATCGAAAATCGCCAACACTCTCAGCGCCACTATGGATCAGTTGCCCAGGGCGATCAGGTTCGCGAACAGGCGGTAGGCCCCCGGCACCCCGGCGGGGAACTGCCGGAAGAACGAGTAGCCGGTGTAGACGAACCAGCCGTCGCCGTACTTCGCCACCAGCAGTCCCCCGTCGCGCGGCGGCTCGCCGGCGTCGTTGCACGACAGCACCGGCTTGAAGGCGTCGTCCCACTTGTTGGCGAAGTACAGGCCGCGCTCCTGCACCCAGCCGTCGAAATCGGCCGCGGTGATTTTGTTCGGCACGTTGAGCACCGGGTGGTCGGGTGCCAGGAACCGGACCTCGGCGTTCTCCTCGGTCACGCGGTCGCGAGAGATCGTCAGCGGAAAGGGCGCCGGCGCCTCGACCCGCATGTCCTGGCTGGTGTTGTACTGCACGATGACGGTGCCGCCGGCCTTGGCGTAATCGAACAGCGCCGGCTGCTGGAAGCGGATGCGCTCGAGCGTGTTGTAGGCCCGCACGCCCAGGATCACCGCGTCGTAGCGTTTGAGAACGTCGGCGGTCAGGTCGTCGACGGTCAGCTCGACGACGGTGAAGCCGACCTCGCGCAGCCCTGCCGGCACCTGATCGCCGGCCCCTTGCAGGTAGCCGATCGTCTGCCCCTTGCGCTGCAGCGCCAGGCGGACGACGCGCGCCTCGGCCGGCGGCATGTCGATCTGGGTCGGGATGTGCTCGTGCTCGATGTGGATGACCCCGCGCTGGTACTTCCGGCCGCCCGACTCGGCGACGGCGCGCAGCGTGCCCGTCGAAGCCGCGCCCGTGGAAGCGACGTCGGGAGGGCGGACCGCGAACTTCAGGGTCGCCGCGCCGTCCTTGTCGGCGATCTTGAACGGCTGCGACGACGGGGTGGTCGTCCAGCCGGCGGGGGCTTCGAGAGCGAGCGTCCCCTCGACACCGGCGCGGCCGGCGCGCAGGTTGACCGCCACCTCACGCGCCGCCGCCTCCGCGAAGATCAGGACGCCGTCGGCGATCTGCACCGCGACCGCCGGGATCACCTCGAACGGCCGGTACTGCTCGCCGCGGACATCGTCGGTCCACTTGTGGACGACCGGCCGCTCGATGGTGAACGGGGTCCCGTCCACGAGGAGGTCGAACGCGACGGCCAGCGCCGGCGGGTTCTCCGGCCGGCCGATCAGCGCCGTGTCGGCGACCTTGAACATCCCGATCGTGCCGCGCTCGCGCAGCCAGTAGGGCTGCGAGTCGGTCAGACCGGCGGGCAGCGCGACCTCGATGGTCTTCTTGAACGACTCGCGGCTGTTCAGCGCCTGATCCCAGGCCACATCCGAGCCGGCCGCGGCCACCGTGACCCGCTTCAGCAGCACCGCGACCGGCGAGCGGTTGGCTGCTTCGAGGTTGATCTTGATCGTGTCGCCCGGCACGGCGGAGACATTCTCCGCGGCCGCCTCGAGGTAGAGGCCGAGGCAGGCGGCGATCACCTGGTCGATGTCGACCAGCTTGACGATGGCCCACCGGCTCACGGGCAGCGCCCTGATCGCGCGGCGCGCTTCGAGCAGCGTCGGCACGACCGCGGACGGGTTCTCGGCGTCGAACGTGCGGGTGGCGCGCGCGAGGATCTCGCCGACCTTCCTGCCGCCGGGCAGGCGCGCCCAGGTGGTGTCGATCCCGGCGAAGAGATCGGCGCCGGCCTCGCCGCCGGCGGTGGCCACCGGGTCGCCCGCGACCGGCTCGAGGTACTCGAACACCTCGCCACGCGTGCCGCTCGAGCCGAACCCCTGGCTGCGGTGCATGCTGCGGCTGCGGGCCGCCAGCTCGGGGTACGACTCGCCGAGCAGCGGACTGTACTGCCCGACGTCGATCTTCACCATCGACTCGGGCTTGAAGTCGTCCTTGTTGTCGTAGAACCAGGGCGAGGTGTTCCACAGCATTCGCCGCACGCTCCACGGGGTCAGGTGGTCGAGCTGGTCGGGGTAGCGCTTCGGGTCGGCCGCCGCGGTGAACGCCTCCCCCGCCAGGAGCGCCGAGGCGGTGTGATGACCGTGCGTCTGCCGATCGCCGGCGGGGAAGCGCGTGATCACGACGTCGGGCTGGAACTCGCGGAAGATCCGCACCGCGTCCGACAGCACCTCGTCCTTGTTCCAGATGCGCAGCGTCTCCTGCGGGCTCTTCGAGAACCCGAAGTCCTTCGCGCGGGTGAAGTACTGGTGCCCGCCGTCGATGCGCCGCGCCGCCAGCAGCTCCTGCGAGCGGATGATGCCGAGCAGGTCGCCGATCTCCGGACCGATCAGGTTCTGCCCGCCGTCGCCGCGGGTCATCGACAGATAGGCCGTGTCGGCGAGCCGGCCGTTGGCGAGCCAGGCGATGAGCCGCGTGTTCTCGTCGTCGGGGTGGGCGGCGACATACATCGCGCTCGCCAGCACCTCGAGCTTCTTGAGCGCCAGCTTGATCTCGGCCGCGTCGGGCCGCGGCGGCACCTGGGCCATCGCCGCCCCGGTGACCATCCAGCCCAGAGAGACCGCCATGACGCACCTCCCGATGTTCCTCGTGGCTCCGCTCATCGCCGGGGCTTCTCCTCGCCTGCGAGCACCTGCCGATAGAAGTCCAGATAGTCACCGACGATGCGCTCCGCCGAGAACAGCGTACGGGCGCGCTCGCGGCCTCTCTCTCCCATGCCGCGGTAGCGCTGCGGCTCGTCGACGATGGCGTCGAGCCGCGCGGCGAAGCCGTCGAGGTCACCGACCGGCAGCAGGAACCCGGTCTCGCCCTCGACCACCACCTCGGGAACGCCGCCGGCGCGCGTGGCCAGCACCGGGTGGCCGTGGAACATGCTCTCGAGGATGCTCAGACCGAACGACTCGTGGTCCGAGGTGTAGAAGCCGAGGTCGGCGGCGTTGAGGTAGTTCTCGACATCCGGCACCGAGTGCATCACCGCCACCCGCGACTCGATCCCGAGGGCCGCCACCAGCGGGCGATAGGGCGAGAAGTCTCCGCCGGCGAGCACCAGCAGCCGTATGCGCTCGCGATGCCTTGACGCGGCGACGACACGCAGCAGGTCATCCACCCGCTTCCCCGGCCGCAGGTTCGACATGTGGATGATCAGGAAGTCGTCGCCGATCCCCAGCTCGGCGCGCACCTGCGCGCGGTCGCGCGTCGGCTTCACCGGCGCGAAGAAGTTGTGAATCACCCGGATGTCGCGCGCGACGTTGAAGAGGCGCAGCGTCTCGTCGCGCAGGAAGGCCGACACCGCCGTCACCCCGAGCGAGTGCTCGATGGCGTGCCTTATCACCGGCTGGTAGTGCGGGTCCTTCCCCATCAGCGTCGTGTCGGTGCCGTGCAGCGTCGTGATGAGCCCCGGCGCCCCGGCGCCCAGCATCTCGCGCGCCAGGTAGCCGGCGACCGCGTGCGGCACCGCGTAGTGCGCATGGATCAGGTCGAGGTCGTAGTCGCGGCTGACCTCGGCCAGCTTCACCGACAGCGGCAGCGTGTAGTCGGGGTAGCGGAACAGGTCGTACTCGTTGATGCTGACCGGGTGGAAGAAGACATTCGGCGCCGATGCGTCGAGCCGGAACGGCATGCCGTACGAGACGAAGTGCACCTGATGGCCGCGCTGCGCCAGTTGCTGGCCGAGCTGCGACGCCAGAATCCCGCTGCCGCCGACCGAGGGGTAGCAGGCGATGGCCAGCCGCAGCGGCGCAGCGTTCAGAACCGCCTCCCCGACAAGGTCAGGTCGGTCAGCCCCTCCAGGCGAACCGGATCGTTGGCCCACACCGCCATGGCGTACTCGACACCGATCTCGGCGCCCAGCACCCGGGCACGCGCCATCTGGAGGTCGATGTAGTTGCGCGTCTTCATCTGCGTCACGTGGCACTCCATCGCGGTTTTCCAGGTGGCGAAGACGGTGGAGATGTCGACGATGATCTTGGCGAGCCCCGCCGGCGCCGTCCCCATGCCGGTGCCGGTGATGTCGTAGAAGTAGAGCGCGTCGATGGCGTGCGCCGGATGGGTCTCGAGATCCCTCAGCCCCTTGTAACGGGCCAGGCGCGCCGCGTCGCGCACCAGACGCGCCGCCTTCGCGTGGTCGGGGTGCTGGTTCTCGTCGGGCGAGGGCGCGAGCAGGATGTGCGGCCGGACGCGCCGGATGACGCGGGCGATCGCCATCGCGTTGTGCGGCAGGTTCTCGATGCGGCAGTCCTGTCCGATCGCGGCGAACTCCATCCGCGTGCCCATCACCGCCGCGGCCGCTTCGGCCTCGCGCTTGCGCTCGTCGGCGGTGCCGCTCGACGCCGCCTCGCCACGCGTCAGGTTCAAGACCGTAACCGCGTGACCCCTGGAGATCTCTTTAATAAGGATACCGCCGCAGCCGAACTCGACGTCGTCGGGGTGGGCGCCGACGGCGAGGATGCGACGCTCGGTCGAATCGGGCGGCGGCGTGGCCGCCGCGGGGCCCGCGGGATCAGAAACCATGGACGTCATCTCCGTTGTTGGGTCCCGGAAGCCCCCTTCGGGGGCGCTCGCGCGGACCAGAGGCCGGCCATCTGGAGCCGTCCCCCCGCGAGCCGGGAACGCGAAGGGTATCATCCCTGACGCGGCGAGGCCACGCCGGGCCCACCTCGGGCCCGCGCTTGACGCCACCGGCGCTGCTCCATTGACAAACGTTACCAGGCACGGTAACGTTTACGTGTGGGCAAAATCCGCCGGGGCGGGTTCGTTTTCATCACCTGGAAGGGGGATCATTCGCCGCGGCACGTCCACGTCTACCGCGATGGGCGACTGGTCGTGAAGTGGGACCTTGATAGCGCCAAGCCGATGAAGGGCGCGGCCTCCCGTCGCGTTCGCGAGCTCATCGAGGCGCTGGAATCCGAGGGTGCCCTGTGAAAATCAGAACGGTTCTTCACAATAACCGCCGGAAGGGCTTCGAAGTCCGCACACCTCGTTCCAGGCTCTGGTTCCCGTACGGGAAGCTCGAGGTCCGCCCGACGGCGCAGGACCCGGTCGTCAAGGTCGGCGTCGACCCTGAACTGGGACGGGAGGGATTCACCTACTCGCTCAAGTCCGGCAAGCAGGGTACCGTTCACATCGAGCAGGTGCTCGAGTACAACCAGGATCCGGCTCACCTGCGGGACCTTCTCCTCTACAAGCTGACCCTTGAGGCGCAGAAACGTGTGGCGAAGAGCCCGCTGAGCCGTCGCGAGATCATCCGACGGCTGGGCACCTCGGCGGCACAGTTCTACCGGCTGCTCGACCAGACGAACTACCGCAAGTCGGTCGACCAGGTCCTCTCGTTGCTGCACGTGCTGGACTGCGATGTCGACCTGGTTGTTCGGGCCAAGAGCGCCTGATCGGTATGGATCCGCTGTCGGATGTGCTGCGGGCGGTGCGGCTGGACGGCGCCTACTTCTACGCCGTCGAGGCCGCGGGGCCGTGGTGTGTCGAGGCAGCGGCCGCCCGGCAGCTCTCGCCCCGGATCATGCCGGCGGCTGAGCACCTGATCCCCTACCACATCCTGACCGCGGGGCGATGCTTCGGGGGCCTGGCCGGCGAGGACCCGGTGGAGCTCAACGCCGGCGACGTGCTCGTCCTTCCCCACGGGGATGCCCACGTCATGTCGAGCGACCGCGGCATCAAGAGCGACCCCGGCATGTACGGCACGGCACCGGCGCGCTATCCGCACACCGTCATCCTCGGTGACGGCGGGTCACCCAGGACCTCGTTCGTCTGCGGCTTTCTCGCCTGTGACCTGCGTCCGTTCAACCCGCTCCTCGCCAGCCTGCCGCGGCGGCTGCACATGCGCGGGATGTCGAGCGCCGGGCTCGGCGCCTTCACCCGGCAGGTGACCGAAGAGTCGCGCGCCGGCCGGGCCGGCGCCGATGGCGTCCTCACCCGGCTGGCCGAGCTGATGTTCATCGAGGTGGTGCGCCGCTACCTCGACGAGCTGCCGCCGGAACAGACCGGCTGGCTCGCCGGCCTGCGCGACGAGGTGGTCGGCCGGGCGCTGGCGCTGATGCACGGCCAGCCCGGACACCCGTGGACGCTCGCCGACCTGGCCCGACAGGCCGCCTCGTCGCGCACCCAATTGGCGGAGCGATTCACGCTGCTCGTCGGCCGGCCGCCGATGCAGTACCTCGCCCAGTGGCGGATGCAGGTCGCCGCCAACCGGCTGCTGCAGACCGGCGCCAAGGTGGCCACGGTCGGCGGCGAGGTCGGCTACGACTCCGAGGCCGCCTTCAGCCGGGCGTTCAAGAAGGCGACCGGGCACTCACCCGCCGCCTGGCGCGAGACCCGCCGCAACGCCGGCCCGTAGCGGACGCCCGGGCATGGAACCGGGACGCGTGGTCATGGCGGGCGAGACTGAGTCTCAGTAGAATGCCCGTCCCAAGGAGGGACCGTACCGATGACCCCAGTAGACCTGAAGGGCCGAGTGAAGGGAGAGGTCATTCTCCCGGGCGACGCGACCTACGACGAAGCCCGCGCCATCTGGAACGCCATGATCGACAAGCGCCCCGGCGTGATCGTTCGCTGCACGAGCACGGCCGACGTCGTCACCGC
>Ga0210377_10000280_pt1 | contig 48249 bp, 65 predicted proteins | sample PLM4_65_b1redo_FD_155480 | JGI IMG/M metagenome (GOLD analysis project Ga0210377, IMG submission 155480) | Groundwater sediment microbial communities from an aquifer in East River, Colorado, USA - PLM4_65_b1 redo | ecosystem: Environmental > Terrestrial > Soil > Riparian zone | place: USA: East...
CTCGGGGGGCAGCGTTCCGCGCTTCTCCAACTCGGCCATGATCGCGATTTTGTCCATGTTACTGGTTCAGCATTTGCAGCAGTTGTTCGTCACTCAGGGCCGAGAAGTCTTCGCCGCTGGTAGCAGCCGGCGGGAGAATAGCAGATTGCTTCAGGCCCGACGCCTTTTGCTGCGCTCGGTCGAGTCGGTTCTTGACCTCTTCCCAAGCAACGCGAGCGTCGTCTTCGTCGATCAGCGGGTTCGTGGCTCGCGTGTACGCGGCCTGCACCTTCTGGCCTTCTGCGTTCGACAGCGCACCCAGGCCCTTCATCTGTTCTATAGCCAGACCGAAGGTCTGCGCGTCGAGCGTATTCAGCCGGCCTTTTGCCTGCTGATACGACGCCGGCGCCAACCGGCCCGCCAGCTCATAAGCAGAGCCCGACTTGCCGTACACCTCGGTAAAGCCAGGGTCGGCCAGGAAAGCGTCGATGTCCGCCAGGAATGTGGCGACCTTCTCTTCCTTGCCCGGCAGCGCTGCAACCTGCGCGCCGCGTGCAGAGCCCTCGGCCTTGCCCTGGGCCACGGTGCCGGCATTCCGGGCCACGGTGTTCGGATCAACCACCGCCGCAGCCGGGGCCTTGCCACCGAAGCCGGTGTTCACCGGCACGCCGCCGGCCTGGACCACCACGTCGTTGCGCACGTAAGGCGTGAACCCTGCGCGCTGTTCCGGGGGCAGAGCGTTGCCGTACTCGAAATTCTTGATCGCCGGCGTGCTGCCTTCGTTGGCTGCCTTCGCCGCGATTTCGGCCTCCGCGCTCGGGAGCACATCCGGCACCTGGAGGTCGTCCGCCAGGTTCACATAATCGTTCGCACCGACGTTCACGAGGTCCGCGGACGGCTTGCCCTCAAGGGCCTGCAAATCGCGCAGCCGCTGTTCCGCCGGCGTGCCGACGTTCGCCACCTGGTCGGTCAGCCGGATGCCCTGCTGCGTCTTCATGCCAGTGCTGGCCTGGTTGTAGTCCGAGCCGAGGCCGCCCACAAGCAGGTTCGCCAGGGTGTTCGGGTCCGGGTTCATCAGGTTCGCGGGGTTCGCCAGCAGCTCGGTCTTCTGCTTGGTCGACAGTTCCTGGTCAACGGCCTTGGCCTGGTTGATCCGCGCCTGCATCAGGGCGTCTTCGGTCTGCGCGCTGCGATACCGGCCTTCGTTGTAGGCTTTCTCGTAGGTCGCATGACCGCTACCACCGAGCATTTCGCCCAGGGCACCCCACCCGCTTTCGCCGGCCATTATCCAACCCTCCGGGGTGCGTAATTCGTGAAGGTGCTGCCGTTGTTCATGGTCACGACATCACTCGGGAGACCCGCCCCGCCACTGCCGCCATTCGCGGCCATGCCGCCGGCCGCGCCGCCGAGCACGCTTGCGCCGGCGTCGATCCAGGGGTTGCGACCGATGCCGCGCATACGGAGCTGAGTCAGGAATGCGTCGCTGCCGGCGTTGCGGGCGATCCCGCCCACCTGGCTGCCCATCCGACCCATACCGATAGATTCGTTCGCGCGCTGACGACCCGGCGCGCTGATGCGCGACAGGGTGTCGGCTGCGCGCTTGCCGAAGTCCACCACGTTCGATACGCCGCCCGCCTCGTCCGCTTTGAAGCGTTCGCTGGTCGCGCCCGCTGTGGCGCCGCCCATTGCCTGGCCTGCGGTGCGGCGCAGTTGCGTCATGAAGCCCGCATTTGCCTTCGCGCGCTCGGCTTCCGGCGACGAATTCTCCAGCGCGCCCACTTCCTGAGAAATGCGGGCGTCGACCTCGCGCTGACGGCCAGCCTGGGCCTGAATGCCTCGTGCGGCCTCCTGGTCCTGGTTCTTCGCTACGTCGTGAGTTTGTTTCGCGGATGCGCCGGCGCCTACTGCTGCCATCGCCATCGGAATCCAGATTGCTTCAGTACCCATTATTTGCCCCAGGGATTCGTGCCGTACAGGGAGCCTACCGGCGCGGTCATGCCCGCACGGCGTCCGGCCGCTTCCTGCTGCTGTTGATACGTTCGATTCGTGGCCGTGAAGATGTCACCCAGACCGCTGGCCGTCGCGTTCGCCCGCGCCGTCTGGGCGCCGGACTGGACATTCGACATGGCCCGCGCTGCGGCGGTGGTCGCGTCCATGCCGGACTGCGCCATGCCGATAAGCTGCATGCGGCTGGCTTCATCCTGGGCCTTGAGGTCGCCGAGCGAACCCTGGGCCTTGTCTTCGGCCGACAGAATGCCGCGAGTAAACTCTTCGCCAAGGGTTGTGCGAGCGTCGGCGTCTGCCGAGCCGCCCGTCAGGCCGCCACGGGCCATAGAGAATTTCAGGTTTCGGTCAGCGACTTTCTTCTGCCGGCCAGCGTCGTCGGTATAGTGCGTGCGAACGGCACTGAGGAAGTCCCCGTACTGCTTGTTGCGCTCGGGGGCGTCGTAGACGTTGTTGATCTGGGCGGTGGTATTCGCGATGCGCGCGCTGCGCTCGGCTTCCGCCTGCCGTGCCTCTTGTGCCGCGTTGTTACTTCCCGCTCCCATGCTGTATTTCCGTCTCGCGTGTTCTGGCGAACATTATGAAGTCCTCGCCGTTAGCTCCATAGCCTTTCAGCGTACCTTCGGGTGCGAGTCCGATTACAGCATACCACCTGTGGGCATGGATTCTGCTCGCAAGCGAGACGCATTGCAAGCGGTGCGCGTCCTGCTTCAGTATCGCGTCCATGCAGCGCTTCGTGTGCCGGGTCATCGCGCGCCAGTGTTTTTCCCAGGCGTGGTCAGTTCCGACCATCCAATCCTGCCACACACCAGGGCGGATGAAGTCAAATCCGGCGATACCTATGGGGTGTTCGTCCTCGCACAGCATCCAAGCCGGGCCGGTCTTCGCGGCGAGCTGCACGGCCAGAATCTCTGGGTCGTAGGGCTGGCCGGTGTAAGCCTGAACCTGTTCGCGCTCGTCGGCGCGCAGGTTGAAGCAAACTTCTATGAAATCGCAAACTTTCGGGCTTCGATATAGTGTGAGGCTCATTTTTGGTAGTACAAGTTGGAGGCGATCCACTCCCACTTTTGATCCGCAGCGAAGGTCAGCCGCAGGTCGAACGAGGGTCCAGTAAGCGGAAAAGGTGCCGGCGTGCCGGTCAGCGAGTCCGCGATCATCGCGTACTCGGGCGTGCGCTGCGCAATGTTGCGCTGGTTGTAGCCGATACTGATGGTCACGCCCTCGGGCGCGGTCGCTACCAGGTCCACCGCTTCGAGCGATTTGTCGCCGCCGAGCGATCCCAGGTCGAGGAACGGCCAGTGGACGATGCCGGTAAAGTCGATGCCGAAGGTTTGGGCCATGATTTTAGCTCGTCGGGAACGGCGCGGTTGGAGGGGTGAAGTTCGCAGTGTACCGGCAAGCCTTCGTGATGCGAATTTGATCGAAGTAGCAGTTTGCATCCGAGTTGTCGGAAGCGTGGCCGCGGCAAGCGTCCAGTGAGGACTTCGTGGGGTTCAGCGCGCCGACAATGCCCGCCTTCGTAGCCGAGGCCACCACGGTGCCGTCGATGAACAACCGAAGCACGTCCGATGCGTCGCGTGTAACCGCCAGGAAAACCCACTGGCCGAGCGGCACGTCCGTGGCCGAACTCAAGCTGCTGCCGGCAGACGAATTCCAGAACAGGAAGTGATCGCCGCCCGTGTTGTGGATCGCAAGCTGGGTGAAGCCGGCCCCCGGGAAGTTGATCGAATTTGCGAACAGATTCTCGAACGGATCGCTGTTGTAGCCGACTACGAAATACCATCCTTCGATGGTGAATTCGCCGGGGAATACGAATAGCCCTTGGCCGTTCGTCGTGTCTTCAAGGCGCACATAATCAGTGCTCTCCGCATTCGTTCCGGGGTTCAGGAACGACGCCGTGCCGAATTTTGCCTGCACCGCTGAAATGGCGCCGTCGCCTACGACTGCGACAGTCGGAAGGCCGGACGCTTCGACGAGGGCGCCGGTGTGGGCTTGCAAAAGAACCACGACATCGCCGAAATCGGGGTCTTCCCAGACTTCAGTCGTTGTGTTCGACTCGACCGAGTAGATGCCGCGCGTATCCACGCCGACCACGCGGTAGTTGTAGGTCTGATTGCCCGATACCGTGCTGTCGGTGTAAGCCAGCGGGTCGGCGGCGTCCACCGTCGCGATCAGTACGTAAGTCGTCGAGCCTGGGCCGACCGACCGATAAAGCTCGTAGCTTTCGATGGCCGCGCCGCCTTCAACGTCAATTGCGGTCCACGATAGGTCGATGCCGCCGGGGGTTAGCTCCGAGCTGATTACCGAGGGGTTGCCCACGGTGTACACGTCGTCTTGGGTCATGTCGTCGTCGACCTTCCACACCTTGACGCCCGAGCGCAGATACAGGTCGTTGCCCTGGAGGGTCCAATCGTCGACTACCGAGGGGAATACGTATCGGCTCCAGCTTCGCTTCTTGGCTTCGTTGATCGTCAGGACGAACGCCTGCGCACCGAAGAAAAGCCAGTATTGCCCCTGTGCCGGCCAGAACAAGGCGAACGGGATAAGGCCCAGTTTGATCTGTTCCAGGGTAAGGCTGTCGATTGCTTCGCCGACGCCATCGGCCTGGAGGTTCGTGCTCGCGCCAGCGATGCTGACGTTGCGCACGCCTACCGGGTTCAGCAGCATCAGATCGTTCGCCACCGGCTGAAGCGACTGGTGCTCGGTCGAACCGACCGGCACGCCGTCCAGGAAGGCCATGTTCGCGGGGTCTTGGTCGACCTGCCACATCTGGAAGCCTTCCGAGTTGAAGGCCACCAGGTTGCTGCGGTATAGGCCCATCGCGGCCACCGGATTCGATCCGTAGACCTGGAGACCGAACGGGATGTACCCGGCGTCGTCCTTGGTCGACCAGTCGAGGGGGTTGGTGGTCGCGGAGAACGGGATAATGTCCTCGTCCGCGGCGAAGACCTTGGAGGCGGCGATGACCACTACCTTGGAATTCGGACACCGCTCGTCAGTGACGCGCCGGCTTACGACCTTCCACACCACCGTGTTGTCCAGGATCGTGGCGCCCATGTCGATAGGCCAGATGGGTTCGGTCGCGCCGGAAAGCATGATCGGAGTCGCTTCCCACGTTACTTGGGACGCGATCACCGCCTCCCACGTTACCTCGTTGTCGACGACCGTCAAGCCCAGCGTGATCGGCCATACGGGCTCGGTGGAGGCCGTGAACCCGCCTGCCGCCTGCACTGCCTTGTAGACGAGCCCGGTGGGCGCTACGGGTTCGATGTAGTCCCACGAGAAGCTGTCGAAATACTGGTGATGCGATCCGCCGGTGCCGGTCTGGAACGAGCGCACGCGCGCCTGGGCGAACGCGGCAGTAGCCGGCGCAATGCCCTCCACCGAAGGGTCGTACCAGACGTTCGTGCCGCCGCCGGCCTGTTCCCAATAAGTTTCAATCGGGATCAACGCCATCGCGGCGGTGAACCAGCGGATTTCGATAGCCATAGCCTGGCGGCCGTTGACGTTCGTTTCGCGGCGATAGCGACAGCCGAGCTTGATCTTCTGGCCCGGCAGCACCGGCACCACGTTGTCGTTGTCGATGAAATACGTGCCTAGCAGCCCGTCTGGGTGCCGGATGACGTGCGTCCCCTCAAACGCAAAGCTGGCCCCAGCGTTGACGACCGTTATGGCCGCATCGCTCACGGTCCAGCCCGTCAAGTCGCCGGTCTCGAAGCCCGCGTTCGTCAATGCACTCTGGACCGCGGGCGCAGTCGTCCGCGGCTGGCGCAAGTCGCCAGGGTTGATGAACTCGCCGGGGCTCCAGAGCTTCGTTGCCATCAGTAGTTATACCTGTCAGTCACATCCGATCCCGGCGTCAGCGCGGGGTCCGTTGCGGGCGTCGGCGTCGTAGTTGGCGACGTGTCCACGCTCTCAACCACGGTCGCGCCAGCCGCTTCCGGCCATACCGGCTCGGTGTCGCCCGAGGCTGGCGTCGCGCCGGCGGTGTCGATCACCGTGTAATAGAACCCGTTGTACACGGTCGGCTCCACTTTGTCACCGTTCGCACGAGGCGTGCCAGCGACCCAGACAGGGTTCGGTGCGCCTTGGCGCGTCGCTTGGTACGCCAGCCCATTGACGATGGCCGGCTGCACCAGGGCACCCTCTTTGTACATCGTGTCGGCGGCCCAGGTCGTGCCCTGTTGAAGCCAGAAGTGGTAAACGCTGTCGTCCTCGTATTCGGCGACGACGTACAGATAGCCCAGGAAGGGCTTCGCGAAGTGAATCTTGCGTAGTTCGATGGCGTCCTCGCCGGGGTCCTGCGCGGGGTTTGCCAAGACGTGCAGCGTGAAACCCAGGGGCACCGCGAGCACCTGATGGCTGAATACATGGAACCCGCCGCGGAAGGCCACCAAGCCCTTCGTTCCCTCGGACAGCAGCGCAGTGCGCGACGTGCCCGGGCGCACAACCACGGTGCCGCTCTCGGTCAGGTGGCCGTTCAGCAGGTCGTACAGTTGGTCGGCTCGCGCACCGCCTTTCGTGCGAAGGCGGTTGATGCCGCCCTTCATCACGGTCATCGGTGCCTGGGCCATTACGGCGTTACCAGCGGCAGGAAGACGGGCTTCGTCATCGCCGGTTCGGGGGTCACGCAGGGGATGTACCGGCGCGTGCCATGCCGGCCGTTCTTCAGATCACCCAGCAGCGCATTGGCCTCGGCCTTCACCGCGCTCGCATCGCCCTTGCCGTAGTGGTTCTTGGCGTTCGCCAGTGCCCACAGGAATACCAGCTCGCCGTTGATGCTCGTCTGGTCCTCGTCGTCGGCGAAGGGACTCAGCAGGAAATGGCCCTTGATGCGCAGCTTATACGCCTGGTCAGGGGCCGGAAACACTTCGATGCACTGACGGATTTCGTACACTTGAGGCAAACCATTCTGGGTCGCCATCGTGTAGTTCTCGGGGCGGATGCCCGAGGCCAGCGGCAGCCAGGTGCCGTTCAGGTCTTCGATACCTACCCACGACAGCTTGAGCGCGTCCAGGCGCTTCGTGCAGGCTTCCTCGTTGTCGGGGATGTCGTAAAACCGCTCGCCTACCGCCATCGTCCAAGTGAAAAAACGCTCGGTGCGAAGCTCTTTGTGCTTCTGATAGAGCACCGTCTGGGCGCTCTGGAGGAAGTCGTTCAGCAGATCGGCCATGCCCGGAGGCGGGTTGTCCTTCTGCGCAGCGTAGCCCAGGCGCACCATCATTCGCCCGCGGAGCGTTTCCAGCGTTGGGTAGCTGTCGCCCAGTTCGTCATCGCACTCGCAGTTGTACTGCACGCCCGGCCGGACTATTTCGACGCTGTACTCGGTCGCTACCAGGAAAATCGGGTCGTCGGTCTCAAGGTCCCAAGTCCAGGATGCGTAGGGTCCGGCGACGCTGAAAGTAGCGTCTTCCGAGTCCAAGGCAATATCCCCGTCCTCGGTGTCGCGGATCGTGATTGACGTGAACGCATCTTGAGCCAAGGACAGCGAGTCGACAGCGAGGGTGAGTGTGCTCGGCGAGCCGCCCAGATTCTGCTGCAATTGCTTGATGTCGAAGGTCAGGAATTTCGCCGGACTCACGTTCCCGATGGTCGGGGGCTGCGCGCCGATATACGTCCCGGGTGGGGCGCTCGCGGCAGCAGTCAGAACAAAGGTTTCGGTAATCATGTATTCCGCTCGGATAAAAAGAGGGGCCGGCAGGTTTGATCCTACCGGCCCCTGTAACGTCCGTCAACACGGACGACCACACCACACGGAGAAAACTTAGGCGTCGATTGCCAGCGGGTCAGCGGCCAGGGGGTCCGCAACTTTCACCGGGCTGGGCTTCGTGGCCTGCTTGCCGATGATCGTCTTCACGGGGGCCTTGGCGACCTTCTGCACAACCTTCGTGGCCTTCGCGGGTTTGATGGCCACTTTGGCCGGGTCAATCGCGGGGGCCGCAATCACTTCGTCCAATTCCGGGTCCTGGAAGCCGGGGCCTTCCACTGACTCGTCGCGATCCTGCTCCAGCGCGGCGTTCTTGATCGCCTGCATCAGGATACGGGCACCGCCGGGGGCCGGGCCGTAAATCTGGGAGACGTAAGACGCGCCGGTGGCCGGGTCTTCGCGGTAGCGCTTTTCCAGGCGCTCGTACTCGGCCGCGGGCGCCGGGTAGTTCTTCTCGTCCAGGGTGAAGTCCTTCACCGAGACCCGCTCGGGTCCATGAATGAGTTGAAGCAACGGGATTTCCCACTCGGGAACCGTTTCGGAAATCGTCAGCAGCTCAGTGCGCTGAATCTCGCAAGTAAATCGTCGCATTTGTCCTACCCCTAGTTTAGCGATTGAAAGGAAGGGGCGCCGCAGGCACGCCCCTCGTGAGACCCCAGATTAGGGGATCGACAGCTCGCTGTCCACCAGTTCGATGGTGATGGCGTCGGCTGCACCCGTGGTGATGTTCACACCGACGTACAATTCCTCGGCCGAATTGTCGTGCGCCGCCGAAACCGTGGTCACGTTGACAGACGGAATCTGCGCGTGGCCCGTGGCCGCCAGGTTGTGGGTCAGGGCGAAGTTGCCGACCAGGACGCCCGTGGCGCTGACCGAACGAACCACTGCCGTGATTTCGACGAAGCCTTCGTCCGCCGCTGCCGTACCGGCAGGCTTGGTGAAGGAAACGCGCGCCGTGTCGGCAGTCGTGCCGGCCACACCCACCGAAATGTCGAAGGTGCTGGTCTCGGTGCCCGCGGCAGTCTTCGCCATGTTGAAGCGCCACTTGAACTTTGAGCCGACCTTCAGGCCGCCGACCGGAACCTTGAGGGCCGAGCCGGTGATGTAGGTACGAGTCGCAGCCACCGGGGCCTGCTGAGTTGCAGAGTAGTTCTGCACCAGAGCGCCGCGGCCCTGCTGCGAACCTTTGAGAAGAATGGTCATGAAAATGCTCCTTGAACTTGGTCAGTGGAGGGCCGGTGTCAGTCCCGGCCCGCCTTGGTTGAGATTACGCGATGCTGAGAACGGCGTGCGCGTTGCGCTTGCCGGTCGTCATGCCCGCCTTCGCGGTCAGTGCCCAGTAGTGTACATAGCGGTCGTACACGCGAGGCGGCTTGCGCGAAATCATCCAGTGGCCCTTGATCGGCCGCAGCTTCAGGAACTTCGAGTTGATGAAGTAGCAGCGTTTCGCCCACGGAGTTGCCGGTGCGTCCAGCGTGTCCAGCACGTCGAACACCGGGTCCCAAACCAGTTCGACACCCTTGAAGTAGGTCTTCGTCACGCTCGCGTCGAGCGAAACACCACCCTTCGAGTTGCCGCCGTCATTGATCTGACGGTTGATCGTCTGGCCCGCGTTCTTGCGGTAAGCGTCGAGGAAGGCACCGCCGACCAGGATGAAATCCGGGGCGCTGTTGCCGTACCGCGTGCATTCGCGCCAGGTCTCTTCCATTTCGTTGACCAGGAGGTCAGCGGTGGCCGAGTTGATCGCCAGGTTCGCCTGGTTCCGCCACCAGGTATAGGTGAGCTGGTTCAGGCCGCCCACGACGCTCGAAGCGGTCGGGTCGAGTTGAATCAGGTGATCCAGGCCGGAGATGTCGAGCGCCGAAGCCGAACCGTTGCGGTGAAGCATCAGGTCCAGACCTTCCTGGAAGCCGAGCTTCAGGGTTTCGGTGTTCTCTTCCAGCAGGTTCGTGAGCTGAACCTTCTCGGCGTCGGTCGGGACCGAAGTCTTCTCGTCCGTCATGATGATGCCGTTCTGGACCAGCTCGTCTTCGTCGAGGCCGAAACCGTCATGCACGGCGCCGTAGCTGTACTTCGCCTGCTGAAGGGTGCGCTTCCGGTTGTACGTGACCTGGCTGTCACCGAAGTACGACTGGAAGTTGCTGTCGTTGGAGAAGCGAAGCTGCTCCACGATGTACTGGAGGGCGCCAGCGTATTCCTTCTTGCCCTCGATCAGCTTCTTCAGCAGAGGACGTTCGGTATTGATCTGGTCGATGGGGTCGTTCTTCAGGAAATAGTCGATTGCCGCGCGACCCGCGTAGGCAAGCTGTTCAGTATTGAAAGGCATGTTGATTGCTCCAAGGTTGAAAGAAAAAAGTTCTTCGCCTGGAGCAACGAGACCAGTGGATTCTGCGGCAGTTGCGAGTCTGCCTTAACGCCTTCCCGAATCCTTAACAGTTGCTAAGTGATCGGGATTCAATCAGAACGCGAAACGGGTGTCAAGTCCGTTTCGCGTTCCCGGGAACTAGACCCCCTTTAGGGCCTTGTCCACCGCCTCCTTCGCGGAGCCCCCTTCCAACTCCATCGAAGTGATCTGGAGGGAGACCGACCGGCGCTTACCGTCGTCCGAGTCTCGCGACTCGACCGAGCGAACCTTCACCTTGGCGGTGAGGGTCATCGTGTCGCCGGCCTGGGGCAGAGTATTCAAGCCGAGCTTGTCCAGAGACTCTTCCTCCAGATTCACCGTCAAGCCGTAGGGGTACTTGTCCCCGCCCATGCTGCTGCACGGCTTGTTCCAGTGTTTCTCCTTTTCCTTCCGTTCGGCCGCGGTGACGGCCATGTTCGTGAGTGCCATTACTGACCCGCCTGTGCCAGGGCGAAGTCGATGGCTTCCGCCATGCTACCCGGCGATTTTTGCTGCCCGCCGGCCGGGTTTCCACCGCGCAACGGCTGGTTCTTGGGGACGTTGCTCTTGACGACCGCCTTCGGCGCTGCCGGCAGCTCCAGGTTGTCATAAGCAATTTTGAACGCGCTGGCCCACTTGCGCGGATCGATTTCCGCGAATGTGCCCTTCAAGCTCTTGGTCAGGATCGCGGCCTTGCGCGCGTAGGTCGCCGGGTCCGCTGCGCGCAGCTCGTTGCCGAGCTTCGTCAGGGCGTTGCGGCCTTCCGTCACGACCCGGTTGTGCGCTTCCAGGCGCTGTTGTTCGCCGCGCGCCGCGGTCGAGTTCTCCGAGGCCACGCGAGCGCGGTCACGATGCAGGGCCAGTTCCTTCGCGGCTTCCTGGGTCATCTTGCCGGCGGTGACTTCCGCCTTGATGTCCGGGTGATTTGCCAATACGTCGACACCGGGCACATCCTTGCCCAGCATCCGGCCCAGGGCAGCCATTTCGGCCTGCATGACGCTGAATGCGCGCTCCAGTTGCGCTGGGTCGCCGCTGTTCACCATCCGCAGGTAGTCCAACGTCTGGCCGTACTGTTCCGGGGTCGCGCGGGTCTCCGTAATGAGCCCCATCACTTCCTCGAATTGGCCCTTCACCAGATCGCGCTCGGCCGTGACCGTCTTCGCGATGTCGATAAGGGCGGTGATCCGCTCGCGGGTCTGTTCCTTCAGTTGCGGCGCGATGGGATCGTTAAGTGGGTCTTTGGGCTTGGCGGCTGCCGCGGCGGCCTTGGCAGCGGCTTCATCCACAGGCTTTCCATCAGCCCCCAGAACCGGCTTTGCAGCAAGAGGCTTACCGTCAGGACCGAGTTTCGCAGCGTCGGCACCCCCCGTTTCGTCCGCACCGCCAGCATCGTCAGCATCGCCGCCTTCGCCAGCGCCTTCTGCCCCTTCGTCGAGGCTCGTATCGCCTTCGCCGCCAGTTTCAAGCGCGTCGTCATCGGGAGTTTCATTGACGGTCTCCTGGGGGGTCGTATTCGAGGCGGTATCGACCGCGGCACTTACCGCGGCAAGAAGTTCTGCGTTATCGGCCATGTGGTTGCTCCATTATCAGACGGGTGGAAGGACTTCGGGATTCTCCAGCATCGGAGCTGGCAAAGAGGGTGCGCCGTCGCCGGCGCCGGCCGACGAAGGGGGTAGGGACGGATCAGCTCCGACGACGGGCACCGCACCCGGGGCTCCCGGCATGCCACCTGGCTGGATCGGCAGCCCCGTAAGGGGGTCGATAGCCAGTTCGGGCATCTTCGGGATGAAGCGTTCAATGTCGGTGTCGTCGCCAAGTCGGACCATCGTCTCGCGTAGCAATTCGATCAGCGCCTTCGCCATCGACTCGTTGCCCGAGAGCATAGCCTGTTGAATTTGTACAATCGTCTCTTTAATCATGGGCATAACCACGCCCCAGGTCTCACGGTCGCCCATCGACTTGGGCTTGCCCGTGGTGCCGGCTTCGATAGTGAGGTCCACCATCGTCAGCAGGTCTTCGATGTCCATGCCCGCGGGCCAGAACGCCTTCGCGCCGGCGATCCGCTGTACGTCGCGCAGGGTCAGCGCGGACAGTGAGATTTCGGCGGTGTACTCGGCCAGGTCGGTCAGCATCGTTTCCAGAGTGTCGCGGTCGGCCGTGGTGCGCGAGGCAAACCCAGTCTGCTGGATTTCGGCCTCGGTCGCCGTCTTCTCGGGCGTCGTCGAAGACTGAAGCGCTTCCTGGACACCGGCGATCTTTTCCATGTCCTGGAGGATCGGCTGGTTGTCCCAGAGGCGCATGTCCGGTCGGTCGACCGGCTTCGGGGCGAATGCGTTGCCGATAGGCTGCGTGGGGTCCGACAGCGCAATGCCGACGTACTCCATGTGTTTGCTACCGGCGAGTTTCGTCGCCTCTTCCGGCCCAACCTGGGTCGAATTGAAGATCGTGCCGGGCACGCTGCGCTCGCGCGTCAGGCGGAAGCTGGAGCGACTGGTCGCATACTCGTCCTGGAGCTTGCACAGGCGCCATGACAGCGACTGGGAGTGCCGCGCGCCGTCGACTTCGTAGAAGGACAGCTCGAAGAACGGATAGAAACGGGTCGACGGGTAGTCCGGCTCGTAGGGGTCTTTCGCCCAGCGCTTGACGCCCTCGATCATGGTCTTCACATGGTTCGTGCGCTTGTCCCAAAGCTCCACGATCTTTACGAATTCGATACCGTCCGTGTTGATGCCCGAGGCGGACATACTGCCGCCCCCGCCGCCCGAGCTGTACTGTTCGGCCTCTTCCGCGGCGACGCCCTGGCCCACAGCCAGTAGGTCCATGCCCACGGGGTCCAGTTTCTGCTTGCGCTGGAAGTACGCCTTCGCGCCGGCTGCCTCTTCCTTGGTCAGGCGCGGGAACATTTCCCGAACCTCGGATTTCGGCTTGTAAATGGCGTTCGCCACCCAGTTCGCATCGCGGTAGTCGCCGACGCTGCGCACGTCCAGAGAGACCTGCACGTCTTCGGCCGAAAGGTAGTCGATTGCGAGGTACTTCCGTATGGAGACCTCGATTTTCTGCTGCAAACTCGCGATCAGCTCGTTCTGTTCGGCCAGTTTGGCGTCGTACTCTTCGGGCGACATTTCGCAGCCCGAGTAGTCCGGCATCGGCACGTCCATGATGTCGTCTGGCATGGCCTCGGGCATCGGCGCACCGGCCCATTCCGCCTCCAGTTCGACCTTCGAGGCTTCGAGCTTCGCCAGATTGTCCCGCAGATCGGCGATGTCCGACTGCATTTGCGGCAGATTCGGGCCATCGGCGACCATGATAACCTTGAGCCATCCTGGCCCCACCGAAAGGGTGCTGCGTACCTGCTTGCGCGCGGCGGCCTTCAATCGGCCGCGCTTCCAAAGCGATGAAATCACGAGTTCCATCGTCTTCGCGAAATCGTCCTGCGTCTGCGTGCCGCGGTTGTCGACCTGGGCCGACTTGCGCACGCTCACGTCCGGGTTGCGGGCGTAGAGGAAACTGACCAGGATGTCGATGAACGACCCGATCAGGTTCGTGCTGACGGCCCAACGCAGATCGGCGGTGCCGGCGGCGTAGCGCCGGTCGATGGCGTACTGCTTGCGCGCGCCTTCGTCGAAGGCCCGGGCTTCCTCGTACTCCTTCCACACCTTCCTGACAGTGTTCTCTTCCTTCTCGCGCGCCGCCTGTTCCTCGGGCGTCAGCTCCAGGTCGGTATCCGCGGCCTTGCTCACCGCACTGAGCATGCCAGCGCTTGGGGTGTTGCCGTTCATGTATTTATCGCCCAGACAAGCGCGCCGATCATCAGCGCTACCAGGAACAGACAGAACCCAGGGGTTGGTGCGTACTTACCCATTAGCCGACCTGCCAGGCTTCACCAGCCGGATTGACTTGCCAGAGCGATGCACCCGCTGCCGACTCTTCGCGCAGCACCTTGCGGGCCGCGGCTTCGTCCGGCGTCCATTCGAGCGTGACGCCCGAAGAACTACGAACGTGGAAGTTGTCAGAAGTAGCGCGGTTCGTGCTCATAGGGGGTTTCGTTGAACTCCAGCCAGGTGCCGGTGAAGGGGATGAGTTGAGGTTTACGTTCGGCGGATGGTACATACGGCATAGCCATGTCGTCAATGCCTCGACCCAACAATCCGCACACGTCGGCGCCGTCATCGTGTCGGGCCGAAGGAAATCCGCAGAGCTGATCGACCAGTCGCGCAGCCCAGGGGCGGTTCAATGGCATGTAGACCAGACCCGCCGCGGCGCGCGCCTGGAACGAGGCGAGCTTGATGACCTTCGACTTGATCGACGGCTTCGCCTCCAGCAGAACGTAGGTGCGCGCATCGCGCTGCGCCTTGTTCATGACCGGGGTCAACGCCTCACCGATGGGGCCGCCCTCGTGCCACCAGCGGCGGATCAGGCCGTGGCGCTTCAGCAGCATAATCCACTGGTAAATGCTGATGTCGGTTGTCTTCTGGCCGAACCACCAGTCCAGGAACCACATCGCGCTGATGGAGTCGATGCCCACGACCCCGTGCTCGGTGAAGTCGCCTTTATCCTCCTTCGTCGCGAAGTCGGTGGCGCCGTACAGGCTCAGTGCTTTCGGCCGCCCGCCGACCTGACCGGGGCCGCCGGGCGTGCCGGGGGGCAGGTCCGGGTTGTACCACTTGAACCACTCGCGCTTGAACTCAATACCCTCGGCCGCGGTCGGGCGCTGCTGGTACAGCGACGCCCAGGTGCGCTGGCCGCGCGGATCGTTCTTGCGGATCAGCCAGTGCTTCTCGGGGAACCACTCGGGCCACAGGAACTCGCCGGCCTTGCGGCCCAGCGGGTCGTCCGCGCGCTCGGCCTCGGCCGGGATGTTCAGCACCTCCCACACCATGCCATCGCGGCACTCAATAGGGCCGGACTGACCATCGTAGTCCTCGGGGAGGATCGTGCCGGATAGGTCGTTCTCGTTCCAGCGGGTTTGGATGATGATAACGCTGGCGTTCGGCTTCAAGCGCGAAATCAAGTCGTCGCGGTACGCCTCGTCCACGTTCTTCTGGTCTGTCGCCGAGTCCGCTTCCTGACGACCGGCCACGGGGTCGTCGACTATCGCGCAGTCGGCGCGATTGCCGGTGATACCTGCCAGCAAACCGGCGGCCATGTACGTCGATCCGTTCGACAGTGCCCAGGAGTCGACCGCGCGCTGGTCCGCGTTCAGGCTCGGGCGGTCAGCCCAGATCGCAACGCCCTTGTCCTGGCGCGCGAGCGCGCGAGCCTTTCGGGAGTGCTTCCGAGCGAGGTCCGAGCCGTAGGACGCCAGGATGATCTGGTAGCCGGGCCACTTCTGCATGGCCCATACCGGCGCCACGACGCTGGCGTAGCTCGATTTCGCGCTGCCGGGTGGGGCGAAGATCAGCAGCCGACCGTTCGGCGTCTCCATGCACTTCTGGATTTTCTCCATGATGATCCGGTGGTGCAGCGCCACTTTCGTTTCGATGGACTTGAACGGCTCGTCGGCGGCGTCCTCCAGTGTGTCCGAGCGCAGCGGGGCGCCGGGGATGTCTACGCTGCTGGCGTATTCCGCAAGGCTGTCGCGCGAGCGCCGGCGCCGCAGGATTTCCGCAATCGCCTGGTCGACCGAGACCTGGGCCTCGGGTTCTGGCAGGGGTTCCTGGGCGTCGAGCGGGTCCGGGATGTCGATGCCCGAGCGGATCGGCTCGTTCATCCGCTGTTCCTGGGAACTACGGCTGCGGCGCTTCGGCTGCGGCTTGCTCATGCGCTCGGGTCGTCGGGGTCGGCCTTGCGCGGCGTGATCGCGGCAAAGCGCTCGGCCAATAGCTCGTCGTCGGTCTTCTCCGTGTACTCGGCGTCCGTGACCGTGTGCCCATGCCAGCGGGCCGGCAAGTTCGGGGTCTGGGCCGTCGTCGAGTCATCGGTCGGGGCGTTGCGCTGTCGGCTCTGGAGGATCGCCATGAGCTGATCTTCACTCATGTTCGCGAGCTGCGCGGCCACGGCCCGCTTCGCCGGCACCTGCACCGAGACCGAGGTCGGCTTGCCGTGGCCGCGGTCCAGTATGAGCTGGGCGGCCTTCAGCCGATCACCGGGGAACGCGGTCTTGTCGCGCAGCACTTCTACGGCAGCGCCTATCGCTTCCTTCGTGTGCAGTCGCGCAAGGCTTTCCGCTGATGCGTGGATGAATTCCTGAGTCATGCGCGGAATGTACACGCAGCGTGTACGCGCGTCCAGAGTGGACGCGGGTAAGTGGCAGGGGGTGATGGAGTCGAACCACCGTAGCACGGTTTTGGAGACCGGCACTCTACCGCTGAGATAACCCCCTAGATCAAGGCCCCCAGGCGTGTGACTCGCCGGTTGATGGAGCTGCGAAAGCTCCGGGCCAGGAGTGAACCTTAGCGAGTGGGGGTGGGGTCGTCAAGTGGGACTCCCGATTTTGGGTCCCCTCGCCGTGTGCGTTTTGCCGAACATAGGGTGGGGGTGCGATTTAGTGAACATTTGGGTCCCTCCGTTCGCGGTTCTCGAATTGCGAATGGGGCGGGTGCATCGCAAATGATGCAACAGACTTTAATAGCCGTGGACCTTATTAAAACTTCGCTCGCGACATACCCCCGGCACTTGCAAAGGGGAGGGCTTTGGGTCCCTCCCGCTACCAAGGCCACTTGCTAGGGGGTGCTCAGTCTCTAGGAGGGACCCGTCGCCCTACGCCCGTCGCGGGTCCCTCGCGGGGGGTGTATACCCCCTACCCCATAGCCCCACGCCCTGGGCAAGAGCCGTGCCAAGGGGCAGTTGGTTTAACAATAAGCAATGTACCCTGCATTATGTGACGCAACTACACGCATTATGTCGGGTGCTACCGATCTACCCTACTACGGTAGCGGACGGTAGCAGGAACGGTTAGCACGCAAGTGGCTGATAGTGCATGGCGTAGGGCATAGGGGCCGGGGTGCTACCGCTGCTACCCTTAGCGCCAACTACCCGTAGCCACAAGGCACTCGTAATTCCCTCACGCCTTTTGCCCTATGCCTTTGGCTATTTAACAATCGGGTATTATTTTCATTATTGTTAAATGCTCATTTCTACACTCTTTACCCTAAAAAGAAGGGTAACAAGGTAGCTCGGGGGTTAACTCATTGAATTAGCTTGTAACCGTAGTTGCTACCTTTGCCTACCGTACTTTAGAGTACGGTAGCAGGCGAACTGACAAAAATTGTCACAATCCGACGCAAAATAGGTCCAAAAGTGACAATCTTTGTCAGTTCTAGGGCAAGCCCACGCCCATATTTTGGCTATTCTCCGCGCCGTTATGCGGTTTCCCGGAGTTGGCACGCCCCCTGCATTACTCTAGGCGAGCCCGAACAATCGGGAACGCCCAGAGACCCACCGAGGATAAAGCCATGCACGTAATCGAACACATTCAACCCCTGGGCGGCGAGGATAGCCGCGCCGCATTCGTCAACGCATGGTATGCGGTCACGGGTTGCCAAGCGCTAGACGCCTGCACTGTGGCCCTGTGGTGGAGCTGGCACGAATGAGCGGCTATGCAGCCGCGCGCCGGCTCACACTCGCGCGCATGGTGGACGAGATAAACGCGCACGCAAGCCACTGGTATCAGTGGGGCCGCAGTGACCGCATGGCCGGCCTGCAAATGGCAGTGAAGGGGCGCGAAAACGTCTACTACCGCCGCGCCTATGAATCTGAACAACGGAAGGAGCTGGCATGATGAACGAATACCAGAAAGCCACGGCGCACTTGCCCACGTCCATAGCCCTGCGCGCGACCGAACGGGGCGCCGACAATACCCTGACGGCTATGGTTCTGGGCGACCATCGCGACGCCCACATAATGGACGAGTTGGCGCGCGCTGCGGCCTTGCGCCGTCGCGTTGTCCGGCTGCATTCATGGATTGAGCGCCCGGACGGGCGAACGGAGTGCCACCTTACGCAGCAGGTAAAGCACCAGACCAATGCGCGCGGGCAATTGCGCGTGCTTGCCTTCGGCCGATGGCGCACGGTGCGGGATGCGGCGAGACACCCTAACCGCGCGCTGCTGATCCGTGACGACTACACCCGCACCCGCGTATCCATTTCGGAGGTTTGAGCCGTGCGTATTGTAGAACTCACCGCGCCGTCGCATTGGGCCAGCTACCTGATAAACGGGGATGCCTCGGGCTTGGATGACGAGGACGAACAGGCCGCGGACGAGTGGATAGAGTCCCTGGGCTATGGCTCGCCGGCGGACTGCCGGGACGAGGGCTTTTTGCACTTCCACGATGCGCAGGAATTCGCGATGCCTTGCGACTGCCAGCGCTACACGTTTTTGATTCAGGAGTAACGACCATGCGCAAGCGGATCATTCTCACCTGCGCCGAAGACGGCGAGTTTGGCGGTTATGGTTTGTTGCTGCCCGGCATGCACGCAGGGCACGACGTAAACCCGGCGGCCGATGGCCTACTGCTGGCGCACGACCTGTTAGAGCATCAGAACGGCGTCGCGGCCATCGGTGGGATTGACGACGAGTTAGAAGCCCTGGGCGGTATCTGGTACGTGCGCGGCCAGTTTGACGACATCAGCCGCGACGGTTCAGGCTCCGCGCATACGACGCACCAGAACATCGCGGGCGACGTTGTGCGGATGTTCCGGGATTACTTCTGCGGGGTGTACGTGAACACGACCCCACCGCGCACCCGCGCCCTGCCCGAGGCAGACGACGACTTCCGGGAGATCATCGCCGAGGCGCTGAAGCAAACGCGCGGGGAGGTTGACCGGGAGGACGCGACGCCCGAAGAGATCGCCCAGAAGGAAGCGGCCTATATCGCGGTATGCCTGCCCCGCATGCGGATTGGATACCGCAAGGCCGCGCGCCGGTTCAAGGATGCCCGCACCGCTAACCGCCTGTTCTGGGATGTGACGGACGCCGTAAACCGCGCCATCGGCGTGCGTAGCTGGCGGGACAATGACCGGGGCCGCTCCAATGGCCTGGACTATGAGGGCCAGCAGTTCGAGCTGTCTTACACCTACGATCCGCGCACCGGCGATTGTGCCGTGCGCTGTGATGAACACTACCCCGAGGAATGAGCCATGCGTTACCGATACGCCATTGCCCTGATTGTCGCCGTTGCTTTGACGTTCTTTATCATCGCCCTGGGCAACGCCACCCACAACGCCGCGGGAGGCTACCGCGACGCATGCGGCGAGCGTGCGGGCCTACTGGGGGACGACTGCTAATGAACGCCCACAAGCGCGCCCGAGCAATGATAGACGAGGCTCTAGCCGCGGCCCATGCGGTAGCAATGGCCGAGGTGGAGCGCATGGCCCGAGCGGCCCTGCGCAACCCTAGCAGCGGGGCCGCATCCTTCTGCATGGCTATGGGCTCGGCCTCATTCCACCGGGCGGACGGGGAACCGATCATGCACCCGGGCCGCTACCCGAATTGGGCGCGACCCATACGCCATTTTCTTGAGGACTACAGCCAGCCGCTGGGCCTATACGGTACGCCTTTGCGTATCGACGGCGCCGATGCACCCGCTTTAACTGACTGGTAACACTAAGGATTTACGACCATGAGCAACGTGCGAACCATAGAACGGATGATTGTGCGCAAGGTGATTGCTGACGCCCTTGCGGCGGGCTTTGCCTTGGATGTGTACGACGGCGGGGAGTTCGTGCTTACGCGCTCCACCGATCCCGCGGCCATACTGGCGGCCATGTTCTCGACTGACGAGGACTACTTACACTACCGCGCGCCACCGGAAGGCCCCCGCAAGGGGTGGGTGCGGTTCACCTACGGCAACGGCGGATCGGATGTTGTGTCCGACTACACGACGAACCTTGAACCCGTCATGAAGGGCGCCAGCTTGCTGGCCGACGCTATCGAAGCGGGCGATGTGCCGATCCCGACGCCCGAGGGCGAGCAGACTTTCGAGCTGCTGACGCAGGCTTTCGACCTGATGCCCACGAACACACCCGCGCGCATGAAGTGGGTGATGGCCGCGGCGGCCCTGATCGAGAGCACGAGGGCGAAGACATGAGCAAGAAGCAGCTTGCATCCGGCGACATTTTCCGCCGCAAGGGGACATGGTTCCAGGTGAACCATGTGCGCGACGACCATGCAGAGGCGCCGCACAAGACGTGCGACGGGCATGGCGTTGTTACCGACTGGATGCCCGTGCGCGACCCACAGGAGGCGAAGAACCAGGGCCTGCGGCTACTGGCGCGGGACGGTGGGCGAGCGCTGTACTACAATTACCCGTTGTCCTTGCGCCTCGCCGTCAATGACCGCTGGGGCGGCGACGGCAAGACCATGAGCACGCGCCGGCGCCATGTGCTCAAAGACTTCAACTACCTGCGCGGCTGGTACTGCGACGAATGGCAATATGTTGGCGTCATCGTCCAGGCGCTCACCGGCAAGCACAAGGGGAATAAGGCATCCCTCTGGGCCGTCGAGTCCCTAAGTACCCGCTACCTGTCCGACGTGGCGCGCGAGTTGGCCGACGAGGTGCTGCCATGAACCGCACCGCACCGAACGCCTTGAGCTGGCGGCCTGCCTCACGTTGTTCGTGGCCTGCACCGTCGTGGCCCCGCTCGGTATTCTGGCACTTATCTGGGGGATTCAGCCATGATATTTGCACCCTGCACCTTCTACTACGCCATTGCCGGGCGATTGGTGGAAGTGACGGCGGCTTTTGCCACCGTAGCCGAGGCGAACGCCTACAACGCCGCGCACCCGGACGAGGGGTGTCTGGCCGACTTGAGCGATAGCAACGGGCTCATTCTCATGGCGAAGCTGGCGGACTTGGGCCGCCCGTTTTCGCCGTAACCCAAGGGGCAACGTCATGATATTTGCACCTGGGACGTTCTACTACGCCATAGCGGGGCGCATGGTTGAGGTGACGGCCGCGTTCACTGACATCATGGAGTTCTACGCTCATGTGATAACCCACCTTGACGAGGGGTGTCTGGCCGACTTGGGGAGTGTCATCCTCATGGCGAAACTGGTCGACATCCCCGGCTTCTGTAACTAACTGAGGATTAAGGCAATGGCGATGATAAACGCATTCGGGGTGAAGGTTGCGCGGGGCATGTTTTGCACGATCAGGCGGCCCCGCGGGGACCAATGGAGCGGTACGGTTACGGCCATCCGACGCGAAGGGCTGGCTACGATGGTACACATCAACAATAGCTTCAGCGGAACCCTTGACGACGTGCTGACCGCCTGGAAGTGCCCGACGCCCGCGGACATCGCCTACGCACTGGCGAGCGATACCACGAGAGACCATAAGTTCTTCAGCCGCAACAATATGAAATTCGCAGGCGACACAATGCGAAACTTCGGAACCTTCGCGGATGACACTGGTCGCATCATCCTGTACCGTCGCAAGCCGGTGAAGCACGGGCTGACCGGCCGCTGGGTGTACGACCCCGAGCGCAAGACCCTGCGCACCGTTATAAACAGTGACTATCCGTAAATTTATCGGCCACTTTTATCGGCCATATCGGCCACATCATCAGAGACTTACAGAGAACCACATGCCAGTAATCCACGAAATGGCGCAAGCCCTCGGCCCCACAGACCCGGCAACGTGGGCGGCGGTAGCCTTCGACTACGGTAGCGTCCTGGAGAATGCGCAGGCGCGCGTCGTCTCGGGCTACCGGCTCATAGGCGGATCGGGAACGCCCATTGCCATCATCGAATGCGTGCGCAACGAAGGCGTACAAAAGGCCCTGGAGCCCGTAATGCGCTCGCCGAACGTCGCCGGCGGGCAGTCCAGGGAGGCGCGGCACATCATTCGCGCGCTGCTGAACGCCGAGGACTACACCAGCGACATCTACAACCACATTCGGCGCGTGTACTACGCGAACGAGTTCACCACAGGAAGCGCACGCCCATGAGCCAGCCCCACCCGCTTTACCTTGCGATAAAGGCCGCCCTTAGTGTCCTGGACTACACGCACCGGCGCAAGGCCGATGCCCTGCGCATTGCCGCGGCCGAGCACTTCGATATGGTCTCGGGCGAGCCGCGAATCCCGCTCCTGATTGGTGGGGAGGGCGGGCGCACTGCATTCGACCCAGCGCGCTACCAGAAGGACGCGCAATACGTCGGGCCGGTCATCGGCATGGACTTCGGCGACAAGGACTTTACCGTAGAGGGTTGGTATCACTTCCCCTCTGCCAAGGGGCCGGCCGTGGCATGCCGGCCGCCGATAGTTCCCTTGGGAACTCTGGAGGCTGCGCAAACCGCCGTGCAGGCGAGCGAGTCCCGAGCATGGGACAAGGCGCGGCTGGAGTTGCGGACAGTCCTGGGCGCGTTGGACGGGACGCCTGTCGAACGCATTCCGCACCCTGACGACGACAAACGGCTGAACGCGCGCGGCGGGGCGAAGGAGTGAAAATCCTCCTGCTGATCCTGTTCTACACGGCGCAGCTTGGTCTGTTCATCTGGCTGGCGCGGAAGGCTTACGCCGTCCTCGTCGCGCTGCTGGCCTGGGCCAAGTTGTTCCTGCCAACGACATCCCTTTACGTCGTCGCGGCGTTCGCGGCGTTCCTAACCGCCTTGGTGTACTGACATGGCTTTCACATCCGATCAATTGCGCTTTGCCGCTGGCAGGGCGCTGAACCGATACAAACACCCACTACAGGAGTCCTCAATGTGTACCGATAAATCTGCCTACTACACCCGCGTGCATGGCGGCATCGACGGGGGCAAGAGCGGCAGCGCGCCCATCGACTCGAAAGAGCACATCGCCATTTTCTCGGGCGAAGCTGCTGCGGTCGCCGGATACTGCCTCTACAAGCGCGACGACGCAATGCGCTCCAACTACAGCGCCGCGTCGTTCACCGAATCGCAGGAGGACGCTATGTCCTGGGTCGACCAGGGCAAGGGCTTCCATGCGCGCCTCGTGAAGCTGTGGAAGCTCGCAGACGGCAAGCTGCTGCTGACGGACCCGGGCAAAGTGACGATGCCCGTGGCGCCGCTGTACGCGCCTGCGCCCCCGACTCCCGGCCCGATGGCGTGCGTCGAAGTGGTCCTGACGGCTGACCAGGAAACGGCGGTTGCCTCGGGCAAGAAGAACTACGGCATGCCGTGGACTACGGCGCTCGACCAGCAGCTTCGCGACATGGCCCGCTACCTGACGGTGGACCAGTTGATGGAGCACTTCGGCCGCACATCGGCCAGTATCATCTGCCGCCTTGAACGGCTGGGCACTGCGGCCCGCGATCAGGTGCAGCCGTGAGTTTCTTCGGCAAGTACAAAGGGCCAACGCCGCCAACGCCGCCAGCGGCTGATCCCGGCATCGTGCTTATTACGTTCGACCGGAACGTGCCCGAGGCCCCCGCATATTGGCTGGTGGGCCGCGATGAAGTGCGGGGGCCGTATGGCTTTGCCACTGGCCGGTACACTGAGGACGCAGGCGAGGCGTTCAAGTGGGTGCAGGGCGGCGGTATCGCCCGATTGATGCGTCTGTGGCGCTTGCCGGATGGCCGGCTGGTGCTGAAAGACCCGCGCACCGGCGGCATCCCGCTGGCGAAGATGCTCACCGCGGAGGACAAGCCGTGAGCGGCCCCACGGACGACTCTGGCATGACCGAGGACCAGATCGCTGCGGAGATTAGGGACCACTTAATCCGCAAGAACGGCGGACAAGCCCCGATCAGAGTCAAGACCGACGCACCACTATCCGTCACGGGGCAGTGGAGCAACGAACCACCGGAGGCATCATGAACAAGACATTGAGCCAGAAGGCCGAGAGGCTGATCGCTGCGCTGACGCAAGCCGCCCAGATGTACGGCTGGGCGAAGGACCAGGGGTCGACCCAGCAATCCGACGATACCCAGTTAGCAGAGCAGAAGGCATTCGAGGCCCTATCGCGCTACGTGCGGGCCCTGGAGACACGGGGGGAAGCTGCGCAGACCCCGACGCCCGAGCCGGCGCTAGTCCCGTTGCCCGACCTGTCCGAGCACATCACCTGGATGAAGGACCACCTCGAATGGTTGCAGGCGATGGCCGCGGGCATGAAGGCCGCCCAGCCCAAGCCGGCCGCCTTCCTGATCGGCCAGCGGGTGCAGATCGGCGGGGAGATTGGCACCGTAACCGCGGAGAACGGCAAATCGATGGTCTGGGGCGGCATCCCCGGCGTCTGGGTACGGCTACCATCGCGTGGGTACTCGTCGTGCTACGACGCCCGCGGCGTAAAGCCCTTGCCGAACGGCCAATTGTAGGCGTAGATTCGCGACATGACGACACTGGCCTGTGGGTGCAAGTACGAGGCAGAGCGCTGGACGGCGCTCTGCCCGCCCCACGAGGCCGAATGGAAGACACGACACCAGCAGGCCGCGGCCGACTACAAGCGCGGCGGGCCTGCACCCACCACAACAGACGAGGATATAGACCCGTGGACATAAAGACCCTGGCTCTGCTGGCGCACGCTAGCCCCCTTCTCCAGGCGGACACCTCCCTGGAGATACCGCCCCTGCGCTTCGACTACAAGCTCGACCAACACAAAGAACCAGCGGCCCCGCGCTACCTGCACGTCTCGAAGCGCCACGAGTTTCGAGACGGCAAGATTTTCGAGCAAACCAAAGGCACGACGGCCAAGCTGCGCGACGATGCGCGCGATCCTATGGAGAAGCTGAACCTCTCCGCGCGCCAGATCAAGAAGCTGCGCAAGAAGATCGCCCGTCGGCTCAAGGAGCTGGGCGTGCAGCCGGGGCAGGACGCGGAGATTCTGGGCGCTCGCGCCGATCAGGTCATCCTCGACGGCATCGAAGAATGACGCGCGTCCTCACTCTGCCGCTGACTGTCTGCGCCGGGCTGCTGGCTCTGGTAGCAGCGGCATTGTGGGGGATCGCATCCCTAATCAATTCCATAGGTGATCCATGAAACAGTCCCTCTTCGGCGCTCCGCACGACATCGACTTGACCGCCGTCCCCGGCATCGTCGAGACGCCGCGCACCAGCTACCGCGAGTTCGTGTACAAGCCGTTGCGCATTTACCAGACGAGCGGCAGGGAGGACTTCCTTCGGGAGCCGCAGCACCGCTTCCGGTCCTGGGAGGATCAGGCGGCCGATGATGCGGGCGTGCCGGCTCGGGGTGAGATATGAAAAAGCGCCCCAGTCATCCCCGAGTCCCATACTCCCTAGCGTTCGCGGGCTTCGTCGAGGCCGGTCAGCGGCAGGCGCACGGCGTATTCAAGCACCACTTCAAGAAGCTGTACGGCGAACCCGCACTGCTGCGGATGAACCCAGCCCACCCCCATCTGGTGCTGGCTCAGTTCGACAACATGGAAGGGCTGCCCTTCTGGTCGCACGGCTGGCACCCGCTGCCGGCCAGTAGCTTCGCGGACATCCACATCGCCCACGACTGGCGCTTCGACGCCTGCATTTGCAAGGCGTGCGGCATCGGCGAGTCCGAGGAACTGGCGTTGGACCTGGAAGAGATTGCGGGCTGCCGACTATGAGCCGCGTACCCATCTGGTGCGAGCTGGTGTGCCGGACCTGCGCGAACACCTTGATGGGGCAGTTCAGCTTCGGCGCTATTCCCCGGGCCGAGCTGAAGCGCGAAGGGCGGAATGCCGGCGTTTTGTTCAAGCACGACGAGGTGTTCTGCGATGCGGACTGCCTGGGGCGCTTCGAGCGGCAGCAAACCGGCAAGATCGGGGCCGTGTGGTAACTACTTACGTAAAATAGTTCAAATACAGGGAACCCCTCCCTGGGTCTGCGGGTTATGTCTGCGAGCGCTTTGCTCACCACACATAATACGGAGACTTTTATGGCCCCTCAGACTCTTGCAAAGAACGGTTTCATCGCTACCGATGCTGTCCTGAAATCCCTCGCCCGCGACTACGTAGCCGGCGCCAACGCCGCCGAAGATGTCAAAGGCACCTACCTGCGCGTTCTGGTTGCCCATAGCCAGCGTGAGACCGCCAGCCTAGCCCGCAAGCGAGTCACGCAGGCCGACGCCCTGGGCGCTGTTGCAGCGGCGCATGGCGCCATGTACGCGGTCATCCTCGACGCCGTGACCACCCCCGAGATTGCCGCCGACGACTCGTTGCCCGCGGAAGAACGCCAGCAGCGGGCGCGCGAGCGCAATCGGCGCACGACCTTCGCCCGCACGGCGAAGTCCACCCTGACGAGCTTCATCAAGGCGGGCGGGCGGCTGGTCGCACTGGAGCCAGCTACCGTCAGCAAGGAGCAGTTGCGCTCGTACTCGTCCGTGGCCCGAGAGGGTCCGCAGACGGTCGCCGATCAGGTGGCGGCTACGGAAAGCCGGCTGGAGAAGCTGATTGCAGCGCTGAAGGCAGAGAACCCCGAGGCCGCACAGGAAGCGGTCCAGTCCCTGCAAATGAAGCTCCAGGCGATTGTCACGCCGCCGAAGCGGATGGGCAGCCGCAAGCTCAAGGACATGACGCTGACGGCCCACGCGGCGCACTGACGTGGACACTTATTGCTCGGTAACTATCGACTGTACGCTGGCGGAATTGCGGAGTTATGAGCCGTTCTTCCGCGCAGCGGAGTTCACGCGGTACGAAAGTGTTGTCGAAATTCACTGTACCGAGTCGGGCCAGCGGATCACGGTTCGATGCAAGGTTGCTGATGCGAATTGCTATGGATGGCGGCACTTTATAAACGTCTGGCAAAGGCGTTTCGGGCCGATCACTCGCTGATCCGCTCGCCCAAGGCGCCGGTCCCTGTTGACCGGCGTCTTTTTCTCGACTATGGTCCGCTCCGTCATCACCCACGGAGCGCTTTGCATGCCCGAGAATACCAACTCTCCTGCCCCTGTCCTGTCTCTGTACGACATCGGCGCCGTTCTGCGCCGCGCGATCCCCCTCCCCGAAACCCGCCTTTATCCGATCAGTCCCTCGAAAGAGCTGACGGTCGCCGACCTGCTGACCACGTTCTGACCCCATGTCGTTGCTCGTCGAGTACGTCAAAAACGGCTGGGCGCTTGCGCCTATTCCAGCCGGCGAGAAGGGTCCAGTCCGAACCGGCTGGAACCTGCGGGAAAACTGCATCACAGACCCGTATATCGCGGAAGTGCTCGACGGCAACGTGGGCCTGGCCCACGCCTATAGCGGAACCTGCTGCCTGGACCTGGACGACCTGACGCAGGCGGCCGAGTGGTTCAAGCAGCGCGGCGTCGACATCAACGAATGGCTGACGGCGCCCGATGCCGTCATGATTTCCTCGGGCCGAGAGAATCGCGCGAAGCTGCTGTACCGGGTCGACAAGCCGATCCCGTCGTTCAAGCTGCCCGGCTTCGAGCTGCGGTGCGCCTCGTCGACCGGCAGTACGGTGCAGGATGTGATCCCGCCGTCGATCCACCCCGTCACCGGCAAGCCCTACGAGTGGAAATACGGCGACGATCTGACCGGCCACTGGTCCAGCCTGCCCCAGATGCCCGGCGCCCTGGCCCTGATCTGGGGCGCGATGGTGAAGCCGGCCAGCAAGCTGCCGAAGGTCGAGCGCACGGCGTCGGCCGATGCCAAGTACGCTCGCAAGATGCTCAAGGGCCACGACCCGGACGTGGGCTATGACGAGTGGGTAGGTGTGGGCATGGCCCTGCACCACGAGTTCGACGGGGGCGACGAGGGTCTGGTCCTGTGGAACGAGTGGAGCGCGCGGGGCAGCAAGTACGCCGGCGAAGCCGACCTCATGTCGCACTGGCGCTCGTTCTCGTCCGGTCATGCCAACCCCCGCACCCTGGGCAGTCTGCGCAAGGAAGAGGCCGCCACGGTCGACGACTTCGCCGTAGTCGACGCGGGGAAAGCCGAGCTGGAAGAGGCCCAGCGCATGCTGACCGCAGCGAAGCAGGCAACGCCGGCCACGATCCGCGAGGCCGTGAACACCCTCAAGCGCGACAAGAACGGCGTGCTTGCGGTCCTCCCCAACGTCCTGACGATCCTATCCATCGCCGAGGTCACGCAGCAGCAGATCGCATACGACTCGTTCAAGGACGGGCTGATGTGCGCGCCGGCCGGGACCGAGGAATGGCGACCGATCAGGGACACCGACTACACCGCCATGCGTATCTGGCTGGAGAATCGAGGGAACTTTTACCCCGTCTCGAAAGATATGGTAAGGGACGCCGTACACTACCTCGGAGAACAGAATCAGATGGACACCGCACAAACTTGGCTCGGCAGCATCCAGTGGGATGGCGTGCCACGGATCGACAGCTTCATGCCCAAGTACATGGGCACCATCGACGCCAGTTACGAGCGCTCGGTCGGCAAGTACCTGTGGACGGCCCTAGCGGGGCGCATCATGTCCCCCGGGTGCCAGGTCGACATGGTGCCGATCCTCGTGGGCAAGCAGGGCCTGGGCAAGTCCCAGGGCGTCAAGGCCCTGGTGCCGAACAAGGAGTTTTACGTCGAAATCCGCCTGGACGAACAAGACGATGCGATTGCCCGCAAGATGCGCGGCACTCTCGTGGGCGAGCTGGCCGAGCTGCGCGGGCTGCGCACCACCGACCTGGACCGCATCAAGGCGTTCGTCACCCGCACCGACGAAAAATGGACCCCGAAGTACATGGAGTTTTCGACCACCTTCTCGCGGCGCCTGGTCATGATCGGCACCACGAACGAGGACGAATTCCTGGTCGACGACGAGAACCGCCGCTGGCTGCCGGTGCGGACGACGGGCGTCAACGTGACCGCCATCATCCGAGACCGGGACCAGCTCTGGGCCGAGGCCATGCAGCTTTGGCTGGCAGAGGGCGTCCTGTGGCAAGACGCCGAACGCCTCGCGCGCAAGGCCCAAGAGGAATACAAGTCGGACGACCCCTGGGAGTCGATGGTGCGCGACTGGCTCATGGATAACGATGCCGCTGCGTACCGCTCGCACGACATCATCCTACAAGCTATCGGCCTGGGCGTGACCCAGATCAACCGGGGCCACGAGCTGCACCTGGCGCAGGTCATGCGCAAGCTGGGCTTCACCCGCCGCGTTCTCCGTATAGGCGGACACAATACGAAGGCGTGGGCGAAGCCGGTGGCCGAGGTCGCAGAGGACATCCTGGCATGATGGCCGTATGCGTCGGCGGGCCGCTCGACGGCAAGGTGATGGAGCTGCCGAAAGGCTCCAAGGTCTTTGCCCATTCCGACTGGGTATTCGCCGAGGGCGAGGAAAAGCGCCTGGTGCGCTACGTCTACATTGCCCACCGCTTTCTGCTGGACGCCGAGGACCTAATCGACGTGCCGCCGGGCTTCACCCTCTGGATGCTCGAAGATGCCGCGCCGCTCGTCGAGTTCGTGAATTTCGCAAAGCGAAACCCGAACTGGTACAAAAAGTTCTTTACCGACTGGCTCTGAACGTGCTAGTCTAATTCGCATAGCGTGTAGCTATATCCATCAACCACGATTAAGGAACCCCATCCATGTCTACCGATATTCGCATCCGTGCGCTTGAACTTGCCGTCGCAGCAGCCGCGCATAGCGGCGGTGCCGACGTTGTTACGGTCGCCGACAAGTTTCTCGCTTTCCTGACCGTAGGTACGGCCGGCACCAACGCCCTTGCCGGCGCGGGCAAGGCTGCCAACAAACCGGCCAAGCCAGCGGTCGCCGCGGCGCAGGCGTCTGTCGAAACCCCCATCGAAACCGCTGAATCCCAGGCGAAGGAACCGGCCAAAGAAGCGGCCAAGGCCATCACCCAGGACGAAATCAAGATCGCGGTCATCGCACTCGTGAACGCGGGCAACAAGGCCGCGAGCAACGAGACCACGGGCCGCGAATACGCTGCCGGTATCCTCCAGCCGTTCGGCGCGAAGAACGTCTCCACGGTGAAGCCGGAAGACTACGCGAAGGTGCTGGAAGCGTTGAAGGCGAAGACCGTCGCCGTGCTGAAGGCTGCCGAAGCCGAAGCCGACCTCGCAGGCTGATCGAATAGGGGTCGGAGCGCAAAGCCGGGGCGGACGCAAGTCACCCTCCAATACGGCCGAGCGCTCTGCCCCCGCTGACTACAACAAGGACCGCACCACATGGCCCACGCAAAAGTCTTCTCCCCGTCCGGCGCACCGCGCTGGATGAAGTGCTTCGGGGCACCGGCCTTGGAGCAACCCTACCCCAACACGTCCAGCAAGTACGCGGACGAGGGCACCGCTGCCCACACCCTGGGATCGGACTGCCTGACTGAAAAAGTGGACGCCGCCCACTACCTCGGGCGTGTGATCCGGGTCGAGCGCGAGGACGAGCCGGGCGTGATTAGTTCCCGGGAATTCACGGTCGACGAGGAAATGGCGATGAACGTCCAGGTGTATCTGGACTATGTGCGATCTTACGTCGCCAAAGGTTACACCCTGCTGGTCGAGCAGAAGGTCTCGTACCGCGGCGCGCTTGGCGGCATCGTTGCCGCGACCGATGACAGCGACGCCTTCGGCACCTCGGACACCATCCTCATAAGCCCGGACGGCTCCCACCTGGTCGTGATCGACCTGAAGTACGGGCAGGGCGTGAAAGTGTACGTCCAGGACAACGAACAGTTGCTGACTTACGGCCTTGCCACGGTCGAGACCTTCGACCTCCTGGGCAGCTTCGACAACGTAACCCTGGTCATCTGCCAGCCGCGCCTGGACCACCTGGACGAGTGGGAGCTACCCCTGGCCCGGCTGATTCAGCACGGCGAGGACATGCGCGCTGCCGGCGCCAAGGTGCTGGAGGCTATGGCGCTGTACAACGCCGCCCAGCCTATCACCCAGTTCCTGACCCCGGGCGAGAAGCAATGCACGTTCTGCAAAGCGCACGCGAACTGCCCGGCGGCTGCGGCCGAAGTGGCGGCCTCCGTGTTCGACGACTTCCAGGCCCTGGCAGATGCCCAGGCGATGGTGCTGCGCCCGCCCCCGAAGCTACCGGACCCAGCGCTATTGGGCGCCAAGTTCTCCATGCTCGACCAGATCGAGGAATGGTGCAACGCCGTGCGCGCCGAGGCCGAGCGCCTGGTGTTCGCGGGCGTCGAGATTATAGGCCCGGACGGCCTCGCCATGAAGACGGTCGAGGGTAAGAAGGGCCACCGGGCTTGGAAAGACCCGAAAGTAGCCGAGGGGCTACTGGTCGGCGCGCTGCCGCCCGAGAAGGCTTACAAGCCGCGGGAGGTCATCACCCCCTCTGTAGCCGACAAGCTACTGAACAAGAAGAAAACCCGCGAGACCTGGGTCCAGTTTATGGACCAGATCACGCAGCCGCCGGGCAAGGCGAAGGTCGTCCTGGGCAGCCACCCGGGTGCGCCGTTCAAGGGCGAGACCACCGCCGACGACTTTGTGGACCTGTCGGACGTTGCCGAATGAGCGACACCTTCGACCATGAGGGCGACGCCTGGGACTCGTTCGACGTGTCCTTCGACGAGGCGTGCCCCTATCAGTTGGAGTTCATGCACGGAGGCAAGTTTTCGTCCAAGAACCCGACGCCGGCGCGCTGCTGGAAGTGCGGCACCTGGGCGCACTGGATGCGCCTGGGCACCTACGCCGAGGGCTACCGCTGGCGCCTGGACCACATTTGCCCGGCCGAGACGGTCACGGCGGAAGAATTTCCGAGGTATGTATGATTTCCATGTTGAATAAGCCGATTCAAGTGAGATACTGTGGGCCGGTCGCCGACCCTCAACTCACATCCACCATATTGGCGAAGCTGGAAGGCGCGAAAGCGCACCTCCCGCCGCCAGTTTTCCAAGCCAAAACTGCTATTAGCTATAAGAGGAAATTCCGATGAAGATTACACTCGAAAACGTCCGCCTGGCGTTCAGCCATCCGGGCCTGTTCGTTGCGTCCAAGGTCAACGGCGAAGGCGAGGCCAAGTTCTCGTGCTCGCTGATCCTGACCCCCGGCCACAAGGCCATCAAACTGGTCGAGGCAACGGCGCTGGCCGTCGCTCGCGAGAAGTGGGGCGCCAAGGCCGAACAGATGATCGCGGCCATGAAGGCGCAGGACAAGCACCCGCTGCACAACGGCGACACCAAGTCGTCGTATGACGGGTTCCCCGGCAACTTCTTCGTGTCGTGCCGCTCGGTCAAGAAGCCGCTCGTCATCGACCGCGACCGCACGCCCCTGGATATGTCCAGTCCCCGCTTGTACAGCGGCGCGATGGTGAACGCCATCATCGACCTCTGGCCGCAGGACAACAACTACGGCAAGCGCGTGAATGCGCAGGTCATGGGCGTGCAGTTCTACGCGGACAACGATTCGTTCGGTGGCGGCGGTCAGATCGCCTCGCAGGACGACTTCGCGGACCTCGGCGTCGGCGAAGAGGTCACGGAAGACCCGTTGGCCTAGCGTTCAGGAATGGTTGGCGTTCACCTTTCGTGAACGCCGGCTCTTTCTGAACCCCTCCCCGGGGTGCTTATAAACGGAGCCGGCCGCCCGCCGACAGACGCCACGGCCCCGGGCAAACGGGGAGGGGTTCAGAAAGAGTTTCACCCACCACTGGAGATTATCATGGCCGAGAAAATGCTTACCCCCGACGAGGTTGCCCAGCAAATTGGCGATCTGGTCAAGTCCCTGGCGCTGAAGGCTGACGCCCGCAGCATCTTCCTTACGCTCGTAGCGAACGCCGGCGTGATCGGCGGTATGCTGATTTCCTCGGGCAAGTTCACCCACGCCGATGTGGCCGGCTTCCTGTCCGAAGCCACGTTGAAGGCCCTCGACTCGAAAGCCCCGGCAGCCCCCACGGCGCACTGATGGAAGAGTGGCGCGACATCCCTGGATACCCCGGGTATCAGGCCAGCAGCTACGGGCGCGTGCGGTCCATCGACCGCACCGTGCTCACGGCCAAGGGCGCGCGTAGTTACCGCGGTAAAATCCTGCGCCCGGGCCGCGGGGTGGACAAGGGGTCCCGGCTGTCCGTTGTTTTGGGGCGCGCGAACGGAACCAAAGAAGTGCATGTACTTGTGGCGATTACGTTTATCGGCCCGAACCCCGGGGGCTTAGACGTGGCCCACGGCAACGGGCGTAGCTCGGACAACCGGGCCGCCAATCTGAGTTACAAGACTCGGGCGGATAACAACCGGGACATCACCCGCCACGGGGGCCGCCGGTTGAAACCGGCCCAGGTTGCCGAAATCAAGACCGCGCTCCAAAAGCCGTTCCGGGGACTGCAACGGCAATTAGCCGCCCGCTACCGGGTGAAGCCCTGCTGCATTTCGGCCATAAACACCGGGCGGGAGTACGTATGACCCGCAAGTTGTTCATAGACACCGAGACTTTTAGCCCGTTGTCGCTCCGCACTCACGGCACTGTGCGCTATGCAACGCAAGTCGAGGTAATGATCGTCACATGGGCGTTGGACGACGCCCCAGAGCAAACTTGGGACGTGACGCGGGGCGGCCAGATACCTGGCGCCCTGCTGGTCGACCTGGAAGAGGCCGACGAAATCTGGGCGCACAATGCGTTCTTCGACCGCACGGTGCTGAACCTCTCGAAGTGGTGGCCCAAGGCCCTGGCGCCGCTGACGAAGTGGCGCTGCACGATGGTCCAGGCGTTGCTCCACGGGCTGCCCGGCAAGCTCGACCACCTCTGCCAAATCTTCAAAGTCGACGAATCGAAGCGCAAGCTGGACGGCACCAACTACATCCAGTTGTTCTGCCAGCCACACGGCAAGAAAAAGGTCCGCAATACACGCGAGACCCACCCCGAGGAATGGAAGGGGTTCCTGAAGTACGCGGCGCGCGACATCCCGTCCATGCGCGAGGTGCATCGCCTGTGCCCGAAGTGGAACCTTATCCCCCGTGAAATCGCTCTATGGCACCAGGACCAGCGGATCAATGACCGCGGCTTTGCGGTCGATGTCGAGTTCGCCGTAGCCGCTGTGCGCGCGACCGAGGCCGAGAAGCAGCGCCTGGGCGAGCGCACTATGGAGCTGACCGAGGGCGAGGTCGAGCGCACCACCCAGCGCGACAGGCTCCTGGCCTACCTCCTGAAGGAGTACGACGTGTCGCTGCCGGATATGAAGGCCGACACTATCGAACGCCGACTGGAAGACCCCGAGCTGCCCGAGTTCGTCAAAGAGCTGCTACGCATCCGCCTCCAGGCGTCGAAGGCGTCCACCAGCAAATACAAGTGCATCGTGCAAATGGAGGTGGGCGGCCGGATGTACGGCGGCCTGCAATTCGCCGCGGCGAACCGCACCGGCCGCTGGGGCGGGCGCGGGTTCCAGCCGCAGAACCAGCCGCGGCCGACGCACAAGTTCCCCGTGATCCTCCAGGGGATCGAGGCCATGAAGGCCGGCTGCGAAGACCTCATAACCGACAACGTGATGGCTCTGGCCTCCAGCGCCATCCGGTCGGTGATCGTCGCCGCCAAGGGCAAGAAGCTCTGCATCAGCGACTTGTCGAACATCGAAGGCCGGAAACTGGCCTGGCTGGCCGGCGAGGAATGGAAGCTGGACGCCTTCCGCGAGTTCGACGCCGGCGAAGGCCCCGACCTGTACAAGGTCGCCTATGCCCGGTCGTTCAACGTCTCCCCAGAGTCGGTCGAGGACGACTCGGACGAACGCCAGATCGGGAAGGTGCAGGAACTGGCTCTGGGCTACCAGGGTGGCGTGAACGCCTTCGTGACGATGGCCGCCACCTATGGCGTCGACCTGGAGGCTCTGGCCCGAGCCGTGCTGCCGAACCTGCCGACACTGGCCCTGCGGGATGCGTATAAGGTCCATGCCTGGGGCGTGCAGCAGAAGCGCACCTACGGCCTATCCAAGGAGGTGTACGTCGCCTGCGAGGCCCTGAAAGCCCTCTGGCGCCAGGCCCACCCGATGACCGAAACGCTGTGGGGCGCCTACGAGACCGCCGCACGCAACGCGATCCTGAACCCGGGCATTGACTTCCCCGCCGGCAAGTGCGTATTCAGCCGGGTCAAGGCGTGGCTGCGGATCAAGCTGCCCTCGGGCCGCTTCCTGTGCTACCCGGACCCGCGGATCGACGGTACGAAGATCAGCTACGCGAACGTCAACGTGTACACCAAGAAGTGGCATCGGACGTACACCTACGGCGGGAAGATCGCCGAGAACATCGACCAAGCCAGCTCGCGCGACGTGATGGCTGACGCCATGCCGCGGGCCGAGGACGACGGCTACCAGATCGTGCTGACCGTCCACGATGAAATCATGTCCGAAGTGCCAGATTCGGACGACTTCAGCCACGAGGCGCTGAGTGTGATCCTGGCGACAAATAGCCCCTGGAATGCCGGTCTTCCGCTGGCAGCCAAGGGGATGACCACTTACCGATACCGCAAGGGGTAGACCATGACCATCCTTATCGCATTGATCGCAGCCGGCGCCTTCGGCATTGTCCTCGTGGCGATGTACGCCAAGGGCGAGATTTCCTTCGGGCGCGCTGTGGGCCTGTTCGCTCTCACTGCGGCGCTCGCAGCGGTGCTGGCGTGAAGAAACCTGCCCCCATGCGCGAGGCGAAGATCGAGGCATACCTGGTCCAGCAGGTAGCAAAGCGCCGCGGCGAGGCCCAGAAGTTCGTGTCGCCCGAGCTGAACGGCGTGCCCGACCGCCTGGTGCTGTGGACCCTGGGCGACATAGATTTCGTCGAGCTGAAGGCCGAGGGCGAGGGCGCCGACGATCACCAGGTTCGGGACCACAAGCGCCGACGCGCGCGCGGGTTCAGGGTGTTCGTCCTGAACTGCTATGCCGCGGTGGACTGGTACATCGAAAAGGGCCGCCTTTTGAGCTTCGCCGAGTACATGGGCATGGTCGACATGGGGCACCCGTGGTGCGTGTGAAAGCTCGAAATTGGGTGCCCAGGGCCTTTCAGCCCCAGTGCATTGAATTCATTCAAGAGCACAGTGCCCCCGGCTGCGCGCTGTGGGCGCCTCCTGGCATGGGTAAGACCAGTACCACCTTGACCGCCGTCGACAGCTTCTACCTGTCGTCGATGATGTCGCGCCCGACCCTCGCCATCGGCCCGCTGCGCGTCGCCCGCGAGGTCTGGAGCGACGACGCGGCGAAGTGGAAGCACCTTTCGCACATCCGGGTCTCCCCCATCGTCGGGACCGAGGCCGAGCGCATCTACGCCCTGCGCAAGGATGCCTCGGTATATACCATCAACTACGAGCAAATCCCCTGGCTGGTGGACCGCCTGGGCGACCGTTGGCCGTTCGGCATGATCGTTGCCGACGAATCCACCAAGCTGAAGGGCTTCCGGCTCCAGCAGGGCGGCGTCCGAGCCCGGGCACTGAGCAAGGTGCGCGCGGTGACGGAGCGCTGGTTGAACCTGACCGGCACGCCGTCGCCCAACGGGCTCCAGGACCTCTGGGGCCAAACCTGGTTCCTCGACCGCGGCAAGCGCCTGGGGCTGTCGTACAGCGCCTTCCTGGAGCGCTACTTCTACCGGCCACCGCGGCAGGACGCCAACGCCCGCCTGGCGAAGATGAAGGCGTTCGACCACACCGAAAAGTCGGTCCAGGACCGACTGCGCGACATCTGCATGTCCCTCGACCCGGCCGATTGGTTCGACCTGGAGGTGCCGGTCCCCACTGTCATCCCGATCAAGCTGCCGCCGGCCGCGCGCAAAATATACGACGATTTCGAGCGCACGATGTTCGCGGAACTTGCGGACGGCGATAGCCTCGAAGTCTTCAACGCTGCGGCGCTCACGAACAAGTGCCTCCAGATCGCCAACGGCGCCGTATACCAGGGTAAGGCCGCTGGCGCCGCAGACGTTGAACAGATCGACAAAACCGCCTATAAGGTCATCCACGATGCAAAAATCGAAGCCCTTGAATCCATCGCCAGCGAGTCCAGCTTGCCTATCCTCGTTGCTTATAACTTCCGATCAGATAAGGAACGGATTCTCAAGGCATTTCCCGACGCGGCCTTCCTCGGTGACAAGAAAGGAATGGCGCGCTTCAAAGCGGGCGATGCAGCGATTGGTCTCGGACATGATGCCAGTGTTGGACACGGCGTCGATGGACTCCAGGATGTCACCAACGTACTTGTACGTTTCGGTCACACCTGGAACCTGGAAAATCGAATGCAAATGTTTGACCGCATCGGACCTGTACGCCAAGCCCAATCTGGGCATAAGCGCCCAGTTCTAACCTACGACCTGGTGGCCGAGGACACCATCGACGAGACCGTATTGGCCCGCCACGAGTCTAAGCGCGAGGTCCAGGACCTGCTGATGGACGCGATGAAAATGGGCAAGTTTCAACCACATACCGAGGATATTTTCGCATGACCATCGAAATGTACGACACCGTGACCGACAACCGCCCCGAGCCGTGGCCGCCCCTGCGCCCCACCCTGGCGCAATTTTCCGCGGCCCTGAACGAACACTGGGACGCCCATGTTGCCGCGCACGGCGGCTCTTACGAGGCGACAGATTACTGCATTCCGGCGATGGGCCTCATGGGCGAGGCCGGTGAAGCTGGCGAGCACTTCAAGAAGTTCGTGCGCGACGGCAGCCCCGAGGTGTTCCGCAACCACGAGTTGGCTCTGGAGCTGGGCGACGTGATCCACTACTGGTGCCGCCTCGTCAACCTGGCGGGCTACACCCCCGGCGAAATCATGCGCCTGAACGAAGAGAAGCTGGCGGCGCGGCGCGCGGCGAAGGCGGCAAAATGACGCAGTGGATCATCTGGGGCTTCCTGCTGATTTTGCAGAACGCCGCCCACACGGCCACCAGCCGAGCGCGCAACTCCAAGGGCGCTGCGGGGCTCTGGTACAACGGCGTGGCCTCCATCTTCTCCAACGGGATATGGTTCGCGTCGCAGTTCTTCATCGTCAATATGCTGATAAACGTGAAGGACAAGCCGGTGGCGTTCGCCGGCACACTGGTTTTCTACATCCTGCTGACGGCCCTCGGGTCTGTTGGCGCCCACTGGCTTGCAATGCGCCTGGAGCGCAAAGGAAAGATCGAACATGGTTAAGCTGACCCTCCCCACCGACTCGACCGAACGCAAGAACGTCCCGATCCTGTCTGGCGTCATGAACTACTTCCCGGCGGCCCTGGCCGGTGTGGCGCGCATTTCCGTCGCCGGCAACAACAAGCACAACGCCGATCAGCCCCTGCACCATGCTCGGGGCAAGTCGATGGACCACGGCGATTGCATCATCCGCCACACGATGGACCTGGAAGATTTGAGGGCGCTGATGGTGCGGCAGGAAAAGTTCATGGACGCGGACCAGGCGGCGAGCGTCATCAAACTGCTGCTGGAAGAAGCCCGCTGTCGCGCCTGGCGCGCTCTGGCTGATCTCCAGGAGTTGGAGGAAATCTACGGCGGTGCGCCGCTCGCGCCAGGCGCACGGCTGCCGGAAACGCAGCAAGATGCGGAACCGGATCGCTGCCAGGCTCGTGCAGATGGCTACGAACGGTGCCAGTTATCCGTCAGCCACAAGAGCGATCACCTGTTTCCGGCCGCTGGCGGGCTGCGTCACGTCAACGAAGCCCAGACTGTACCGATGGCGAGCGCGGTAGCGCTGACGGCGTATCAGATCAAAGAGCAGCGAGCGGAGCGTGCGATGCGTAGCAGAGTTGAAGGCGAAAAGGTGCCGGCAGGACCGGACACCGGCAGATGAAACCCAGCGCCCGGACCTTCAGTCCGGGCGCTTTACCTTGACCCCATGCTTCCGGCAGATTGCCCGGAACCCCTCGTAAGGCACCAATCGCCACCCGTGTAGGATCGCGCCGTAGTACCAGGCGAACGTCGGGCCGTGATCCTGGGCTTTCGGGTACTTCGACCAGGTGAAGTGATGGGCCAGTTCGTGCGCCAGGATAAGCCCGTTGCGGCCACTCTTCGGGTCGAGCTGGATAGCCCCTCGGTCGTGATCGTAGGACGCGCCGAAGCCGCGGACGGCCCAGACCCGGATCGTCACCGGCGGAACGCCGTAGACCCGGCAGGCGGCCCGCACCAGCCGGCGAATCTTCTTGAGCGGCAACAGGTGTGCGCGATGGCCGCGCAGCTCCTGCCGCTCCATTTCGTAGACGCGCTCTTTCTGCGCGTCCGCCACTATTCGAGTCTCCAGCGGCCATTGATGACGTTCAGCAGGCTGCGCTTGCCGTTGCCGTATATGACCGTATGGGCGTTCAGCCACGACGACGGCCCAGAGTTGTACCCCAGGCGCAGGCGCGTGCTGGTGCCGTTCTGGTAGCCGCCCTCGTCGATCCCTGGGCTATGACTGTGGCCGACGATGACTTTCACGCCGATCCGGCGCAGATTCTTCAGCGATCCGCGAGCCCCATTCGGCCCCTTGTCGCCGTGCAGGCCAGTTTCGATGCCCGCGACCACATGGCTTTCGTCGTTCGCCAGGCACTTCACGTCCGGGCGCGAGCCCAGGATACGCGCCACCCAGTAGGTGAAGGCCGATAGCTTCTCGGCATTCGCATCCTTGGACTTGGCCTGGCGCACCATCGCCAGGGCCGATTCCAGGTAAAACTCTGCATTCGTGGCATCCTGGCGCCAGTCGGTGGCGATCAGGTATCGGGTCAGGAAATCGTCATGGTTGCTCGGGACGACGACCGACAACCGGCCGCCCTTCGTGCGCGCGTCCAGGAAGGCGACAGCGCGCTGCACTTCGGCCTCGGCATTGTCCATGCCGAACTGGCGCTTGTGGACGCCCAGGAACGGGTTGCCGCGGTGGTGCGGGTTGATGCTATCGCCGTCCAGCAGGTCGTGCCAGATCAGCTCTGCGGGGTTCAGCAGGTCGACGATACCGCCTTTGCCGAACGTCGCGCGGTCGACGGCCGGGTCCACCGCGTCAACGTGCGTATCACCCATATCCAGGGCCAGGGCGCGCGGCGCAGGGGCGTAGCCTTTCTTGGCCCAGTCGATGCCGTAGTACGTGTCCAGGTCGATGAAGGCGCCCGTCTTGCTCTCGGCGTTGATCTGGCGGATATGGAACTCGCGCCCACGGATTTCGACCATGCAGGCGCCCAGGGTGTGATGGAACTCGCCCAGCTTGCCGGCGCGGCTATCGGTGTAGTTGGGCTTCGTGCAGGCGCCGGTGGTGGTCATGATCTTGGGCAGCTTGCCCGAGGGGACCGGCACCGTGCGCAGTTGCAGCTTCGTGTGGCCGAAGATCGCCGATTCGCCGTGCGTAAGGCCATCGAACCCGGTCAGCGGGTTGGAGGCCGTGGGCTGAATCTTCGCGTCGCCGACGACGTGCAGGTTCTGGTTCAGCGCCTTGCGCGTATTCCAGAGGTACGGGCTGACCTCGGGTGCCCAGGTTTCCTCGTTCTTCTGGCTCGCAGACCAACTACTGGTCGGGTTCTTGTACCGCAGCGGGATCACCAGGATTTCGGCGCTATGCTTGTTTGCGGCCACTTCCAGGGCGTTCACGAAGCCCTTATGCACCGGCGTTGCGTTCTGAGCTGCCGTGACAAGGAACCTTTCGACCTTGCCGAGCGTTCGCTTGAATATGGGCGCTTTACTAGACCGCTTCCCCGCACGATCCGTCGCCGGTGTCCCCGGGTTGGTGGTCGAGAAACAGTACGTCTTGTGGCTACCAGAGTACGTCGAGCACTCCCAGCGGCGCTTGCCGCTCTGGGCCATCGACCCTTTGACCATGTTCTTACCGCATTTCGGGCAGGCGTGGTTCGGCATATTTGTTCTACTTGATGGAGCGGAGTTCGGTCAGTTGGCCGCGGCAGACGGCAAGGGCCTCTTCCACCGCCGCGAGTCGGCGCAGCACCGTTTCCACGGGCAGCGGGCCGGTGCTGGATACGTCAAAGCGTGGTTCGCAGTCCAGCGTCAGCCGCGGGTCGATTGGCGTCCGCACTGGGACCGGCACCTCGATTGTCCGATCCTGGTAGAGCACCGGCGCGGAAGCGCACCCCGTCAGCATAGCCAGGGCAGATGCCAAGATCAGCGCGGAGAAGGGCTTCACAGTCGGGGAGTGCATGGTCGGTGTCCTCTTTGGCGCGCAGCAATGCGCGGGTGGTTGCAATCTGTTTCGCCAGGGTCGTTGCGCGCGCTGCCGCGGCGTCGAGCTGGGTCTTCTGGTCATCTGAAATCGCCTTGGCGGCCTTCGTCGCCGCGTCGCACTGAGCTGCAATGCGGTTGCTGACCACCAGCGTACCCGTGAGACTAGCGACTTGCTGGACGGCAATCGCCTTTTCTGCTTTAAGGGTTTTGACCGTCTGGTGGCTGAACGCCAGAGCTGTTAACGACAGTAGAAGCGCTGTAGACAGGTACAGCAGGGGCGACCGGAGCAGGGTTGTCCACAGCATGGTTTTTCACCGTTTGGTAGGTGGCCCCGAGGATGTACGCTCCCACGGTGCCGAGAATGAGGTTCTGGAAAATGTCTTCGCTGATCCGGCTGGCAATCACCAGTCCAGTGTTCACCAAGCCCGAGCCCAAGGTAAGCAAAAAGCGCCGGCCGCCCAGCGCTTCTCGCCACGCTATGAACTCCTTCGGGGTCACGCGCAAGCCGCCACAACGTAGTCCTGGGGGTTGGCCGTGAAGGCCACCGCTGCCTTCGGCACGCGGTACAGGTCGGTGCCGTAGATGCGTTGCCGAGCCGTGCATAGGGCGTTGACCTTCAGCGTGCCGACGATCCCGCCGCGCTGCATTGGGCCGAAGCCGGTGTAATCGGGTTTGATCGCGTAGGCCGTCGCACCAGCCAGGGCCGTAAGGCCAGTCGGGGGCTTCGGCGTCGGTGCCACGATAGTCTTCAAGGCGACGTTCGACGCAATCGACTCGTTCGTGTAGTCGTTGCGCGCGAAGGCCCGGAAGCAGAACATCTGGGGCACCAGGTTGTTCACGATGGCCGCCTGGCCGGGCGCCGGGACCATGATTTCGCCCACCTTCGTACCGAAGGCCGTACCCGAGCACGAACCGTATTCCATGCGGGTGAAGGTCAGCTTGCCGCACTGAGTCTGCCCGGCCGGACACGTCGCCGGGATGCCCGTGTTGTCGGTGTTCGTCGTGGGGTTGACCCACGTCAATGACGCTTCGCCGGCTAGTACCGCGAACGTCAGTGAAAAGGTCAGCAGGAAAGCCGCGATCCGGGTCAAGTAGCGCATTGTCGTATCCTCAGTGCAAAATCGGGAGAAGAAACAGATGGCGCTCGTCGGAACGTCGCGCAACCAGGCCGTCGAGCTTCACGCCCTTCGCGAACACCCACCGGCCGAACTGATCCGCGGCCGACGCGAAGTCGCCGCCATTCACCAGCTTCAGCAGAGTGGAGCCCGCAAATTGTGGTCCGCCGAGATTGTAGACGAATGAAACCAGCGCGTCGAACTGATTCTGGTTGATGCCAGCCCGAACGTGCCGGGCGACCGCGCGCTCGGCTTCGAGCAAGTCTTCCTCCAACCACTTATCCGCTTGCGCTTGGGTGCAGGTATCGCCGGATTTCACGCCGTTCGTGTGGCCCCAGCCGATAGTCCAGATGTTGGCGGGGCAGAGGTAGGCTTTGAGTCGGCACTGTTCGTAGTGCTTGATGATCCCGAGACCGTGGCTCGCGGTCTTCATGGGTGGTTCTTTTCGCGGGCCTTGACGTAGTAATAGCGGGCTGCGCAGCCGGCTGCGATCATGCCGACGATGAAGGAGATTGCTTGCAAGTATTCGTTGATCTGACCGATGGAAACACCGAAGGTCCACGACCCTACAGCTAGGCCCACGCCGGTGTCGGCGATTCGTTCAGATACTTGCGCGGAAATGTGCATAGGGGCGGACAGTAGCACTGCCCGCCGCCTCAGATCAAGGGTTAGTAATCGGTTGCGTGGGCTGCGTGAACGCCGACACGTATTTCGCATGGCCCTTCGTGATGCACATTTCGTCTACGTAGCCGATAAACCCGAATCCGCCGCTCGGGTTGTCGCCGGCTACGCCGAACAACACGCGGCTCGGGGTCTCGTAGCTGTTGGCGTCAGTGTATGTGCTGCCCACTTGGGCGCCGTTGACGAACATCTTAGTGCTGCCGTTGTACCGGCACACAACGACGTGATACCAGTTGTTGACCGCAATGGTGCTCGCTGCTGCTGTGATCCTGGCCGCGCCGTTTACATAGTAGATCAAATCCCCGCCGCCGGACGTGAAGATCGTCGGGCGCACTTGAGTACCCGATGTCCGCTGGTCGTAAATGAGCTGCGCAGCGCCGGTTAGGGTGGTCGGACGAATCCAGAACTCAATAGTGAAATCCCCGGTGCCGTAGCCGAAATCGGCATGCGCAGGCGTGTCGATGTACGAGTTCGCAGTCGGGTCTGTCATGCTGGCAGCGCCAAACTTGAACTGAGCCGTGCTGATTGTCGCCGTCCCGCTGGCGGTCCACGTCTTACCCGTCTCGTCGGTGAATGTCGTGCTGCCGTTTGAGCCTTCCATGTGCAGCAGCGAGACGATGGCACTGGTCACGTCCGGGTCGTCGAATTCGGCGCTCGGGGGCGTGAAGTTCGAAGTGTACAGGGCCGAAGTGGTGACGCGGAATTCGTCGATCCAGCCCGTCATACGGTTGGTGCCCGAGGGCGACGAGCCCAAGTAAATCGGGTTGCTGGCGAAGTTCGTCGTGTTGGACGCCGAGCCAATCGAAGTGCCGTCCACGAACAGGCGAATGGTGCTACCCGAGCGGCAGAGGGCGACGTGATACCAGGTGTCGTCTGCGGTCGTACCGCCGAGGATTGGGTTACTGGACACGCCGTCGAACAACGCCCACTGGTTCGTGAAGGTGTAAACGGCCCAGCCGCCGCCGAAGCTGAACATGAAATTGTTGCCGCTGCGCGTGTCGTAACGGACCCAGCCTTCGATGGTAAAATCCGCCGTGCCGAAGATGAAGTCCGCGTCGGTCATGGAGACGACGTGATCGCCGGTGCCGTCGAGCAACAGGGACGACGTACCGAACTTGAACTGCGCCGTGTCGAGCTGCGCATCACCAGCGGTTGCCCAGCTCTTGCCGGTCATGTCGAGCATGAGTGTAGTTGCGTCTACGCCGTTGAAGTGCAGCAATGCGACGACCGGAGGCGGCGGAACAACGGCTGTACGCTCCAGGTTAACCAGGAATTGGCGCACGGTGATGGTGTTGTCCGCGTCTGCGGTGCCCCATTGCGCAGTGAGAACGATGGACGTAACGGCGCTCAGATCGACGCTCACCGGCGCGGCGTTTGGCATGTGGACGATTGCCGCCGTCGTCGCGCCGGTGGAGAACGACGCCTTGGCCTGCGCTTCTACTTCCCCGCCGACTCCATCGTCTGTAACCATGATTTCCGCGTCCAGTTCCCAGCCGCGGTTGGTGAGGCTGCCGGTCGTCGTGAACGCCGTCGTGTCGGCAACCAAAGTGCTGTTGAGTTTCAGCTTGAGCCGCAAGGTCGGCGGCGTTGCGTCGGTGCCGTAAACGCCCTGTGCTTTCACCCGCAAAGCGGTGCCGGCGGTCAGGTCCGCCACAGCTACACTGTACGACGAGGCAAACGCGCTTTCGGTAACGGTGTTCGCCACCGTGTTGCCGACCGGCACGCTCGCGTCACCGTAAACCAGGGAGGATGCCGCCAGCACTGCCCATTGTGGGTTTGCGCCGGGGCCTCGGGTCTGGAGCACGTACAGGTCGGTGCCGGCGGGCAGACGCGCCCACGTCGCAGAGCCACGATACAGGATGTCGCCCTGCGCGGCCGAGCCTACGAAGTCGAGCACCGCAGAAAGGGTCAGTTCCTCGCCGGCGCCGGCGCCGGTCGTGTCGCGGCCCATGATCCGGTCGGTGGTCGCGAAAGTGGTCGACGCCGGCGGGATCAGCCCGAACCCGAGCGAAGTACCAGAACGGCGCAGGACGAAATTGTCGGTGCCGGCGGCGATGTCCGCAGGGTCGCCAGTGCTGTTTGCGCTGCGGCCGATGACCGACAGGGCCGCGCTGTTGCGCAGCTTGCCGTCCGTGATCGCATCGTCGGCGACGCCAGCGGTCGCGACAGTGCCGAAGCCCACGGTGGCGCCAGAGCGGCGCAGCACATGGCCGTCCGAGGCTGCCAGGATGTCTGCCGGATCGCCGGTCGTGCTCGCGCTGCGGCCGATGACCGAGAGGCCAGCGCTGTCCCGCAGCTTGGCGTCGGTGACGGCGTTGTTGCTGATCGTGACGTTCAGCGTCGCGTTGCCGAGGTTCGTGAACGTCGTGTTGCCCGTTGCGTCGGTGCCCAGAGTGAGCACCGGCGACAGTGTGACCCAGACCAGATCAGTGCCGTCCGACCGCAGAAGCTGGTTGGCCGTGCCGCGCGCCAGTCGTTGGACCGTCGTCGCGCCGCGGACGTAGATGTCGCCGCGCGTCGTGAGCGTGTCTTTGCGCAGGTACTGGGGATGGTCGTCGCCGGCCGTCAACCCCTGGAGCAATTTGTGGTTCGTTGGGTTCGTAGCAGTGCTGGCTAGAGCGGAAGCCAGGTACACATTCAGCTTGGCAGCCGTCGCGAGCGAACCGTCCGACATAAGGAAATTGACGCCAATCTGTGCGCCTACAGTCGCGTCCTTCTCTATGAAGATGACGCGACCGATATTGTCCTGTAGCCGAACCTTACTCCGTGACATCTACCACTTCCTCAAACGGGCGAATGTTGACGATTACGGGCTTGCCGCCCGCTTTCGCGATTGTGCCAGATTTGAGGGCTTCCGCAGCAGCTTTCGCATCGGAGTAGTCGAAATCGATCAAACCGGCCTTCTTGGCCGACTCGTAGGCCCGCAATTGGGCCGCGGTCACGGACACGTCCGAGTTCAGCTTATCGCCGGCGACAGCCGCTTCCTCGGCGAGCTTCGCCAGGTTCTTCTGGCCGATCTTCTTGCCGCGCGCCTCGGGCTTCACGAAGGCATCGTTGATCGTGCGGACCTTGCCTTTCTGTTCGTAGGCAATGTACCCGTCGCCCTTCGACGCGCTGACGCGCTTCGAGCCGGGGACCATGTAGCGATCCGCGAACGGGTCGGCTTCCTTGGCCGCAGTGGCCTTCGGTTTCGCCTTGGGCTCGTCGGACAGGCCCAAGCCCTCGGCCAGGTCATCGACCGCCGGGCCTTTGCCGGGGGCGCCAGTCGCAGCGTAGTTCCCGGGAACGGCGTCATCGGGCATCAAGCCCAGGTCGCCGGCCAGGTTCACCGACGCGCCGCGCTGCACGCCGACTTTCGGCCGTTCTTCCGTGAGCGGCAAATTTGTGTTCGGGCCGCGGTACGGACCCTCGGGCGGGGTCGGATCGAATTCGATCACGTCCGGGTCCACTGGGGCGCCCGTGCGCCGCGCCGGGCCGGCTTTCACCGGGGCATCCTCGACCAAGCCCAGCTCCGACGACAGATCGCGGAACGGGGGCAGTGAATCGCGTGCGCCGATGTCTTCCTCCAGCGCCAGGTCGCCCGTGTCGATTTCGCGCGGGCCGCGACCCGTGCCGTTCGGCTGCGGGATCGGTAGGCCATCGCGAGGCGTCGCCGGCGGCACCAGGGCGTCCAGTGGGTCGGTATCCACGTTCGGCAGTTCCTGGGCGTTCGGCACAGGGTCCGGCGCCAGTTCCAGGTTGCCTGCGCGCTTGTTCGCTTCGATGGCCGAGCGGCCCGTCGCCGGGGGCAACGCTTCGTAGTTCGGTGCGGCGGCCGGCGGGAAGTCCGGGCCGGGGGTCTGGAAGTGTTCGCTCATGCCGCCCACGGGGCCGAGCGGCATCTTCTTGCCGAAGCTGTTCTGGTACATATCGGATTGCAGGAACTTCGAGACCGCCGGGGCGATCATGTCCTGAATCCAGTTGTGCGGGTTGATCGCGTCGGTGCCTACCATCGGGCGACTGGTCGACACGGGGAACGCCTCGCCGGCGTCCGCCACGACGCCCAGTTCCTCGGACAGGGGCACGTCGCGGTCCATCTGCTTGGACAGCTCAGACGCCTGCACCTTTCGGCCCACGGTCGCCTGCTGCACCGAATTGATCTTCGCCAGGTCTTTGCGCGCCTGCCGATACCGGGTTGCCACCTCGGGCTGCCCCATCGCCGTCGCATTGCGCTCCAGGAGGTCGTCCAGGGCGTCCGCGATCTGGCGCTGGGCCTTGCCCAGGTTCATCTTCTTGGGATTCGCCTGCTTGCCGCCGGCGGGCGGCGTTTGGTTGAACGTCGCCTGCTGGCGCAATTCCTTGACCGACTCGACGACCTTCGCCGCGTCCGCATCCTTCTCCAGTACGGCCAGGTACTTGTTGACCTCGGCCGCGATTTCCGGGTTGCGCATCAGGGCCTTGTCCGCGCTGATGGAGCCGATGGCGTTATGCACGTCGGTATCTGCAACCACCTTGCCGATGGTCTTCATCGCTTCGTAGGCCGCATTCTTGGGCTCTTTCAGCTTCGAGAACTGCTTCGAGCCGAGCTGTTCGGGGTCCGCACCGATGGGCTTCGAGGCCAGTTCGGTAGCCGTTGCCTCGTTCTTCTTGTTGAAGCGGCGACGCACGTTCTGGCTGCCGCCTACGCCTTCAAGAAACTCGCCGAACGGCGCTTTGCCGTGCTCGGACGGGATGATGTCGAAGCCAGCGGCGCGGGTACGCTCCACATCGGTCTTCGGCACCTTGGGGTCTAGTTCCGGCACATCGCGGACACCAGGCAGGCCCGGGTCCAGGTGGGCAGGCGTGTTGACCGGCGCATGGATGCGCTTCGGCACCTTGACACCGGCCACTGCGCCCATGATGTCGGGGGCGCCCCCGACCAGGGTCTGCCCCAGGGACGCCAGCAACGGGGAATCCGTCGCTTCCATGATCGAGTCGCCAGTCGTTTCACTGGCCGCACCGCCCATGTACTTGTGCATCTTCTCGCCAACGGCCGACAGCATGTCCGAGCCGCCCTGCGTCACCGGCTTGTAGCCGAAGCCGCGGACCTGATCCATCTGCACCTCGGGGTCCAGGTTGCGCCCTTCCACCAGTTTGTTCACGCCCAGGGCGTTGTTGATGGTCGTACCAAACCCCTGGAGGCCGGCCAAAGGCTCCGTGACCGCGCTCGAAAGCACCGTCGCAGCGGCATCGGCCGTGTCCAGCAGGCCGGTGGGCGACGCCAGTACGTCGAGCACACCAGGCGCTTTCGCGGGGCTCGGCGTATTGTCGTAACCTTCCTCGCCGGGCAGCCGCGGCGGGTCCACCATCGGATCGTAGGCTTTCTTTGGAGCGACACCGCCGCCCACAAGCCCGCGCTTGCGCGCCTCGGCCAGTAACCCCGCCTTCTCGGGGGGCAGCGTTCCGCGCTTCTCCAACTCGGCCATGATCGCGATTTTGTCCATGTTACTGGTTCAGCATTTGCAGCAGTTGTTCGTCACTCAGGGCCGAGAAGTCTTCGCCGCTGGTAGCAGC
>Ga0210377_10000281_pt1 | contig 48124 bp, 50 predicted proteins | sample PLM4_65_b1redo_FD_155480 | JGI IMG/M metagenome (GOLD analysis project Ga0210377, IMG submission 155480) | Groundwater sediment microbial communities from an aquifer in East River, Colorado, USA - PLM4_65_b1 redo | ecosystem: Environmental > Terrestrial > Soil > Riparian zone | place: USA: East...
TATAGAAGGGCTATACTAATAAAGTATGACACTCAAATCATTTTCTGTGTCATGCACGTTGGTTCACATTCATCAGCAATTTACGAAAGGATCACTCATCATGTCGAATACCAAAGATACCAAGAGCACAAAACCATCAGGAAATCATAAGGTCGACAAAAAGTTATATGTCGAGCAGCGACCCGAAGGTGACTTTGCAGTCAGGAAGGGTAATTCAGAAAGAGCGAGCGATGTTTTGCCCACGCAAGCCAAAGCAATAGAACGAGCAAAGGAATTGAGTCCGGGTGCTTCACCCCTGGTCGAGCGCGTTCGCAATACTACAGTTGGGAAACCAGATCAGTGGCGCAAAGCTTAGCGTCATTCGTTTGCTTGATCCCCTCGCCTGCTCACGCATGAATCATCAGGGCTGAAGGGGTCGATTTGAGTTGAGGTTGGTCAACTGTTGCAAACCTGCCTCGGCGATGGCTTCACCGGTTTTGAGCACCACACGTCCCATCGGCAATTGCCCCTTGGGATCGCCGTCGTGCGCGATCACCGCGCATTTAGTCTCCGCAGGACGAGTGGCGATCGCTGGAAACCGAATGCAAAGATCAGCGCTTCCCGAAATGGCTGCCCCAAACAAATTCTTTGAGTGTTGCCAGTTCAGCTGATGAATCGGCCGCATTCTCCTGCAAATGAGCGTTTTCATACTTCAAATAGTCAAGCATGAACTTGATCTTGATGTGGGTCTTGACCCGCGCAGCCACGATGGGCGCGCTGATGGGTTTATGTATGAAATCCGAAGCGCCAACCGAAAACCCCAGTTCTTCGTTTTCGACATCGGTTTGTGATGTAATGAAAATTACCGGCACATTGGTAAGCTTCGGCTTGGCTTTTAGCCGGCGGCACAGCTCGAAACCGTCGATATCGGGCATCATGACATCGAGCAGGATCAGGTCGGGAGGGTTGGCAATTGCATAATCAAGCGCTTGCTTCGAATCATTGATCAATTTCAGCGAATAATTTTTCGACAAAATCGACTCGATCACCATCAGATTTTCAGGGGCATCATCCACTACGAGAATCTTGGGGATTTTTTTTGTATCTTTCATTTGGTTCTCCTGAACTAAGATGACGCTTGCCCGGCAAGTTACAACCGGACTGATCTGCATAAGCTGAATTTATTGGCGAATAGCGTGTCACATAACCCGTATGATGAATCAGGATACAACACCATTTTGGATATCGCAATCGACATATATCTTTAATAATTTTGAATTATTTTGTTTTTCAAGGACCGCACCCGATGTTAATAATATCAATAACTGGCAATTCTACTAAAATGCCCAAGTTGGAAAAATTAACGCCCAAAATAGATTAATGCGTAAATATTGATTTTCAGTCAGCAGAGGTGCCTCATGGCCATAAGACATTACTTAATTGTTCTACTCGGCATTTTCGCATGCATTGCCAATGCAGAAGCAGCCGAGACGGATAAGCCCAAGGTCACATTTGACGGCTTCGGTTCACTGGGCGTTAGTCATTCCAGCATGAAATCGGGGGATTACGTTCTGGACAGTTCCATACCAAAAGGGCCGGGTCTGAGCGAAGATTTGTCGTTCGGAAATGACAGCCGGATAGCAGTGCACCTGGCGGCCGATCTCACACCGAAAATCTCGGCAGTGCTCCAGGTTGTTTCGGAATATCACACCCCGAATACTTACGAACCGGAAGTCGAATGGGCCAATGTGAAATATGCATTCACTCCCGATCTCTATATCCGGTTAGGACGCATAGCGTTGCCGACTTTCATGCATTCCGATACCCGGGATGTCGGCTATACCTATGTATGGATCCATCCGCCACTTGAGCTTTACCGTCAACTGCCCATTTCGCACAGCGATGGCGTTGATGGAATGTACCGCGTTCAAATCGGTGAGTCTGTGAATTCCATCAAGGTCATCCTTTATGGCGAAAACACGCTTGAACGCGAGAACAGTACTTCGAACTCGAAAGACATGTGGGGAATCTTCGATACGATCGAATATGGTCCGACGACTGCACATATCGGCTACCAGGAACGTTTGGCGTCTACTGAAAATAGCCAGGGCGTAACCGGACCGTGGATCAGGAACAGCGATCTGTCCCTTGGGGTGCAGTATGATCCGGGTGACTGGTTCGCCATATCCGAGTGGATACGGCGAGAATCAACCACCAGGATATCCGCGATGTATATCAGCGGTGGTTATCGCGTCAAAAAATTCACCCCCTATCTTACCTACGCGCAAAATAGTCCGGGCACCTTCCTTTCGGGTTTTCCCCCACCGACGGCGAACAGCATTCGGCTGGCCAACAGGGCGCAGAGCGCGGTCAGCCTGGGGGTACGCTGGGACTTCATGAAAAATGCCGATTTGAAGTTGCAGTATGACCAGGTGAAACTCAGCGACAACTCAAATGGCTTCCTGGCTAATGTGCCGACAGGCGTCATCCTGTATGGAGCAAAGTTCCATGTCATTTCGGCTGTGGTTGACTTTGTGTTCTAAGCGCAGTGGATAAAGTGAGACTACCGGAAACAATCCGCGATTGCATGACAATGGTTCTGCTTCTGGCAGTGCCTATGCTTGCTTCGACCGCGCATGCTGATGTGGTAGTGATCGTCTCTGCCAAGAGCCACATCACCAGCTTGACGGCTGAACAGACTGCGAAAATATTCCTCGGAAAAGCCAGCAGCTTCCCGGATGACAGCAATGCCCTGCCCATCGATCAGGCTGAAGGAAGCGCAATCAGGGATGAGTTCTATTCAAAAGTCGTCCACAAAAATCCCTCGCAGCTTACCGCTTATTGGGCAAAAGTCATTTTTACAGGCGATGGTCGACCGCCAGCAATACTGGAAAGCAATTTGAACGTCAGAAAGGCGGTCGCGAAGAATCCGAATGCCATCGGATACATCGATAAAAGCGCTGTGGACAAAAGTGTCAGGGTAATTCTGGCCCCTTAAGGATAACGACCGCTCATATGAAAAAATTATCCGAGTTTTCCCTGACATGGCAATTGTTGCTGGTACCCGTTGTTGCCACATTGTGTTTTTCCGCATACCTGGTTTATTCATCCAAGATCTTGTCTGATGGGGAATACGTCCTCAAGGAACTTCGCGATATCGACTATCCGATACTCGATGAGGCCGAGAAAAATCTCAACGCCTACGGAATAGTTGTGGGTGCGCTTGAAGCGGCGGTGGCAACTGGCGAAGTGGATTTTCTGGACATCGCTACAGAAAAGGCGTCTGAAATTCTGAGCCGATATCAAAAATTGAAAAAAATCGATACGATGCACCAGAAAGTGATTGCGAAACTGGAATCCGATTTCAATACCTACTTTTCCCTGGCTCTGGATCTGGCCCGGCGGATGGCAACCAAAAGTGATATTGCCAGTACGCAACAGATAGCGAAGATGAGAACTTTGCGTGATGCCTATTTATCTGCGGCAAAGGCATACAAGGCTAATACTGAGCGGGACTACCATAACGACGTGATCGATGCGATAGAAGGATCAAAACTCGCGCAGAAATGGGGCGTAGCAATCGGCTTGCTCATGCTGCTGGTCATAGCCGCGTTTACGTTGCTGGTCACCCGAGGTGTTCTGGCGTTGGAAAAAAGTGTGGCGGACCGGAACAAGATGCTGGTGTCGGTCAATCATGAACTTGAACTTGAGATTCAGAAACTGAAGGCAGCCGAGGAAGCCAAGAGTCAGGCAGAAGCAGCCAGCCAGATCAAGGATGAATTCCTCGCAAACATGAGCCATGAGATCCGCACCCCGATGAACGCAATCATCGGATTGAGCCATCTCTGCATGCAGACGGTCATGTCATTGAAGCAACAGGATTATCTGCAGAAAATTCATGGTTCGGCAAAATCCCTGCTGGGGATCCTGAATGACATTCTGGATATCTCGAAAATCGAGGCAGGAAAAATGGAGATCGAACGCATAACCTTCGATCTGGAGGAAGTTATGGGCAATCTGGCCACGATCGTGGGTAACAGATCCCAGGAGAAAAAACTCGAATTCCTTATGCAAACCGATCCGGACGTACCAAACTTGCTGATCGGTGATCCCTTGCGGCTGAGTCAGGTGCTGATCAATCTGGCAGGCAATGCCGTAAAATTCACCGAGCAGGGCGAGGTGATGGTTCATGTCGAGTTGGTCAGGGAGACGGGTGATGAGGTCATTCTGCGTTTCTCCGTGAAAGACACGGGCATCGGGATGACGCAGAGGGATATCGACAAACTGTTTCGGCCATTTACCCAGGCGGATTCCAGCATCACCCGCAAATTCGGCGGAACCGGCCTGGGGCTGACGATCAGCAAACGCTTTGTCGAAATGATGGGCGGAAGGATCTGGGTGGAAAGCACCCCGGGTGTTGGATCGAACTTCATGTTTGTCGCGCGTTTTCAAAAGACGGAAAAGAAATCGAGCTATAGCCAGTCAGCACTCAACGATTTGCGTGGGTTGCGAGTACTTGCTGTGGATGACAGCAGGAACAGCCTGCAAATTCTGAAGGGCTACCTTGAGTCATTCGCACTCGATGTGACAGTTGCCAGCAATGGTCAGGATGCCTTGAACCTGGTAAACAGGGCGAATGAAGAAGGAAATCCATTTGGCCTGGTAATTGTGGACTGGAAGATGCCACAGATGGATGGTATGGAATTTGCCCGGAAGCTGCGGGAAATCAACTTTGTAAGCTTCAGGCCGAAAGTTTTGCTGATCTTTACCAGCAGCCCGGATGAGATGTTGCAGAAATTGGATTCCCAGGTAGTCGATGGGGTACTGGCAAAACCGCTACAGCAAAGCAAACTGCTTGAAGCCGTCAGCAAGGTTTCCGGTCGGAGTGTTTTGTCTTCAGGCAAGTACAAAATCATCAGTGCACAGTTAAATCCGGAACTCATTTCCCAGATCCGCGGAGCACGCATGCTGCTGGTAGAGGACAACGATATAAACCGGCAGGTTGCACAAGAGTTGCTTGAAGGTTTTGGGCTCGATGTGACTGTCGCAGAGAACGGTGAAGATGCCATTGCGATGCTGCAGGAAGCACAATTCGATGGCGTACTCATGGATATGCAGATGCCGGTGATGGACGGTGTCACCGCCACCCGTTTGATAAGGAAAAACCCGAATTTTTCCAAATTGCCTATCATTGCCCTGACGGCCAATGTAATGGTCAGTCAACAAAATGAATTTCTGGATGCCGGAATCACCGACCACATTGCCAAACCCATTGACCCTGACCGTCTGGTAGCTACGCTGGCAAAATGGGTGCGTCCGACATGGCCCACGAGGAGCACCCCAATCGGCCAGGCGGTGCAATATTCTGCACCTGTGCAATTCCCGGACTTGCCCGGGGTCAACGTGGCCGAAAGTGTTCGCCGGATAGGCGGGAACGCGCCCCTTTATTTCTCGCTACTCGACAAATTTCGGGATAACCAGCGGGACTTTGCAACCAGTTTTCGGGAAGCGTTGTCCGCAGACGACCGGGTCACGGCAGAAAGACTGGCGCACACCCTGAGAGGAATAGCAGGCACGCTAGGCGCGGAATCGCTGCAAGAATCAGCCGGCATTCTGGAAAAATGCATCAAGAAAAATGAGTCCGGTGAAATTGATTCCTTGCTTGCACGGGTCGACAAGGAACTCGCCTCATTTATTGCCAGCATAGATCAGGCACTAAAAAATCGCCGGGCTTGAAATCCCAATGAACAACCGATGCACGGAGTCGTCGATCATTTCGTCCGCACACCTTGTGAAAAAGTCACAGGTACCAGTACCTGACCTACCCGCAGAAAAAGTTCGTGTAGTTTGATTTACATCAACTTGCCATCCATAATTCGGAGTAATTTGCATATCTTCATCAACCCAAGGAGGTCATCTTGAAAGCTTGTTATTTCGTTGCAATTACCGCTTCAATCTGCATTTCTGCCACTGCATTTGCTGCAGATGATGCTGAAGTTATTTTCAAGAATGCCGGCTGCAGTTCGTGCCACAGTGTCGACAAGAAGGTTGTCGGCCCGGCATTGAAAGATGTTGCCGCAAAATATGCCGGCGACAAAAATGCACAAGCGACGCTGGAGAAGAAGGTGCGCAGCGGCGGCTCCGGTTCTTTCCCCAATATGCCCATGCCTATGCCTGCTACACCGGCATCAGTCAGCGATGCAAGTATCAAATCCATTGTGACGTGGATTTTGAGCCTGAAATAATTTCGATCTGCTGTTTATAAAAATGGCCGGCTTCTGCCGGCCTTTTTTTGTGCTGCATGATCGCGTTCCTGTTGTTGTTAAACCAAGATGCGAGTATTGATGCAGGTCAATAGTGGATCGACTTTTATAAATTTTCCTGTCAGCTCAGGAGATCATTTTCTTGCTGCGCAACACATCGATGATTTCCGGAATCACGCCCGGATCATCGATGGTCGAAGGCACCATGTATTCCTTGCCGTTGACGATATTGGCCAGGGTCTTGCGCAGCGTCTTGCCGGAGCGGGTCTTGGCCAGCCTGGCCAGGATCACCGTGTCCTTGTAACAGGTAATCGCTCCGATGGTGTCACGGATGCGGGCGATTAGTTCCTTTTGCAGATCGGCCTCGGCGATGCTCGCGCCGGACTTGAGCACCACCAAGCCCATCGGCACTTGGCCCTTGAGATCGTCGTCACGCGCGATGACCGCGCATTCCGCCACCGCCGGATGGGTGGCGATCACTTCCTCGATCTCGCCGGTGGACAGCCGATGCCCGGCGACATTGATCACGTCGTCCACGCGTCCCATCACGAACACATAGCCGTCCTCGTCGATATAGCCGCCATCGCCGCTGGTGTAGTAACCGGGCAGGAAGGTCAGATAGCTTTCGCGGAATTTGTTCACATCGCCCCAGATATGGTTCAGGCAGGCGGGCGGCAGCGGCAGCTTGAGCGCGATGTAGCCCTGCGTGCCGCGCGGAACCTGTTGTCCGTGCTCATCCAGTATCTGCACATTGAAGCCGGGCACCGGCACGGTGGACGAGCCGGGCTTGATCGGCATCGGTTCCACGCCTTGCATATTGGCGGTGATCGCCCAGCCGGTCTCGGTCTGCCACCAGTGGTCCACCACCGGCTTGCCGCTGTGATCGGTGAGCCAGGCTTCGGTGGGCGGGTCCAGCCGTTCGCCTGCGGAGTAGATGACTTTCAGTTTGCCCAGGTCGCGGTTCTTCATCAGCGCCGCTTGCGGGTCTTCCTTCTTCACGGCGCGGAATGCAGTGGGCGCAGTGAACAGCGCCTTCACGCCATATTCGGCGCAGACGCGCCACAGCGCCCCCGCGTCCGGCGTCATGATCGGTTTGCCTTCATAGACTATCGTGGTGCAACCGTGCAGCAGCGGGCCATACACGATGTAAGAGTGGCCTACCACCCAGCCCACGTCCGACGATGCCCAGTACACATCGCCCGGCTCGACGTTGTAAATGGCCTTCATGCTGTATTTGAGCGCCACCGCGTGACCGCCATTCTCGCGTAACACCCCCTTGGGTTTGCCTGTGGTGCCGGAGGTGTAGAGTATGTACAGCGGGTCGCTGCCCTTGACCGGCGTGCAGCCCACCGGTTTGGCCTTGGCCAGCAAGGATTTCCAGTCGTGATCGCGTCCCGCGACCATGGTTGCAGCGGCTTGGGGACGCTGAAAGACGACACAGCTTTGCGGTTTGTGCGTTGCGAGATCGATGGCGCGGTCGACCAGGGGTTTGTATTCCACCACGCGCTTGACCTCGATGCCGCAGGAGGCGGTGAGTATGACTTTGGGTTTCGCGTCGTCGATGCGCACCGCCAGCTCCGGCGGAGCGAAGCCGCCGAACACGACAGAGTGGATCGCGCCCAGCCTTGCCACCGCCAGCATCGCGATGACCGCTTCCGGGATCATCGGCATGTAGATGATGACGCGGTCGCCTTTCACCACGCCCAGGTTCGCCAGCATCCCGGCAGTGCGTGCTACCGCATCGGTCAGTTCGGCATAGGTGTAGCGCGACTTGGTATCGGTGACGGGAGAGTCGTAGATCAGCGCGAGCTGGTTGCCGAGCCCGGTCTTCACATGATGATCCAGCGCCATGTAAGCGGTGTTCATCTCGCCATCGGCGAACCAGTAACCGAGGCCGTCGTCATCGAGCGACAAGATTTTCTGAGGGAACTTGAACCATTCCAGCGCCTCGGCCTGCTTGCGCCAGAAGCCCTCCGGATCCTTCATCGAATGGTCATACTCGGTCTGGTAACTCATTGCGATTCTCCCTTTCGTGCTGTTTATTCCTGTTAATTCCAAATGATCCAATAGGCTAAAGTCCCCTCCCCCTTGCAGGGGGAGGGCTAGGGAGGGGGTAGAAGTTGTCTATCGTGTCTACTCCCATCCTCACCTTCCCCCTGCAAGGGGGAAGGGACTGGTTTTGCATGTTAGTTGATGACGAACATCTCCATGAATACATTGACCGCCGTCGCTTCCAGTTTCTGTTTATCCAGGCACAGCGCCATGATCTGCTGGCAACGCTGTTCGGGAAAGCTCGTGCGCAGATTGCTCAGGAACTTCTGTTCAAGCACCGGGATGCCTTCGGCGCGGCGGCGGCGATGGCCGATCGGATATTCCACCTCGATCTTTTCGGTGCTGCTGCCGTCCTTGAAAAACACCTGGATCGCATTGGCGATGGAGCGCTTGTCCGCTTCGAGATATTCGCGGCTATAACGCGGCTCTTCGACGATCTCCATCTTCTCGCGCAGCTGGTCGATGATCGGATGGTCTGCGTGAAAACCGTCTTCGTAATGTTCCGCCACCAAGTCGCCGAACGCCAGCGGCACTGCCACTATGTACTGGATGCAGTGGTCACGGTCTGCAGGATTAGCCAGCGGGCCGACTTTGGAAATGATGCGGATCGCGGATTCGTGGGTGTGTATCACGATCCTGCTGATGTCCTTCAAGCGATCCTTTACATTTGGATGAAGGCGCACCGCCGCTTCGCACGCAGTCTGCGAATGGAACTCGGCGGGGAAGGAAATTTTAAAGAGGATGTTCTCCATCACATAGCTGGCATAAGGCTGATTCAGGCTGAAGCGGCGTTGTTCTTCCGGTTTGAGTTTTTGATCCTCGTTGGTCTTGCTGAACAGCACATCGTAGAAGCCCCATTGCGGCGCGGTCAGCACGCCGGGGATGCCCATCTCGCCCGCCATCGTGATCATCGCCAGACGCACCGCGCGCGAAGTGGCATCGCCCGCCGCCCAGGATTTGCGCGAACCGGCATTTGGCGAATGGCGGTAGGTGCGCAACGATTGTCCGTCGACAAACGCTTGCGACAAGGCATCGATCACCTGCGCTTCGGTGCCGCCCAGCAATCGCGTCACCACTGCAACGGAAGCGACCTTCACCAGTACCACGTGATCGAGACCGACGCGGTTGAAGCTGTTATCGATCGCCAGCACACCCTGGATCTCGTGCGCCTTGATCATCGCGGTCAGCACGTCGCGTATCGTCAGCGGATCCTTGCCTTCTGCAACGCGGCAACGGCTCAGGTAATCGGCCACGGCGAGGATGCCGCCGAGGTTGTCGGAAGGATGGCCCCATTCCGCGGCCAGCCAGGTGTCGTTGTAATCCAGCCAGCGGATCATCGCGCCGATGTCCCATGCGGCCTTCACCGGATCGAGTTCGTGCGAGGTGCCGGGCACGCGCGCGCCGTTGCGCACCGTGGTGCCGGGCACTAGCGGACCGAGGTGCTTGGTGCACTCTGGAAAACGCAGCGCCAGCAGGCCGCAGCCCAGCGTGTCGATCAGGCAGTTGCGCGCGGTGTCGTAGGCTTCCGTCGATTTGATCTCCGTACGGCAGACGTATTGCGCGATGTCCACCAGCACCTGGTCGGGTGCCGGGCGGGTGTTCATTTCCACATTGGCGCTCATTTGATTTTCCTTAATGGTAATTACTGTCCACAAAAATCATTGATGTCCACGAAAATCACGAACGACACGAAAATAGATGCAAAAGTTGGCACGGCCTGTATTGGGAAAAGAATGAATCCGCTGATTACACATTCGCTATTTATTTAGTTGTGTTTTATTTCGTGCTTTTCGTGTATTTCGTGGACCATAGTTTTTAACGTTTCTCGATCGGAACCCAGGCCTGATTCTCCGGCCCGATGTAGTTCGCGCTGGGGCGGATGATCTTGCCGTCGGCGCGTTGTTCCATCACGTGTGCACCCCAGCCGGTGACGCGCGAAATCACGAACAGCGGCGTGAACATGTTGGTCGGAACGCCCATCATGTGATACGACACCGCGGAGAACCAGTCGAGGTTGGGGAACATCTTCTTCAAGTCCCACATCACGCTTTCCAGACGCGCGGCGATGTCGAACAAACCGATATCGCCTTTTTCCTCGGCCAGCTTTTTTGCCAGGCGCTTGATCACTTCGTTGCGCGGATCGGAAATGGTATAGACCGGGTGCCCGAAACCGGTGACGATCTCCTTGCGCGCCACGCGCTCGCGGATGTCCGCCTCGGCTGCGTCGGCATTCTTGTAGCGGCTCTGGATGCGGAACGCTTCCTCGTTGGCGCCGCCATGCTTGGGTCCGCGCAGCGCGCCGATCGCGCCGGTGATGCAGGAATACAGATCGGAGTTGGTGCCGGCGATGACGCGCGCGGTGAAGGTGGAGGCGTTGAACTCATGCTCGGCATACAGGATCAGCGAGATGTGCATCGCGCGCACCCAGGATACCCTGGGCTGTGTGCCGTGCAGCAGATGCAGCAAATGAGCACCTACGGAATCGTCGTTCGTTTCCACTTCGATGCGGCGGCCAGAGGTGCTGTAGTGATGCCAGTACATCAGCATCGAGCCGAAGCAGGCCAGCATCCGGTCGATCAGGTCTTTTGCCACGGATTCGCTGTGCGCATCCGGTTCCTGTTCGCAGGTGCCGAGCATCGAGCAGCCGGTGCGCATCACATCCATCGGGTGCGCATTCGCGGGAATCGCCTCCAGTGCCTGCTTCACCGGTTGCGGCAAGCCGCGTAAGGATTTCAGTTTGTTCTTGTAGGCCTTCAGTCGGGCGGCGTTCGGCAATGTGCCGTGGATAAGCAGATGCGCGATCTCCTCGAACTCGGCCTGATCGGCGAAGTCCAGGATGTCATAACCGCGATAGTGCAGATCGTTGCCGGTACGCCCGACGGTGCAGACCGCGGTGTTGCCGGCAACTGTGCCGGACAGTGCGACGGATTTTTTCGGCTTGGGTAGGGTGCTTTCTTCTGCCATGTTCCTCTCCTTGAATTGAAGATTGATTCAAAAATCGAAATCAGTCCACGAAAAACACGAAAGGCACGGAATAAAACCAGTGGTTGCATTAGCCTGATGACTAACCCATTGGATTTCAATTTCTATAACAAATTTACTTTCGTGTTTTTCGTGCCTTTCGTGGACAGATGTTTTTATTCACTACCCTTTTCGGCGAACAGTCTATCCAGTTGCTGCTCGTAAGCGTGATAGCCGAGATAATCGTATAGCTCCATGCGTGTCTGCATATCGGCGACGACCTTCTGTTGCGAGCCGTCGGCGAGGATGTGCTGATAGACGTTCAGTGCGGCCTTGCTCATCGCGCGGAAAGCAGACAGCGGATACAGCACCAGCTTGATGCCCACACTTGCAAGTTGATCGGCAGTGAACAGCGGCGTGGCACCGAACTCGGTAATGTTCGCCAGTACCGGTACTTTTACCGCGCGGGTGAACTCGGCGTATTGCTCCAGCGTGGTGATCGCCTCGGGGAAGATCATGTCGGCGCCGGCCTCGACACAGGCCTGCGCGCGTGCTATGGCCGACTGCATGCCTTCCACCGCCAGCGCATCGGTGCGCGCCATGATGACGAAGCTCTCGTCGCTGCGCGCATCCACTGCTGCCTTGATGCGATCCGCCATCTCGTTCTGGCTGACGATGGCCTTGTTGGGGCGATGCCCGCAACGCTTTTGCATCACCTGGTCTTCGATGTGAAAACCGGCCGCGCCGGCTTGTGCGATCTCGCGTGTGGCACGCGCGATGTTGAAGGCGCCGCCCCATCCGGTGTCGATGTCCACCAGCAGCGGCAGGTCGCTCGCGGCGGTGATGCGGCGCGTGTCCTCGCATACGTCATGCAAGGTGGTGATGCCGAGATCGGGAATGCCGAGCGAGGAAGCCGCCACGCCGCCTCCGGAAAGATACAGCGCCTTGTGCCCGCTCTTCTGCGCGAGGATCGCGCAGTAGGCCGTCACCGCGCCAACCACTTGCAAGGGGTGATTCTGTTCGACTGCTCGGCGCAGTTTGTTGCCGGGGGTGTTGTTCATGCGGCGGACTCCTCTTGTTCGATCATTTCGCTGATGCTTTGCCATGCACCCTGAATGTGGCGGCGCATCAGCATTTCGGCCAGCTCTCCGTCGCGTTGCGCCAAGGCCGCTACGATCTGGCGGTGCTGTTGCAGTGCCGGGCCGGTGCGCTGCGCGTTGCGGCTGGTGCGGTAACGGCACATGCGCAGCAATTGATATTGTTCGCTGCCGAGCAGGTCCATCAGCATCTGGTTGCGGCTGCCGCGCACGATCTGAAAATGAAAATCGAGGTCGCCCTCGCTTTGCGCATACACCTTGCCGCCTTGTTTTTTGATCTGTGCTTCGTGACGGTCTAGCAGTTTGCTCAATTGCTCTATCTCCTCATCGGCCATCTGCGCTGCGGCGATTCGGCACGCCATGCCCTCCAGCGCTTCGCGTACCTCATAGAGATCGGACAGGGTCTTGCGATCCAGTACCACCACCCGCGCACCAGCGTTAGGAATGCGAGTTACCAAACGCATCCCTTCAAGATGTCGCAAGGCTTCACGCAAAGGGCCTCTGCCCATGCCGAAGCGCTCGGCCAGTTCCGCTTCGTTCAACTTCTGGCCTTGCGCCAGCTCTCCGGTCACGATGCTGTGCGCCAAGCGGTGTGTGGCGATATCGGCAAGCGTGCCTTGCTGGGGAGAGGTGATCAACATGAATATTCCAATTTTGTCGACAATGTGACGAGATGCTAGCACATAAATGGGAAAAATATGCTAATTATTCTGATATTGTCGACAAAATTGGTAAAACAAAGCCTGAGCCGCAAGATGTGGAGGCCTATATGGGGGAGTTGCCGAGCGGAGAAATTCCTGGATACTAGGTGTGCTGATAGGTGATGAAATGATATTCGAGCGGTTCCGGTGTTTCCTGGCGGCGCAATTCGCGAGACACCTCCTGCCATTCGGACTTGTCGAACCCGGGAAACACCGCATCCCCGTTTACTTCCTTTTGTATCTCGGTGATATACAGCGTATCTGCAAGAGCTAATGTCTGGGCATAGATGTCAGCACCGCCGACCACGAAAATCTGCGGGTCGCGAGCACATGACGCAATCGCTTCGGGTAAGGAGTTCACCACGGTGCATCCTTCCAATTTCAGGTTGCGATCGCGTGATACCACCACTGTGGTGCGTCCCGGCAGTGGTTTTCCGATGGAATCGAAAGTCTTGCGCCCCATGATCATATGGTGACCCATGGTCAGCGCCTTGAAGCGCTTGAGGTCTTCAGGGCAGCGCCAGGGGAGCCCATTGTTCAAACCGATAGTGCGGTTCTTCGCCATCGCGACGATGATGGCGAGACTCATACCGCCACAGGCGCCTTGATCGCAGGATGAGGTTCATAACCTTCCAGCGTGAAATCCTCGAACTTGAAAGCGAAGATATCTTTCACCGCGGGATTGATGCGCATCGTCGGCAACGGGCGCGGCTCACGCGACAGTTGCAAATGCGCCTGCTCAATGTGGTTCGAATAAAGGTGCGCGTCGCCGAAGGTGTGCACGAAATCCCCCGGTTGCAGCCCGCACACCTGCGCGACCATCAGCGTCAGCAGCGCGTAGCTCGCGATGTTGAACGGCACGCCCAGGAAGATGTCAGCGCTGCGCTGGTAGAGCTGGCAGGATAATTTGCCGTCCGCGACATAGAACTGGAAAAACGCATGGCAGGGTGCAAGCGCCATCTGATCGAGTTCGCCGACATTCCATGCTGAAACGATGATGCGGCGCGAATCGGGATTGCCCTTGATTTGATCGACGGCCATTTTGATCTGGTCCACCACGCGGCCATCCACTGTTTGCCAGGAGCGCCACTGCTTGCCGTATACCGGCCCGAGGTTGCCGTTCTCGTCCGCCCACTCGTCCCAGATCTTGACGCCGTTGTCCTTGAGATACCTGATGTTGGTGTCGCCCTGCAGGAACCACAGCAGCTCGTGCACGATGGATTTCACGTGGCACTTCTTGGTCGTCACCAGCGGAAATCCCTCGGCCAGGTTGAAACGCATCTGGTAACCGAACACGCTGAGCGTTCCGGTTCCGGTGCGATCGGATTTTTTTGTGCCGTGGTCGAGCACGTGCTGCATCAGGTCCAGGTAGGCGCGCATCGAATCAATCCAGTAGAAACTCTTCGATCAGCTCAAATATAATGATCGCAAGCACCAAAATTCCTGCAAACTTCAGAATGCGGATTGTGCTCGGCGTATACTTCCCAACCGGTATCTGTGCATGACCGGTGTCGGCGCGCAGCAACTTCTCCTGGCAGGCCCGCAAGGCATCTGCAAGCTCATTGGCGCTCTGGTAACGATCATCCGGATTCTTGGACAGGCATTTGGAGACTATGGTGATGAGCGTGTCCGGAATCGCCGGATTCAGGGAGCCGAGTTTTTGCGGTTCCTCGTTCACTATTTTGTAAGTGATTGCATGGGTATTATTTCCCGTGAAAGGCATCTTTCCGGACAGCATCCGATACATCAGGGTGCCAACCGAGAAAATATCCGAACGGCGATCAATCGAATGACTCGATACCTGTTCGGGGGACATGTACTGCGGCGATCCGAGCATTTTGCCGTGTGTCGTATTCAACCGCCAGGAATCCATGCGGGCGATGCCAAAATCGGCAATCTTGACCAGGTTGCCTTTCAGCACCATGATGTTTGACGGTTTGATATCGCGATGAATGATGCCGTGCTCATGCGCGTAGTCCAAACCGGTCGCCACCTGGATCATGATGTTCAAAGTTTCGTTGACCGGCAGGCATTGCCCGCCCTTTAGAAGGTTTTGCAGCTCGCGACCCTCCATCAGCTCCATGGCGATGTAAGTCATGCCATCGCTTTCCCCCAGATCGTAGATGGTAACGATGTTGGGGTGGCTTAATCGCCCTGCAGAACGGGCCTCTAGGTAGAACCGGGCTTCGTATTCCTTCTTTTCTTCGGGAGTCAGGTCATGAAGGTCAATGGTTTTGATCGCGACGATACGATCGATCAATGGATCTCTCGCTTCATAGACGACACCCATGGCGCCATGACCTATCTCTTTGATGATTTTGTAGCGCCCAAGATTTTGAATCATTGCATTCCTCATTCATAAGCAACGGATTGGCTATTATCGCGAAGCGAATAGACGAATCTCTTTATATAATGCGCCACACAAATAGATTATGAGGACGTAATGCTAGCACAACTGACCAACACATCCGCCTTGCCAACGAACCTGAAGACAGCACACCTGCTGGTGCTGTTGCCCAAGGCCAAGACCCTGCCGCCCAAGGATAAATCGATGTCAGTGCCGCACGGCGAATTGCTGGCTGCCGTGCTCAAGCGGCGCGGTATCAAGATAGAGGAACTTGCCTCCACACCGGTAGCTGCCAATGCATCCGACGGCAGCATGATCGTCTGGGCGATGCTGGATTTCAGCAAAACCAATTTTGCGGTGCAGACTCAGGTGCGCAAGGCCGTGCAGCTGCTGCTGGGCGAGCAACCGGCCAGCGTGACCATCGTCGTGCTGGGTGATGATGCGCAACGCCGGCAGGCCGCCGAGGCGGCAGTATATTCGGCATGGGTGAACGGTGCGCCGCTGCCGCTGCACAAGAAGAAAGCCGACCAGCGCAAGCCTCTGCAAAAGATCTCGCTGTACGGTTTTGGCGACACCAAAAGCTTTGCTGCTCTGAAGGCGCAGGCCGAAGGCAATCTGCTGTGCCGCACATTGACCGTGCTGCCACCCAATGAACTGACGCCCGGCCTGTACCGCAAGCGTATCAAGGAACTTGCCAGGCAGAACGGCTGGCAGCTCAAGGAATTCGACCTGAAAGCCTTGCGCAAGATCGGTGCGGGCGCATTCGTCGCGGTGGCGCAGGGCAGCCATGATGAAGATGCCGCCATCGTGCATCTGCGCTATCGCCATACAAAAGCGAAGCACACCGTGGCACTGGTCGGCAAGGGCATCTGCTTCGACACCGGCGGGCACAACCTCAAGCCCGCGCGCCACATGCACGGCATGCACGAGGACATGAACGGCTCGGCGGTCGCGCTCGGCATCCTGCTCGCCGCCACGCAACAAAAGCTGGCGGTCAACATCGACTGCTGGCTGGCCATCGCGCAGAACCACATCAGCCCGAAAGCCTACAAGCAGAACGACATCGTCAAGGCGTTGAACGGCACCACCATCGAAGTGATGCATACCGATGCCGAAGGCCGCATGGTGCTGGCCGACACGCTTACGCTGGCCTCGCGCGCGAAACCGGATCTGCTGATCGATTTCGCCACACTCACCGGCAGCATGCATGTGGCGCTCGGTGCGCGTTATTCGGGGATTTTAGGCAACCGCGATGCATTGCTGCAACAGGCCGTGCAGGCCGGACAGCAAAGCGGCGAGCGGCTGTGCGCCTTCCCGATGGACGAAGATTACGAACCTGCGCTGGATTCAAAAGTCGCCGACATCAAGCAATGCACGCTGGACGGCGAAGCCGACCACATCCTCGCGGCGCGTTTCCTGAAACGCTTCCTGGAGCACGACGTGCCGTGGCTGCATGTGGATTTGTCCTCCAGCCGCTGCGAAGGCGGGCTGGGCAGCGTGGCGACCGACGTGACCGGGTTCGGTGTGGGGTGGGGATTACTGATGTTGCAGGACAGGTAAGCCCTGAAAATGTGAAAGTATGCTGCGAGTGGGCCTGTTAAATATATGTATTCCGTAAGGACAGCTAAGCAGAGCAAAGTTCGGAAGTCTTTATTTTGATGAATGCCTCATGGGAGGATGCGATCAAACGCGGTGACGTCCGGCTTGTCCTTGATCTTGTTGGACAGGGTACAGATGTGAATGCCCTCGATCGCTACGGGCAGACGGCTCTGATGCTGGCCGCGCATGCCGGTCATTGCGAGGTCGTCGAAATATTGATTGCACATCGGGCCAACCTGAATATCACTGCCAAGTTCGGGTTAAGCGCTTTGATGCTTGCCATCGTTGCCGGGCACGAGGAAGTCGCACGCCTGCTGGCGAAAGCCGGGGCCGATCTTTCATTGCCGGGAAGCGGCGCTCCGGGATTCTCCGGCAAGACTGCCTGCGATCTTGCAGTCGCGCGCGGCATGCTGGAGTTGTCGACAGAATTGAAGCTCAAGTCGTAATTGATCGAGCACAAGATGAAATCGAACACTGAACGATGCGCGGAATACGAGAAGTTCAAGAAGATCGATGGCGCTTTTCGCACCGGCGATCTTGAAGCGTTGCGGGCTGCAGTCGATGATCCGGCCAGCGTACCGAACGGGCCTATGCCGATGACGATAGGGAATTGCCTCGAATATGCGATTTACCACAGCCCGTTGCCGTTTATTGGCAAATTACTGGATATAGGCGCAGATCCAAATCCTGCGGATAACGCCGGATTTCCGCCTTTGATCGCGGCATTGTCTTGCAGTCGGCCTAGGCCCGGATCACCCGGGCGAGCGGACGTGCTGGAGATAATGGAACTGCTGCTTGCATTCAAGTCCGACCCCAATCAGCGCGGTATCAACGACTACACGCCTCTTCACATGGCAGTGAGCGGGCACAACCCAAGAGCCGTGGAGTTGCTCCTGCAAGCCGGCGCGGACCCGCGCCTCCGGACACGAATCGACGAATGCGAAACGCCCCGGGAGATGGCAGAGAAGGCGAATCTTCGCGAGATTGCAGAGCTGCTCGCCATGCAGGAGAATCGACTGGGAAAGTGATGGCACCGGTCTTATATCATTTGCCTGGAATAAGTTGAATGGGACGGGCATCAGCCGCTGCGAAGGCACGCTGTGCAGCATGGTGAGCGAAGTGTCGCGGCTATGCGTGGGTTGGGGATTGCGAATGTTGCAGAGGAGTTGAGTGTTGAAACCATGCTAGCATTCAGACGGCAGCAGTCGAGCAATATTTAGGGCATAGGTTCAATGAACAGGTAGTTTTTACATGCGAGCAATGCTACTGGTTATTTTTCTGGGAACAGCGCTATCCGCTACAGCATATGCAGGCACGCCCGGCGAGGTCGAGGTTGGTGGTTACCTGCGCGAGGCAAAGTTGCAGGGGTTGTTCGGCAAGACGAAACAATTTTCTGATTACAAGGGCAAGCCGCTGATCATCAACATATGGGCCAGCTGGTGCGGCCCCTGTCGTGCCGAGATGGGTTCCCTGCAACGGTTGGCGCGCCGTTATAACGGAAAGCAATTCAATATCATCGGGATTTCGACAGATGATGATCACAAGGCGGCTGCGGCGTTCATCAAGGAATCGAACGTCACGTTTGAGAATTTCATCGACAGTAACGTGTTTCTGGAAAACATGCTGGGGGCCAATACGATTCCGCTGACCATTTTGGTCGATGCCCAGGGAAGAGTGCTCGAAAAAGCCCGTGGGGCATACGATTGGGATAGTCCGGAAATCGTCGATGCGATAGGGAAAGTGTTTCAAGTCAAGTTGAAGCATTAGACAGGATGGAAAACGAATTCGACCGTGTCATCCCGCGTGGCGGGACATCCAGCTTCAAGTACGACGAGCGGTTGAGTTTTTTCGGAAGGAGCGACGTCCTGCCGTTATGGGTAGCCGATATGGATTTCGCCGTTCCCCAGGCAGTCCGGGATGCGCTGATAGAGCGCGCGGTGCATCCGATCTACGGCTACACCGTCTATCCGGAATCGTTATATGAAGCGCTGATCGGCTGGTTGAAAATACGCCATGCCTGGCCGGTGGAGCGCGAGTGGATCGTCTTGTGTCCCGGATTGGTTCCTTCCCTGCACGCAGCTATCATCGCCTTGAGCCAACCGGATGATGCCGTGATCGTGCAGCCGCCGGTATATGCGCCGTTTTTTGCCGCGCCAAGAAGTGTCGGGCGCAGATTGCTGCTCAATCCGCTCAAGATCGAGGATGGCTGTTACCGTTTCGACCTTGAGAATTTCGAGCGCTGTGCGACTGAAGGTGCGCGGCTATTGTTGCTCTGTGCCCCGCACAATCCGGTCGGCAGGGTGTGGCAGGCAGAAGAATTGCAGGCGCTGCTCGAAATCTGCCGGCGTTACGGAATCATCGTGGTGTCGGACGAGATCCATGCAGACTTGGTCTATCCCGGTATACATCACACACCGCTGGCAAGACTGAGCGATGGCACAGTGAAGATAGTCACTGCCGTTGCGCCGAGCAAGACTTTCAACATCCCGGGGCTCGGTCTCTCTGCCCTGATCGTACCGGATGAAAACGACCGCGCTGCGATAGCAAAAGCCTTCGGCATGTTGCATGTCGGTGCGGCAAACCCGTTCAGTATCGTGGCATTCGAGGCCGCGTATCGTGAGGGCGCATCTTGGCTGGATGATTTGCTCGACTATCTGGCGGCAACATATGAGTTCGTGCGCACATTTTTGCAGCAGCACTTGCCGCTGATCAAACTGATTGCATCGGAAGGTACCTATTTGTTGTGGCTGGACTGCCGGGCGATGGGACTGAACGATCAGCAACTCAAGCAATTTTTCGTCCAACAGGCGGGCGTAGGATTGAGCCCCGGAATAATCTTCGGTGAACAAGGCAGCGGCTTCATGCGCATGAATATCGCCGCACCGCGGAGTGTGATCGCCGAGTCGCTGGAAAAAATAGCGAGTGCCGAACGTTCGCGAAAGTGAAGCGATGCATCAACTCAAGATCCTTCCGCAGGGACAATTCGTCGACGAGATCTGCAATCTACATTTGCGCGCCGACGATACTCACAACGTATGGCAATCATATCAGGCCAGCTTTCAAGCTCGGCCAAGCTGGCAATATTTGAGTCTGCCATTCGGCAGTTTTCAACCTCATCGCATCGACAAGCCGCTCGATACACACAAACTGCGCCGGCTCGGGGTGGTCGCCATCGGCAGGGAGATGCAGGCGGATGTATGCATCGCGCGATTGTCGCTGTACCAATAACTTAGAAGAGGGAGCACAGGTGTCGAGATACTTTACAGTTGTTATATCTTTGGTCTGAGGGCAACTGGTAAAGCTATTGATATCAATTACTTTTTCTGCATAGGTATAATTATTGCATGCATTCCCATATTAGGTCTGATTTGCCATAGGAACCTAACGGTTTCGAAATAACCGGATCCAAACGCGGCTTTCCCCGAGCCGCCGTTGCGAACAATTTCTATTTCGAGGTGGGGGATCCGGCGTCGTACAGCGAGGAACTCACGCACACTTCGATGAAGTGATCACGACTTAAGGAGTTGAAAATGCCAATAGCGACCCTGATCCAATTACGCAAATTCATGATTTCAGCCTTGCTTGCCGGCCTTGCTTGCGCCGGCAGCACTTTCGCGGCTACTGTCACCTTTGATACCGATGCCGGAACCATCAATGGCGTCGGCAGCGGCGGATATTTCAACGGCACGCAGTTCTTCACTTCGGTTGTCGGCGGGGTTGTGCAGTTTCGCTTTGCAGGCGATCTGAACATCAACGCGAGCGATACGGTGGTCGGTGTTGGCTCGCGCGGCGCCTCGTTGTACGCCGGCAACAACGCCAACATCGGCGCTGGCGTGACGTTCAACTTCAGCGCCATCGGGAGCACGGCCGGCGCGGGCGGCGGGGCCGCCGCCGCTGGGGGTGCCGGTGGCAGCGGCGGGGTGGGTGGGGTCTCCGGTGCCAGTGGCAGCACGTCAGGCACGGCGAGCGATGGCGGCGCAGGGGGTGTTACCACCTGCAACGGCGCCCTTTGCCTCACCGTAACCGAGCGCTACGGCGATTACGGCAATAACGGTTCGACGGGTGGCACCGGCGGTGGCGGCGGAACCGGCGCGGCGGGTGCGGCCGGCGGTCCGGGCCTGGGAGGGGTGAATAACCCTGGCGCTGCTGCGGGGGGCGCGGGAGGTTCCGCGGTCGGTGGGCCTTCCGGCGCCAGTGGTGGCACGCCAGGTTCGGGAGCACCGGGCGGCGCGTACGCGGGCGGAATCCCCATCCCCCTTCTTCCCCCGGTGGCCGCAGGTGATGGCCAGGATGGCGGCATCGGCGGAGCAGGTGGCGCAGGCGCTGGCGGCACCACGGGAAACACGGGCCATAGTGGCGGTGCAGGCACAAGCGGCACCAATGCCGTGACCGGACTCATCATCTCGGGTGGCGGCGCAGGCGGGAGCGGCGGTGGGGGCTCCGGCGGCTCCGGCGGCTCCGGCGGGGGCGGTGCCGGCTCCGGCGGCGGGGGCGGAGGCGGCGGCTCCTCGTCGGGCATATTCGACGTGACACTGAACGGCGGCGCGGGCGGCCAGGGCGGTCTGGGCGGCGCGGGCGGCGCGGGCGGCCGCGGGGGCAATGGCGCTGGTGGTGGTGCGGGCGGCGCAGGCGCTGGTGCCTTCGAAATCGTGGCGAACGGACGCGTCAACGTGGGCACTGGAACCTCGCTGCTGGCTCAGGGCGGCAACGGTGGAGCACCGAACTCTAGCACGCAAGCTGGGCGTACGCTGGGCAGCGCCGGGAATTCCGGAAGCAGCGGAAGTGGCGGCGGTTCTGGGGCCGGCGGCGGTATAAACGTTTTTAGTGCCGGCGATGGTGGCGCCGGAGGCAGCGGCGGCAACGGCGGCAACGGCGGTACGGGTGGTCTTGGCGCAAACGGCGGCGCGGGCGGCGGCGGCGCGGGCGGAACCGTGAAGCTGTTTGGCTCGGTGGTCGACGCAAGCGGCGCCAGCGTGGACACTTCAGGGGGAGCCGGCGGTAATGCTGGGGCCGACGGCCGGTTCATCATCGGCTCGAATGTCGCTGGCGGTGATCCAGGCAGTCTGATCGGAGCATCGGTGTCGAGCTTCGCGGGCCCGGTGGATGACAACCCGTTCGTCAAGGGCAGCAGTGATCTTACGCCTTACATCGCCGATCTTGCCGGCGGAGCGGAACTGTTCGGCTTGTTGAACGGCGTCAACGGAAACGATTTGAACCTGCTCGCGCTCTTGGGCGTGATCCCGACGAACGCTGTCGGGGCGCTGCTGCGACTCGATGTCGGGTCGGCAAGTTATTCCGACAATTACACCGGTTTTGACATGCTGATGTTCATCAACTTGACCAGCAGCGGATTGATCAACCCGATGCTCGGCATCGATCCGAGCAACACCGACACAACCTTCCTAACCCCGTTGTTGACGGGCGGGTGGGCTACTAATCCGCTGTTCGGTGGCTCTGGCGGTTTCAGCGCACTTACCCTGCTCGATGGTTTTGATATATGGGCGACACTGATTCCCGACAGCGGCACTATCTTCAACGCATCCCTGGACGGCGCGGGCATCCAGGGTCTGTCGGGGCAGTATCTTGCGAATAGCCAATTCGCATTCATCTCCCTCAACCAACCGCCAAGCGTTCCTGAGCCGGGGACGTTCCTGCTGATCGTGATAGCCGCTTTCAGCCTGATATGGGCGCGTCGCCGTCGCACGTGCTGAGGAATGTGCGCAAGGATGGCGCAATATAACGGCTGACCCCTGTTCCACACTGTTTCATCGAGAAAGCCATCATCCTTTGTGAGTGGTTGGTTAAAGGTCGGGACTGCCGCCTGGCGGGGCAGGTGAGCCTGGAAAACAACGGCGCTTTGTTCAAACCAACCTTGACTTGAGCGAGTCGGGGTTGCTCGAAGCGAATGGCTATACCGACTTTTCCCCTACCACATCACGGTAATCTTGCCTTTGATCGCGGTGATAATGTATCCGGGGATGCTGCTGCCATCTCGGGTGGCAATGACGCCTTTCAATCCAGTGGCTGCGGCTGCCGTAATCCGGGCACATTCAATATCACGACTCCCTTGATCTCCATTATCGCGGTCAGCCGCTGATTGATGTCTTCGTCGATCCCGACGCCCAGCACCGGACGCGTGTATTTGCCGCGGCTGATCAGTTGCGGCACGACTCGGTTGACGGTGTCCACAGGCACAGCAAAGCCGATGCCTGCACTTGGCGCGCGGGCTACCATGCATCTGCAAAGTGCCTCATCCAAACACTCTGGGTTCAAAGGCACTTTTGGAGCAGACCAAAGAAACAAACTTCATCGGTCTGTACTATTATGCATATGCTGACGGACAAAATTGAATCGAACCGGAAATCGGTTTTGACGTAACCAGAAAAAATTGTTGCATTATTGAACTACTGGCGCGCAGCTCTGTAAGCCGGGGAATGGATAGATCAACGAAAGGAGATGGATATGAATTTGAAACAGTCATGGTTGGTTATTGTCGTTGCCGCGATGATGTTGTCGGCGTGCGGGAACAAGAGCGAGGTGGAGCCGGAGGCAGCCAAGGCACAAGCAATTTCGACTGAGCAAAAGACGCCGACTGTCGCCGATCAGACTATGCAATCCCCCGTGGAGGGGATGGCGCCGGGAAAGACAGCACCAGCGGCCGCCCAGCCTCCGGCACCGGCGGAGATAAAAAAGTCCGCAAAGGCGAGTGACGGCACGAAGGACAAGCCACTCAGCCGTGAGGAGGGTTTGGACCTGGCAAAAAAGAGCGGTTGCCTGGCTTGTCACAAGATAGAGACCAAGCTGGTGGGCCCGGCCTGGCATGACGTGAGCCAACGCTACAAAGGGGATGCCGATGCCAAGGCACGTTTGGTGGAAAAGGTGAAGAAGGGCGGCAAGGGAAATTGGACGGCGGTGACCGGTGGCGTTCCCATGCCGCCGAATTCTCCGCGGGTGTCGGATGAAAATATCGAGAAGCTGGTGACGTTCGTGTTGTCGTTATGAGCGATGGCGTGACAACAACCTAATCATTCGGGCTTGGCGTCAACCGGCAAGGTAAAGAACGGCTTGAGCTCAGCAAGCCCGGTTCGGTCTGACTCGTTATGAACCGAGGGCTGGAACATGCACAGAGAGATTTTACGGTTTTGGTTCGAAGAAATCGATCATTCGCAATGGTGGGCGAAGGACGACGATTTCGACAAATCGATAATCGAAAGATTTTCAGACATTCATGCCAGGGCAACTTGCTGCGAATTCTTTGAATGGAGAAACGAAGCCCGGGGAAGATTGGCGGAAATCATCGTTCTGGATCAGTTCTCAAGAAACATGTTCAGGGGCTCGCCCTTGTCTTTCGCCCAGGATCCATTGGCATTGGCGCTTGCTCAAGAGGCTATTACAGCCAAGGCAGATAAAGTATTGAGCCCGACTGAACGAAGTTTCCTCTATATGCCTTTCATGCACAGCGAGTCACTGAGAATACACGAGGTCGCAATGGAATTGTTCCGGAACAATGGCATCCAAAGCAGTCTTGATTTCGAGATAACGCATAAGCAAATCATCGAAAGATTTGGCCGGTATCCTCACAGGAATAATATTCTGGGCAGGGAATCCACAACAGAAGAAATCGAGTTTTTGAAACAGCCGGGCTCCGGGTTTTGATTTCCATCCTTATTATTTTTGGTTTTGTTCCGCGGTTGTGTCATTATCTTGTGACGGGGCAGTCGGGCAAGAATAATTCCAGCGCAATTTATTTCATGTGAGTATGAGCACGGTCTGACACGGATGGGTAAATAAATCGGAATTCAGTCAATCATTGGTTCGCGTCAGCAGGCGTTTGGCGCAGACAGTTCCTCCACAAGATTGATGAACTGCAAAAGTTCTTTGGGATATTTAGTTTCGCACTGAATAGTTGAACCTATGACAGCCGATCAAATAGCAAAACTGGTTATTCAGCCGGATGCAGCGTCTGCCACGGATGCTGTCAAGGTGCGCTGCACAGGAACATGGACAGTGCAGGGTATCGCCCGACTCGAGCAGCAATTGAAGGATATTGCATGGCCGGATGCTTCAGATCTGGAGATCGACAGTTCGGCAATATCCTCGCTGGATACATCGGGAGCCTGGTTGTTGCACAGGACGGTCAACGAACTCGAGCAGCACGGTCGTAACGTGCGGATCATCGGGTTGCGGCCGGAGTTCAGTTCTTTGCTGGATCTGATCTCTGCTCGTGGCGCGATGTCGCCACGCCTGGCCCAGTCCAAGGATGGTCTGTTGACAACTATCGGGAAGCAGGCCTGGAGCGGTTTGGAGAATTTGTCCGGAATGCTGGCGTTTGTCGGGGAAACCGCGATTGCCCTGCTGCGTTTGATAGTCCAACCCCGCCGTATCCGCTGGCGAACCATCCTCCACAACATGCAAAGCGCGGGTTTTGAAGCGCTGCCCATCGTCGGCCTGCTGTCTTTCCTGATGGGCGTGGTGATCGCGTATCAGGGCGCGGATCAGTTGCAGCGCTTTGGAGCAAATATCTTCATTGCCGATCTTGTGGGATTGTCAATGTTGCGCGAACTTTCGCCTTTGCTGACCGCGATCATCATCGCAGGACGGTCCGGTTCAGCCTATGCGGCACAAATCGGCACCATGAAGGTTACCGAAGAAATCGATGCGCTGCGTACCATAGGAGTCTCACCCCAGGAACTTCTGGTGCTGCCCAAGATGCTGGCATTGATCATCGCGTTACCGTTGCTGACTGTGTATGCAGATGTGACCGGCATACTCGGGGGCATGATCATGGCGAGCACAAAACTGGATGTAAGCTTCGAAGTTTTTATCAACCGTCTTGGCGATGCGGTCAGTTTGTCCTCGTTTCTGCCCGGTATTGTCAAAGCCCCGGTATTTGCCGCAATCATCGCGCTGGTAGGATGTTTCCAGGGTTTCCAGGTCGGGGGCAGTGCCGACAGTGTCGGGCGGCAGACGACATTGAGCGTAGTGCAGGCTATCTTTCTGGTAATTTTGACTGACGCGCTATTTTCGCTGGCCTTCAACTGGCTCAAAATATGAGTGCCGCGATGGAACAGCCGCAGAATGCCAGCGCCGTCATTGATGTCCGTGATCTGCACACCCGCTACGGCAAGGCCGTGGTGCACGAGAATGTCAGCCTGACGGTTCGGCCTGGCGAGATCTTTTCGCTGGTGGGCGGCAGCGGCTGCGGCAAATCAACGCTGCTGCGTGCCATCATCATGCTGCTGCGGCCGGTATCGGGCTCGATCCGGGTGTTCGGCCAGGAAGTGATCGGCTTGAGCGATGAGCAAGCGCTTAAACTGCGCCGGCGCTGGGGAGTGATGTTTGAGCGCGGCGCACTGTTCAGTTCGCTTACGGTGGCGGAGAATGTCGGCATGGTGCTGCGTGAACATACGCAACTCAGTTCCGGTTTGATAGATGAGGTAGCCGCATTGAAAATCGCGCTTACCGGATTGCCTGCAGATGCGGGAGGCAAGTACCCGAGCGAGTTGAGCGGCGGAATGCGCAAACGCGCTGCACTGGCGCGCGCCATCGCGCTCGATCCGGAACTGTTGTTTCTCGACGAACCGACCGCAGGTCTCGACCCGCTCAGCGCCAGTGGCATAGACGAACTGGTGCTGAATTTGCGCGATGCACTTGGATTGACCATTATGATGGTGACGCATGACCTCGATTTGCTGTGGCGGGTGGCAGATCGTGTTGCGGTGCTGGACGGGGGGAATATCCTGGGAGTGGGAACCATGGAGGAACTCTCTCAGTCGGAGCATCCGCTGATCCGGGAATATTTTTATGGGCCGCGCGGACGAATCGCGCACGAGCAGACATGGAAGAAAAAGTAAATTTTGCGGTGGTTGGCGTGTTCGTTCTGGTGTTGAGCGCGGCACTCATCGGCGGCGTGCTGTGGTTGAGCAGCGGCAACTCCTATCGCACTTCGTATGACATCTATCAGACTTACACCAGGGATTCGGTGGCAGGACTGAATCTCAACGCGCCGGTCCGCTACCGGGGCGTCCAGGTCGGACGGGTAAGCAAGATCGCGCTGGCGCCGAACAATGTCGAGCAGGTGCAATTGACGCTCGCCATCGAGCATGGCACGCCGGTCAAAGTGGATACGCTGGCAGTTCTGCAGACACAGGGATTGACCGGCCTCGCCTTTGTCGAGTTGACCGGTGGGAGCCGAGATGCGCTTACGTTGCTGGTGCAGAACGATGACAAGTATCCAGTGATCAAGAGCGGCCCTTCACTGATGACCCGGCTCGATTCCGCGATTACCTCTTTGCTCACCAATCTCAACCGCAGCAGCGAGAACTTAAATGCCCTGATGGATGAAGATAACCGGCGTGCGGTCAAGCACGCCCTGGTGGATCTCGAATCCGGTCTGGGCAATGCGGCGCGCATCATGGAAAACACTGCACGATTGAGTGATGAATTGCCGCAGCTAGCACAGCGCGTACAACGCAGTGCCGATGCCTTTGATCACATGGCAAGCGATCTTGCCCGTGCAGCAGCGAGCGCAAGCGGCACGCTTGATGGCACACAACAATTTACCAACGAGACTCTGCCGGAAGTTCACCAGCTGGTCATGGAATTGCGGGATCTGACCAATTCGCTGCGGCGCTTCAGCAGTGAAGTGGAGCAAAACCCGAGCGTGTTGTTATACGGCAAACCTGCAGCGAAGCGCGGACCCGGTGAATGAACCCGGTCCTGCTCACGATGACCGTGACCAGACACATACCTGAGGATGAATTTGACATGAATACAAGCGGAAGCAGGCTTATCCCCTACCGGTCCCTCATGGTGCTGACGGCCACTCTGCTGCTTGCAGCTTGCAGCAGTTTTAATGCGCCGCAAGTGGCCAGCCAGAATATCTACGTATTGGAAGCAGGGCCGGCTATTCAAGCGGCGCAAGTGAAGCACGACCTGGTTTTGGCGGTCAGCGTGCCGAACTCACGACCTGGCTTTGACACGTCGCAGATGGCTTATGTGCAACAGTCGCACGAGTTGAGTTATTTTGCTGCCAGTCGCTGGGCGGATACTCCTGCGCGGATGTTGGAACCGCTGATAGCGCAGGCAATGATGCAAACAGGGAGTTTTCGGGCGGTGGTGCAGACAGCGGGTGCGATTCCAGCCGATGTCAGACTCGATATCGAACTGGTACGCCTGCAGCAGGATTTTCAAACCCGTCCGAGCCGCGTACAGCTGACCTTGCGGGCGCAACTGATAGACGTCCGCGGCAAGCGTTTGCTTGCCGCGCAACAATTCGATGAAGTCGAAAATTCCGCCAGCAACGATGCGTACGGTGGCGTTGCCGCAGCAAACCGGTTAGTGCAGCGTGTGCTGGGGGAACTGGCCGAGTTTTGTATCAATGCGCCAGACCATGAATTGAAAAGCGGAGCAAATCGTCCCTGATTATATGGCTTGGGTATACCTTGGTTTGAACGAATCCTCGAGAAAAAATTCGGCATTCTTGCCGGCGAGGGACGCCTTCCTGATTACCCGATAACCTCGAAACTGGTGTAACTGCCTTCATCCGGCTGGATCTCGACCCCCACTACATCTGCATGTTGCGGGCTGCGCTGCGCCCAGCGCACGATGGCGTCAACGGCGGCAGGTTCTCCATGCACTGCTGCTTCCACGGTCCCATCGTTGCGGTTCCGCACCCAACCTGCGACCGCCAGATTTTGCGCCTCACGGCGCATCGAGTCGCGGAAAAACACACCTTGCACGCGGCCAAATATCACGAGGCGTAATGTTTTCTTGGGCATGGCTTGGATACTCACTATTTTCGAGAGACAAATCCCGTGTGGAGCCGTGAGCCGGCGCATTAATCAAGTTCGTACCATCTTTCAATCCCCTTCGAGTTCTGGCATCTCAGGGATATCAGGCATTTCTGGCAACTCCGGAACGGACGGAGATTCTGGCAACTCCGGCAGAGCATGGGATTCCGGCAACCCTGGTTGATTATGGATTTCCGGATGTTCCGTTTCTATCCGGTTGCCAGAATGTTCGCCGGATGACGTTCCAACTTCAGAGGGATGGTCAAATCCGATTTCCTTGCCAGACTGTTCCGGGGAAGAACCTTCCCTAATATGTTCTGGCAAGCCTTCTTCCTTATGCCCCGCTTCGGAAAAGCTGCCTTCTTCCTTCATGTATGGAGCAGTAGTGTAAAAATCGGGGATGTCCTTCAGCAAGATAGGCATTTTTCCGATGTCTGCGGCTAGTCCAACCTGATTCGGGCGGATGTCGATCTCTCCCATTTCGGTCCTGATGAATGTCACGCCCGTATTAACCTTGTCGTAAGTCCCGGTTGCATAGCCGCTGCCATCACCCGGCAAAATGACCGTTGCCTCATGGTCTGTTCCGCGTACTCCAATAGTTGCGGTTTGCGTCCGGATCAAGTCGTTCTGCGGATTCCTTTTTCCTATTTTCCCCGTGACAAAGCGGCTTGCACCGCTGAGCAAAGCAAACACGCTGGTATCATCGGATGTTCCGCTATAAGCATATTTCTCGATCTTGAGCTGCGTCCCGGGGCGTATTGCGACCAATCCTTCGTCTGTCATTTTTATTTGTAACTTGCCCGACTGCGACGTCACGATCGTTTCACCCACACATACCGGATCACCTTTGGCAAGCTGCCTTGACCGTCCATAGCTTTTCGCTTCTGCAATGCCCTGGCTGTAAATCACACTCCCCGCAAGCTGGATTGCACTTTGCTCGGCTTCCGGGCTTACGCCTGTTCCGCCCATGCCGGTACCCTTGGCTACAGCGCCGGTACCACCCATACCTGTTCCGCCGATGCTTGCATCATCTATTACCGTTACAGGTTTCGGGTAATCACAAGTGCCGGAAACGGCCCATGCACTCCCACAGGTGGATGCCAGGAATGCCAACACGATGAAATTCTGAATTAACAAATCAATTCGCTGAAATCTCATCGGGAGTCTCTGATTCACTAAAGTTATATACGCCAAAATTAGTGCGATACACAGCATCAAGTCGGCCTTGATCGCGCTTTTGCAGTTCGACGGCACGCTTGTTGACAGAATGTAGTGCTCTCATGCCGACAAGACGGGAATACTCCGCCAATTCCTTGGCCGATTCGGTGCTCAATTTGTCATAGTAGACACAACGCTCAAGGAAAGGAGGCTTGTTCCCTGCCAGGTTGTGGACTGTCGCAGCCATGTGGTCATGGATATTCTGTCCAAAATAAAAGATCTTCTCTTCTAAGTCCTGAGGCTGCACGAATGCGTCAGGGGCCAGGTGCACCCGGTCATCCTCGTCCAGCGTGACTATGCCCTGGCGTAGCCATTCATCCAGAACCACCCGTGCGCGGAAATCCTTGCTGACCGATTGGACCAGCGACTCGAATGATGGGCCTCCGTCCTTGTTTGCGCGTGGCAATGGAACAGGCAATGCCTGCTTGTCCAGGAACTCGGGAGCACCGCTCCAGATAGTGAGCAACAGGGCGCTCATTGAAGAATTTTGAGAAAGGTCAACCGCTGCTACGGGTTCGTTGCGCAACCGATTGATCTCCCTGCGATGGATCCCGGTCAGCAAGCTGATGCGGCTGTCGGTCTGGGGCTTGGAGGCCAGCCGGAATTCTGCTTCAGATACCTTCACATAGGCAGATTTGACCAGTTCGCTGAACACCTGGAAAGAGATGCCATTCGATAGCAGCAACCGAATCAGCGGGCGCAATAGATGACGTATAGCCGAGATGACAGGCGGCTGAGGATCTTGGGTGGAGGCACTTTGGTTTTTCATCGGATGTATGTGATACCGAATTTCTGCCGTAAAAAAGCATAACATAAAAAATAGAATATGTGTGCATAATACACACAAATATTGAACGGGAAGCAGCCTGGACATAACGATGAACCTGAAGAAATTACTTGGGCTCTGCTAGTTGGCTATTATATTAAGGAGAATATTTGTTAAGTCAGAAAGAAGTGTCAAAGCTGATTGCCGCAATGTTCTTGGCGGACGGCGCTGCACTCGGGTGTGCAGTTGTTATGTCAACCCGGGACACTACTGCTTCTACCACAGCAGCTCCCGCAGTTTCATCTCCATACACCGGCTGTAACCGGTGCGGGCGGATGATTGGCGTCAGAAACACCGGATGTGGCAGAGGCTCCAGAAGATACTGAAGTAGTAGAACTTCCTGAGGCGATAGTAGTCCCTGAAACCCCGGAAACGTATATATCAGGATAACGCATGCGCGATCAGTCATGAAAAACGCCATATTTGTTATCAGCCTCATTGCCATATTCACCGCAGCCCCTTTTAAAGGGTCGCTTGCGGTCGAACACGGAAAATTCACGCTGGAAACGGGCATGGATTACAACACAGGCAAATATGGAGGCACACAATCAACAAGTATCTTGTATGTTCCCGCTACTTTGAAATATTACCGTAATTCATGGACGCTGAAACTGACCGTCCCCTACCTTCAGATTTCAGGACCATACAATGTGATAAACGGAGTGGGCGTAACGGGTGTTGCGGCCACAACCAGTACTACTCGCTCTGGTTTGGGTGATGTGGTTTTAGCAGCTACCCGTAACGTCTATAACAGAAACTCCTTGGGATTTTTTGTCAACTTGACCGGAAAATTAAAACTTGGGACAGCAAGCAGCGCCCAAGGAATGGGCACTGGAAGGAATGATTACGCTTTCCAGTCCGATTTATTTCAGTTAACGGGTAGGCTGACCAGTTTCGGAACTTTGGGTTACAGAGTCTATGGCAGGCCAACCGGATATTCGCTTAGCAACGTATTTTATGGTTTGCTAGGCGGAAGCTATCAATTTGACCAGGAAACATATGGCGGGATGATGCTTAACCTTGCTCAAAAATCCACGGCGACAGGTGCATCTCGAATGGAGGCGATCTTATTTGCCAGCCACAAACTTGATCAAAACTTGAAAGCCCAAGGCTATGTGCTAAAGGGCTTTACCAGATCCGTTCCGGATTGGGGAATCGGCGCGTCAATTGGAGTTCTGCTCTGAATGACTTTACGGGTTGTCTTGGAGAATAGTTTTAAAGAAGTCAACTTCGCATCCCTGTCGAACTGCCTTGCCACAGATTGAAGCAGATGCAAAAAAAGCCTCTCCAACTGGCGGATTGTATGACTAGCCATTCCATTGGCTGTATTATTTTTTCAACAAATCACGAATTTCGGTCAATAGAATTTCTTGCGCCGGTGGTGCTGCAGGTATCGCTGCCTCTTTCTCGGCTTTCTTCTTCATCGTGTTGATACCTTTGATGACGATGAAGATCACCGCAGCAATGATTGTAAAGTCCACAACCGTTTGTATGAATTTACCATAGCTGATCACAACTGCCGGCGCTGTCGCAGTCGCTTCCTGCAGGATAAACGCCAGTTTCGAAAAATCCACCCCGCCTATCAGCACTCCGATGGGAGGCATAACGACATCAGTCACCAAAGAAGAAACGATTTTTCCGAATGCGGCGCCGATAATCACGCCGACAGCCATATCAACCACATTTCCCTTGACTGCAAATTCCTTGAATTCCTGCATCATGCTCATGATTTATCTCCCTGGTTGCTTTAACATATTGCTTGGTGATGGCAAGACCCGTCAAAAATTTGAATGTGACAGTAGCGTATGAGTTGAAACCGGTCAATTGTTTGTCAGGCAACAACGAAAGCAATCAACATATAGCGAGTTGATTTTCCGAACGCCATGAACAGTGCAGCATGCCACCAATTGAGGCGTAGCCATCCGGCAGCAAGACATAGCGCATCACCGATCAGCGGTACCCAGGCGAACAGTAGTGCCGGAGTGCCGTAGCTTCGCAGTTTTTCGACGTGCTTGAGCTGCTGGGTCTGCGGCAATAGCCAGCCCATGCCGAAGGTCACCATGCCACCGAGTGTATTGCCGATGGTGGCGATGACCAGCGCGAACCAAAATGTTTCCGGATATGCTTTGAGTACGGCGAACAACGCGGCTTCAGAACCGCCCGGCAGCAGCGTCGCGGCCAGGAAGCTGCTGATGAAGAGGGCGAAGAGGCTGGTGGCATCACTCATACGAAAGTCGAGTATGAATGTGCGCCAGAATCACGTGTGGCGTGTGAAGCCATGACGAGGCGAGAAGGGACGAAGCAGCTGAGCTTACTAGTTTGCAAATGGGCATTCTCAGTACCTGGACAACAAAATCATGTCGAGCGCAGCCGCTTGATTTAGAACTTGATAGCCGCGAAGACCTTTTTCGCCAGAGCCCCGGTCGCCTCCAGCGGATTATCGCGAATGGCTTTCTCCTGTTCAGCCATCATCAGGAACAGGCCGTCCATCGTCTTGCGCGTGATGTAGTCATCCAGCTTGGCGTCGCGTTCGTCCACCAGACCGAATTTGGCACCCTTTCCGGCAAACTGGTCGTATGTTTCTGCAAGTTTCACTTTGTGCATCGCCTTGCGCACAATGGGTTTGAACTTGCCGGCCAGTGCGGTCTCGGTATTTTTACGAAAGTAGAGTGTGGCGGCATCGTCGCCGCCGGTGAGTATGCCCTTCGCATCTGCCACGGTCATTTTTTTGATTGCGCTGACCAGCAGCGCTTTTGCTTCCGGCACGGCCGCTTCAGCGGCGCGATTCATCGAGGTGATCAGCCCATCCGAATATTTGTCCATGCCGAATCTGCGCATGGCTTTGTCCGCTTTTTGCAGGCTGTCCGGAAGCGGGATGCGCACCTTGGCGTTGCCAAGGAAACCGTTTTGTTTGGCGAGATTCGAGACTGCGGTCTCAGCGCCTTGGGTCAGGGCCTGTTTCAGACTGCCGATCTGGTCCTTGTTGCTGAAACTGGAAAGATCGAGCGCAGATGCGCTTCCGAAGGAAAATAAAAATAAGGCCGGCAATAAGCTGCTTAATAAAATGCGCGCAGGCATCATTTTTTGCGCGGCGCCAACAGGTCGGTGATCGTGCCTTCCGCCATCTCCGCAGCGAAGCCCAGTGTCTCAGACAAGGTCGGGTGCGGATGAATGGTCAGGCTGATGTCTTCCATGTCCGCGCCCATCTCCAGCGCGAGTACTGCTTCGGCGATCAGTTCGCCGGCATTCACGCCGACGATGCCTGCACCCAGGATGCGGCGCGACTTGGGATCGAGCAGCACCTTGGTTGCTCCTTCTTCGCGACCAACGGACAACGCGCGTCCCGAGGCAGCCCACGGGAAGTTGGCTTTTTCATATTCGATGGCTTGTGCCTTGGCCTGCGTTTCGGTCAGTCCCATCCATGCGATCTCGGGATCGGTGTAAGCGACCGATGGTATGGTCAATGGCTCGAATGCGGCATGGTGACCGGCGATGACTTCCGCGGCGACCTTGCCTTCGTGTACCGCCTTGTGCGCCAGCATCGGGTCGCCGACGATGTCACCGATCGCATAGATGTGCGGAACATTGGTGCGCATCTGGATGTTCACAGGAATGAAGCCGCGCTCGTTGACGGTCACGCCGGCCGCATCCGCGCCGATGTCGCGCCCGTTGGGACGCCGGCCGACGGCCATCAGCACGCGGTCATACAGTTGCGGCTCGGGCGCTTGCTCGCCTTCGAAGTACACTTTCAGGCCGCTCTTCTGCGCCTCGATCTTGTTGACCTTGGTTTTCAGATAGATCGCTTCGTAACGTTTCTCTATGCGCTTGTGCAGCGGACGCACCAGATCGCGATCCGCGCCGGGGATCAGGCCATCGGCCAGTTCGACCACGGTGATCTTGCTGCCGAGCGCATCGTACACGGTGGCCATTTCCAGGCCGATGATGCCGCCGCCGATGATCAGCATGCGCTTGGGCGCATCCTGCAATTGCAGCGCACCGGTGGAGTCGATGATGCGCGGATCGTCATACGGGAAGCCGGGGATGCGCGCCACGCTTGAGCCTGCGGCGATGATCGCGGTATCGAAGCTGATGGTCTTCTTGCCATCCTTGGTTTCAACAGCTACGTGATTAGGCGAGGTGAACTTCGCGGTGCCCTGCACCACCTGCACTTTGCGTTGCTTGGCCAGCATGGATAATCCGCCGGTGAGTTTGTTGACGACGCTTTCCTTCCAGCCGCGAATCTTGTCGATGTCGATCTTGGGCTTCGCGTATGTCACGCCGTGATGCGCGACCTCTTCGGCTTCGCTGATCACCTTGGCGACATGCAGCAATGCCTTGGACGGAATGCAGCCGACATTCAGGCACACTCCGCCCAAGCTGGCGAATTTTTCGACCAGTACCACCTGCTTGCCCAAGTCTGACGCGCGGAACGCGGCGGTATAGCCGCCGGGGCCTGCACCCAACACCAGTACTTCGGTGTGGATGTCACCTTTCTTGAAAGACTGGGGTGCCGGAGCCGATGTTTGGGCAGTTGTTGGAGCAGGTGATTTATCCGGAACCACAGCCGGGCTGGGCGCACTGGCTGCAGGTTTTGCAGCAGGAGCCACGACAGCCGCATTACTTTCCAGTGTCAGGATTGCGCTCCCTTGGGAAACCTTGTCGCCGACCTTGATCTTTAATGCTTTCACCACGCCTGCTGCAGGGCAGGGTACTTCCATCGCGGCCTTGTCAGTTTCCAGCGTGATCAATGACTGTTCGGCTCCCACCTTGTCGCCCGCCTTGACGAACACTTCGATTACAGCAACTTCCTTGAAATCGCCGATGTCCGGCACTTTTACTTCGATGGTTTGGCTCATGATGTCTGCTTTCCTGTTCAGGTTAGTTACGTATCCGAGTTAATTACGTATCTGGCCGCTGCCCAGTACGATGTATTTTTGCGAGGTCAGTCCTTCCAGTCCGACCGGGCCGCGCGCGTGCAGTTTGTCGGTGGAGATACCGATCTCCGCGCCGAGGCCGTATTCGAAGCCGTCGGCAAAGCGCGTCGAGGCGTTCACCATCACCGAACTGGAATCAACTTCGCGCAAAAAGCGCATCGCCTTGGTGTAATTTTCCGTGACGATGCTGTCGGTATGCTGTGAACCATAGGTGCCGATGTGCGAGATGGCTTCATCCAGACCGGCAACTACCCGCACTGCGAGTATCGCCTCGAGATATTCTGTGTGCCAATCCTCCTCAGTGGCGGGTTTCATATGTGCAACCAGCGCTCGTGCAGCGTCATCGCCGCGCAGTTCCACATTCTTATCGAGATAAATTTTGCATAATTTGGGCAGAACTTTTGCAGCCACACTTTGCGCGACCAGCAGCGTCTCCATCGCGTTGCAAACACCGTAGCGATGCGTCTTGGCGTTGTCGGCGATGCGTATCGCCTTGTCCAGATCGGCTTCGTCATCGATATAAACATGGCAAACACCGTGCAGGTGCTTGATCAACGGAATTTTGGATTCTTCGGAGATGCGCTCGATCAAACCCTTGCCGCCGCGGGGCACGATCACGTCGACATATTCCTTCATCGTGATCAACTCACCCACCGCGGCGCGATCTGTGGTGGCGACGACCTGCACCGCGGTCTCGGGCAAGCCTGCGACTCGCAGTCCGGTATGCACGCAGGCGGCGATGGCCTGGTTGGAGTGAATGGCTTCCGATCCGCCGCGCAGTATCGCAGCATTGCCGGATTTCAGGCACAGCCCGGCGGCATCCGCTGTCACATTCGGACGCGATTCATAGATGATCCCGATCACTCCGAGCGGTACGCGCATCTTTCCGACCTGGATGCCGGAAGGACGGAAATTCAAATCGCTGATCGCGCCGATCAGGTCGGGCAATCGTGCGATCTGCAGCAAGCCTTCGGCCATGCCGTTTACGGTCTTTTCGGTCAGCGTCAGCCTGTCCACCGAAGCGCCGTCCAGGCCGTCGGCTTTTGCTGCGGCGACATCCTTGGCATTGGCGGCCAGCACCAGCGCGCGCTGGTGCTGCAGCGCGCCGGCGATCTCGGTCAGCGCGCGATTCTTGGTGGAGGTGTCAGCCAGCGCCATGATGCGCGAAGCCGCACGAGCGGCCTGACCGACGCCCTGCATGTATTCCTTGACGTTATTCATGATGTGCTCTTTGAAACGAATAGGGTACATTTTAACTCAAGTGCTAAAATGCGCGCCTTTCTTAAATTACTTAGACGCAGCATGTCCGACATTCTCAACAAGATACTCGCGGTCAAGGCGCAGGAAGTTGCGGCCGCGAAACCTGCCAAACCGTTGCACCAACTGCGTACCGAAGCCGAACTGGCTGAGCCGCCGCGTGATTTTATCGGTGCGATACGCGCCAAGATCGAGGCCGGCCGGCCGGCCGTGATCGCGGAGATCAAGAAGGCCAGTCCAAGCAAGGGTGTGTTGCGAGAAGATTTTCGCCCTGCCGAGATCGCAGCCAGCTATGCGCGACATGGCGCGGCATGCCTGTCGGTGCTGACCGACGAGCAGTTCTTCCAGGGCAGTGCGGCAAACCTGCAAGAGGCGCGGGCGGCATGTGCCTTGCCTGTATTGCGCAAGGATTTCATCGTGGACGAATACCAGATCTATCAGTCGCGGGTGATGGGTGCGGATGCGATCCTGCTGATCGCCTCTGCGCTGTTGCTCAAGCAGATGCAGACATTCGAAGCATTGGCGCACAGCCTCGGCATGGTCGTGCTTGTAGAAGTGCATAACGGCGTGGAACTGAATTCCGCGCTGCAACTCAGCACTCCGCTGATCGGCGTGAACAACCGCAACCTGCGCAACTTCGAGGTGAGTCTGCAGAATACTCTGGATTTGCTGCCGCGCATTCCCGGGGACCGTATCGTGGTCACCGAAAGCGGCATCCTCACGGCTGAGGATGTCAAACTTATGCGCAGCAATCAGGTGAGTGCATTTCTGGTGGGCGAGGCATTCATGCGCGCGGATGATCCGGGTGTGGAATTGGCCAAATTATTTGCCTGATTGTTTATAGCGAGGAGGGTGATATGTTGAATCTGGACCGTCTGATTGTCGAATTTGACAAGGGGTTGCGCACGCTGTTCGGCCAGCCGCGCAGCGTGCGCCCCCATCCCGATGCAATGATGTCCGAAGCGCCATTGGATGAAGTCGGGAAGAAACATGCCGCAGCGCTGATGCGCGTCAATCACAGCGGCGAGATATGTGCCCAAGCCTTGTATCAGGGACAGGCGCTGACCGCCCGTGACCCAGTCGTGCAACAAAAACTTGAGCACGCCGCACAGGAAGAGACCGAACATCTCGCCTGGACAGCCAGGCGCGTGCATGAGTTGGGCGGTCACCTGAGTGTGTTGAATCCGTTCTGGTATACCGGTTCGCTGGCGATCGGCGCGCTGGCAGGACTATTGGGAGACCGGTGGAATCTGGGTTTTCTCGCCGAAACCGAGCGGCAGGTCGGGCATCATCTGCAAAGCCATCTTGATCGTCTGCCGCCACAGGACGAGAAGAGTCGCGCCATCGTAGCGCAGATGTACGCCGACGAAATCGGGCATGCCGAAATGGCGAGCTCGCTCGGTGGCGAAGATTTGCCGCAACCGGTACAGTTGGCGATGAAGTTGAATGGCAAGGTGATGACCGGCACTTCCTACTGGGTTTAGTTTTAAAATCCAGATTTCATCCCAACTGCTGTGTTGCAGAAAAAATTTTTTGCTTACATATAAATCATATGCTGCGCGGCGGAAATTTTTTCCGCGCCTTGCATTTGGGCGAACTCTGAATTTTTTGAGATTTCCTTAACTCTCCTGTATTACCTCGAAATCATGCGTGATCACGGCAGTCTGGCCGAGCATGATAGAGGCCGAGCAGTATTTCTCGGCCGAAAGCTTGATGGCTTTCTCGACCACTTCGGGCTTGATGTCCTTGCCTTTCACGACGAAGTGCATGTGTATCCTGGTGAACACCTTGGGGTCGGACTCGGAGCGCTCCGCATCCAGTTCCACATAGCAATCGGAAATCGCCTGGCGGCTTTTTTTCAGGATGCTTACTACGTCAAAGCTGGTGCAGCCGCCCGTTCCGATCAGCAGCATCTCCATCGGGCGCGGGCCTAGATTTCGGCCGCCTGCTTCTGGCGATCCATCCATCAACACCGCGTGATTGCTTTCAGTCTCTCCCAGAAACGAGACCTGTTCCACCCATTTGACACGAGCTTTCATGGTGTTCCTTTCATCGTCTAACTGTCTGAGAAGACAAACTTTACCCCATACCAGAGCAATCCGATAACTTCGTGAACAAAGATTTTGCTGTCGCGCAAAGATTCGGCGCGCGGCAGGAACGCCAGCAAGTCGGTCTGGTATCGCGTCGTGAACGCGACCGGCGCCTCGACGACCTCGAACCCGACATGGCGGAATGCCATGGCGGCGCGTGGCATATGCCAGGCGTGGGTGACGAGGTAGATTTTCCTGATACTTTCGTTTTGCAAGACCTGAAAAGAATTGCGGGCATTTTCCAGCGTATTGTCGGAGGCATTCTCGGTCCAGCGCACCGGGACATGGAAGTCCTGCAAAAGTGATGTGCGCATCTGTTGCGCTTCGGAAAGATCATTGTCCAGAGGCTTGCCGCCGCTCACCAGTATCGGCGAGCCGTCTGCACGATGCAGTTTCGCACCATAGCGCAGGCGTGGCAGTGTTTGATCGATGATGGTGTCCTGGCCTGCATATTCCGGTGCGTGGAAATATGTCCCGCCGCCGAGTATCACGATCGCTTCGGCGCCGGGATGCTGGCTATCCAGCGGAGTTGTGCCAGCCTCGAGCAAATGCAGCGCGCCTTCTGCGAAGAACGGCGTGGAAGCGATCCAGAGCAAACCAAGCGAGGCGAATATCACAGGTTTGGCAAGCTTGTGGCTGCGATACAGCAGGAAGATACCAAGGGCGAGCAACAGCAACAGGCTGAGCGGCGGCAACAAGAGGGTGGCAATGAAATTGGTGATGAACCAGGACATGGCGAAATTCCGTTAGTTATAGAACACGCCCATCTTACTGGGTTTTATGAGATTCCCAGAAGTCCCTGCGTGGGGTTCCGGCAGGATGGAGTGGGTTATTCGGGGTCAAATAGCGTTTGACAGGGCTAGGCTGGCTGCAATAGAATGCGCGCCCTTTCGAGGTTTACTTAACATTGAATTATTAGGAATTGTGGTCATGAAAACATTTTCCGCCAAATCCCATGAAGTCCAGCATGACTGGCTTCTGGTAGACGCAGCCGATCAGGTGCTGGGCCGTCTGGCCGCGCAGATCGCTTCGCGTTTGCGTGGCAAGCACAAAGCGATTTATACCCCGCACGTGGATACAGGCGATTTCGTCGTCGTGGTCAATGCCGAAAAGCTGCGCGTCACAGGCAACAAGGCGGAAGCCAAGCTGTATCATCGTCACACGACTTACCCGGGCGGTTTGTACACCACCAATTTTGCCAAGATGCAAACGCGTCACCCTGGCCGTGCTTTGGAAAAAGCTGTCAAGGGTATGTTGCCGAAAGGCCCGCTGGGTTATGCGATGTTGCGCAAGATGAAGGTATATGCCGGTACGGCGCATCCGCATGAAGCGCAGCAACCGAAACCCGTTAATCTGCTGAAGACCCGTTAATTTTTTTGAAAGTATTCCCATGAGCGTGAGTTACAACTACGGAACCGGCCGCCGCAAGAGTGCGGTGGCACGTGTGTTTATGAAGGCAGGCAAGGGCGACATCGTGGTGAACGACAAGCCGGTGGACGTGTTCTTTTCTCGCGAAACCGGCCGTATGGTCGTGCGTCAGCCGCTGACTCTTACCGAAACCCTGGGCAAGTTCGATATCATGGTGAACGTCACTGGTGGCGGCGAATCGGGCCAGGCCGGTGCAGTGCGTCACGGTATCACCCGTGCGTTGATAGACTATGATGCCTCGTTCAAGGCTGTGCTGAAGCAAGCCGGCCTGGTGACTCGCGATGCACGTGAAGTGGAGCGCAAGAAGGTCGGCCTGCGCAAGGCGCGTCGCAGGAAACAATTCTCCAAGCGTTAAGACGTTCTGGATGCAATGAAAAGCCGCCTTCGGGCGGCTTTTTCATTCGGGGGTGCCCGGCTGATGTTGTGGGCTTGGTTCATAGGCTCACGAAGTTTTGTTGTAGAATGCGAGGCGTTTCTAATGGAAGTCAAGATGATCAAAGTTGGCATAGTGGGCGGAACAGGCTACACCGGCGTCGAGTTGCTGCGTTTGTTGGCGATGCATCCGCAGGTGGAGTTGCAAGCGATTACTTCGCGTGCCGATGCCGGGACGCCGGTCAGTCAAATGTTTCCCAATCTGCGTGGTTATGTGGATTTGCCGTTCGTCCATCCCGATCAGGCGCATCTCGAAAAATGTGATCTGGTGTTCTTTGCTACCCCTAACGGGATCGCAATGCAGCAAGTGCGGGCGCTGCTGGATGCCGGCGTCAAGGTGGTCGATCTCGCGGCAGACTTTCGTCTGAAGGACATCCCGACGTGGGAAAAATGGTATGGCATGAGCCACGCTTGTCCCGATCTGGTTGCCGAAGCGGTATACGGCTTGCCTGAAGTCAACCGCGCACAGATCAAAACCGCCCGGCTGATTGCCAACCCCGGTTGTTATCCGACCGCAGTGCAATTGGGCTTCATTCCGTTGTTGGAAGCGGGCGTGATTGCTCCGGACAGCTTGATTGCCGATGCGAAGTCCGGTGTGTCCGGTGGTGGGCGTAAACTGGAAATGGGCTATCTGTTCTCGGAGGCAGCGGATAATTTTAAAGCGTACGGCGTAGCTGGACATCGGCATCTGCCCGAGATCAAACAGGGTCTGGCGCGCGTCTTGGGAAATGAGGTTGGGCTGACTTTTGTGCCGCATCTAACCCCGATGATACGCGGCATCCATGCCACGCTGTATGGCAGATTGACGCGCGAAGTGGATTTGCAGGCTTTATTCGAGCAGCGTTATGCAGGCGAACCGTTCGTCGATGTAATGCCATCCGGCAGTCTTCCGGAAACTCGCACGGTGCGCGGCGCGAATCACTGTAGAATCGCGGTATACAGACCTCAAGGTGGTGATACGGTGGTGATATTGTCGGTAATCGATAATCTGGTCAAAGGTGCGGCAGGCCAGGCGGTGCAGAACATGAACATCATGTTCGGGCTGGCGGAACTTACAGCATTGAACAACGTTGCTTTGCTACCCTGAGATTTAGCGAGGAGTTTATCCCAAGATGTGGCGAGGTGTAGAACGCAGGTTCAGTATTTCAGCACCGCAGATGACTGTGAGACCACATTTCGCCTGGTATTTGCGCTGGGGGATGATGTTGCCGTTCGTGCTGGCCGCGATCTTCCTGGCCTGGTGGGCATATGACAGCGGGCTGGAGTTTGCGGGATTCCACCGCGGTCAAACCGAGGATGAACTGGCCAGATTGCGCGATCAGGTAGCCAAACTGCAGGCCGAGAATGCGCAATTGAGTGACCAGGTCGCGAAAAGTGAACGGCAAATCCAGATTGAGCAAGCCAGCAACCATGAAACATTGAACCAACTGAAAAATTTGTCTGATGAGAACACCCAACTTCAGGAGGATCTGGTATTTTTCCAGAATCTTACCGCTACGCGGGGCAAGGAAGGCGAGCTGGGGGTACATCGTCTGAAACTGGAACGGGATAAAATGCCCGGCGAATACCATCTTCGCATGTTGCTGGTGCAGAGCGGACAGCGCGCCAAAAAATTCAGCGGCAGTTTTCAGCTGGTGGCTACTGTAACGGAAAATGGGGTGGTCACCACTCATGTATTCCCACAAGAAGCGTCTGGGAATGCCCAATTCCAGCTCAGTTTCAAGTATTATCAGCGTATTGAGCAGAGCATCCAGCTACCACCCGATGCGGAATTGGAAAGCGTGCAAGTGCGCATATTCGAGCAAGGCGCGAGTGAGCCAAAAGTGCGGCAAAGCGTGAGTCCATCATAAGCAAGGAGAAAAAGATGTTCAGCAAGAAACCCAACAAACCGCAAACCCAGATCGATTCGCTGATTGGAGCTAATACGATCATCGGGGGCGACCTGAATTTTAGCGGCGGGTTGCGCATAGACGGGCAGGTGAACGGCAATGTCATCGCTACGCCAGACAAGCCGAGTACCCTTGTGTTGAGTGAGCATGCGCGAGTCAACGGCGAAGTTAGCGTCACGCATCTGGTGATCAACGGCTCCATCAACGGCTCGGTGTCCGCCAGTGATTATCTGGAACTTCAAAGCAAAGCCAAGGTCACAGGAGATGTGCATTACAAGACCATGGAAATCCAACTGGGTGCAATCGTTGACGGACGACTGTTCCATGATAATCCCGAAGCAGAGGAAAAGGTGCTGGCGTTCAAGTCGAGCTCTGGCAGTGGCGAATAAATCTATAAGGAGATCAGAATGAATGCAATGACCGAAGTGCAAGATCCGCTGCTGTTCACCGACAGCGCCGCCAATAAAGTAAGGGAGTTGATCACTGAGGAAGGCAACGCCGACCTGAAGTTGCGGGTGTTCGTCAGCGGCGGTGGATGCTCCGGATTTCAGTATGGTTTCACTTTCGACGAAATCACCAACGAGGACGACACCGTTCTGAACAAGAATGGCGTGCAACTGTTGATCGATCCGATGAGCTTCCAGTATCTGGTCGGCGCGGAAATCGATTATCAGGAAGGCTTGGAGGGTGCTCAGTTCGTCATCAAGAACCCGAATGCAACGACGACTTGCGGTTGCGGTTCGTCGTTTTCAGCATAGCCGTTTTGTTTGAATGAAAGCTGCGGGGCGCATAGCGCCCCGTAGTTTTTTGGGAAATGAATATAAGCAAGTTTGGTATTGTAAGTTGAGTATCGCGTATGAGCAGGGTGCTGATCACGTCATTGCGTGATGAAGAGATAAACAACCAACGCGATGCCCAGCACAGCGACAAGCAAATTCATGATCGCGCCACCATTGACTCTGTAGCCCTCCGGGATTTCGACGGATTTCAATGTCTTGAGTACTTTTCGGTACTGCACGGTTGAAGCTCCGGCCGAATATGCACCCAACAGAATAAAGACGATACCTACCCAGAATGAAATGCCTCTTTCAATCGGTATTCCTTGTTTTGGCGATAGCAGGTGCAGGAACAGTCCAAACCGCTCTATGACGAACCCGAATGCCATGAGCGTTAAACTGGTTCGATTCCACGCAAGCAAGGTGCGCTCTGCCGCAAAGAACACTCTCGGATCATTGAGCTCTGACATGATGTTTCCCCTTTAATAGAAATGACTGGCAACGAAAGGCTGGAAATTGGCGAGTCACGGATTGCGATAAATCGCGCCCAGTATGCAGGGATGTTTTGCGCCGGTCACCTGTGGCAGGTTGGCAGGTTTGCCGTGCAAGGTTTGTTGCGCTATCCAGGCGAAGGCGATGGCTTCCATATAATCACTGTCGATGCCAAGCGTGTTGGTTGATTCTATGCTGCAATCAGTCAGCAGGGCTGCAAGGCGGTTGCGCAAGGTTTGGTTATGTGCACCACCGCCGCAAAGATAGATTTCCTTCGCGCCGATGCAGTATTGTTGAATCGATTGCGCGACGGTCTGGCAGGTAAGCTCCAGCAATGTAGCCTGCACGTCTTCCGCCTTTTCTCCACCCGTCAGTTTTCCTTTCAGCCATGTCGTGCTGAACAGATCGCGTCCCGTACTCTTGGGCGGAGGTAGGGTGAAGTACGGCTCATCAAGCATTTGCTTCAGCAATGCGGGCAACACTGAGCCGGATGCCGCCCATGCGCCGTTGTGATCATAGGGTTTGCCGGTATGTCTCGCGCACCAGGTATCCATCAGCAGGTTGCCCGGTCCGCAGTCGAAACCGGTAGTAGCTCGATGCGGAGGCAGGTCGGTCAGATTGCTTATGCCGCCGATGTTGACGATCACGCGGTGCTTGTCGGGATGGCGCAGCACTTTGTCGTGAAACGCTGGAACCAGTGGTGCGCCTTGTCCACCGGCTGCGATGTCGCGACTGCGGAAGTCGCCGACCACAGTGATGCCGGTCAATTCAGTCAATAATGCGGCGTTCCCGATTTGCAGGGTGTAACCCTGTTCGGGGCAGTGGCGGATGGTTTGCCCGTGGCAGGCGATGGCCTTGACTTCGTTGCTCGGGGATTTCGCATGGCTGAGCAGGGTGGCGACCGCTGCTGCATACAGTTTGGCCAGCTGATTCCCGATAACTTGAGTTTGATGTAACTCATTGGAAGCGGGCAGGTGTAACGCAAGCAGGTCCTTTTTTAGCGCGTCATCAAAAGGCAGGTAATATTTTGCTAGCAATAACGGTTTGGTCTGACCCAAATCAACAAGGACGGCGTCAATGCCGTCCAGGCTGGTGCCGGACATCAGACCCACATACAGTTCCGGCGGGTGTTGCACTGGCTGATTAGTCGAGTTTGGCGAGGTTGGTGTTGCGCAACAGGTTCAGGCGCGCGACAAAGTCGTCTGCAACGGATTGAAATGCCGCCTGGTAAACACTGCTGATGGGTTTTGCATCCGGCAACGCGACCCGCATCGGATTATGCTGTTGGCCGTTGATCTTGAATTCATAGTGCAGATGCGGGCCGGTGGCAAGCCCGGTCATTCCTACATATCCGATCACCTCGCCTTGAACGACGCGCTGACCTTTGTGCAAATTCTGGGCAAAACGGGACAAGTGCCCATATACGGTGGTGTAACGGCCTTGATGGTTGATTCTAATGACATTGCCATAGCCACCCTCCGTGCCGACATAGGTAATTACACCGTCGGCAGTTGATTTTACCTTCGTGCCGGCAGGCGCAGCAAAATCCGCGCCCTTATGGGACCGCCATTTGTTCAATATCGGATGAAAACGCGAGTTGCTGAAACCCGAGCTCACGCGTGAATATTCGATGGGGGAACGCAAGAATGCCTTGCGGACGCTCTTGCCTTCCGGGGTATAGTAATCGCCGTGCTGGGCATCCTCCTGGAAATAGATGGCACGATAAACATGGCCTTGATTGATGAATTCAGCCGACAGGATGCGACCGGTATTCAGCAAAGCGCCGTTGTGGTAATTCATCTCGTATACAACCGTGAATTTGTCCCCAACCCTGAGGTCATGGTGGAAGTCGATGTCGCCGCTGAAAAGTTCGTAGAGCTGGTTGGCGGCGGCTTCCGGCATTTCGGCAGCGTCTGCAGCGGCATAAAGATTTGTTTTTATCTCTCCGGTGCGGACGAACAGACGTTTTTCAAATTGTGCGGGCAGTTTAATGATTCTGAACACGCCGATTTGCTTGTCGATCAGGATTTGTTCATCGTTGTTGCTGAGATAACGCAATGAGATCAAACCCCCTGTGGCAGAGGTCTCGGCCTGGATCTCCTTGCCGACTGCCAACTTTCTGAACGACTCTGTTGCAGGGTCATTGCGCAGATAATTGCTGGCGACTGCGTCTTCAATGTTCAAACGGCTCAGCAGTTCAGCCACTGTATCGCCACGCTGAACCCGCTCGCTGTGCCAGTAGCTGGATACGGTGATCGCATCGTTTGCGCTGGGCAAATCGATGTCTTCTAATGTTACCTGTGCCGATGGCAAACCGAGATCACTTTGCGGCACAAGACCGAAAGCGGTGAGCACACCCAACAACGGCAGGGTGGACAGGGTGACAAACCAGCGCAACTTTTTTTTACGTTCTTGGCTGAGCGGGTTTTGGGTTAACATTCGCGTCTCCTTGAATTGCATTGTTTCAGCAACGTGTTGTTTTTATGATTGAAGCGCATTTTACCAGAAACATGCAACACCCAGTACCTAACTGATGTGTGGCAAAACCAGACCGATGAATGGTCGGAATGAATGACTGAGCAGCAACATAAACAGAAAGTTGCCTTTCCCGCAATTGAAATGATGAAGAATATGACCGGAATGAAACACCCGAAAATGATGCATGCAGATGCGCTGGCGCAAATCAAGCGCGGGGCTCACGAATTGCTGCTGGAAGACGAACTGATACACAGGCTGTCGCTTGGCCGTCCGTTGCGTGTCAAGGCGGGTTTCGATCCGACCGCGCCGGACCTGCATCTCGGCCATACCGTGCTGCTCAACAAAATGCGCCAGTTGCAGGAACTTGGTCACCATGCGCTGTTTCTGATCGGGGACTTCACCGGCATGATTGGAGATCCGAGCGGTAAAAATGCCACCCGTCCGCCGTTGTCTCGCGACCAAGTGCTGGAAAACGCCCAGTCTTACCGCGACCAGGTGTTCAAGGTGCTTGACCCGGACAAGACCGAGATCGTGTTCAACTCGGCCTGGATGGACAAATTCAGCGCGGTCGATCTGATTCGCCTTGCCGCAACCCATACCGTGGCACAGATGCTGGAGCGCGACGATTTTTCCAAGCGCTACAAGGGGAACCAGCCGATTGCCATCCACGAATTCATCTATCCGCTGGTGCAGGGTTATGACTCGGTCGCCCTCAGGGCAGACATCGAGCTGGGCGGCACGGATCAGAAATTCAACCTGTTGATGGGACGTGAGCTTCAGAAACATTTCGGGCAGCCGGCGCAGTGCGTCATTACCATGCCGCTGCTGGAAGGTTTGGATGGCGTCAACAAGATGTCCAAATCTCTTGGCAATTACGTCGGCATCAATGAGGAGCCACAGCAGATTTTCGGCAAGCTGATGTCTGTTTCCGACGACCTGATGTGGCGTTATCTTGAGCTGCTCTCCTTTGAAAGCATGACCACAATCACCGGTTGGCGCGAGGAGGTTGCACAAGGGCGCAATCCGCGTGACATCAAAGTGCTGCTGGCGCAAGAGATAGTCGCACGCTTCCACTCCAAACAATCTGCGGTAGATGCGCTGGCAGAATTCGAGGCACGCTTCAAGCAAGGCGTGTTGCCGGATGACATGCCGGAAATCACAGTTGCCAGCTCTGGTGGCCATATCGGCATCGCGCAAATGCTTAAGCAAGCCGGGTTGGTAGCAAGCACCTCCGAAGCGCTGCGCATGATAGCCCAGGGCGGAGTCAAGCTTGACAGCGAAAAGGTCAGCGAAAAAGCCCTGCAACTCAAGGCAGGTACGGTCGTTGTCGCGCAAGTCGGCAAGCGCAAATTTTCCCGAATAACAGTCAATTAAATTATGGTTGTGGGGAGCAAGGCGTTTTGTTAGAATCACGCCCTCAATTTTTCAGTAGAAGGTAGTTTGTTCATGACAACAGTACGTGTAAAAGAGAATGAGCCGTTCGAAGTAGCGATGCGTCGCTTCAAGCGTTCCG
>Ga0210377_10000282_pt1 | contig 48107 bp, 39 predicted proteins | sample PLM4_65_b1redo_FD_155480 | JGI IMG/M metagenome (GOLD analysis project Ga0210377, IMG submission 155480) | Groundwater sediment microbial communities from an aquifer in East River, Colorado, USA - PLM4_65_b1 redo | ecosystem: Environmental > Terrestrial > Soil > Riparian zone | place: USA: East...
CACTACGCCACCGGTTACGCCAATGCCTACTACGACGGAATCCTGCGCCAGATGGTCTACGGCGATGCCTACGGCTTCCCCCTCGCCGACGACGTCGTGGCCCACGAGCTGACCCACGGCGTGACCAACATGACGTCGCGGCTGATGTACTACTACGAATCGGGTGCCATCAACGAGTGCTTCAGCGACGTCTGGGGCGAGCTCACCGATCAGGTGAACGGACGCGGCACCGACACGCCGGCGGCGCGCTGGCTCGTGGGCGAGGACGTGTCGGGCCACGGGGCCTACCGCAACATGCAGAACCCGCCCGCGTACAGCCAGCCGGATCGGATGTCGAGCTTCCTGTACTGGCTGTCGCCGGACGACAACGGCGGCGTGCACACCAACAGCGGCATCGGCAACAAAGCGGCGTTTCTGATGACCGACGGCGGCACGTTCAACCTGCGCACCGTGGTCGGCCTCGGGCACGACAAGGTCGCGGCGATCTTCTACGAGGTGCAGACCAACCTCATGACCGGAGGCTCGGACTACGCCGACCTGCACGATGCCCTGTACCAGGCCTGCCTGAACCTCACCGGCACCGGGGGGATCGCGGCCGCCGACTGCGCCCAGGTTGCGGTCGCGACCGACGCGGTCGAGATGGACTACCTGATCCCCGGCATGTACGGGCACGCCGCGGTCTGCCCGGCCGGAATGGCGCCGGCCGACCTCTTCTTCGACAACATCGACGACAGCGGCGGCGCGAACTTCACCGAGAGCGTTTTCGCCGGGCAGAGCGCCTGGAGCGCCTTCTGGAACTCCTATCCGGTGAGCGGCCGGTACCACCTGCTGGCTTTCGAGGATCGCATCAACACCGATGCGGCGCTGGCGATGAACCTCGACGTGACCTTGCCACAGGGGATTCCGTACCTGCACTTCGACCACGCTTTCGGGATGCACTCCGACCCGCTGTATGCCATCTACTACCATGGCGGCGTCCTCGAATACAGCACCAACGGCGGCGCTGCGTGGGCCGACGCCGGCGCGTTCTCGGAGTCGGGCGGCAACGGCTACAACGGCTGGATCACGGACGCGGGCACCAACCCGCTGCGCGGCCGCGCCGCCTGGGGCGGCAAGAGCCGCGGCTACGTCTCGAGCCGCTTCAACCTGGCGCCGATCGCCGGGCAGGATGTCCGCTTCCGCTGGCGCTTCGCCACCGACAACGCCGGGGCCGACGCCGGCTGGGCGATCGACGACATCCGGATCTACACCTGCGTCCCGGCCGGCCCGGCGGGGTGCGACTATCCGGTCGAGGACGGCTCGTTCGAGCAGGGCACGCCGAATCCGTTCTGGACCGAGGCGTCGACCCACTACGGCAGCCCCCTGTGCGACACGACGCGCTGCGGCATCCTGTTCGCCGCCCGCACCGGCAACTGGTACGTCGGCTTCGGCCGCTATCACTTCTCCCCGGAAACCGGCTCGGTGCAGCAATCGGTGGTCCTGCCCGAGGGGACCGCGGAGCTGAGCTTCTATCTGCGGATTTACATGTCGAGCGGCAACCGCACCGACTACGTGCGCGCCCTGATCGACGGCCAGGAGGTCTGGAGCGTCCTGGAGGGGACGGCGCCCTACACAACCGGCTACGCGCTCGTCACGATCGATCTGACGCCATGGGCCGACGGCGGCGCGCACCTCGTGCGGTTCGAATCGACGACCACCGGCAACCCGTTCGCGTCGATGTTCTTCATCGACGATGTCGCGGTCGAGGCATGCACCAACGAGACACCGCCGATCGCGATCGCATTCGGGTCGCGCGACATCATCCACATCACGCCGGCCGTCGGCTTCGAGTCGTACAGTCTGTACCGCGGCGATCTCGACGTCCTGCGCGCGACCGGAATCTACACCCAGGTCCCCGGCAGCAACCCGCTCGCCTGGAAGGACTGCGGTCTCGCCGACCCGGCGGTCTGGGATCCGGACATCCCTGCGTTGGGAACCGGCGCGTTCTATCTCGTCACCGGACGCCTCGGGGGCGTCGAGGGGAGCCTCGGCACCGACAGCGCCGGCGTCGAGCGACCGAAGACCCACACCTGCCCGTAGCGGGCGCCCGTTGTCCCGGCGCCCGGCGCGCCGCCCGGTGGCCTCCGGGCGGCGCGATCTGTTGTAGGCTCGGCGCGCCGGCCGCGGCACGCAAGGGCCGGTGACGCGCCGCCGCGCGCCGGCGACGAACAGGGGGAGGTCGGGATGGCCGACAAGGTGGGGCAGGCAATCGCGAGCATGGTCAGGAACCTCGAGGAGAAGACCGGCAAGTCGCTCGACCAGTGGGTCGGGATCGCCCGCCGGCTGGGCGCCCTCAAGCATGGCGCGCTCGTCGCGGCCCTCAAGGAGAAGCACGGGCTCGGACACGGCTATGCCAACCTGGTGGCGCACTCCGCCGCCGGCGCGGTCGGCGCGGGGGTGCCGGCCGGCGACGACCTGGTGGCGGCGCAGTACAGCGGCGACAAGGCGGCGCTGCGGACGATCTACGACCGCCTGGTGCAGCAGGTCACGGCATTCGGCAAGGATGTCGAGATCTCCCCGAAGAAGGGGTACGTCTCGCTGCGGCGGTCCAAGCAGTTCGCGATCGTCCAGCCGAGCACGAAGAGCCGCGTCGACATCGGCATCAACCTCAAGGGGGTTGCGCCCGCGGGCCGTCTCGAGGCCTCGGGGTCGTTCAACGCGATGGTCACGCACCGGGTTCGTGTCGAGTCGCCCTGGGAGATCGATGCCGAGCTTCTGGCATGGCTGCGCCGGGGGTACGACGGTGCGTAGGGCGGCGAAGGTCCCGGGCTGGTACGAGACCCAGCGCCGCCGCCACGGCGGTGTGATCGCCGCCTATGAAGCGCTCGGCCGGGCCTGCCGGGCCGCCGGTCCTCTCGACGGCCGCACCGCCGCCCTGGTGAAGCTCGGCATCGCGGTCGGCGCGCGGCTCGAGGGCGCGGTGCACTCGCACGTGCGCCGGTCGCTCGAGGCCGGGGCCTCGCTCGACGACTGCCGCCACGTGGTCCTGCTGGCGACGACGACGATCGGCTTCCCGGCGATGATGGCGGCGCTGTCCTGGGTCGAGGACGTGGCCGCGGAGCGCGGTGCCCGCGGCGCGGGAGCACGACGCGCGGCGGCCGGGAAGTCCACGCCGTCGCGCCGTCGCCGCTGACCAGCCGCGCACTCCACACCCGGGATCGCCGTCTATTTGATCTGGCCGAGGTAGGCCTTCAGGCGTTGCTGAAGGTCGGTCATCGAAAGCCCGACCGCGGCGGAGAGCGTGGTCGCGGTCCGCTCGGCGCCCGGATCCAGCACCCACTTCCGGAAAGCCTCGCGGTGGCGGCCGCCGTCACCGTTCAGGAGGTACTGGACCAGGAGCCACGAGACGTTGTACAGGCCGATGGCCCCCTCGCCGAAGAAGTGCCGGTCGAGGCGGCCGTCGACAAGGACGGCGAGGTCGACATCCGAGAGGTTCTGATCCAGGTCGGAGAACGCCACCTCGGCCCGTTTCGGGTAGATCCAGGCGCCGTGGGCCGCACCGCCGGCGGTCACGAAGACCGACGGCTGCGACACCTGGCCTCGATCGAGGGCCTCGAGCCGGATCTTGCCGGGCTTGGCCATCTTGACGCACTGGACATACTGCGCGATCCCCTCGCTCAGCCACCTCGGGACCGGGCCATTCGCGGTGGAGAGGCGCATGAAGGTGAAGTGGTGCGTGGCCTCATGCGCCATGATCCGCGCGAAAATCGGCATCGGGTCGGAGCCGAGCGCCGAGTAGATCATGCGGAATTCGCCGTCGTACTGCCCGGCGACCGGCGCGCGTTCGGGGATGACATTGTCGAACGCGGACAGCTGGCGATACTCCTCCTCGTCCTTGAAGAGGATCATGGTCACGTCCGGCGTGCCCGCGGGGGCGGCCGAGCCGGGAAACGCCTCGTCGAACACGCTCCTGGCGAAATCGAGGGTCTTCTGGATGTCATCGAGCGAGGATTTCGGCAGGTCGGTGCGCAGGGACCACCCGTTCCCCCGGGCCTCGGTGTAGCCGCGTCCCTTCAGAAGTGTCTCGGTGAAGGCGAGCGTGGCCGTCCGGACCTGCTTCACGAGCGCAGCGGGAACGACCCGTCCCCCCGGGAGCATGACCTGGGTCCCATCGTTGACCGCAGGGGGAAGCCGGTGGAAGGCGACCTTCATCACCGTGGCCGTCGGTACGCCGTCCGCGGTCGCCGGGCGGAACTTCCATTTCGCGAGACACCCCTGGACCTCGGACAGGAACCCCGGCTTGCGATCCGGCGGCTGCACGTCGGCGTAGAGGAGTTTGATCCCCTGCACGGCACCGGACGGCTCGATCCGGTACTCGAACAGAGCGTGCCCCGTGAAGGTGACGGTCCCCGGCGCGACCGCGCAGTCCGAGTTCTGGAGCGGCACGGGGTGGGACACGATGGTCGCGGCTCCGGCGGGCGCATGGGTGACCACGAAGAGGAGAAGCGGAATGCCCGTCCTTGCGAGCCGGGTCAGAGACACAGCAGGAACGCCACCAGGTCGGCCTTCTCCTCGCGGGTCAGGCCCAGCTCGAGGACGATGTTGAAGAACTCGACCGCGTCGGCGAGGGTCGGCGCGCGACCGTCGTGCAGGTACGGGGGCGAGTCCTTGATCCCCCGGAGCGCGAAGGTCTTGATCGGCCCCTCCGGGCGGCCGACATAGAGGCGCTCGACCTGCAGGTCGTGCATGTAGTCGTCGGTGAACGCGGGGCCGGCATGGCAGGCGTCACAGCGCGCCTTGCCGTGGAACAGCGCCTCGCCGCGCAACTCCGCTGGGGTCGCCCTGGAGCGGACGAGGGTCATCATCGGCCCGAGCTTGGGCGCCGGCGGGAAATCGATGATGGCGTTGAAGTCGCCCATCCGGTTGGTCACCTGGCGCTGCTGCGAGCGCGGGCCGATCGCCTGCATCAGGCCGGGGTCGCCGTCGAAGTACTCCTCGACCTCGGCGAAGTGGTCCATGCTCCGGATCGACCGCTTCGAAGAGAGCTGCATGAGGTCGTAATTGCCGCGCATCGTCGGTGTGTCCACCCGCAGCCGCGCCTGGTTCGGGCGCGAATCGGGGGCCAGGGCGATGGAGGCGTTGGTGTGGCCGTTGACGTGACACGAGAAGCAGGAGACCCCGGCGCTCGGGGCCGCGGTCACCCGGTGCTCGGTGTGATTGAACCAGGTCGTCGGCGTAACTCGGAGGAGCTCCTTGAGCCCTTCCATCTGCTCCCCGGTCAGAAGGCCGTTGAACAGCGCGTAGTAGTTGGCGAGCGTCACCTCCCGGCCGTAGGTGACGTCGCCCAGCTCCTTGTGCGTGGTCAGGAACATCGGCGGCGGGAAATCGGGGGTGAACGCGTCGGGGATGTCGAAGTCGACGTCGATCCGCTCGTGCTCGGGATGCGCCCGCACCCAGGTCTGCGTGAAGAGCATGTGCGCGGTGGTCTGCAGCGGATGGGACAGCGGCGTGTACGGGAACAGGTCGCGATCGCGGATCGCATCGGGGCCCAGGGCGGCGAGCGCCTCGTACGACGCGATCCCCTTCGGCAGCCGCGCCGCCGGCCCGTCCATGATCGCCTTCCCGCCCGACATCGTGGCGCCCGGCCGAGCCCGCGGCGTGAAGTCGTAGCGCGCCTGCATGTAGGCGGCGACTTCGGCCATCAGGATCGGCTTCTGCCGGCGGTGCATCTCGAGCCATTCGGGGAACGGCATGCGCAGGTTCGGCGAGCCCCACGACGAGGCGCCCCGACCGGCGTAGCGATACAGGTCGAGCGGCGTGCGGTCACCCTCCGCTCCCGGCGGGTAGGGCGGGAGCTTCGCGGCCTGGTTCGGTCCCAGGCCGAAGTCGCCGGCCGGGCGATCAGGGGCCGGGGCGGCGGGACTCTGCTTGAGGTAGTCGTCGTCGGTCTGGTCGGCCGGGGCCGGTGTCCCGGCGGCGGCACCGGACGCCGGCAGAAGGAGGACCGCGACCAGCAGTACAAGCGCCACGCCCGCGGCCCGGGCAGGGAATCTCTCTCGGCTCATCGAAGGCTCCAGTAGCTATCCATAGGAACGGCGGGGGAGACGTGACTCCCCCGAAAGCCATGACAGTGCCGGATTATACGGCCAACGGGGCCGGGCGTCCGCGGTGTCTCGGGTTCGGGCAGGCGTCGCGGAGCCTACTTCGTGAACCGCCCGATCCAGTCGAGCACCGTCTCGTGCCAGAAGACGCTGTTGCGCGGCTTCAGCACCCAGTGGTTCTCGTCGGGGAAGTGGACGAACTTCGACGGCACGCCACGGCGCTGCAGGGCGGTGAACACCGACATCCCCTCGGTGTCGACCAGGCGGTAGTCGCGGGCGCCGTGGATGACCAGCATCGGGGTCTTCCATTTGTCGACCGACCGCTCGGGTGAGAACTTCTCGTAGATGTCGCGTCGCTCGGAGGGCGTCCCGCCGAACTCCCACTCGGGGAACCACAGCTCCTCGGTCGAGTAGTAGCTCGAGGTGATGTCCATCTCGCCGTCGTGGCTCACGAGACAGCGGAAGCGGTCGGTGTGTCCCTCCATCCAGTTCATCATCCAGCCGCCGTACGAGGCGCCGAGGGCGCAGGCGCGCCCGCCGTCGGCGAAGGCGAAGTTGGCGACGACGTGGTCGAGGCCCTTCATGAGGTCCTCGAACGGCTTGCCGCCCCAGTCCATCCGGATCGCGTCGGTGAAGGCCTGGCCGTACCCGGTGCTGCCGTGGAAGTTGATCGCCACGGTGACGTATCCCGCCGCCGCGTAGATCTGCGGGTTCCAGCGGTAATGGAACTGGTCGAGCCAGGCGCCCTGCGGGCCGCCGTGCACCATGAGGGCGATCGGGTACCGGCGCCCGGTCTCGAAGCCGACCGGTCGCAGCAGCCAGCCGTGCACGCGGTCGCCGCCGGCGCCCGCGAACCAGAACTCCTCCGGCGTGCTCATGCGGACCATCGCCAGCCGGTTCGCGTTGACCGCGGTCAGGGCGCGGGTGTCGCGGCCGTCGGGGCGCGCGGTGTACACCTCGGCGGGTGACGTCATCGACTGGCGCAGGAAGACGAGGCGGTCGCCGCGCGCGACGGCGACGGCGGTGTTCGAGCCCTCCGAGGCGATCGTCGTCACCCGGCCGTCGCCCTGCCCGCCGGAGCCGCCGATCGCGTCGATGCGGAAGATCCGATCGCGGCCCTGGTCCTCGGCGGCGACCACGACACTCCGCCCGTCCGCAAGCCAGGCGACTGAACCGGCCGATCGATCCCATCCCTCGGTCAGGACACGGCGCTTCCCCGATGCGGGGTCGTAAAGAACGACGCGCCGCCGGTCGGCCTCGTAACCCGGCCGCGCCATCGCCAGCCAGGCCACGGTCCGTCCGTCGGGGGAGAAAACCGGCTGGCTGTCCTCGGCCTCGTTGGGCTCGGAGAGGCAGCGGTGGCCGCTGCCGTCCGCCGCGGCGAGGTAGATGTCGATGTCGGTCGACCAGGCCGGCTGCGCGACCATCTTGGCGGCGAAGACGATCGACCGGCCGTCGGGCGCCCAGCCGAAGTCCTCGGGGCCGCCGAACGGCTTGGTCGGGCTGTCGGCATCGACCCCCTTCATGATGTCCACGGGCATTCCGCCGGCGATCGGCCACACGAAGATGTGCCGCCGCTTGCCGTCCTCCCACTCGTCCCAGTGGCGGATCGGCAGCCGGTCGTAGACCCGGGCGGTGACCGGGTCGGCGGCGCGGGCACGGTCGCGCTCGGCGGTGCAGGCGAGGTCGGGGCAATCGATGTAGACCTCGGCCGAGAAGGCGATGCGGGTGCCGTCGGGCGACCACTGCACGTGGTCGACATCGACGGGGAAACGGGTGAGCGGCGCCGCCTCGCCGCCGGCGGGGTCGATGGTCCAGATCTGCGACGAGCCGCCGCGGTCGGAGACGAAGGCGATCACGCGGCCGTCGGGCGACCAGCGCGCCCCGCCGTCCTTCGCCGCGGCGGTGGTCAGCGGTCGCAGGGACGAGCCGTCGATGCCGACGAGCCAGAGGTTGATCGTCGTCTTGTTGGCGTCCCAGTCATAGGTGCGGCGCGCGAAGACGACCTGCCGGCCGTCGGGCGACGGCTGCGGGTCGGCGAGCCGCTCCATGCCCGTCAGGTCGCGCGCCGTGATCGGCTGCGGCCCGCGCCCGGGCGTGCCGGCGCCACCCTCCGGCGCGGCGGCGGGAGCGGCCGCGGGAAGCGCGGCGGCCCCCACGACAACGGCGAGCACGGCGAGGGCGAGAGCGAGGTGCGGAACCGGTCGGCGGTCGGCGGCCGTGCGCATCACGAATCCTCCTGGTCGGGTGCTGCTTCCAAGTGAAGGGGCGGTTGTATCGTCCCGCCGCGAGGCTGTCAAGGACGCCACAGGGGTGGGCGGATTGACACGGGTTGAGGCCGCGGCCTACAGTCCCCGCCATGCGGCCGCCCATCCTCATCGTGGCGCGCCAATCGGCCACACTTCTGGGACTCGCACAGGCGGTGCTCAAGTTCGGGCACCAGATTGTCACCGCCTACCCCGAATCGGTGGAGGTCGAGCGCGCCGAGCGCATCGGTCCCTCGATGGTCATCGTGCGGCCGCCCGCCGAGCCCGAGGCCCGCAAGCGCTGCCTCGATCTGATCAAGGCGCGCTTCCGCGATCGCGGCACACCGGTGATCGCCTGCGTGGCGAACGCCGAGGAGGAGCAGGAAACGAAGGCCATCCTCGGCACGCTCCCGGTCCTGGTCGGCAGCCCGCTGAAGCTCAACGACCTGTACCTGCGCATGAGCGAGATGTTCGATCTCGCCAAGCGGCGCGAGCTGCGGATACGCGCGGAGCTTGCGGTGGCGCACCGCGAGCCGGGCATGTACACCACGGACCACTACCACTACGACACCATGCGGTCGCTGTCGCTCGGCGGCTGCTTCATCGAGTCGCAGACCCCGTATCCCGTGGGCACCGCGATCGAGCTGGTCTTCTGCGTCGGCGCCGGTGCGCGGAGCCTGAACCTCAAGGGGAAGGTGATCCGCGTCGGCAAGGGCGATGACGGTTCGGCCGACGGCATGGGCGTGAGTTTCGACGCTGTGCCCGATGCCACGCGCTCCGCCCTCGAGTCGTTCCTGATGAGCCAGCTCGGGACGCTCGATCTCCCGGCGACGCTCTAACGCACCGCGTCCCGCAGCGGCGCCGCCGCCACCGCCAACGCCACCAGCCCGGCAGCCAGCGCCGTGGCGTTGAGGGCCACCGACCGGCGGTGCAGCCGATCGAAGAGCGCCTTCGCGTCGGCATGGGCCGCCTCCCGCGCCGGGTCGAGGAGGGTGGCGCGGGCCGCCGCGGCGCGTGGCCGAACCACCAGCCCGCTCCACGCCACCGGCGCCAGCAGCGCCACGAGCAGCACCATCTCGACCAGCAGGCGCCGATCGAACAGGCCGCGCCGGCCGGCCTGCGCGAGCAGCGCCGCGATCGCCGTTGCGGCGCAGGCGCCCACGACGAGGTAGTAGCGCGGGAAGATTGCCGCGGTCGCCCGGCCCGCCATGTCGCGCGGCAGCGCGCCGAAGAGCGACGGCGCCACCACGAACGACAGGAAGACGATCGACCCGACCCCGACGCCGAGCGCCACGATCTGGACGATGCGCAGCGCCGCGATCATCGGCGACCGGCGGGCCCGGGGCGGCGGTGCCGTGGCCTCACGAGGACTTCACCCGCACCCACTTGCCGGGGTTCCCCTCGAGATGCGATCCGGGGGCCGGACGCCACAGTGCGGTTTTCTCGATCTCCTTCGCCAGGGCGAAGTCGCGCTCGGTGATGCCGCCCGAGGAGTGCGTCTTGAGCCGCACGTGGACCTTGCCCCAAGTCACATCGAGGTCGGGGTGGTGCCATGCCGCCTCGCTGAGAAAGCCGATGGCGTTGACCAGCATCAATGTGGTGGGCCAGCCGTCGGTGTTGTACTTGCGGCGCAGCCAGCCCTCCTCGAGCGTCCAGCCCGGCAGCTCGCGCTCCAGGCGCTCGGTGATCTCGCCATCGGGCAGAACCGGGAGTCGCTCGGGCATCAGAACTCCCACCGCTTTTTCTCGGCGCTGTAGTACATGTGGCGCGGCGTGCGGCGATCTTCCTTGAGAAGATCCTTGATCGTCGGCCGCCCCTTGAGCGCCTTCTCAATCGCCTCCTTCATCGCCGAGCGGTTGTTGCGGTACAGCTCGTCCCAGTCGGCGTCCTTCATCCCCGACAGGCGCGGGTCGACCCACACCATGGCGATGATCGCCCAGTCCTCGACCTTCGCCTTCGGGATGAGCCCCGCCTGGACCGCGTCGAGCACGCCGTCGGCGATCCCCGCCTGCACCGGCCCGCCGTAGACATTGACGTCGGCCATCTTCTTGAGCTGCACCTTCGGCACCATCAGCGTCGCCGGCTTGACCATGCGGCCGCCGTCGACGAGGCAGAAGAAGCGCGAGAATCCCGCGGTCTGGCCCATGAGGTTGGCGATCGAGGCGCCGACCGGGCCGTCGATCGGGCCGATGGCGATCTCCGGCTCGGTCCACAGCCAGTCCTGGCTTCCCGCGCCCATCGCCTCGCCGAATCGGATCGAAAAACGCTTCGCCATGAGAGGTCTCCTTTCGGATCAATGAGCCGGAATGCTACCGCACTTCGGGCGCCGCCGAGCCGGGCCGCGCGCCACCGGGCCCGGCCCCGGGCGGGCACGGGTCCGGCGTCGCTGCGCGACGCCTCCCCTCGACCTCGCCTCGCGCGCACCCACCGCGCCACGGAACGGCGCGGCGGGGCCCGAGCGCACGAGGTCTCGGACGGCCCGCCCGAGGCCGGGCCCGGCGGCGCGCGGCGCGGCACGGCTCCACCACGGACACATCACCTGAGTACGCCTCACTTGACCGTTCGTCGTTCCTTCGGCCAGAGTCGGGTGCATGAACAGGACTTGGCGGCTTGGGTTTGCGGGGCTGGGGAATGTCAATCGGGCGCTGTTGGCGATGCTCGAGGAGCGGCGGGGGGAGCTACTGGGGCGATGGGGGCTCGAGTTCAGGGTGACGATGGCGGCGACGCTGCGGCGTGGGGCCATCGTCAGCGACGCGGGATTGGCGTCGGGGCGGTTGCTGGCGGGGGATTGGGCCGCGGGGCCGGCGGCCCTGATGGCGATTGGGGAGGCGCCGATCGATCTTCTGTTCGAGGGGACGACGCTCGATCCGGTCGCGGGGGAGCCGGCGACGGCGCATGTGCGGGCGGCGCTCGAGCGCGGGGTCTCGGTGGTCAGCGTCAACAAGGGGCCGGTGGCCTTCGCGGCGCGCGACCTGATGCGGCTGGCACGGCGGACCGGCGCCGGCTTCCGCTTCGAGTCGGCGGTCGCCGACTGCCTGCCGATCTTCGACCTGGTCGAGGCCGCGGTGCCGGTCGGCCGGATCACCGGCTTTCACGGGGTGCTCAACGCCACGAGCAATGTCGTGCTGGCGGCGGTGGGGCGCGGGGCGCCGCCCGGCGACGCGGTGCGCGAGGCGCAGCGGCTCGGGATCGCCGAGGCCGATCCCGCCAACGATCTCGATGGCTGGGACCAGGCCGTCAAGGCGGTCATCCTGGCGAACGTGCTGATCGGACGCGACCTGGTGCCCGCCGATGTCGAGCGCACCCGGCTCGCCGATGTCGATCCCGCATGGCTGCGGCGCGAGACGGCGGCGGGGCGCGTGGTGCGGCTGACCGCGGGTGGAGGGCTGGAAGGACCGGTGCGGGTCGCGGCCGAGGCGTTCGAGCCGGGCTCGTTCCTGGCGACGCTCGGCGAGGCTTCGCTCGGCCTGGTTCTCGACACCGAGATGGCGGGGGAGATCCGGGTTGCCAGCACCGAACCCGGCGTGGCGCACACCGCCTATGGGATGCTCACCGACCTCGTCGCCATTCATCAAGGGCGACGGCTGGTGCCGTCGCCGCTTCTCGACTAGGCACCGCCGCCGCCGACGGGCCGGCGCCGGGCGGCGTGCTACCATCTTTCGCCCATGCCCGGTCCGCGCCGCGTTACCGCCGTCCCGTTGACCGTCATCCTCGCGGCCGCGGCCGCCATGGCCGCGCTCTTCCTCGCCTGCGGCGCCGGCATGCCCGAGGGTGGAGCGGGTGGCCGCGCCGCCGGCGCCGGCGCAAGCGGGCGGCGCCCGAATATCCTGCTCCTCACGGTCGACACGCTGCGCCCCGACCATCTCGGCTGCCTCGGCTACCCGCGCCGCACCAGCCCGCACATCGACGCGCTGGCGCGGCGCGGGGTGATATTCCGCCAGGCGATCACCGCCGCCGGGCGCACGGTGCAGTCGTTCCCGTCGATCCTCACCGGGGTCAATCCGCCGGTGCACGGGTTGCGGCACGAGGGCCAGGACAGCGGTATCCTCGAGGGCCGCCTGACCCTGACGCGGGTCCTGAGGGACAACGGCTACGACGCGTTCGCCGTGACCCAGGGGCTGAACGTCGGGCTGCACCGCGACTTCGAGCTCTACGACCCCGACATCTACATCGGGCCCGACGGCGAGAAGGTCTACCGCCCGTCGCGCGATGACCGCGACGCCAGCGTCAAGGCGATCGCCTGGCTGCGGAGCCGCCGCGGCAACCCGCGCCCGTTCTTCCTCTGGATGCGCTACGACGCCCCGCACTGGCCGTACGCGGCGCCACCGCCGTACGGCGAGATGTTCGACCCCGCATACGGCGGCCCGCACACCTTCAATGCCGGGCAGAAGCCGGAGCCCCGGCGCGGCGACATGATCTTCGGGATGACCCGCCTGCCGCCGCGCGAGGTCGAGCACGCGGTGGCGCACTACGACGGCGAGGTGGCGTTCTCCGACCAGGCGATCGGTGATCTGATGAAGGCGATCGATGCGATGGGGGAGACGGCCCGCACCGTGGTCGTCGTCACCGCCGACCACGGCGAGGGGCTCGGAGAGCACGACTACTTCTTCGAGCACGGGGCCTACCTGTACGAGCCGATCGTGCGCGTGCCGTTGATCGTGACGGCGCCGGGGCTGCTGCCCGAGGGGAAGGTGATCGACCCGGTGGCGCGCACCATCGACATCATGCCGACGCTGATCGACCTCGCCGGCATCCCGGTGCCGGAGGGGCTCCAGGGGCGGAGCCTCGTGCCGCTGGCGCGCGGCGAAGACCACGGACCGGCGCCGCCCGCCTACAGCGAGTCGGGGCGCAACTACTTCAAGGAGAATCCGCGCCAGTTCATCGAGGGGACCGCCGGGAAATGGCGGATGATGCGCGACGATCGATTCAAGCTGATCCTGATCCCGCGCGATCCCGAGCCGATCTGGGAATTTTATGATCTCGCCGCCGACCCCGGCGAGACGATGAACGTCATCGATCGGTTTCCCGACGACGTGGCGCGGTTGCGCAGCGCCCTGCTCGCGATCGTCGCCGGCGATCCGGGGCGCGACGACCGCGACGAGCCGCCGCTCGCCGACGACCTGGAAGAACGGCTGCGCTCGCTCGGCTACGTCGGCGGGGGCGACCGGCCGTGATCGGCCGGCGCCGGCCGGCGCCGGCCGGCACGCCCGCGGCCGCGACGTTGGCCCGGGTTCACCCGGCCCGCTGCGCCGGGCGCGCCGCCGCCACCGCACTCCTCCTCGCGGCGCTCGCCGGCGCCGGCTGCGCCCCGCGCCCGCGGGCGGGAGACGGAATCGTCGCCGGCGGCGCGCGCTTCACCGTCCTCACGCCGGAGTGCATCCGCATCGAGTATTCGCGATCGGGGCGCTTCGTCGACGCACCGTCGCTGTTCGCGGCCGCGCGTGGCGCCGGGCGTGATGGGCGTGACGGGCGCGATGGAGCGGTGGCCGCGGATGGCGGACGCGCCGCCGAGGCGACTGTCGAACGCGACGGCCGGCGTCTGACGATCGATACCGGGCGGATCCGCCTGGTCTTCCAGGACGACGGCGCGCCCCCCGGCCCGGAGAACCTCCGGGCCGAGATCCGCGGCGGTCCCGCTCCGATCACCTGGACGCCGGGGGCCGCCGATGCGGAGAACCTCGGCGGCACACTCAAGGCGCTCGGCGGGGTGCGCGGCCCGGTCGACCTCGGTTCCGGCATCCTGTCGCGCGGCGGCTGGTACCTCCTCGATGATTCGCGCACGCCGATCTTCACCGCCGACGGCTGGATCGAAGCGCGCCCCGAGGGTTCCGGCACCGACTGGTACCTGTTCGGCTACGGTCGCGACTATGCCGCGGCGTTGCGCGCACTCGCCGCCGCCGCGGGCCCGGTGCCGATGCCGCGGCGCTACGCGCTCGGTTCGTGGTATTCACGCTATTGGCCGCTGCATGCCGACGACTTCCGGCGCATCGTCGAGGAGTACCACGCCCACGCGGTTCCCCTCGACGTCATGGTGATGGACACCGACTGGCATCGCGAGGGCTGGACCGGCTGGTCGTGGAATCGCGAGCTCTTCCCCGACCCGCCGGGGCTGTTGAAGTGGCTGCACGCGCAGGGGCTCGCCGTCACCCTCAACCTGCACCACGCCGGCGGGGTCGGTCCGCACGAGGACGCCTACATGCCGTTCATGCGGGCGCTCGGGGTCGACCCGGCATCGCGGCGAATCGTGCCGTTCGACGCCGCCGACCGGCTCTACCTCGAGGCGCTGTTCGCCAGCGTGATCGATCCACTCGAGACGGCGGGCGCCGATTTCTTCTGGATCGACTGGCAGCAGCTGCCGAGCACCCGCCGCGCCGGGCTCTCGAACCTCGCCTGGCTCAACGACCGGCACTACCGGCATTCGGAGCGCGGCGGGCGGCGCGGCCAGATCCTCAGCCGCTGGGCCGGCTGGGGCGATCAGCGCAACGTGATCCATTTCTCGGGCGATGCCGACGCGCGTTGGGAGGTGCTGCGCTTCCAGGTGCCGTTCACCGCGACGGCGGGGAATGCCGGCGCCTTCTACTGGTCGCATGACATCGGCGGCCACCGCGGGGCGCGCGACGCCGAGATGTTCGCTCGCTGGGTGCAGTTCGGGGCGATGAGCGCCGCCGTCCGGCTGCACTCGACCCGGGCCGCGGATCTCGACCGGCGACCCTGGACCTACGGCAGCCCGTGGCAGGAGTCGATGGGTGAGGCGCTGCGGCTGCGCGCCCGTCTCTTCCCGTACATCTACTCGAGCGCCTGGCGCTCGCACCACGACACGCTGCCGCTGCTGCGCCCGATCTACCTCGGGGCGCCGCTGGATGAACGCGCCTACGACAACCCCCAGGAATACCTGTTCGGCGACGCGCTCCTGGTGGCGCCGATTGCCGCGGAGGGTGTGGGCGCCGGCCGGCTGGCCACGCAGGCGGTCTTCTTCCCGCCCGGCCGCTGGCGCGACTGGTTCACGGGCGAGGCGTTCGAGGGCGGCGACGAGGCGATCGTGACCGCGGCGATCGACGAGTTCCCGCTGTATGTCCGCGAGGGGGTGCCGATCCCGATGCAGGGCCCGGTCGAGAGGATGGCGGCGGGGCCGCCGGCCGAGATTGTCGTGCGCTGCTGGCCCGGAGAGCCGGGCCGATTCACCCTGTACGAGGACGATGGCCTGACCACCGCCTACCTCGACGGCGGCCGCGCCACGACGGAGCTTGTCTGCGCGCGCGACGGCGACCGGGTCACGGTGTCGATTGCGGCGGCGGTGGGATCGTTCGACGGTGTCAAGGAGACGCGCGCCTACGTGGTCGAAGTCGCCGGTGCCGTGCCGGCGCGGACGGCGCTCATCGACGGCGCCCCCGCCGCGGTCGAGCGCGACGAAGCCGGCGGGATCAACCGGGTGCGCATCCCGACGCGCCCGATCGGCCGGGGGGTGCGCGTGGAGATGGTGGCCCCCGCCGCCGATGAGGCGGGGCTCCGCGCCGCGGCGGCGGAGCGCCGCGCCGCGCGCGCCGGCGGCCCTGCCACGGGCGGCGGCGCGGACGATCCGATCCTCCTCGGAGCCGCGTATGCCGCGCGCGGGCTCGCCATGCACCGCAAGACCGGGGGGCCGTACATGCTGGGGGGCGCGGATCTCCTGGTGGCGCAGGATCGCGCCGGGATCACCGCGGGGTCCGTGCTCCTGACCGTCGAGGAGCGGGCCGGCGACGATCGGCGCGAGGTGCTGCGGCAGACCGCCGACCGTCTCACGACGCTGCGCCTGCCGCTGCCGCGGTTCCCGCAGATCGCCAATCCCCCCGTCGGCGTGCCGCTGGTGCGCACCGCCCGCCTCGCATTCGCCAGCGGTGGCCGGCAGGTGATCATCGCCCGCGTCCTCGATCGGCAGGAGAGCCTCCTGCGTCGCTTCAGCCTCGCGGGACCGTTCCCGTATGTGCCCGGTTCGCCGCTCGCCGCTCAGATCGATGGGCCGGAAAAGCGCCCCGGCGCGCCGCCACTGCGGATGCAAGACGCCGCCGGCCGGCCGATCGCCTGGCGGGCGGCGGCGACGAAGGGGGACGGCACCGTCGATCTGCGCGCCGTCTGGGACGAAGACGCGCGCCTCGGCTATGGCCTGTCGGTCCTGCGCTCGCCGCGTCGCCAGCCGGTGACCCTGCGCGTTTTCTCGGACGACGGCATCGAGATCTGGCTCAACGGCGAGAAAATCCACTCGCACGACGTCGTGCGCGCCGTGGAGATAGGCCCGGACGTGGTCGCCGGCACGCTGCGGGCGGGACGCAATGTCCTGCTCCTCAAGGTCGCGAATGTGGCCCACGGCTGGGCGTTCCGGGTCGGGATCGAGACCGCCGATGGCGTGGTGGAGGAGGCGTTCGCGGATGCGGCTCAGCCGGCCGCGGGACCGGGTGGCGGGGGGCGGCCATGAGAGGGACGACCGGGCGTGCCGCCCTCCGGGCGATGGCGCTCGCCGCCGCCGTTGCGGCGGCCGCGGCCGGTGCCGCCTGCGACGGCACCCGCGGGCGCCCGCCCGACATCATCTTGATCACCGCCGACGATCTCAGCTGGGACGACGTCGAGCCGTTCGGCCATCCGGTGGTGCGCACACCACACCTGGAGCAACTCGCCGCCGCCGGGATGCGTTTCGAGCGCGCCTTCCTGACCTCGGCGTCGTGCAGCCCGAGCCGCTGCAGTACGCTCACCGGGCGCTACCCGCACTCGACCGGCGCCGGCCGCCTGCACGACCCGCTGCCGGAGGAGCAGGTGACCTTCCTCGAGGGGTTGCGCCGGGCGGGGTACGATCTCTCCCTCGCCGGCAAGTGGCACCTCGGCAAGGCGGCGCGCACGCGTTTCGACCGCGTCTACGCCGAGACGCCGCCGGGCGGCGCCGGCGAGTGGCGGCGCGCGCTGCTCGATCGGCCGCGCGACCGCCCGTCGTTCCTGTGGCTGTCGGCCTCCGACCCTCATCGCCCCTATGCCGACGTCGCCGGCCGGTCGCATCCGCCCGAGGATGCCGTCGTGCCGCCCTACCTCGCCGACACCATGGAGACGCGCCTCGATCTGGCGCGCTACTACGGCGCCGTCGAGCGGCTCGACGGTCTCGTCGGCGCGATCCTGGAGGAGATCGACCGGCAGGGGGCAGCCGGGCGCACGCTCGTCATCTTCATGAGCGACAACGGCCGGCCCTTCCCGCGCTGCAAGCCGACGGTTTACGACTCGGGGGTGCGGACGCCGCTTCTCGTGCGCTGGGGGGGGCGTGTCGCGCCGGGAACGCTGAGCCGGTCGCTGGTGAGCTCCGTCGACATCGCGCCGACGATTCTCGAGGCGGCCGGGGTGCGCCCGCCCGGCACGATGCAGGGGCGCAGTATGCTGCCGATCCTGGCCGATCCCGAGGCGGTCATCCGCGACCAGGTGCATGCCGAGCGCAACTGGCACGATCACCCGGCGCGCGACCGGATGGTGCGCACGATGCGTTACAAATACATCCGCGACTTCTATCCCGACCTGCCGGCCACCCCGCCCGAGGACGTCCGGCGCAGCCCGACGTTTCGTTCGATGGAGGTGTTGTTCGCCCGCGGTCTCCTGAGCCCCGGGCAGGCGAATTGCTTCCTCGCCCCGCGTGCGCGCGAGGAGCTCTACGACGTCGAGGCCGATCCGCACGAGCTGAGAAACCTGGCCGACGACCCGGCGCACGCGGCGACCCTCGAAGGGATGCGGCGCGCCCTCGAGGCCTGGCAGCGCGACACCGACGATCGGGACACCCTCGGGGCGCAGCCCTCCGGTCCGGACACGGGTGCTCCGGACGCGGGCGGCGCCCCGCGCTGAGAGGCGCGCCCCGCCGCCGCACGGCACCGCCGCCGGACCGCCGGCGGCTGCGTGCTATCATCCGCCGCGCCGGAGGCGCGCCGTGATCACCATCCTCAGCTGGAGCACGGACGAGGGCTTGAAGGAGGGCTTCAAGCCCGCGGACCTGCCCGGCCTGCTCGCCCGCGCCGACCGGGTCGTGTGGGCCGATTTCTCCACCCCGACGAAGGAGGAGGCCGCGCTCCTCACCAGCGTGTTCCACTTCCACCCCCTCTCCATCGAGGACTGCGATTCGCGACGCCAGCATCCCAAGATCGAGGACTACCACGACTACGTCTTCCTCCTGGTGCACGGGGTCCACCCGGACAGCTCGGCGCGCGAGTTCCGCACGCGCAGGCTGAGCCTCTTCATCGGCCGCAACTACCTGGTCACCTTCCATCGCGATAAATCGCGCAGCGTCGAGTACGCCATGGAGGCGCTGCGCCGGAATCCCAGGGTGATGTCCGAGGGCTCGGACTCGCTCCTGCACCAGATTCTCGACTACCAGGTCGACCAGTATCTCGTCGTGCTGGAGAACTTCGAGAAGAAGCTCGACGAGATCGAGGACCACATCTTCGCGATGTCGTCGCGCGAGGTGCTCACCGACGTGCTCGCCTTCAAGCGGTCGCTGATGCGGCTGCGGCGCATCGCCGGCTACCAGCGCGACGTCCTGATCAGGCTGGTGCGCCGCGAGTTCCCGATGATCGACGAGCGCAGCGTCTACGGCCTGCGCGACGTCCAGGATCACCTGGTGCGGATCACCGATCTGGCCGACACCTATCGCGAGCTGGTCTCCGGCGCCCTCGAGGCGCACCTGTCGATGGTCTCGCAGCGCACCAACGACATCATGCGGGTGCTGACGGTGGTCTCGACGCTGTTCATCCCGCTCACCTTCCTCGTCGGCGTCTACGGGATGAACTTCGACCACATGCCCGAGCTGCGCTGGCGGTACGGGTACCTCCTGACCTGGGCGGTGATGATCGGGGTCGCCGGCGGCATGTACCTCTATTTCCGCCGCCGCGGCATCTTCGGAGGGCCGCGGGGTTGAACGGCGGCGACGGTGCCGGACAGCGGCGCGCGGCCGCCGCGGCCGGCGCGCTGGCGATCGTCCTGGCGGGCGCGTCGATGGGCTGCGGGCGCGAGCCCGTCCCCGAGGCGGATCTGATTCTCCGCAACGCGCGCCTGGTGTCGTGGGACGCGAATGAGGCGGTCCGGGCCGAAGGCGCCGGCACCGAATCGGCCGGTCGCGCCAGTGCGTCGATCGCTCTCGCCGGCGGTGGGATTCTGGCGATCGGCGACGAGACGACCGTGGCCCGCCACCGTGGCGGCCGGACCACCGACGCCGATCTCGGCGGCGCCCTCGTCGTCCCCGGGTTCGAGGATGCCCTGGCGCGCCCGCTCGAGTCGGGGGAGCGCTGGCTCAACGAGGCCGGCGGCGGCATGATCTTCCTCGACCTCTCGGAGGCGGAGACCGCGGAGGATGCCGTGCAGCGGGTGCGGCAGCGCGCCCGCGCCCTCGGTCCGGGGGTCTGGATCCTCGGCAGCGGCTGGGACGAGCGACGCTGGGTCGTGGCGCGGCCGCCCGATGCCCGCCTGCTGTCCGACATCGTGCCGTACAACCCGGTGTTCCTCGTGCGCCGGGGCGGCGCGTCGGCCTGGGTCAACCGCAAGGCGCTCGATGCCGCCGGGCTCGGCTCCATCCCGGTTCCGGTCGCGGGGGCGGAGTGCTTCGCGATCCTGCGGCGGGCGCCGGCACTGAGCGCCGACGAGCGCCGGGCCGCCGTCGAAACGGCCCTCGGCCGGTCGGTCGCCGCCGGCGTGGTCGCGGTCCGGGCGGTCGCATCGACCGGGCGGCTCGGCCTCGAGGACCGCGCGGCGTCGCCGGGGGCGGTGCTCGATCCATGGCGCGACCTCGCCCGGCGCGGCCGGCTGCCGGTGCGCGTCGCGCTGCTGGTGCCGGCGCCTTCGGCCGCCGCCGAAGCGCTGGTCGCCGCCGGCCCCGAGTCGTATCCCGGCGGCGGGCGGCTGGAGATCCGCACGCTGCTCCTCGATGCGGCCGGGACCGGTACGGCGCCCGTGACGGGCACGGCGGCGGAGGGCGCCGCATGGGCCAGCCGCGGGGCGGCGGCCGGATTCGATATCGCGGTGACGGCGCGCGACATCAGTGAGATCGACACCGCCCTGGCGTGGCTTGCCGAGGCGCGCCGCGCCCGCGCCGGGACCGGAGCGCGCCTCGTGCTCGGTGCCGGGTTCGGGTTCGCCGACCTGGCGATCGATGCGCTGGTCGGGACGGGGGTCGAGGTCGTGATCGAAGCCGCCCCCGCCGATGTGGACGCTGTCGCCGCGCTGGCGGGCGAGCTGCGCCGGGCGGGCATCGCGGTCGCGGCCGGGACGGGGGCCGACGGCCCGCTCCCGGCCGCCATGCGGCGCTATGCCGCCGGGCCATGGACCTCCACGCTCGCCGCGGGCGGTCCGGCCGATTTCCTGATCCTGCCGGGCGACGCGGGGTCATTCTCCTCCGACCCCGAGCGGGCCGCGCCGCTGGCGCCGCTGGCCGTCCGTGTCGGCGGGATCGAGGTCTATCGCCGCGGGTCCGCCGCCCGACCCCCGGGCTGAGGGGCGTCGATCGCCTCGGCACCGATGACGTTCGGGATCGGCCAGGCGAGGTCCGGGCCCTGGTTCGCGCCGGTATCGTCGAGGGCCCCGAGGAACTCGAACTCCCGCCCGCCGCCGCGCACGAACAACTGCGCCTCGGGCCCCCCCTCGGCGTACATCGCGCGCTTCAGATCGATCGGCAGCTCGAGCAGGGTCGCGATCAGGTCGTGGGTCGTGTGCGGCGCGCGCGCGTGGATGAACAGGATGCGCCCCCGGCCGTCGATTCCGATGGCGGCGGTGCTCCAGGCGCGCGTCTGCTGCGACCAGACGTTGCCTCCGTGGCAGGAGACCATGCGGATGCTCTGCACCAGCGTGCGATAGGCCCGGCCCACGGTCTCGAAGTCCTGGCAGTCGCGGTCGATGATCTGCACCGGGGGCACCCCCGGCTCGACGGGGTCGAACGCCAGCACCGTCCTGTCCTTCGAGAGGCGCGGGTTGTTGATGTGTCCGGGCGTGCGCATGAGCGAGACGCTCGAGCGCAGGTCGGCCTGGTACATGCTCGAATTGATGACGGCGGCCAGGTGGTGCCGGTCGGCCCAGGCGCGCGCGCTCAGCGACCGCCCCTCGGAGGGCGCGGAGGCGTTCAGCAGGCGCAGGCGGAAGCGCTTCGGATCGAGGCGCAGGACGTGGATGCGGTTGTCCTTGCCGCGGGCGCGGGACGAGCCGAAGGTGCCGAGCTCCATACCGGGGACCATGTCGCTCCATTCCGGTGTCGCGGTCGCGGGGATAGCGGCGGCGGGCGCCGCGGCCGCAGGTGCCGCGGCCGCAGGTGCCGCGGGTTTGGGCGTGGCGGCGCCGGGCGTGGCCGCGCCGGCCGCCAGCAGGACAACAAGCAGTCCGAGCATCTCCCCCATTCCCCCGCGGACGGCGCGACCCGGCAGCCGCACGTCCTCGATCCCGGATCGATTTCTGGATTCTACCGCAGCGCCGCCGACCGTAGAATGAAGCCGTCATGCGACCAGGGACGTTCGTGCCGATCATCGCCCTCGCCATCTCCTGGGGCGCAGCCGCCAGTGGCGCCCCGTCCGCCGCCGTGCCGCCGCCCGCCTCCCCGCCGATGGACTATGTCCGCGTGGTCGATCGCCCGTGGCAGCGGGTGTCGATCACGGTGACGGTGACCGATCGGCAGGGCCGACCGGTGCGCGGGCTCATGGCGGGCGATTTCCAGGTCACCGACGGCGGGCAGGTGGTGACGCTCGCCGATTTCGGTCCCGAGGAGGGGCGCCGCGACCGGCCCCTTTCGGTCGCGGTGCTGCTCGACCTGTCGGCGAGCATGTCCGGGCAGGTGCGCCGGGTCGAGGAGGCCGCCCGCGCCCTTCTCGCCGGCCTGCGGCCGGGCGACGAGGTGATGGTGGCGAAGTTCAACCACCAGCTGACCGTCCTGCAGCCGTTCACCGGCAGCCTCGACGGCGGCGCCGGCCGCCTGCGCGACGTCGGCCGGGCGCAGGGCGGGACGGCGATCTTCCGCGCCGTCGGGGCGACCCTCCTCGATCTGCGCGACCGGCCGGGGCGCAAGGTGATCGTCGTGGTCAGCGACGGTCTCGACAACATGCTGGACCGCGACCAGGCGGCGCTGCAGTCGCTCCAGGTCCAGGAACTGGTGCGCCTGTGCTTCCGCACCGGCACGACGGTGTACGCCGTGCGCCCCGGGATGCCGGGCCACTGGCTGCCGTTCGAGGGGTTCGTCGAGCAGACCGGCGGCCGCCTGGTCTACACCGGCGACGGGCTCGATCGGCTGTTCGCGCGCCTCGGCGAGGAGTTTCTCAGCCAGTACTACCTGGCGTGGGATGTCGATCCAAAAGTGAAGAGAAGCGACTGGCGACGCGTGCAGGTCGACACGGTCCGGCCCGACCTGCGCCTCGCCGCCCTCACCGGCTTGTTCACGCCGCGCGGGCTGGTCGATGCCGGCCTGCGCGATCTCGCCGATACCGACGCGACCGTCCGCGCCGACGCCGCCTGGGACCTCGGCTTCGCCGATGAGCCCCGCGCCTGGGCCGCCCTGCGCGCGCGGCTGGCGGATGAGATGCCGCTCGTACGCCGCCGGGCGGCGGAGGCGCTCGGGCGGATCGGCGACCGCGAGGCGCTGCCGGGGTTGATCGACCGGCTGGGCGACGACGACCGCGCGGTCGCCGCCGCAGCCGCCTCCGCCATCGAGGCGTTCGGCGCCGCGGCCGTCGAGGCGCTGGCCGCGGCCGTCGCCGTCCCGCCGCCGCACGATCCCGGGCGCCTCGCGAACGCCGCCACTGTTCTCGGACAGGTGGGCGATGATCGCGCCCTCGAGCCGCTGGCGGCGCTTCTCCATGCGCCCGCCCCCGAGGTGCGACTGGCGGCGGCGCGTGCCGTCGTCGATCTCGGCCTGGTCGCGGGTGTGCGGCCATTGCGCGCCCTCCTCGCCGATCCAGACCCGGGGCTGCGGCGCGCCGCCCTGCGCGGCATCGCCCTGCTGGCGGGGGCCGCGGCGCGCCCGATCCTCGCGGACCATCTCGGACGTGAGGACGATCCGGCGGTGCGCGAAGCGATCATCGCGCTGCTCGAGCCGGTTCCGGTCGCGGCGGGGGAGGGCCGGTGACCGGACGCGAACCGGGCGCGATGGTGATGGCGCTCCTGGCGACCGGCGCCATGGCCCTGGCGGCATCGCCGGCGCGGCCGGCCGCGACCGCCGGCGTGGGGGGCACGGCGGGTCCGGCACCGGCCATGACCGTGTCGGCCCCGATCCTCGCCGGAGCCGCATCGCGACCGATCACGCCGGACCTGGGGCCGACCGCCGCGCCGGTCCACCTGGCCGGTGGCGCCGAGGGCCGCATCGCCACCGGGGTGCGCGACGAGCTGTCGGCGCGGGCACTCGTCCTCGAGGCCGGCGGCGGTGCCGTCGCCATCGTCGTCCTCGATCTCTATGGTCTGGCGGGCGACGATGTCGAGCGGATACGCGCCTCGATCCGCGGCCGGGCTCCGGCCATGCCGCTCACCGGGATTCTGGTCGCCTGCACCCGCACCCATTCCGCCCCCGACGCCACCGGGCAGTTCACGCCGCCCGGCGTGGGGGTCGATTCGGTCTGGCTCGAACAGGTCGTGCGGGCGGCGGGCGATGCGGTCGAGGAGGCCTGGCGCGCGCGCCAGCCGGCGCGCCTGTCGTTCGCCGTCGCCCACCTGCCGCGCCTGCTGTCCGACGCCCGCCAGCCGCCGCGCTACGACGACGAGGCGACGCTCGTGCGCATCGAGAGGTCGGAAGGCAAGGTCGGGATAGCCACGCTGGCGTTCTTCTCCGGCAGCCCCGAATCGCTCGGCCGGCGCGGGCGTGTGGTGTCCGCCGACTATCCCGGCGAGGCGCGGCGGGCGCTCGAGGATGCCTTCGGCGGCCCGGCGCTCCTCATCGTCGGCGCCTCGGGCGGGTTGATGGTGCCGGTGCCGCCGGTCGCCGGCGCGCCCGAGGAGCCGCCGGTCGCGGTCGGCCGGGCGCTGGCGCGGTCCCTCCAGGTCGCCTGGTCGGGGAGGGCCGAATCGCGCCAGGGACTGCCCGCGGACGTGACGAGCGGCTCCATCGCCTTCCGGGCCGCCCCGGCGATCGTGCCGGTCGAAAACACCGCCCTCCGGGAATCCATGGCCACGGGCCGCAGGCGCGGCCGGCTCGACGACGCGGGCCGGATGGCCAGCGAGGTGGCGCTGGTCACGCTGGCGTCGGGCGGCGGGCCGGTGATGGAGATCGCCTGCCTTCCCGGCGCCATCTACCCCGAGCTGGTCAACGGCGGCATCCAGGAACCTCAAGATACAGCCGCCGACCGCCCGGGTGAAGCGCGGGAGACCCCGGTGAAGTCGATAATGCACGGCCCGATCCGCCTGGTCGCCGGCGCCTGCGGTGACGATCTCGGGGACATCATCCCGGCCTCGGAGTGGGACGAGAAGCCGCCCTTCGCTTACGGCCTCAAGGCCGCGCAACGGGGCGAGGAGTCCTCTCCCGGGCCGCGCACCGCCGCAACGCTCCTCAAAGCGCTCGCCGACCTGATGCGGTAGAATCGCCGGTGCATCCAGGAGGAGCCGCCATGGCCACGCCCGCCGGTCCCAAGGTCACCTACGCCACGCTCGCCGCCGGCCAGACGCCGGAGTTCAGCCGCGCCTACGACGACGCCCTCGAAGCCATCCGCGGCCGGCTCGGGCGGGCCCATCCGTTGTACATCGGCGGCCGCGAGGTCGCGGGCCAGAAGACCTTCACCGACACCAACCCGAGCGACACCCGCATGGCGCTCGGCACCTTCACCAGCGGCACGCGCGACGACGCCAAAGCGGCGATCGCCGCGGCGCGCAAAGCCTACGAATCGGTCTGGCGCGAGACCGGCTGGAAGGAGCGCGTCGCCCTGGTGCGCAGGATCGCCGCCGCCATCGAGAAGCGGCGGTTCGAGATCGCCGCCGTGATGAGCCTCGAGGTCGGCAAGAACCGGCTCGAGGCGATGGGGGATGCGCAGGAGACCGCCGACCTGATGACGTACTACTGCGATCAGGTCGAGCGGCATCAGGGTTTCGAGACCCCGATGCAGACGCTCTCCGAGAAGGAGACCAACCGCGACGTCCTCAGACCGTATGGCGTCTGGGTGATCATCGCGCCGTTCAACTTCCCGATGGCGCTCGCCGGCGGGCCGGCCAGCGGAGCGCTGCTGGGCGGCAACACCGTGGTCTTCAAGCCGGCGACCGACACCCCGCTGACGGGCTGGATGCTGACCGAGGCGGTGCGTGAAGCCGGACTTCCAGATGGTGTCTTCAACTACGTGACCGGTCCGGGTTCGACGGTGGGCGAGGAGCTGGTGACCAACCCGGACGTCGACGGTATCCTGTTCACCGGATCACGCGAGGTCGGCTTCGACATCTACCGCAAGTTCGCCACCCACTACCCGAAGCCCTGCATCGCCGAGATGGGGGGCAAGAACCCGGCGATCGTCATGCCGAGCGCCGATCTCGACGAGGCGAGCGAGGGTGTCTACAAGTCGGCCTTCGGGCTGCAGGGACAGAAATGCAGCGCCTGCTCGCGCATCTACGTGCACACATCGATCGCGAAGCCCTTCACCGAGATGCTGGTGGAGAAGATCAAGAAGATCGCCATCGGCGATCCGGCGCGCAAGGAGAACTGGCTGGGGCCGGTGATCAACAAGTCGTCGTGGGAGAAGTTCGCCGGCTTCGCCGACATGGGCCGGCGCGACGGCAAGGTCCTCGCCGGCGGCGCGCAACTGCGCGAGGAGCCGCACGCCCACGGCTGGTTCGTGCAGCCGACCCTGATCGGCGGGCTCCCCAAGGACCACCACCTGTCGCGCGAGGAGATGTTCCTGCCGATCGCCTGCCTGTGGGAGATCGACTCCCTTGACGAGGCGCTGACCCTGGCCAACCGCACCGAGTTCGGCCTGACGGCCGGTCTCTTCAGCCGCGACGACGCCGAGATCCGACGATTCTTCGACCGCATCGAGGCGGGCGTGGTCTACGTCAACCGGCGGGCCGGCGCCACGACCGGCGCCTGGCCGGGGATTAACCCCTTCGGCGGCTGGAAGGGCAGCGGCTCCTCGGGCAAAGCCTCCGGTGGTCCCTACTACGTCGCGCAATTCATGCGCGAACAGAGCCGGACCCTTATCAAGGGATGAAACCGGAAGGGGAGCGGGGCTCGCGGGCAGCAGGCAAGCCGGAGAACCGGGTTGACGATTCCGGTTCCTGGCGGTACTGAGGCACCACGACCCGTTATTTCAGAGCGCGGGGTCCGGCCGCGGCTGGGGAGGTTGCGCCATGAGGACCCTGTTCCTGTGCGTTCTCCTTTTGCCCTTCACTGCCACCCTTCCGCCCAAGGTCGAGGCGGCCGCGCGCCCGGGCGCGACCCGCGTGAGCGTGGCGCCGGCCAGGGCGGTGCCGACGGCGCCTATCCGCTTCGCCGCCCCCGTGCTCGTGGCGGCCGGGGATGGTCCCGTCTCCCTCGTCCCGGCCGATCTCGATGGTGATGGCCGGCTCGATCTGGTGGTGGTGAATGTGCAGTCCGGCGACCTTTCGATCCTCATCGGAGACGGAACGGGGCGCTTCGCGCCGGCGATGAGCCTATCGGTCGGTGACACCCCGGCCGCGTCAGCCGCCGCCGACTTCAATGGCGACGGCCGCCTCGATCTCGCCGTCATCCGCAACGGCTCGGCGAATGTGCAGGTGTTGCTCGGCGACGGCCTCGGCGGGTTCGCTGCCCCGCATCTCTTCCTGGCGGGGGATGCCCCGGTGGCCCTGGCGGCCGCCGAGCTCGACGGCGACGGAATCGTCGACCTGGTGTTCGCGAGCCTGTCGACCGACCGCATCGCGGTCCTGCAGGGGACCGGCGCCGGCGGGTTCGGGTCGCCGCGCTCGTTCGCGACGGGCGACGGTCCGGTGGCGGTCGTGGCGGGCGATTTCAGCGGCGACGGTCGTCCCGACCTGATCACCGCCAATGCCCTTTCCGACGACATCGCCATCCTGCGCGCCGAGCCCAACGGCTTCGTCGCGGCGCGGCGCTACGGCGCCGGCGACCGGCCGACCTGGGTGGCCGCGGCCGACTTCAACGGCGACGGCCGCGGCGACCTGGCGGTCAGCAACGCCTTCGCCAACAGCGTCGCGGTGCTCGACGGAGACGGTGTCGGCCGCTTCGGCCTGCCGCGCCACCTGCCGGTCGGGCAATCCCCGGCGATGGTGGTGGCCGCCGATTTGAACGGCGACGGCGCCGTCGACCTGGCCTCGGCCGACGCATACTCCAACACCCTGTCACTCCTGGCCGGTGACGGGACCGGCGGCTTCGCCGCGGCCGCAGGGCTGACGATCGGTCCGTCGCCGGACGCCCTGGCCGCCGGCGATTTCGACGGCGACGGGGCCGCCGATCTCGCGGTGGCCCTGTTCGACGCCGACGCGGTGGCCATCCTGCTCAACCGCTCCGCCGATCGGGACGGGGACGGGATCCCTGACGGCGACGACAACTGCCCCGATCGCGCCAACGCCGATCAGCGGGACGGCGACCGCGACGGCCCCGGCGACGCCTGCGACAACTGCCCGCCGCTGGCGAACAGCGACCAGGCCGACGCCGACGGCAACGGCACCGGAGACGCCTGCGACGCCCTCGACCTGTACCTCGGCCGGAGCGCGGCCTGGCGTGAGATCGAGGCGATGATCGCCGACATCCAGGAGCAACTTCTCCTGCTGGTCGCCGCGGACGGCCGGCAGGAGGCGCACATCGAGGCGCTCGAGAGCGACCTCCGGCGCCTGCGCGAGCGGCTGGCGGAGATCGAGGCGATCCCGTCGATCAGGAACCAGCTCAAGAAGTAACCCGCGATCGGCTCACCTTTCCGGCTTCCGTGCGTCTATCTGGGATGTCGGGGCACGGACCCCGCCGGGACGACGAGACACGCAGCCCATGGATGACACCAGGCTGATCGGCGAGGCGCAAGCCGGCGACAGGACGGCGTTCGAGACGCTCGTCAGACGCTCTGACCGGAGTGTGCTGCGACTGGCGTTGCGGTGCCTGCGGTCGGAAGAGGAAGCCAGGGATGCCTACCAGGAGACATTTCTTCGGCTGTACCGGACCCTCGGCGAGTTCCGCCACGAATGCAGTATCGACACCTGGATCCGGCGCATCGCAGTCAATGTCTGCATGGACCACCTCCGGCGCCGCGCCGCGCGCCCCGAGGAGCCGGCCTCGATCGTCGAGTTCGAGGGCGGTCTGCGGCGCAGCATCGACGAACGCGCCGACGAACGGCCGGAGCACGACCCCGAGCGCGCCCTGGCGCGGCGCGAGATCCGCCGGCGGATCGAGGAAGCTCTCGGCGGCCTGGCGCCGCGCGAGCGTCTGGTGTTCGAAATGAGGCACTACGAAGGACTGCGGTTGCGCCAGATCGGCGAGATGATCGGCACGACCGAGGACACCGTGAAGAACTGCCTGTTCCGCGCCCACCGGCACCTGCGCGAGGCGCTCGCCGACCTGGGCGGAGTGGGCATGACCGGGCTGGGCGCCGGCGGCGACGCCGCGCGCGCCGGGATCTGAGGGACGCCATGAGCTGCGACCAGACGCGACGGACCATTCTCCTCGGGCTGTACGCCGAGGTCCCCGAGACCGTGCGCCGCGGCGGCCAGGAGCACATCGCCGCCTGCGAATCGTGCCGGCTGGCCGAGGCCGGGGAGCGCCGCCTGCATGCGATGCTGTCCGAGCGTGGCGGCGTCGACCCGGCCGACAGCCTGCTCGATCGCTGCCGCCGCGACCTTTCGGCGGCACTCGACGCCGAGCCGAGCCCGCGTGTTGCTTTCTCGCGCCGGCTCGCCAGCTTCCTGATGGGGTCGCGCCTGTCCCCGGCCTACGGCCTGGCCCTCGCGGCGGCGGGGTTCTTCGCGGGTGTCGTCGCGCTGCGGCTGGTGCCGACCCTGGGCGCCCCCGGGGCGGGGCCGGCGCCGATCGGCGCCGCCGTCAGCCCCGGTGCCCCGGTCTCGAACATCCTGTCGCTTGAATCGACCCCGGACCGCGATCATGTCCGTCTGAGCTACGACACCTCGCAGCGCGCCCAGATCGAAGGATCGGCGGCCGACCCGGCGATCCGCGAGCTCCTGGTCGCCACCGTCCGCGACAGCCTGAACGCCGGCCTGCGGCTCGAGGCCATCGAGGCGCTCGGCCGGCACATCGAGGACGACGAGGTCCGCCGAACGCTGATCGACGCGCTGCTCGCCGATGACAACGCCGGGGCGCGGCTGCTTGCGATCGAGGCGCTGCACGGACTGATGGCCGCCGACGCTGACGTGCGCCAGGCGCTGCTCGAGGCGGTCCGGCGGGACGTCAACCCCGGCGTGCGGGTGCGCGCCATCGACCTGCTCTCCGCCGCCCGGGACGAGGCCATGCTGCCGGCCATGGAACTGCTGGCGCGCGAGGACCCCGACACCTACATCCGCATGCGCTCGACCGACTTCGTCGACGCCATGCACGCGCGGGCGAGGCGATGAGCCGCCGCCCCGCGCCCCCGGTCCAGCGGCTGGCGACCGCCGCCGCCGCGACCCTCGCGGCGTTGTTCACCGCCCGGCTCGCCCTCTCCCTGACCGTGGCGCCGGCCGGTGGCCAGGGCCGTTCCGGAGCCGTCGCCATGACGCGGCCCGCCGCCGTCGCGCCCGTCGCCGGCGGCCAGGTCGCGGAGCACACCATCGAAGGGAGCGCGCCGGCGGGGGCCGCGCGGCTGCGCGTCGAGACGGCGATCGGCAGCATCCGCCTGCATCCTGCGGCGGGAGCCGAGACGGTCTACCGCGTTCGCCTGCGGGCGACCGGGCCCGACACGATCGAGGCCCGCCGGCGGCTCGACCGGCTGGTCGTCAGCGCCAGCCGCACCGGCGACCTGCTGCACTTCACCGGTACGCTTCCCGGTGCGGGCGACGCCACGCGCGGCCTGGCGGCGGAGTTCGACATCGAGGTGCCGCGCGCCATCGGCGTCGTCGAGATCGCCACCGGCGCCGGCGACATCGAAGTGATCGGCATCACGGGGAAGGTCCGGCTCCTGACCCGCGGCGGCGCCATCACCGGACGCGACCTGTCGGGGCCGCTCGAGGCCGAGACCCGCGGCGGGCGCATCGAGATGGGCGCCGTGCGCGGCGCCGCGCGGCTCGTGTCCGCCGGGGGCGGCGTGCTGATGCAGGCGGTCGACGGCGAGCTGATGGTGCGCACCGCGGGCGGCGACGTGCGCATCGAGCGCGCCGGCGCGGGTGTCCAGGTGGAGAGCGGCGGCGGCAACGTGCGCATCGAGCGCGCCGGCGGCTCCGTCCGTGTCGCCACCGGCGGCGGCAACATCGATGTCGGCGACGCGGCGGGCGAGGTCTCGGCCGCCACCGCCGGCGGCGCCATCCGCGTCGGCAGCGCGACGGGCGTGCGCTGCGAGACCGCCGCCGGCCCGATCATCCTGGGTTCGATCAACGGCGCGGTCCGGGCGATCTCGTCGGCCGGGAGCATCCGCGCTCTCCTCGGCCCGAACGCGATCGCGGCCGACTCCGACATCCAGACATGGCACGGGGACGTCTTCGTCTCCCTGCCCGAGGACATGGCGATCACCATCCGGGCCCTCGTCGACAACCCGGTCGGTCGCGCCATCGAAAGCGATTTTCCGCTGGTCATCCAGCGCGACCTCGAGGCGGTCGGCCGGCCGCTCGAGGTCGGCGAAGCCCGCCTCGGCGGGGGCGGTCCGCTGCTCAAGCTGCGCACTCTCGGCGGGCGGATCGTGATCCGGAAGAGGTCCCATCAACCGGCGGCCGGAGCAGCCGTGCCGGCAGCCAACTGAACGTATCGATGGAGGAACCATGACACTCGGACGCGGTGCACTGATGACAGCGACAGTGGCGGCGCTGGCCGTGGGGGCGGCCGCCTACGCGGGGCCCCGGGCCCCACAGCCCCCACAGGCTCCGGAAGCGCCGGAAGCGCCGGCTCCCGTGGTGGAGAAGCGGGTGGTGATCTTCCGCTCCGGCGGTTCGTGGCTCGGCGTGCAAATCGCCGATGTCGACGCCAACCGCGCCAGGGAGATCGGCATGAAGGAGGAGGCCGGCGCCGAGATCCAGTCGGTCTCTCCCGGAAGCCCCGCCGAGGAGGCCGGGCTGCAGAAGGGTGACGTCATCCTCGAGTACCAGGGAACGCGTATCGAGGGGGTGACGCAGCTGACCCGTCTCGTCCACGAGACCCCCGCCGGACGATCGACGACCGTCAAGATCTTCCGTGACGGGTCGACGCGCTCGGTGCAGGTGAAGGTCGGCGAGCGCGGCGACCGCGACACCCCCGAGCCGGGCAAACACATCCAGATACTGCGTGGCCACGGCGACGGCGACGGCGCGATGCAGTGGATCCAGATTCCCGACATGCCGGATATCCCGGAGATCCCGAACATCGATCTCGAGGGTCTCGAGGGTCTGGCGGACCTCGACATCCACGGCCTCCTCGAGATGCATGGTGTCGGCGGACGGCCACGGCTCGGCGCGATCGTCGATGACGTCGGGCCGCAACTCGCCGAGTTCTTCGGCCTGAAGCAGGAGGGCGGGGTCCTGGTGAAATCGGTGAAGAAAGGCTCCGCCGGCGACACCGCCGGTCTCAAGGCGGGCGACGTGATCGTGCGCGTCGACGGCGAGACCATCGAGGACACCTCGGATCTGCAACTCGCGCTCCGCGAGCGGCGCGACAAGGAAGTGCGGCTGACGGTGGTGCGTGACCGTCGCGAACAGACGATCGCCATCCCGCCGGCCCCCGAGCCCGAGGTCACGCCGCGCGCCCACCGCCCCGGCGGCGCGCCGGCGGCGTACCAGCAGGATCTCCAGCGCGAGATCGAGCGCGCGCTGCGCGAAGCCCGGACCGCGCGCGCCTCGACCACCGATGCCGCGCAGGCGCGCGAAAACCTCCGGCGGGCCATCGAGACCTCGCGCCAGGCGCTCGAGAAGGCCCTCCGCGATGCCCCGTTGGTCACCCCCGAGGCGCCGATCGACGAAGAGGAGATCGATGACGGCGCCGCGGACAGCGAGGATGTCGCCGCCCCGGCCCCGCGCGCGCCGATCGAGACGCGCTCGGTCGGCGTCCGCGATCGCGACGCCGTCCGCCGCGCCGTCGAGGAGGCGCGCCGCATCCGCACCGAGATGCAGAGCGGCGCCGGCGAGTAGCCCGACGTTATCGAGGAGATTCGTGCCTGACCTGTCGATCCCGCCCGGGCACGATCGGCCCGGCGCCCCGGGTGGGGCGCCGGTCCGCACCATGTCGCGGCTCGTCGCGGCTCTGGCGATCGCCGCGGCGACGGTCGCGGCCGAGGCAACGCCCACCCGGCCGCCGCCCTCGGAGTCACGGGCCCCGGAGCCGATCGGCGCCTCCCTCAGGGTCTCCCTCGATCACGAGCAGCCCTCGGGCCCCACGATCGAGCTGTACTACGAGCTCGGGGCGCCGTTCGACCGCGACCTGCCGACCGTCCTCGTAGTCGCCGACGGCCAGCAGTTCTACCTCCACCGCGGCGCCATGCCCGAGCTGCAGGCCCGCCTGTTCGGCCCCGGCTTCAACGTCGTCGGGCTCGTGGGGCGCGGGCTGACGCCCGAGGCCGTGAAGGCGGTGCTCACACCGGATGGCCGCCCCGACTGGGAGAGGGCCTGGCGCCTGTTCCGCGCCTCGCAGTGGATCGAGGATCTGGAAGACCTGCGCACGACACTCGTCGGCCGGCGTGGCCGCGTGCTCCTGTTCGGCCAGTCGGGCGGATCCCTGCTCGTCAGGCAGTACCTGGCGGTCCATGGAGACCGCGTGCGGCGCGTGGTGACCGCCGTGCCGGTCGAACCGTTTCTCGTCGGCGAGATGGGGCTCGCGACCGATCGCTTCTGGGAGGAGATCGGCGCCGGAGGCCGCGAACTGCAGGACGCCATGCAGTCGGCCATCGCGCGCTTCGGTGCGGATCGCCTGACGCTGGCGATGACCCTGCAGCGCCAGAACTTCTTCGTGCCGCCCGACCGGATCAACGAGGAGCGCGCCCGTCTCATCCGCGCCCTGGCGGCGGGCGACACCGACGCCTACGCGCACGCCCGCGACGAGTACCAGGTCGCCGAGGCCAAGGCGCTGCTCGACCTCTCCGAGGGTATTCCCTCGCGTGTCCGGCTGTACGAGCTGTTCCAGCCCTCGGGCGGTCTCGCCCGCCTGGCGGGGAGCGGGTTCCACCCCGACATCGAGAACCAGCGCAACTTCGCCGCCCCGCTCCTCGACCTCATGGCGCGCGGCCGGATCGAAGCGCCGGCGCTCGACCGCAGCGCTTTCCACCGCCTCGCCACCGAAATCCTGGTCATCGGCGGACGGTGGGATCACACCGTCGACTACCGCACGGTTTTCGTCCAGGCGGCGGGGTATGCCCACGGCACCCTGTTCCTGGCGGACGACGACCACATGCTCGGCCGGCTCAAGGCGGGGGGTGATCTCGCCCGCCTGAGCGCCGTCTTCCTGCGCGACGGACCCGCGTCGGAGGCCTGGCGCGAGGCGCTCGCGCGCGCCGCCCCACTGCGCTTCAGCGAGCCCTGAGCCCCGGAGTTGATCGACCGCAGTTCAGACGAAAAGCGCGATCGTCATTCCGAGGAAGCCGCCGAGGCGCTCCGCGCCGAGGTCGTGCAGCAGCGCGCCGGCCGGGTCGGCGGCGGCGAGGGCGGGGAGCAGGTCGAGGTAGATGGCGAAGGGCCGCAGACCGGCACTCCTCGGAGCGATGCGCCGGAACCGCACCGGCCCGTCGGCGCGGGCGGCGCGGCGGCGGGCGCGGCAGGCCGCCTCGACCCGGCGCTTGTCGCCGGCAAGGACGGCCCCCACGAGGGCGGCGCCCGCGGCGGGGGGCGTGGCCGCCGCCAGCGCCGCGCCCATGATCGGCCAGGCGCGCGCCGCGATGTCGATGTGGCGCGCCAGGAGGACGTCCGTCGGCCGGGCCGGCACGTTCATCGACCAGGCCGACAGCCCGACGAGATCCGCGAACAGGCCGGCGCCGGCGACCAGCAGCGGGGCCCCCATCGCGGCGGCGAGCACGGCCGCGGTCAGGACGGACGGCGCCGCGGGGTCGGGTGGCGCCCCTGGTCCGGGCGGCGCCGCAGCGCCGGTACGGGTCGCGGCGACGAGCGCGGCGACCGCGGCGGCGGTCTCGAGGGTGGCGGGATCCGGTGTCCGGAACGGCGGGTGCGCCAGTCGGCCGACCGGTCGGGTGCCCGCGGCGCGCGGCATCGCCGTCACGAGGCAGCCGGCCTGGTTCGCCGCGACCCATTCGACCGCGGATCGCGCCGCGGCGTCGCCGCCCCCGATGAAGAGCACACGGTCGTTCAGCACCCGGCGCCCGCACCTGCCCGGCGTTGACAACCCGCGCGGGCGGCCCCTATCATCGGTTTCATGCTGCAGAACGCGGATCGCCCCGGGGAGCTGATCCACGACTGGAACGAGCACGAGCCGGCCGCCAAGCCGCCGTACCCGGTCCAGCTCAATGACGAGACCCTGCGCGACGGGTTGCAGGGCCCGAGCGTCGTCGATCCCCCGATCGAGACCAAGAAGGCGATCCTGCGCGCCATGGATCGGCTCGGCATCCACACCGCCGACGTCGGACTGCCGGGCGCCGGTCCGCGCGCCGTCGAGGATGTCACCGCCCTGTGCCGCGACATCGTCGCCGGCCGTATGGCGATCCGGCCCAACTGCGCCGCGCGCACCGTGGTCAAGGACATCGAGCCGATCGCCCGCATCGCGCAGTCGGTCGGCATTCCCATCGAGGCCTGCCTGTTCATCGGCTCGTCCGCCATCCGCCAGTATGCCGAGGACTGGACCCTCGACATGCTCCTCTCCCGCACCGAGGAGGCCGTCGCCTTCGCCGTGAAGGAGGGGCTCCCGGTGATGTATGTCACCGAGGACACGACCCGCGCCCACCCGGAGACGCTGCGACGGCTTTATACCACCGCCGTCCGCTGCGGCGCGCGCCGGGTCTGTGTCACCGACACGGTCGGGCACGCCACGCCGGCCGGCGTGACCGCGCTCATCCGCTTCATCCGGTCGGTCATCGACGAAACCGATGCGACGGTCGGGATCGACTGGCACGGGCACCGCGACCGCGGGCTCGACCTCCCCAATGTCCTGGCGGCGATCCTCGCGGGGGCCGACCGGGTGCACGGCTGCGGTCTCGGCATCGGCGAGCGCGCTGGCAACGCGGCGATGGAGCTGATGATGGTCAACCTCCGGCTGCTCGGCTGGATCGACCACGACCTGGCGGGCCTGCCGGAGTACTGTCGCCTGATCTCGGAAGGGTGCCGGATGCCGATCCCGCGCAACTACCCGGTTGTCGGACACGACGCCTTCGAGACCGGCACCGGGGTGCACGCGGCCGCCGTGATCAAGGCGCTGCGGAAGAACGACACCTGGCTGGCCGATCGCGTCTATTCGGGTGTGCCGGCGTCGCAGGTCGGGCGGGCGCAGAGCATCGTCATCGGCCCGCTCTCGGGCCGATCGAACGTCATCTTCTGGCTCGAGCAGCGCGGCATCGAGCCGCGCGACGAAGTGGTGACCCGCATCTTCGATGCGGCCAAGAAGAGCGACCGGGTCCTGCTCGAGCCCGAGATCCACGCCCTCATCGGCCGGCCGTAGACCGCCGCGGCCGGCGCGCGCCAACCCGCATCAGGGACGGTCATCCTCCAGGCAGATGCGGTTCCGCCCCTCTTCCTTGGCCCGGTACAGCGCCCGGTCGGCGCGGGCGACCAGCTCCCGCAGCGCCCGGCCGTGGGCCGGGAAGAGGGAGATGCCGACGCTGATGGTGACGTTCGCGGTCCTGCCGTCGAGCGTGAACCCGGCCGACTCGACATTGCCGCGGATGCGCTCGGCCACCTGCATGGCGCCGGCGCCGTCGGTTTCCGGAAGATAGGCGACGAACTCCTCGCCGCCGTAGCGCGCCGCGATATCCGCGCCGCGGATCGAGCGGGCGATGATGCCGCCGACCTCGGTGAGCACGTGGCTGCCCATGAGGTGGCCGTGCGTGTCGTTCACCTGCTTGAAGTAATCGAGGTCCATCATCAGGACCGCCAGCGGTACGGTGTATTGCAGGCAGCGCTTCAGCTCGACCTCGAGTGTGAAGTAGAGCGATTCCTTGGTCAGAAGGCCGGTCAGCTGGTCGAAGCTGATCCGGTTGCGGACCTCGGCGTGGAATTTCACCTCGATGTCGTCGAGCAGGACGAACTTCAGCACGGTGTCGCCGATCTGGATCGTGTCGCCCGATTTGAGCTCGCTCCGATCGACCCGGCGGGAGTTGACGTAGGTGTGGTTGGTGCTGTCGAGATCGGTGATCACGAACGACACGGTCTCGTTGATCGGATTCCAGGAAAACTCGACGCGCGCATGGCGGCGCGAGGCCATGTCGTCCGGCAGGCGGATGTCGACGTCAAGACCGCGGCCGATCACCATCGTGCCGCGGCGCAGGCGGAAGTCGCGTCCGATCTCGGCCCCCTGCATCACCACCAGCGAGGCGTGATGGCGGCGCAGCTTCTGGCTGTCGACCTCCGATCGCTCGGTGGTGATGGTCCTGTCGAAGAAGCTCTGCGACATCCGCTGCGTCTCCCGGTCCGCCCGCGGCGGGCGGCCTCCGGTTGCAGAAGTGAAACCGGCGGCACGACGCACCCCGCCCCGCGGGGTCCGATCACGCTTCAATTTAATGCGCCGGACGGGGATGTCCACCCGGGCGGGCCCAGGCGCGGGCGGCGGGCCTGGACGGGTGCGGTGGACCCGGGCCGGGGTGGCGGACTGCCCGGGGCTTGCCAGGGCGGCGCCGGGTGCGATAGAAGCACGTGACACCGAGGAGGATCGTCGATGAGCCAGCGTACCGTTCCGGGCCCGGCCGCGGCGCCGTTCCTCGCCGCGATCCTGATCGTCTCCGCCGCGGCGTTTTCGCCGCTGGCCGCCCAGGACCCCGCCGCTCCAGGGGCAGGCGATCGCGACGGCCGGCGGCTGTTCCAGCGCTTCGCGCAGGACTCGGCGATCATCCCCGGCGGTTGGATCGAGGGGGTGTTCAACTACGACAACGAGGCGGAGGGCGCGGAACGCTTCTTCGCCGGCGGCCAGTTCGCCTTCCGACTGGGAGAGCAGGCGGAGGCCGGCCTGCGTCTCGGATGGGCCAAGCAGGATTCGGACGATGGCCCGCACGGGTCGGGCCTCGACGATATCGACATCTACGGCAAGTTCCGCTTCCGCGGCGCCGGCGGCCGGTGCGCCGCCGGCGGGCTGGTGAAGATCGCGACCGGCGACGAGGAGACGGGGATCGGGACCGGCGCGACGGATGTCGAGGGGTTCTTCGCCTGCCGTGGCGACTTCGCGGCGGTCACACTCGCCGGGAACCTCGGCGCGCGCTACAACGGCGACCCCAACCCGCCCCTGCCGCAGGCCAATGCCTCGATGCTGGCCGGCGGCGCGATCATCATCCCGGCCGGCGTCCGCACCACCTTCGTCATCGAGGCGACCTGGGAGAGCGAGCGGCTCGACGGTGCGGGGTCCGACGCCCGGCTCACCCTCGGCTACAGCGGCGCCGGGCCCGAGCAGGGCTTCGGCCTGCGCGGTGCCATAGCACTGCCGCTCGCCGACGGCGCGCCCGACTACGAAATCCTGTTCGGGGCGGTCTGGCTGTACGGGATCCGGTGACGCCAACCGCGGGCGGACCGCGCCGCATGCTATCATCACGGCTTCCTGCCTGAGGAGGATCGCCATGGACCGCGCCCTGAAGCTCTACGACCTCGCCGTCTCGCCGAACAACATCAAGGTGCGGATCGCCCTCGCCTACAAGAAACTCGCCTACGAGCGCATCGCCGTCGATCCGGCGAAGCGGGCGGAGATCGTGGCGGTCTCGGGCCAGCCGCTGGCGCCGGTGCTGCTGCACGGCGACACCGTGGTCTACGACTCGTACGCCATCACCCGTTATCTCGACGCCAACTTCCCCGGCACCCCGCGTCTGTACAGCGCCGACCGCGACACCATGAAGGCGATCGAGACCTGGGAGCTGTTCACGCGGACGGAGGCGGGCCCTGCGATCTCGATGATCTTCGGCCAGTACTTCGGGGCCGCGGTCGACGTCGACAAGGTGCGTCGGGCGAACGAGATGGTCAATCGGGCGGCGTCGCGCGTCGAGGAGACCCTGGCGAAGGGGGAGTGGCTCGTCGGCAGCGCCCCCACGGCGGCCGATTTCGCCGCCGGCACGATGCTCTACTGCGGCGCAGTCCCAGAAGGCGCGACCGCCGGGAATCCGGTGGCGGCCTTCTTCCGAAAACATCTGAAGCTCGACAACGCTCCGAAGACGATCGCCTGGATCGGCCGCGTCATGGAGTGGGATCGGGCTTGAACAGGGCCCTGCCGTCCAGCACCGCGTTCGAGCGCCGCGTGTAGACCGCCCGAGCCTCGGCGAGCATCTTCATCGTGGCCTCCTTCTCGGCGGCGCTGTTCCAGTCGTCGCGCGCCCCCGCCGCCTCCGTCAGGCGGTCGACCCAGCGCACGAAGAACGCGGTGTCGTCGGGCGACGGCGGCATCCCCTTCCCATCGACCTCGACGTAGACCGGGCTGGTCGAGCCGAAGGGGTAGAGGTCGAGGATCGGCCAGACCGGTGATTCGGCCCACGCCCGCAGCAGGATCCAGCCGCCCTGCTCGACGGCGATCGGCAGCGTGGCGCGCGCGGTGGTGCGGTCGCCCGCAAGCGGCACGCTCGCCACGACCCTGCCGTTCCGGACGATTTCGACGTGATCGAGCGGCACCGGCGAGGTCACTTCGACCCGCGCCTGCAGCGTGTGACGTCCGGCGGCGCGGCGCACCGTGCCGCCGGGTCCCTCGCCCTCGACGGTCAGGCTGAGCAGCGGCGCGTTGGTGACAAAGGTCCGGCCGGCGCGCAACCCCGCCAGATAGGTGTCGTGATCGAAGCGCTCCCCCGTATGGACGTAGGCCCGCACCAGGCCGATCGGTCCGCGCAGCGAGGCGTAGTTCGCCATCACGTCGGTGCCGGCGCCGGCCGGCACACGGAAGTCGCAGTTCAGCAGGCGGTACCAGATCTCCGACGTGATCAGGTGGTCGCTGAATCCCATCACCTCGAAGTAGTCCACCTTGCCGAGGGCGACGTCGACCGGCATCTCGTAGGTGAGCGGCTCGTTCGTGTTGAACGGGTCGGGCCGGGTGTCGAAGGGATGGACGTAGCCGGTCGTCGCGCCCTGGGCGTGCGCCAGGTCGAAGACGAAGGCGTTGGTCGGGAAGGCGCTCGCCGTGGCGGTGTTCACGTACGACGCATACCCCGGCATCACGAAGTTCTCGCGCAGGCCGAGCAGGGCGGTGTGGCCCCAGTAGGATGTGTGGTATTCCTGCGCGTGGAAGAGGAGCAGCCCGGGTTGTGACACCGGGTCGGGACGGGTCGAGAAGTAGGCGATGTCGGGGATCCGCTGTTCCTTGTTCACCACCAGGTTCTCGACCAGGTTGAGTCCCTCGGCCTCGGCCTGGAAGAGCAGGTGCTTCGGATCGTTGCGGTAGGCGCCGCCGTAGTTCATGTGGACGTGCAGATCGGCGCCGCGCCAGCCGCGCGCCGGCATGTCGGCGAGGCGCCGCAGCGCGGCGCGATGGGCGACGGTGGCGCCGGACGCGACCTCCACCTCGGCAAGCGCCACGGCGTACTCCGGCCCGCGGCTGATTTCAACCCTGTGCCGCCCGGGCGGGACGGCGAGGTCGGCCCGACCGCGGGCGTGGAAATAGCCGTACTCGAACCGGCTCTGGCCGCGCACGAACGCCTCGTCGGCATGGCGCCAGGCGTCGTCCGGGGCATGGAAACGGCCGTCGGGCCCCATCACCGACACGCGCGCGGCGATCGGCCGGCCGCCGGCGCGGTCGACCAGCTCGATGCGCAGGCGCCCCCAGTCGCCCGGCCGGCGCAGGCGCCCGAGGTCAACGCGGGTGTCGGCCCCGCCGGGAACGGTGATGACGTGCAGGTCGGTGTCGCCGCGCTCGTTCGAGACGTAGACGAGGCGGCCGCCGTCCGCCGACCAACGCGGATTGGTGGCGTCGAACGCGCCGTAGGTGAGGGGAAAGACGTCGCCGCCGGCGTCGGTCATCAGCCAGATCTGGTGCCACTGCCCGCCGAGGTAGGACGCGTAGGCGATGCGCCGCCCGTCCGGCGACCAGTCGGGGCGCGCCCGCCAGGTGGTTTCCTCGTATCGGATCTCGCGCGCGGCGGCGCCGGGCCGCGCCGCGGAGCGCCAGAAGCCGCCGGTGCCCCAGATGTGTCCCCGGTTGGAGATGAACAGGACCTCGTCGCCCGCCGGGGACCAGACCGGCGACAGGAAGTGGTCGTAGCGGCTGTAGTAGTAGCGCGGCAGGCCGCTGTCGCGATCCTCGGTGATCCGATCGGGGAGCGCGGGGCCGTCGGCGGTGACCTCGGCCGTGAAGATGTGGAAGCGCCCCTCGTGAGCGGTCGACACCCAGGCGACGCGCCGGCCGTCGGGCGAGAAGCGCGGGTCGACGTTGACCGCGCCGTCGCTGACGAAAGCGCGGCTGCGGCCGCTGGCGACATCGAGGAGGCGGAGCTCGACCTGGTCGTCATGGTACGAGGCATAGACGACCAGGCGGCCGTCGGGCGACCAGTCGGGCTGGAGATCGTACCCGGGACCGCTCGTGACCATGCGGGTCTCGGCCGATCCGATGCGGTGGATCCAGAGCGACCCCTGCATCGCCAGCACCAGGTCGCGCCCGTCGGGCGACCAGTCGGCCGAGGATGGCCCGCTGGTCGTCTGCGGGAGATACATCTCGCGGTAGTAGTAGTTGTGCGGCAGGCGGATCTGCTTGAGCACCGGTTCGCGCACCGCCGCGGCCGCGGCGGGCGCCGGCGGTCCGCCGGCCAGGGCCAGCGCGGCCGGCAGGAGCAGGAAGAAGGCGGGCGCGCGGCGGGCGCGGGCGACGATCGGAACGACTCCCGGCATGGCGGATCCTCCCGGCGCGGCGAGGCTCTCCGCACGGCGCGCGCCGCGCGGCATTATAGGGCGCGGCCTTGCGGCGCCGTATCCCCCTTGTGCTAACATCCGGGTCCGTTCGAGCGGCACCATCGACAGAGGAGGCTCCAACGTGTCCTACGTCATCACCGATAAGTGCCTGGGGGAGCGCTACGCGACCTGCGTCGCCGTCTGCCCCGTCGACTGCATGCACCCCGGCGAATACAACGGCGAGGTGTTCCTGATCATCGATCCGGAGGAGTGCATCGATTGCGGCGCCTGTCTGCCGGAGTGCCCGATCGAGGCCATCGTCGAGACCGAGGAAGAGTCTCCGGAGTGGGCCGTGATCAACAAGGATCTGACCCCGTCGTTCAAGCAGAACGCTCCGGTCACCCCGCGCCCGGCCAACGATCCGCCGCGCAAGCCGGGCAACAAGCTGCGCTCGTCCTAGAGCCCGGGTCATCGACGTGAGGCATGCCAGGGCCCCCGCGCGGGGGCCCTTTTCGTCTCGGTCGCGCTCCCGCCGACCCCGCCGCGGCCGGCCGCACGTCGCGCGCGGCACCGGTCCTCCCGCCTGCGTTCTGGTCAGCGGCGGCCTCGACTCCGCCGTCCTGCTGAGCGTCGCGCTCCGGCGCCACCGCCGGGTCCGGCCGTTGTACGTGCGCGCCGGGCTGCACTGGGAGGGTGTCGAGCAGGCCAGTCTGCGGCGCTTCCTGCGCGCCATCCGGCAGCCCGCTCTCGAGCCTCTGGCCGTCATCGACGTGCCGATGACCGACCTCATCGGCGGGCACTGGAGCGCCAGCGGTCGCGGCACCCCGGGTTACGACGACGGCGATGCCTCGGTCTACATTCCCGGACGCAATATCACCCTGTTCTCGAAGGCCGCCACTTTCTGCGCCCTCGACGGCATCGCCGTGCTGATCTCGGGGATCCTCAGCGCCAACCCGTTCCCGGACGGCCGCCCGGTCTTCCTGCGTGCCATCGAACGGGCCCTGTCGCTGGGGCTCGGCGCGCCGCTCGCGATCAGGACGCCGTTCCGCCGCCTCACCAAGGATCGGGTCGTGCGGATGGGGCGCGACCTGCCGCTGCACCTGACCTTCTCATGCATCAACCCCCGGCTCGGCCGGCACTGCGGCGACTGCTGCAAGTGCAAGGAGCGGATCGATGCATTCCGCGCCGCCCGGGTGGTCGATAGGACTGTCTACGCCGGCGGGCCCGGGGCCGCCGCCGGTCCGTCGTCACCGGGGTGGGATGCCGGGCCCGGGGGGCGGTTGCCCGCGGCGCCGGCCGCGGCGCGCCGCGCCAGGAGGCGCGCCGCGCCGAACAGCGCCGCCAGGGTCAGGTAGGAGATCACCAGCAGAGCCAGCCCCTCCGGAAGGCTGGGGACGGGGTTGGCGTCGGCGGGCATGCGCAGGTAGTGCGCCGTCGTCCCGATGGCGATCGCCGGCAGGAGCAGGGCGAACAGGCGCGGGCCGCCTTCGGCCGTCGACACCATCAGCCGCAGCCCCTCGCGCACCGCCGCACCCTGCTTGCCCGTGACCCGCTGCCGCACCGCGAAGGGTGTGGCGTAGACCGTCAACGCGAGGGTCGCCGCTTCGGCGATCGGCTCGATCCAGTAGGCGGCGACCGGCGCCCAGGTCTCGAAAGGGACGGTGCCGGCGTACAGCGCGTGGAACGACAGCAGTCCCGCGAGGACCGGGCCGTAGGTCAGCAGCGCGATCTTGATTTGCAGCCACAGCAGCGGCAGGAACAGGAGCGCCGCGATCTGGGGGAACGGTGGCCGCTGGCCGCGGCCGGCGGCGGCGTGCACCACCAGGCCGAGGATGCCGAACGAGGCCATCAGGGCGAGGAATGCCGCGGTGACGAAGAGGAAGCCGTACTCTTCGGGGCTGGCGTTCGCCTCGGTGAAGGCGATCCGCACCACCAGGTCGAGGAGTGTGTAGATCCCCACCAGATGGAAATGGGCGCTCGTCCCCGCGAGGCTCTCGCGCAGCAGACCCACGACAGGAGGTCGTTCGGCGGTCAGCGTTCGGGTCGGTAGGAGGCGACCGAGGCGGGCGTCTCCCAGAGCCGGACCTCGGAGACATCGAGGCCCGCGGACTTGGTTTCGAGACCTATCAGGCGGGCGATCGCTTCGGCGGTCGGGTCGCAGTCCATCACGAAGACCGGTTCGTCATGCCGGCGCAGCACCTCGACGAGCGGGTCGTCCTTGTGCAGCAGCAGCCGATGATCGAGTTTCCCGTCGACGAAGCCGCGCACCACCCGCTCGATGTCGGAGAAGTCGGCCACCATCGACTGTTCGTCGAGGGCCGTCGAGGCGACCACCACCTCGAGACGGCCGTTGTGCCCATGCAGGTGGGCGCACTTCCCCTGGTAGCGCAGCAGGCGATGGCCATAGCAGAAATCGAGGATCTGGGTGACGGTGAACATGCGGCGGGACGCTAACACAGGGCGGGAAGGCCGTCAAACGCCGGCGCGGGCCGCGGACGAGCGGCCCGCCGCCCGCAGCGCCTTGCCCAGCAGCGACGAGGCCGGCAGCCGGAGCGCCTCGGCCGGGGTCACCCAGCGGTGACCGGTGCGCGGCGCCCTCCCGGGAAGACGCGCCCTCACCACCCGCACGGTCAGCCGCCGCCAGGTGATGCTGTGACGCACGGTTCCGGCGGTGCCGAGGAGATCGACCGGGGATCCATCCTCGAGCCGGTGGCCGCCGTGGCCGTCCGGCTCGACGACCGGGAGCTCCCACAGGCCGTCCAGAAGTCCGGTCGCGGCGCGCCGTCGGACCAGCAGGCGGTGGCCGCGCCGCACCAGCGCCACGGTGCGATGGATCGCTTCGATCGCGCGCTTGCGGCGCGGCGGCGGGATCCGCTCCTGGACCCCCGCGGCGCGCGCCGCGCAGACACCCGCGAGTGGGCAGCGCCGGCAGGCAGGGGCGGCGGGCGTGCAAACGGTCGCCCCCAGCTCCATGAGCGCCTCGTTGTGATCGCCGGGGCGCGGCGCAGCGGCGACGAAGCGCGCCGCTTCCTCGAGGATGAAACGGGCCGCGGCGCCCGTTCGCGGATCGCGGCGAAGTCCGGCGAGGCGGGCGAGGACACGCGCCACGTTCCCATCCACCACCGGCTCGCATAGGCCATAGGCGATGCTGAGCAGGGCGCCGGCGGTGTAGCGGCCAATCCCCGGCAGCGCCATGAGCTCCCCGCGGTCGGCGGGGACCCGGCCGGCGTGTCTCTCGACGACCGAGCGGGCGGCGTCGTGCAGATGCCGCGCCCGGCGGTAGTAGCCCAGCCCGGACCAGGCCGCGAGAACGTCCTCGATCGGGGCGCGCGCCAGGTGGCCGACGGTCGGGAAGCGGCCCATGAAGCGCTCGAAGTACGGCACCACCACCTTCACCGTGGTCTGCTGCAGCATCGTCTCCGACACCCACACCCGGTACGGATCGCGGTCGTGCCGCCATGGGAGGTCGCGGCGGTGCCGGGAGAACCAGGCGGCAAGCCGCCGGGCCATCGCCGCGGCATCGGAGGGCGGCGCGGGCGAATCCGCCCGGGGCGGAGGAGAAACGCGGCGGCGGCGGGGGTGGCGCACGCGGACGATTATAATGACGCCATGCCGGAGACGACCCCACCGGGGGGCGGGTCCGGAGCGGGCCCCTCGGGCGGCGGTGCTGCCGGCGATGGCTCGCCCCGGCCGCTGACCATCGACCGCCACGCGCGGCTCTATCGCGACAACCACTACGTCTACCCGGTGCTGTCGCGCCGGGCGCGCGGCATCTCGGTCGGCATCAACCTGAACCCGGACACGATCTGCAACTTCGACTGCGTCTACTGCCAGGTCGATCGCCGCACCCCGCCGGCGGTGCGGACGGTGGACGAAGATCGCCTGCGCGACGAGCTGCGCGCCACGCTCGTGGAGTTCAGGAGCGGCGCTCTGTTCGACCGCCCGGAGTTCGCCGCCGTGCCGGCGGCGCTGCGGGTGCTGCGCGACATCACCTTCGCCGGCGACGGCGAGCCGCCGTCGTATCCCAACTTCACGGGCATGGTGCGCGACGCCATCCGCATCAAGCAGGAGGAGGGCTTCCCCGGCCTCAAAGTGATCCTGCTGACCAACGCGACCCTCATCGATCGACCTCGTGTCAAGGAGGCGATGCGGCTCATCGACGACGACGGCGGCGAGCACTGGCTGAAGCTCGACGCCGGCACCGAGGCCTACTACCACACCGTCGATCGCACGACGATCCCGTTCGTGAAGGTGCTGGCGAACATCCTCGAGGCGGCGCGGCGGCGGCCGATCGTCGTGCAGAGCCTGTTCATGAGGCTGCATGGCCAGCCGCCTCCCCCGGAGGAAGTGGCGGCCTACTGCGAACGGCTGCGCGCGATCCTCGACGGCGGGGGCGGCATCCGGCTGGTGCAGGTCTACACCGTCGCGCGGCCGCCGGCCGAATCCTGGGTCGCGCCGCTCGCCGATGCGGAGGTCGATGCCATCGCCGCGGAGGTCCGCCGGCAGGTGCCGGAGGTCGTGGTGGAGCCCTACTACAGCGACCGGGCAGGGGATTGATGGCGCCGATGCGCCCGACACCGGCTGTGAAGCCCCGCAAGGCCCGGCCCCGCGGCTCCCGCGTCCTGGGCCGGCCGCCGCGGCTGCTGCGGGCGCTGCAAATCCAGCTCGACCAGGTGCGCGTCTGGTCGAAGATCACCTGGCAGCGCGGCCGCGTCCTGGCGACCACCGACAGCTCCTGGGAGGGGCACGACGACCCGGCCTTCTTCCGCGAGCCGCGGCTGTTCTACTCGGGGCGCGCGGCGCTGCCCGAGGTGACCGAGAAGCCGGGAGGGCGGATCCCCGGCGCCGAGGTCATCCGCTTCACCTTCCCGACCCTCCACCCGCTGGCGTATCCCGAGACCAACATGGCGATCGGCCGGCTGTACCGCTCGACCCGCGATCCGATGGCGCCGGTCGTGGTGATCAGCCACGGCTGGGCGCACCGGACACTCAAGACGATCGAGCATCTCTACGTCCGGCCGTTCGTGCGCGCCGGGTTGTCGGTCGCCTTCGTGGCGCACCCGTTCCACCTGGAGCGCACGCCGCGCGGTTCGTACAGCGGCGAGCTGGTGGTGAGCGCCGATGTCGTGCTGACCGTCGAGGCGTTCCGGCAGGGGGTGATCGACCTGATCGGCACCGCCGACTGGTTGCGGGCGCGCGGGCACCGTCAGGTCGGCGTACTGGGGTACTCGCTCGGCGGCTACCTGGCCGGGATCATGGCGGCGACGCGCGACGACTGGGCCTTCGTCGTGATGGGCGGCAACGGCGACACCCCGGTGTCGCCGATCCTCGACACGCCGCTCGGGCAGAACATCCGCGAGGACCTCGCGGCCTGCGGCATGCTCGACCGCGCCAAGCTGACCCGCGCCTGGCGGATCATCTCGCCGGGCGCGTTCCGTCCCCGGGTCGATCGCCGGCGCATCCTGATGGTCGCCGGCCGCTACGACCAGATCATGCTGCCGAGCTCGGTGCGCCGCCTGTGGAACGCCTGGGAGCGGCCCGACCTGCACTGGCTGCGGCGCAGCCACTACACCCTGCTGGCGACCAACGGCGGGCTGCTGGCGCACGCCATCCCGTTCATGCTGCGGGCCTGCGACGAGGGGTAGAGCGGCTCAGGCGCGGCGCGCGGCGATCGACGCCGCCAGCGCGCGCACCTGGCGGCCCACCGGCACGCGCGACGTATCGACCTGCATGTCGGCCATGCCGTAGAGCGGCCGGCGGGCGGCGAGCAGCGCCTTGAGCTCGGCCATCGCGTCCGCCTTGCCGGTCATCGGGCGGCGGTCCCCCTGGGCCAGCACCCGCGCGTAGTGATCCTCCGGGTGGGCCGACAGCCAGATGGTCGTGCAGGTGGCGCGCAGGAGCGCCCAGGTCTCCGGGTCGGTGACCACCCCGCCCCCCGCGGCGATGACCGCGGGACCGCCGCCGGCGACGAGGGCCGCGAGCACCTCGCGCTCGAGGCGGCGGAAGTAGCGCTCGCCGTGGATCTCGAAGATCTGCCCGAGCGGCAGCCCGGCCGCTTCTTCGATGAGGGCGTCGAGCTCGCGGAAGGGGATCCCGAGCGCCCGCGCCAGCGGCGGCCCGATGGTGCTCTTGCCCGCCCCGCGCAGGCCGATCAGCGCGACACGCGGGCCGGCGGCGGTGGGTGGCGTCGCGATCAAGCTCAGGAGCGGCACCTCGAGGGCGCGCGCCAGGTCGTCGAGCCGGCGCAGCGAGACGTTGCCGGTGCCCGACTCGATCCGGGCGATGAAGCGCTCGGAGACCCCGGAGCGGCCGGCCAGCCCTGCGCGTGTCAGGCCGCGGCCACGCCGGGTGTCCCGCAGGCTGCGGCCGACCCGGGCGAGCAGGCCGCCGACCCCGGGCGCGGAGCGGGCGGGGGCGGAACGCATGGGGGCCGGACGGGATGGCCGGGCGGCGCGGTGGCCGCGGTGGCCGCGTTTTTGAGCATTTCCGGGGCGCGGCATTGCTGTAGTATAGTGCAGCTTCGTCGTCAGAACCCGACAAAATATGAACTATAGTGCATCCCGCCCGGGGTGCTTGAAGGAGATCACGTGACCCAGGCCGCAACACCCGTCGAGTTCGAGACCGACCCACAGCACTACCGCCACTGGCGCCTCGAGGTCCAGGGCGATGTCGCGCGCCTAGTCTGGGATGTCAAGGAGACCGGCGGCCTGCGCCCCGGCTACGCCCTCAAGCTCAACTCCTACGACCTCGGTGTCGACATCGAGCTGGCGGACGCGGTCGAGCGCCTGCGCTTCGAGCACCCCGAGGTGCGGGCGCTGGCGATCACCTCGGG
>Ga0210377_10000283_pt1 | contig 48100 bp, 39 predicted proteins | sample PLM4_65_b1redo_FD_155480 | JGI IMG/M metagenome (GOLD analysis project Ga0210377, IMG submission 155480) | Groundwater sediment microbial communities from an aquifer in East River, Colorado, USA - PLM4_65_b1 redo | ecosystem: Environmental > Terrestrial > Soil > Riparian zone | place: USA: East...
CATCAATGGATCATGGAACGCCTGGGCTATCGAACGCCTGCCCAGGCACGAAAAGACGCTTGCGTTGCCGCGGAGATCGCGGCATGATTATCTACAAACCTGTGTCCAAAAAATCCAGGGCGGTACAGAACCCTCAAATCCACGGATCTCAGTATCAGATTCCGCATTTCGGTGTAAATCACAGAATTACCGTAGGAATAATAGTTTTATCTTGAAACTGGGCTGTATGATTTGGTATAAATTAGGTAAGCAGTAGGCTGCGCCCCGTTGGAATTTGCCCAGGCGCAGTCGGACAGGCAGACAATTGTGGATTTCGCTCTTCAGGTGGGTGAAATTCTCGTATTTCCCATCTGGAAGAGATTCTTAGCGTCGTGTGAGCAGTAGTGGAAACATCATGTACTTTGCTTAAAGGAGGACAATTATGTGGAAACAATTGATTTGCTTGGTCTTGCTCGCCCTGGTGGTCGCGGGCATATCCACCAAGGCCAACGCGGCAGTGGTGCCGATTACGAGCGTCACCATCGAGAGGGTAGATAACCCCGGTGGAGCGCCCAATTTTTGGCTCAAAAGTATCACCGTTGGCAGCTACACCATCGCCGTTGAGCGACTTGTTACAGGTACATCCACAGGTGTAGCTACGGCACAGCCTGCCCCGTACAACGACATCAAAAACGCCGACAACTTCGACCTGAACCTGTTCGCGGGCCGCGCCACTGAAAATCCTCCCACGTGGCAGATCAATCAACTCGGCGGCAAGGCGGTTTGGCTCAACACGAACGGTGACAATCCGGACTTCTTTGTGTTTGAGACCGGCGGAAACCAGGATTTCGCCATCGTGCCAATCCTGCCGGGCGGGGTAATCGGAAAACCAGTCCCCGTTCCACAGGCCACATTCGGAGATACCGGGTTGGTCGTCACGACCTCCGGTCCTCATAATGGCCAGAGTATTGAGGGTGTGGCGTTTGCCATAACAGACCTTCTGGATCAGAATGGAAACAAGCTGACTAACGCCACTGTCGTGGAGGGGATTCAGTTCAATTCTGACGGCATCGATCCATCGTGTTTTTGTGCCGTATCAACCGGGAAGATTCTTGTTGCTAATAATCCCAGTCCGGCAGATGGCGCCCTTCATCCGGATACCTGGGTGAATTTGAGTTGGACGGCGGGTGATTTTGCGGTTTCTCACGATGTGTACCTGGGCGATAATTTCGGCGACGTGAACGTTGCGACGCCCGCCAGCGGGACGTTCCGGGGCAACCAGACCTCGCCGTTTTTTGTGGCCGGCTTCCCCGGCTTTCCGTATCCGGAGGGTCTGGTTCCAGGCACGACGTACTATTGGCGGATCGACGAGGTCAATACCGCGAATGCCAACAGTCCGTGGAAAGGTCCCGTCTGGAGTTTCTCAATTCCTTCAAATAAGGCCCATGACCCGGCCCCGGCGGATGGGGCTAAATACGTGGACCTCGATGTGACGTTGAGCTGGACCGTGGGATTCGGCGCCAAGCTACATCAGGTGTACTTTGGCGAGAATCAGGCCGACGTTGAAACCGGGACCGGCGGGACGGCCAAAGGACCGGTGGGGATCGCGAGCTACAAGCCGGCAGCCCTTGCCTTGGGAGGCATGTACTACTGGCGGATTGACGAGTTCGACGGCGCCAAGACACACAAGGGCGACATCTGGAACTTCAAGACCATCCCCAACATTGCGATTACCGACCCGGATCTGATGGGCTGGTGGAAGCTGGACGAAGGCTATGGCGTCAAGGCGATTGATTCGTCGGGCCACGGCAGTCACGGCACGATCAGCGGCAAGACGGCCTGGACGGCCGGCTATGACGGCGGCGCGCTCCAGTTCGACGGTACCAGCACGTATATTGACGTAGCGACGGGCCTGGCCAGCTCGGATGCCGGCTCGGTGGCGGCGTGGATCAAGACGACGCAATCGACGCGCGGGATGATTTTCTACGGCTCGAGCGCCACGACCGGCAACGGCTACGGCGACGAGGCCGAGCTGCACCTGAACGTCGAGGACGGCGGCGTGGTTGAATTCTGGATCGACGGCCCGACGGACGTGGGCGTGGAGACCACAGCGGTGAATAACGACGCCTGGCACCACGTGGCGGCCACGTGGGACAGCGCCGGCTCGGTGAGTTTGTACCTGGACGGCGTTCTGGCGGGATCGGCGAATCACAACGGCAACAAGTTCAGCTTCAGCGGCCGTATCCGGCTGGGCCGTCCGAACGCCAGCGAACGGTATTACGCCGGGGCGATGGATGACGTTCGCCTGTTCAAGAAGGCATTGACGGCCGATCAGGTCAAGCAGACGATGCGGGGCGACCCGCTGCTGGCCTGGGATCCGCGTCCGGCGAACGGTTCGATTCCGTACATCAAGAATGCGACGCCGCTGAACTGGTCGGCGGGCGAGAAGGCCTCCGCGCACAATGTGTTCTTCGGCACGGACAGGGACGCCCTGGACAAGGCCGACGCAACCGATACGACCGGGATCTATCGCGGCCGCCAGACCGCGACGACTTACACACCTGCTGAGGGTGTCCAGTGGGGCGGCGGGCCGTATTACTGGCGGGTTGACGAGGTTAATACCGACGGGACCGTCAGTACGGGTCGCATCTGGACCTTTACGGTCGCCGACCATATCCCCGTGGATAATTTCGAGAGCTACGATGCGGGCGCCAACCAGATTTGGTACGCGTGGCATGACGGGCTGGGCTACGGTGTGCCGGGCACGCCGCCTTACTTCGCCGGCAACGGCACGGGAGCGGCGGTTGGCGATGAGACCACGGCTTCGTTCACCGAGGAGACGATAGTTCACGGCGGCCGCAAGTCGATGCCGCTCAATTACGACAACAATAAGCAGGGCTTCGCCAAGTATTCGGAGGCGGAGTACAAGCTGACGGCTCCGCGCGACTGGACGGCGGACGGCGTCGGGGAATTGTCGCTGTGGTTCCGAGGCCGTGCAGGCTCCGTCGGCAGCTTCACCGAAGCGCCGGCCGGGACCTACACTATGACCGCCTCCGGTACGGACATCTGGGATGTCGGTACGGCGGGCAATTATCGCGACGAGTTCCACTTTGCTTACAAGACGCTCACCGGCGCCGGCTCGATAGTGGCGCGGGTCCAGAGCGTGCAGAACACCAACGCATGGTCGAAGGCCGGCGTGATGATTCGCGAGACGCTCGATGGCGGCTCGAAGCACGCCTTTGCCTGTGTAACACCGGCTAACGGGGTAGCCTCCCAGGGCCGCGACACGACGGGCGCTGCCAGCTTCAACACGGCACAAGGCGGGATCACCGCGCCATATTGGGTGAAGCTGGATCGCGATGCCGCCGGTAACTTTACGGTTTCCCATTCGGCCAACGGGACGGCCTGGCAGCCGGTCACGGGCGCTGCGCCGCGGAACATCCCGATGGCTACGACGGTCTATATCGGTTTGGCGCTGACCAGCCATGATGCCGCCCTAACATGTCAGGCGGTGTTCACGAATGTGACGACGACCGGTACGGTCAGTCCGCAGTGGGCGCATCAGGATATCGGCATCGCCAGCAATGCAGCCGAGCCGCTCTACGTAGCGGTTTCCAACGCGGCGGGCCAGCCGGCGGTGGTGGTCCATTCCAACCCGGCGGCGGCACAGGTTACCACCTGGACCGAGTGGGTGATTCCGCTGTCGGCCTTGTCTGCTCAGGGCATCAACCTGACCAACGTGGACAAGTTGGCGATTGGACTTGGCACGAAGGGCAACATGACGACAGCCGGCGGCTCAGGCAAGATGTACTTCGACGACATCCGCCTGTATCGCCCGAGGACGCCGTAGTATTCGGTTCGAGTGACGTCAGGATTTGTATCAGTTCGGGGCCTATGCCGAATGATTCGGCATAGGCCTCGTTGTTTTGTCAACTTAATGGGCGATGACGCTCGATATTCTGAATACCGGCAGGAGCAGTGCTATGGCAATCGTTCCGATAATACCGCCCATGATGGTTATCATAATCGGCTCAATGAGCGTCATGACGTTCTTTATTGAAGCCTGGAGTTTCTTTTCATAGAAGATCGATACTTTGTCACAGACCTCGCCGAGCTTGCCGCTCTTTTCGCCTGCCCGAAGCATCTGAATGATCCCCGGTGCAATCAGCTCGCAGCCCGGCGAAATCAAGATCGACTCCGACAACTGATAGCCGTCCCGAATTTTCACATCGACCGTCGCCCAAAGGCGCTGGAAATAGTAATTCTGGCAGGAACCTTGTATAACATCTATTGAGTCCAGCAGATTCACACCCGTATTGATCATGGTCGCCATGATCCGCATGCTGCGAGTCACCACTGTGTCGATGAACATCGTGCCGACGACGGGCGTGTGGATTTTGATAAAGTCGATCACACGCCGGCCGGCTAAGGTCCCCGCCCAGTGATACAGCCCCATTGAAGCGAAAACCGCCACGGTGAAGACGCCTGTCATGATCCGCAAATTGCCTAACATCATGCTGAAATTGACCAACACCTGTGTGAGTTTTGGCAGCGCAGCTCCCCGGGCTTCGTAGATCCCCATGAATCGCGGCAATACAAAGAACATCAACGTTCCCGTCGCCGCCACGGCCATCAGGGCCATGATAAACGGATATGTAAGGGCCCCTTTGATGCGTTTTCGGGTTTCGGCTTCGAAATCGAGGTAGCCGCTCAGGACATTTAGCATTTCAGCCATTTTCCCGGACGCTTCCGAAGCCCTGACCATACTGATGAACATTGCATTGAAAACTCTCGGGTATTCCTGCAGAGCCTTCGAGAAATTCTCGCCGCCTTTGACCTTCTGAGCAATTTCCAGGATAATTGCTTTGAACGTCCCATGTTCCGCCTGTTCGCCTATAGCATCAAGAGCGTCGCTAAGCACCACCCCGCTTTCCAGCATGACCGACAACTGTGTGCTGAACAGAATAAGGTCGGCCTGCTTAACCTTCGCCCTGCTCAAATCCGCAATCCCAGCGGTGGCAACCTCTTGCCAAACCGTGCCGTGATCCTTCGAGACATGGGTTCCGGAACCGGTCTCTACAGGCTTTGAGACCTTGGCGTTTTCCCTGCCTTTGCCGTACTTTGCGCCGGTGTCGGGTGATTCCCTGCTTTTTCCCATGGAATCAGGTTTTTCTAAGGCTTTTGTTGTCGAGATTGTCATATCCTCTTGTTCCGGATTGTGCATATCATGCTGAACGCTCTTGCGTCAGGCTTCCATTTGCGTCGTCCTCAACACCTCTTCGATAGAAATAATTCCAGCCCGAACCTTCTCAATTCCGTCCGCCTGCAGTGAAACCATCCCATTATGCAGCGCCTTAGCCCTCAACTTCTTCAAGCTCACGCGGTCATTAATCATCTCGATGATTTCCTCGTTCGGGACGAACAGCTCGTGAATGGCGATTCGTCCGGCGTACCCGGTATTGCGGCACTTCTTGCACCCAACCCCTCGATAAAACTTTTCGATTTTCCCGCCCTTTTCGATAACCTTCCTGAGAGTAACCGGCGGCTCATACTCCGTCTTGCAGTTCGCACAGACCTTTCGAACGAGCCGCTGAGCCATGACTGCAATCAAAGAGGCGCCCACGAGATAGGGCGCCACGCCCAAATCAAGCAATCGCGCTACCGCTCCCGGGGCGTCATTCGTGTGCAGAGTCGAGAGGACCAGGTGCCCAGTCAGCGCGGCCTGCACGGCGACATTGGCGGTTGCCTGATCGCGAATCTCGCCGACCATGATGATATCCGGGTCCTGCCTCAAAAGACTCCTCAGTGCCGTGGAAAATTCGAACCCGGCGGCCTGGTTGACCTGGAACTGGTTTATAGCCGGCATGTTGCACTCCACCGGATCCTCCACCGTGCAAATATTGACTTCCTCGCTGTTCAGCTCAGACAGCGCGGCATAAAGGGTCGTGTTCTTTCCTGAGCCGGTCGGCCCCGTGACCAATACGATCCCATTGGGTGACTGTATCACCTGCCTGAACAGTTGAAGATTCTCGAAGGTGAATCCGAGTGCCTCAAGATTAAAGAGGACCCTTTGCGGATCGATAATTCTGATCACGACCTTCTCACCATAGTTGCCCGGCATCACGGATACACGCAGGTCGATCGGCCGGCTCTCCATCAAGACGTGGATGCCGCCGTCCTGCGGTAATCGCCGCTGGGCTATGTCCAAGTCAGCCATAATCTTAACGCGAGATACAATGGCCGGATGCATCTGATAGGGGGGACACATCTTTTCGTATAATCTGCCGTCCACCCGATACCGGACCCGCAGCTTCTTGTCGTCCGGCTCAATATGAATATCGCTGGCATTTTCCCGGACAGCGTTATAAAGCAGGTAGTTGACCAGTTTTACAACCGGCGACTGCCCGGCGATCTCCTCGAGATTGCCTATATCCTGTGTGATACTTTCAATCAACGTGAAGTCTTCCAGCCCCTCGTCGTCGATGATGTCGTCAATAACAAAGACATTGGCCGCCGGCAGATACGTTTGCAGAGTCGCCTTGATATCCTTGCCGGTCGAGCATACGATCTGGACCTTACAGCCGCTGATACGCTCGATTTCGTCGATCAGGAACACGTTCGTCGGCTCACTGACGGCCACCGTGAGCACGTCGTGTACCTTGAACAGCGGCAGGACAATGTATTCCTGCAGGAATTCTCGCGGCAGAATTTCGAGAGTTTTGGGATCACATATCTTCGGCCCAACCTGCGCGTACGGCACGCCGTAGCTCTGAGCAAGCGCCGAGGCGATTTGATTCTCGCTGCAATAACCCATCTCGACCAGAAGCTCGCCGAGGAGTTTGCGGTGCCCCTTTTCTTTCTGTTCAGCCAGAGCTTTCTCGATCTGCTCGGGGGTGACGATACCCCGTGCAAGCAGGAGCTGCCCAAGCTGCATCTTGTTTTCCACTGCTATCTGGGTCATATCTGGTATCTCTGCTCAGGCCGGAACAAACGGTCGCCCGGACGCTCTGACTATGCGAAGCTCTTGACCGCCTCGGCCAGCTCCGCATAATGGTCAAATTCGTTCATCAAGCGGGTGATCTCCAGGATTCTCATGCAATTCTCATCGAGCCCCGCCAGTCTCATCTCGCGTTTGTGCTCATTGCAGTAATCGCGCGACCACAACAACAGCTCCAACCCGCGGCTGTCGATAAATCCCATGTCGCTCATGTCAAGCACGACGCCGGTCTTGCGTTTTGTGACGATCTCGGTGATCGTGCTTTGGAGCAATTCAGCCGCATCGCCGTCGAGCTCACCCTGCAACTCAACAACGGTCACGTCATTATAATCTTGTATTTTGACTTTCATCGGATCAAAGTCCCCACAGCAGCCGCCCCGTATTCTACGCAATTACTGTTGCCGTAGATTTCGCTGAACCCGTCCCGTATGATATTCCAGAGCCGATGGACGTCGCTGTCGAGAAATACACGCCCGAGTTTCTCGTCAAACTGCGTGCCCAGACCCTTCTCTATCTCGGCGAGGGCCTGCTCCACGGTCATGGCATCCCGATAAGTCCGCTTTGAAGTCATCGCGTCAAAGCTGTCCGCCAGTCCGACAATCTTGCCCGTCAGGGGTATCTGCTCGCCGACCAGGCCGTTGGGATAGCCTCCGCCGTCAATCCGCTCGTGATGACACAACACGCCGGGCACAATATCGCGCATCTGCGTGATTTCACGCAGAATACCCGCTCCAATCGAAGGATGTTTCTTCACGCGGCTGAACTCTTCATCGGTCAGCCGGCCGCTCTTGCGCAACACCGATTCCTCTACACCTATTTTTCCCACGTCATGGAGCAAGCCGGCCAGATAGATCTTGTGGATTTGCTCTTCCTCCAGCGGCTCCTTTTCGGACAACCGCTCCGCAATCCATCGAGAAATAAATGCCACTCTCTCGGAATGCCCGTGGGTATATTTGTCTTTGGCGTCGATCGTGCTCGTCAGGGCTTTCAGCGAGCCGATAAACAGATCTTTGAGATCCTTGAACAGCCTGCCGTTCTCGATGAATACGGCACATCCGCCGGCCACGGAGTTGAACAGCTTTACGTCGGTGCTGTCGAAATCCTGTTTGCCTATCCGGTTGATTGCGACCATCAGCCCCGTGATGCAGTTGCCGTTATGACCCTTGCCTGCAAAATTAGACTCTGTCTTATCTTTGCCGAAGAAGGGTACCGCGATAATGTTCTTAATTCGGTTCGGCCAGTCGTACTTGAAAGCCGAGTCTATTTCGCTGTCCAGGAGCGCTTCCCTGCCGTTGTTGATTTCATCCGTCAAGCGGCCGTGGAGAATGGCGGCCATCTGATCGTCTATATCGATCAGGCCCGACCCGGCGGCGACGACCCACTGCTGCTCGTCCTCTATTGTTTTCTCCAGTAATATAGCGATGCCTTCGACAAAGACAATCTCGGTCAGGCAGTCACACGCCATCTGCAGGAAGTTGGAGTCGGCTTCCGTCACCTTCATGTTTGTGCTGAGCTTGTGAAGCAAAACGAGCTCTTCGTAGGTCTGTGCCAGCTCGGTGCTGACCATGTCAATCTGCTCTTCCGCTTTTGCGTCGGACCGGAGTTGTTCGGCCAGAAGATCGAGCATTTGAACAAAGTATTCGCTGTCTCCGTGGACGGTTGTCGCCCCACTCCCATTGTAAGAGGCGGCGCACACGGCGGGCGGCGCCATCGGCCCCAGGTCAATCAAGGCTGCCCCAACGGCCTCCTCGCTTTTGCCGTACTGAGCACACTTCAGAACAACAACCAGCCCCATGCTCGCATCGCAGAATCGCCATACAGAGGCGTCCGCCTCGTCGGCACTACTGCCCGCGCCGCTTCGTTCGAGGGCTTGTCGAGTCCACTGCACCAGTTGCTCCTGCCTGCTCTTGAATTCACCACCTTCGCGCAGCAGAACGATTTCGCCCTCCGCGTCACAGACGGCGAAGTTCACGCTAAATCTGCTTATCCTCTCGCCAAACTTCTCCAGATCGAGCAGTTGCGACGGGCTCAGACTTTTCCTTCCGGTGTATAGCATAGCTTCACATCGACTACGTACTGCCTTGTATTATTTCTTATCCGCTATCAGCTCTTTCTGATACAGAATGTCTTCAATGTTGCCCAATAGCTCCTTGGGGCTGAAGGGCTTGCTCAGGCATCCCGATATCCGCAGATGATCCTGCTGCTCTTGTGGAACGGAAAAACTTCTGGCCGTCAGCATGACGACCGGTGTGTCTTTTGTTTCCTCATGCTGCCGAAGCTGCTCGATGAGCTCCAGACCGGTCATCACCGGCATTTGATAATCCGTCACAATGATATCCGGCCTCTCTTTGAGCGCCAGCTTAAGGCCTTCGGCACCGTTGTCCGCCGAGATGACCTCATAGCCGTTATTACGCAGTTTTATCGCCACCACGTGAACGATGTGTATCTCGTCATCCACTACCAGAACTTTCTTGTCCGCCATTTTTGCCTCCACCCAAATCCATCGTGCCGCGCGGATGGCCCGGCACACGATCCTGTTGTCGTTTACAGTTATTACACAACCCCCACCGATTCTCTTGTCGCCAAAGGCAGCTCGAAACCGAACGTGCTGCCCACACCCACCTGGCTTGTAACAAATACGCGTCCGTCGTGAACCTTCTCGACGATCTGTTTGACCAGGGTCAGGCCCAGGCCCGTTCCCGTCGCCTGCTTCTTGTTGGCGTTGACTCTGTAGAATTTATCAAAGACACGTGCAATCTCGTCTTGCGGAATGCCGACCCCGGTATCTGTTACCGTTACGCGCACCAGAGAGGCCCCTTCGTCAACGGCGATTTCAACTCTCACCGAGCCTCCCGACGGAGTGTATTTGACGGCGTTACTGAGCAGATTAACAATGACCTGAGACATCATGTCCCTGTCCACACACACGCGATCGAATACGATCGGTGCCTGTCCAACAACCGTGATGTTTTTCTCTTCTGCGTAGCTCTTTATCATCTGCAACTGCTCTTCGATGAGCAGTGTCAGGCTGACGATCTCTTTGTTCACCTTTATCAGGCCCGATTCTATGCGTGAGGTATTCAGAATATCCTCAATCAGCCGATTGAGCCGCTGGGCCTGGCTCTGAATCACTGAACAGAATTCTTGTCTTGTCTTTTCGTCGTTGGCTTCGCCGTCAGCCAGCATTTCAGAATAGGCCATGATGGAAGCAAGAGGCGTTTTCAGCTCGTGTGACACGTGACTTACGAAATCGTTTTTCATCTGCTGGATTTGCTTCTCACGTGTAATATCATGCAGTACGGCCACGATTCCGCACACCTGCCGGCTCTGGTCGTACACGCATGAAACAATACAGTCAAAGATCTTTTGTTCGCCATCTTGGCACAACCCCAGCTCCCGGCGCGCGGCCTGGTTCTTGCTTTTTCTGCTGTAGCTGAAGAACTCGGCAAATTCCACTCGATCAGGACCTATCAGCTCGCCCAGGGGCCGGTGCTGCGCATTTCTGAAATCAAAGCCGAACAGTTGCCCGGCCGCCTCATTGGCCATCAGCAGTTTGTCATACTCGTCAATAACGATGACGGCGTCTCGAATACTGTAGATAATAGCTTCGGTGTTTTTCTCCCGCCTCTGGGATAGTTGGACCTGAAGTCGCAGGTCTTTGATTTGCTTTTCGTACTCAGCTATATGAGCCGTACAACCGTCAAGATGCTCACTGACGGCTTTGCATAACGTCTCGACTTTGCTCTCTTTGAGCAGCGTCAGAGTCTGTGGACCGTTTTCGGTGTCCTGTGTCCGGCCACCGTCTAAAAGCCTGGCTATGGACGCGATGGCCCGGCTCAGCCTCAGCCAATACCAACCGAGCCAAATCACGCCCATAGCCACAACAACACAGCAGACCAGCGCAACGGGTATCCGCTGCGCATAGCCGGCCAAGCACCAACCCTCTTCCGTGCCAGAGTTCCGACCCTCAGAAAGGGTCCCTATGAACAGGCTGCACGCCACAACCGATGTGACGGCCGTGTATAAGCTTCTTCCAAGTCTCAAAACAAAAACTCCAGCCTTTTTCAGAATCTCAAATGGCAATTCAATCTTCAAACACACGAGTTAATTTCTATGCCACTTGGGAGCTTCATTCTGGTCAACAGCCTCCAGCATGACTCTTTCGAGCTCCTGAGCCTCATCCGGACTTGCCGTGGCAACGATCCGTTCTTTCAGCCGTATAGCCTCCAGGTAGGTCGGACGAAGATTCAAGGCTATGCAGATATGCTTCATTGCCGACACATTGTCATTGTCCTTGTTGAACTTGACGGCTTTGGCGTAGTGATCTTCGGCCAATCTGGCTCGGTCTATCCACTGGAGCCCATCTTTGGCGCCGAAGCGTTTGCGGCTGATGTCCGCCGCCCTGGCCTGTCCATCCACCTGGCTGGGCTCCACAATAATGTGCGGCGTCAGCAGGACAATAACTTCCTGCCGTTCCGTTTTGTCATTCGTTCCTCTGAAAAGAGCCCCGACCAGAGGCAAATCTCCGAGAAGAGGAACCTGGGAACGTGCCGTGGTTACGACATCTCTGAACAAACCGCCGATCACAATGGTCTCGCCGTCCTTGACGATGATATTGGTCCTAACCTGCGTGACGGTCTCATCCGGAACTCTGTCAACATTGAGCTGTCCGGAACTATCCTTCGGATAAATATCCATCCGGATATAGCCATCGTTGCCAATGTACGGCCTGAACGTCAGGACCGTTCCGGTGTCGAGAAACTGCACTTCGCCCTGAGTTGCCACACCGCCGCTGGAAATGGTCGTACTGCCGCGATACCCCAGCTTCTTACCGATCTGGACATAGCCTTCCTGCTTGTTGACGGCAAGAATCTTCGGGTTCGCCAGAATAGTAACGTCCGTTATGCTCTCTAGCGCGGTGAGGAACATTGCCATATCACCGCTGGTCGCCCCTATCCTCAGACCATTCATCCCGGACGTAGCAAAGCCGGCGGTTTCTATCGGGGCGCCCCCCGTACCGGCAGCTATCTGAGATATAGGCGAAGTTGTGGTAGTGCCTATTGACTCGGTCGACCCGATCTGACCAACTGAACTGGTACCGGTTAAGCTGACACCCGCCATGAAGTTCCAGTCGATACCGAACTTGGTCTCTTCGGTCAGGGTGGCACTTAAAATCGTCGCTTCGATGAGAACCTGCTTTGGCCTTACGTCTATCGACTGTATTATCTCAGCCGCTCTTTCGAGGTATTCAGGATAGTCATACGCGACGATCATATCGTTGCCCGCCATTGCGTTACCACCCCCGGAGCCCGCAGAGGCTCCCGCGATGGCACCGGCGCCCGCGGATATGCTTTTCTCCGCCGCTCTGCTCTTCTCAATCTTTGCAGAGTCGCTCATTACGGGCTTGATCAGGGCTGCCGCTTCTTCGGCCGTGATGTAGTACAGCGTAAAGACCCTGTGCTCCATTCGCTCCGGGTCTTTCTTGAGCAGCTTGTACTCGTCTACTGTGTACACCTTGATGAGCTTGCCTACCTGCTCATATTTGAACTTGTCGCCCAGAATTGCGTCCATGGCCTCTTCGAAAGTGACGTTCTTCAGGCTCCTGAACGCCAGCACGCCGTCAACAGCCGGCGAGGGCACAATGTTCTTCTGGCATTGACTGCCCAGCATGGCCAGAGCTTTGCGCACGCCGAAGTCCTCCTCGACTTCGAACTTGTCGATGATCTGGGGCGGTGCGCCCGCGGATGCACCCGCGGCTACCGTGGCCGTCATCGCAATCAACACGAGGCTCCACACAAACAGACTCGTCTTGATATTCATCTTGTTATTTACATTTCTGTCACAATACATAGGTGGCTCCTTTTCACTTTTCGCTTCATGCGGCTCAAGGGTCACTTATCACCCATTGACACCGGCACGAGTTTCAACGTTATTTCTGCCTCTCTACACTTTATCATTACCGTGTTCTCTTCAATTGAAACTACTTCACATTCATACTTTTCATTCCCATCATCAACCAGCATCCGATCACCCACCGAGAGCACTCTATTGTTGATAAAGGCCCGGGGATTGCTGCTCAATACTATGGCTTCCAGCCTCAGTTTCTCTGCCACTTGTTTGATCGCTTCTTCACTGCCATTCTGCGAAAGCATATTTACTTCTTCGATATCCGCGAATTTTTGCCGTCCGCCCGTGAAATGCCGCCAGCCGTCACAGGCAAAAAAATCCCTGGTGACCCCGTCGTTCCGGCCTGCAACTTTCGGCAGCTCCACAAAGGACACGTTCGGGGCCGCATCCGACGGATTCTCTATGCCCAACTGCTCTGCCGTTGGCGTTGCCTCGGCAACCTCGGGCGTATTCCTGGTCAGCACTCTAACCCAAAGAAAAACCATCACGATGACCAGACACCCCGTCGCGACGGTCCTCCTCTTTTCGGCCGCAAGCCGACCCAGAAATCGTCCGGCAGGACCCATATTATTTCTCACGTTCGCTTTCATCCAAGACTCTTGACTTATATTGACTCTACGTGTTCGTTACCCTTGCCCTACCCTGGCTCGATAATAGATAACCGCCCGTGTCTCCATACTGACTTCGCCGTTGTAACCGCTGTCGTTGGACAGTTTTACCTGCTCGATGCGTACCAGCCTGTCCAAAGCCTGTAGCCGCTGATAGAACTTGAACACCTGCTCTAACTTGCCTTTGCATTGCATCCTTACGGGCGTGCAATTGAACCTATCGGTTTCGATCTCCCCGCCCGGCGTGATCACCTGTTCCTTCAAATTGTGCTCATTCATCAGATCGGCGATTCGGCGCACGAACGGGCCGAGAGCCCCCTGTTGGGGTATCTTGGCCTCATAGTTCCCGAGTTTCGAGCTCAACTGCTGCACGTGCTCTTTGAGCATGGGCAGTCGCTTGCCGTCCGCGTCATGCCTGGCAACGGCAAGTGTCTGTGTGGCTTTGACCTGCCCCAGGGCTTTTATCCTCTGGCGCAGCGGCAGGTACCAAAACAGCACAAACACGCAGACGATCACCCCTGCTATAACACAAATTATTACTTGTTGTTTTTCCCGAAACGGCATTTTTGTCTTTTACCTTTTACTGCTCGCTATAATTCGCCAGATAGCACTGTATTTCAAATTCGCTTGCCTTCATATTCGCGTCACTTTCACGCACGGCGTCCTTTGCTTTCGGCGCTCCTTCCCTGCCGTCGGTCCCCACGTCGAGCACGGGAGCTTTTCGGGCCGTGATTTCGGTATCGCGTGAAAAGACCAGAACAACCTGTCCAAAATAGGGGGAGTCCTCCAGCTTGCACATCAAGACCCCTACGTCGCTTGCATCAGCCGCCACGCCGGCTATCACCACTTTGAATCGCACGTCGCCGAGCGGCAGATTCTTGTTGTCGGTGGCCACAGCACTCACCGCTCTGACGATTGCACCGGCGTTCGGCGTCAACTCGGCTTTTTGCTGGCGCACGAGTTTCTCAGCGGTGAGCTCCACTCTGCCCAGGACGACCCTCTCGTCAATCAAGTAACTCAGCTCCGCCAGTGTGCTCGCCACGTCGATCTTGGAGTCGGTTTCTTCCATTGAATTCACTCTTTGGCGCAGTTGCTTCAATTCGTTTTCAAGTCCACCCAATTCAACCGAGACATTCTTCGCTTGCCCCTGGTTTGCGGCCATTTCAGCCAGCTCGGCTTCGGCTTGTGAAATCGAATGCTTCGCCGCCAGACTCCACACCGCCATCACCACAAACACCCCGCTCAAGGCGATGCATTGCGTGCGATAGCTGACCTGACGCCTCTGGCCGTTCCTGTACCATTGCGGAAGAAAGTCAATCTCTTTCATATCAGTCTCGCGATTCACATGGCACCAGACGCTCGGCGGTTTCTATCTTGTTCCAGCCCTTGAGGCTAAGACCCACCGCGACCGCCCATTCGCAGAGCAAGCCCCGCCTGTCGCCATAGAAGTTCACGTTGGCCTTTCCACTTGACAAATCGAAACCTCTCAACGGCTCGGCGACCTCAACTTCGACCGCCAGTTGACGCCGCAAGACGTCCAGCAGGATGTCCTCATAAGCGCCCCCGCCGGCAAACACGGCACGCTCCACGCGCTTGCCTCTGAACGTCACCGTGTAATACCTCAGACACAGCCCCACCTCCCTGGCCAGGTCCTCCGCCACCGCACAGACGGCCTCGCCGATGGCGTGCCGGGTGGATGCATCTATTTCTCGTCCATCGCCGCCGGCCTCCTGCCCCGGCGAGTCTGAATTCGCCGGCGTAAAGCCGCTTGCCGCGCGAAGGGACTCGCGCAGCATTTCGGCCTCGCTGACGCTGACGCCCAGCTTCTCTGCAATCTGCCGAACGAACTGTTCTGCGCCAATCGGTATCTGTTTGACAAAACTGATCTGGCCGCCGCGACCGAAGACAACCGTTGTGAATCGGCTCCCGACGTCCACAAACACGACGGTCAGCTCTCGATCCCCCTGACGCCGCAGAGACCGTTCAAAGCTCCTGAACAACGCACACGGAATCGTGTCGATGGCCACGGGTTTGAGCCCGGCTTCCTCCAGCATGGCAATGTGGCTCTTGATCGTTTCGTTGTCCATAGCAAACACGATCAGCTCGCTCTTGACCTCATCGCCCTGGCGGACGTGGCCCGCAACGACGTAGTCCATCGGGTCCTCATCCGGATTCAATCCGAAGCGCTGCGCGACCTCTTTTCGCAAAGTCTGCTCGATCTCGCTCTTTTCCGATTCGGCCAGCCGTAAACTGGTAATTTTCAATCTGCCGCTCGGCACGCAGGAGACAACGTCGCGCCCGCGAAAGTTCCCCTGGGCCAGCATTTGTTTTATGGCCGCGACAACAGAGCTTCTCCGCGCCTGCTCGTCGCCGTCGACGCAGGCGTCAAGACGAATTTCGTCGGCTGCAAAAACGGATATTCGTCCGCCGTTGACAACCAACTGAATGGCCTTGATAGAACTATGACCAATGTCCAGTCCTATCGGCCGAAGACCACGGGTTTTTAGACCCCAATTGACCATTGTCTTGCTTCCCTCGTTCGGAATTGACTGTGGGAATTCACATCTTCCGGGCTCACCGTTACGGGATCGAAATCGAAACGAACCCCGTCACGGGCTCCACGCGAATCGTCGCACTTATCGCGCCCGCCTGCAGATTGACGGTGCCTCCGCTGTCTGGACTGCCCAGACAATCAAACACAACGGTCTGACCGCTGTTGAAAACTGCGTTGGTGATATCCACCCGACTCAGCCGGCTCTCGTTTCGAAAGTTCACCTCGTAGGGAAATCCCTTCTTTACGGGATGCTGGACGGTGCCGTTCGGATCAACGATCTTGTAGCTGTCGGCGTCCTTGTCGAAAACGACTTTGTGGTTTTGCCCTCGGCTGATAGCCATGCTCCTGGCGTACTCGATATCCGATGCGATTATATTCGCCGCGGACCGAATCTGTATGCTCGCCGCCGAGCTCATCATCGGGATGGCGGTCAGCGCAACGATGGACAGGATGACCACCACAATCAGCAGCTCAACAATGGTAAAACCATGATCCTTGCCGCGCAATTCGCCTCCGTCTTTACAGCGGAGATACGAATGACATAACCTTGTGGATGGATATGCTGAATCTCGCATTTCGGCGAACCTCCTCAGTCTAATCTTAAACATCATCACCCTCCTCCGTTCTTCTTTCGTCTTGTTCCAGACGCATCTTTAGCGGCCAATTGGTCCGCATAAAACCTCGCCGCGTTTCCTTTGTTATCCGACCTTTCAAGAGTCACGGAACCGCGCTGCTTTTCTCCGATTCGTCGCGTCTTCTGACTGCAAACGGCACTGTACAAATGTCATTACCCGCATCTTCTACAGTCAGGGCCGGCAGAATCCGTACAATCGTCAAAACAATACCCTGACGGTCTCAATGTCGCGTAAGGGTTGCGGCGTGCCGCTGGCCGGGACGAGATATTTTGGATTTTTCTTTTTATCACTCGTAAAGGCCGATAAGCACTTTTTGTTAGAGGTGGAAGAATTCACAATTCAACCGTCTCTACTTTATTCTTTCGATGCTTTTGAAGAACGCCCCCGCCGCCGGACTCCATCTCTTCGAAGTACCACCCGGCCAGATTTCAATCGACGCAATTTCCGGAGCAGCAATAACAGAGACCGTTCCGGTAAAACTCGAAGTTATCCCTTGAATACCGCCGGTGCTGATAAAAAGCCCGCCTGTCACCTGGACATTTGCACTTATCGCATCAGGATCGAATGTCATTGGCCCGCTAACCTGGGCAAGTCCGTTAACTACTAATGAGCCTCCGTTTTTCATCACTATTTGCCCGCTAACCAGGAGAGCCGGAAAATGAAGGGTGTTCACGGGTGTAATTACATTGTTTGGCCCACTTATCGTCAGGTCACCGTTCACAACCAGCGTACCATTGATAGTCGCGCCGCCCGGCATAGTAGCGTTCCCGATACAGTACAAAATGCCCGCGGGGCTCGTTGGGTCGTATGTCCCGGTCAGTGCATTGGCGTCGTCAAGTATGGCTGCAGAATAGGGTGTTGTGCCGAGATAATATGTCGTTGAAATCGCAAGCTCTGGCCACGCCACAGGATAGTCCGCGGCAACAGATTCGTTTTTCCGTCCCGTTGTGGTACCCATCCCGATTATCACGCCTGTGGCGAACGCGTCGCCCTTAATATTGTTGCTGTTGTTTATCAAAGTGCCACCGCAATAGACGTCACCTGTGATTGCAACTTGCGAGGGAATCGTTGTGTCACCACCAACCCAGTACGCGATGCACGGATCAAGCCGAAGATGCGCGTGCAGGCGGCTCATGCCGATTCTATCCGCGTCCTTCATGCGATACGAATTACAGCCTATTGTATAATTGCAGCGGTCGTTTGCATCTCGAATCACCGTGACGTCGTAATAATCGTTGCTGCCGGGTACTAATTGGAAAACCCTGGGTTGGTCCCAGTAGTCTGCGGCCACGTCCTGCGGATTGAGAATCAGCCCTCGGGCGTGCTCCAGGCCGGACTCCGCTAAATAGTCCATCTGTGTTCGCATGAGCATATTCTGGCCGCAGGCTAACTCCACGTCGCTCTGCGACAAGAAGCCCATCGCCGTAATCGCTATCGCCATAACGATAATCAGCACGATGAGCAGTGCTATGCCCGGTCTTGCAGACGTATTCTTTTTTGTGTTCATGTTAATCGTCGTCGCCTACGATATTTCCGCTTCCGTCGAGCAAATTGGCCGCCCTGGCGCGAAGCGAGGCGTTTATCTGAAACTTGCTGCTAATGCGATTTTCCAAAAGGTCAAATGCAATGCTCACAATCTTGCTGTTCGGCGCTGAACTTGGTGGAACGTCGAGATAAAACGTCACGTTGCTGCATTGCGGCGGCGTAGGCGGCATAGGCAGCGGTATCAAAGGCGTGGGTAGGTTCCGGTTGCCATACGTGGACCACCAGTTCGTCGCCAATGCGCCGATTTCGCCAAGGCTTATCGCCGTGCTCTCCGCACCCGTGAAAGGCGTAAATGTATAAAGCTGCAAATGATCGTGCGCCGTGCCGGCCTCGATATAAGTCACTTCTCCGAGATTGATTTTCTTGTCCCCGTTCGTGTCTCCCGCCCAAACGGCCAACTCCTCGGTGGACGCATAACAAACAAGTTTACAATGCCGAATCAGGTCCGAGATTTTCAGCGTCGCAAAACGCACCTGGGCCTGCTTTCGGCTCATATCGTCGGTCGCCACACCGGCCGAGTTCATGGCGTAGGCCAACGTCGCCACCGCCGATGCGACGATACCTGTAATGATCATCGCCAGGAGCAGCTCAATCAGTGTAAAGCCGTTTTGGTATCTCGTCGTTCTCATTCACTCACCAGCCGGCTGAGAGTCGCCACGTTCTTGCCGCTGTAATCCACCTGCACCGTTATAAGAATAAAATTGCACGTGGCCGGCGGCACCGTCACAGATACACAGGTCACCTTCCGGCTGAAATTCGCGTACTTCGCGTACTTCGGGTCCGTAACCGTAAAGGGCATCCCGGTGGTCACATCTTTCACCTGTCCCTGAGGCTCAGTGTCAATGTAGCCAGCTACCGGCGCATTGATAATTTGCTCCATCAAATTGCCGGCCAAACCCGCGCCTAACGTTCTGCGGACGCCTTCGGCCCGTACGGCGGTCCCGCTTACAAATGGAAGCAGCACGCCGGCCGCCGCGAAGCCGAGCACCGTAACGGCCAGCATCGCCTCGATCAGTGTGAAGCCCCGCGTCCTTCTGCGATGATGCACGCCGGTTTTAGTAATCATAGTATCGCTTTCCGTTTTCGTCGCTCGCTCCACAATCCGCTCGCATCTCCGCCGTTGCGGGTTTGTAGATCCAGCCGTGGCTGTCGTCGCCATTGGCCGGAAAGGCGTCGGCGTCGCTAAGCACCTGAACCGTGCTTTTGTGATTGAGCGGATTGACCGGTATCATCTGCAGATACGGGCCGCGGGGAAAGCCCGGCGTCTTCGGGGGCGCCGTCTGACCGTTGGCGTTGCTGGAAAGCGTAATCTGATCGACAAAGGCCTGTTCGGTAGGCGCCTGGGTTCTGTCGCCATCCGGATAACCGGGGGCCACTTCCAAATGCTGAGCGGTGTAAATCAGAACGTACCTTCGCAGCATGTTCAGGTCATGGGCAAGGGCGCTTTCTCTGGCCGATATCGCGCTGCCCGAGACCATCGGAAGGACGACCAATGCCAGGATGGCAAGCAGGGCGACCACGATCAGAATCTCGACAAGCGTGAAGGCCCCCGCACTCTTTCTGGTTTTTTCTTGTTGTTTCTCAGCCATTTTCGCACCATTAAAAAGGCTGACCCGCCGTCGGTGGTTACCTCAGCGAGGTCAGCCTAATTGTCTATCGTGTTGTTTTCACGAGATTCAGGCAGCCGGCTTAGTCTGAATACATCGACGGCTCAGCAGGCAGCCCAAATTCTTCTCAGAGAAGCGCGTGGGCAGCAGTGTCGTCCGCATGGAAAGCACCGGTTGAAGTATTAAAGTGCCAACCATCCGTACCCGCACCTTGGTCCGCGACAGCATTCTCACGGATGGTGCTCAGGTTAGTGAACTGATTGATCGGCATCTTCTGCAGGTAAGGACCATAAATGTTCGCACCCGGTCCGGCTGCAACAACGCCGGCAATGGTCGTGTAACCTGTCAGAGCCTGCACAAACGTGGCGCCTCCCGTTCCGGGCATGTTGTCATTGTGCTGTATCTTGTACAGCTCAATCTGCGAACGCACAGACTGAAGGTCCGTGCACAGACTGGACGTCTTGGCCTCGGTGCTGGCCTCGGTGAACTGAGGTATCACGATGGCTGCAAGAATGCCAAGAATGACTACGACGATCAGAATTTCCACTAATGTAAAACCAGCTTTCATGTTCTTCTCCTTTACAATTGATTTGTTAGAAATGCCCTCAATCCTAAGAATCCGCTTCTTCTACACTCAGAGTATCGACCTAATCGATACCCAACTTAAGCACGCCTGCTATTGTGTTTGCCGTTTATCCTCCCGAAAAAATGAAAAAAATATCTTTTGGAAACTACTTCAACAATTTGCCGGGATACTCGCGTCGCCATTGCGCTGCAACCTGCTACGTCCGAAAAGGACGCTGCCTTTGCCCGCTGCAAGGCTGCGCAAGTATCCAAGCAAAATATAGAAAATAAACCGGCGCACGCCAAATGAAGGATGCGAAAATATCGGTTCAACCTGACAAAGAGAATCAGTCAGCTTGAATATTGATGTAATCGGGTATGTTCTTGACGTGTATTTTTCTGGTGGTTGGCCCGGCGTGCTCGAGCTCTATGCGAAGGCAGTGCAAATCCTGCAGGGCTGATTCAACTCTATCGGCCCATTCAATCAGGACCACCGACTGAGGATAACAGAAATCATCGAAGCCCAGCATTTCAAACTCGGACACGGAGTTGAGCCGGTAGGCGTCTATATGGTAGATGTCCAGCCGGCCTGAATACTCGTTGACGATGACGAAAGTGGGGCTGTTGATGCGCTTCTGGTCGCCCGCTCCGGCGCCGGCGGCAATGCCTTTGATCAGATGCGTCTTGCCGCTGCCCAATGGCCCGCAAAGGGCGACGACCTCGCCGCCCTTCAATTGCGAGCCGAGCCTTCGACCGAACTCAATCGTCTCGTCCGGTGAATTTGAAGTAATGTCGATATTCACACTCACAGGCTGATAATCACTTGCCGGTTATCATTTACCCAACTGGGCCGGATAGTAATAGCCCATCGTCTGAGCGACGACGCCCATGCGGTACTGGTGGTCCTGCATCAGACACACGCGGCGGCCTGGGTCGGGAATCGTAGTTGTATAAATCCGAAGCTCTCCCTTCAAACAGGCAATCGCCTCTTCCCGATAATCGCCCAGGCAATCGACCACCGCCACGACCGAGCCTTCGACCGGCTGTATCGTTTCGCCGTCCCAGTCACTGATCTCTCGCGAGAGAATTACCTCTTTCTGAGGATCAGCGTCCCACCACAGAGCACGCGGGCTCAGCGTTCCTGCCTCCGTGAATTTTATCAGCCCGCCTTTGGCGCTGTAGAGCCATCGTTCTTTCAAGTCCCGCTCGCCGGCATAAACCTCCATGCCCGGCGAATCGGCGAGGACGTCGGCGGCCATTCCCTGGCCGTGAACGTGACGCGTCGGCTTTTTGTGGGTCCAGAGCTTGCGGCCGGTCCGGGCGTCCACCACACAGATTGCATCGGTTTCCTTGCGAGGCTCGATGCCGTAGAATATCTCCAGCCCCGGATTGCCCGGGTCGATGTCAGCCACGTAGCAAATGTCGGGATGCCCCATTTCCGTCGTCCAAAGGCCCTTGCCGTTGTCGTCCAGCACGGCCGAGCCGATCACCAATTCATCTTTGCCGTCTTGGTCTATATCGGCGATGAACAGGCCGTGAGCGCCCTGCCCGCCGTATTTCTTCTTTTCCTGCGTTGACTCCCAGTACCAGATTTGATTGAAGTCCTTGTCCATCGCCTGCGTTTTGATCAGATTGTAGGTCCCCCGCTGCATAATCAACGACGGCGTTTTGCCGTCGAGATAAGCCACCGTCAGGAAGTTGCGGCAATAATAGTTGTAATCCGGATAGCCGTCCCGGCTCAACCAGGCTGTCTTCTTGACGATTTGGCCGGTCTGCCCATCGATCTTGACTAAGTATTCCGGGCCGGTCTGGACAAGCCCTTTTTCATCCCGTGGGTCGCCTTCGCCGGCCTTACAATAGACCTCGGCCTTGCCGTCGCCGTCCACGTCATAGACAATCCACGGCGAGTACCAGATGCCCGCCTCGATAGACCAGCCCATATCGTAGCGCCACATCATCGTGCCGTCCAGGCGGTACGCTTCGAGCTTGTACGTTGTCGTACTCTTTTTCCAGTACCCCGGCTGCTGGTAGGGGTCGGTGTTGAAATTCGGCTGTTTAATGACGTACTCATAAGCGCCGTCCCCATCCAGATCGGCAACTCCGACCTTCTGAAAATCATAGTCGCCCTTGAGCGGAATGCTGATGTATGCCTTCGGCCGGCCGGTCAGCGCGACACTAACCTCACCCAGCTTTTCGGATGCTTCAGGCCGCGTCTTTGTGCTGGACTTGTACAACTCGTAAATGACTGTTTTTGCTTTGCCCGGGGTCTTATCTATGAAATTTGTTGCTCGATACGGCTCGCCCCCGGTCAGGACGACAACGGCATCCACCGCTCCGGAATCGCGTCGTTTGACCTGAAAAGCAGCGTCGTCCGAATCCGTCTCAAGCAGTCGCCAGCTCAGGAAAACCGAGCCGTCCTGCCGCTCGATGGCCACCAATCCACGATCCAGCTTCTCGGCGCCCCGTCCGGGGATGCCAGCTACCGCCACGCTGACAACTATACATGCACACCACAATTTCAAGTTCATGGTCCATTACCTCCGTACTATCTGTCAATTCTTCAAATGATCGTAACCTTTGGGCCGTAATGCACGTATCCGGCCATCCGCCATTTTTAGCTGCACTCGACGGTTCCCGGTAATCTCTCCGATAAGCGTTATCGGAATCGACCCGCTCCATGTGTTTAATAATTGCTTACAGTCCCGACGCGAAAGAGTAAAAAGCAATTCGAAATCTTCGCCGTCGTTGAGAGCTGAGTTGAGCGGGTCCTTTGTTCTCGCCGCCTCATCCGAAACTGGGATCCGTTCGGCGTCGATGACAGCGCCCACGCCGCTCTGCTTACAAATGCGGTTCAAGTCGCTGCTAAGCCCGTCGCTAATGTCCATCATCGAATTGACTTTGACGGTTTGAGCGATTTTCAGCGCCTCTTCGACTCTCGGCACGAATTCCAGATGTCTGCCTTTGAGCGAGCCGCCTAACGAGCCCGTCACGCAAATACGATCGCCAACCTTCGCACCCGACCTTTTGACAGGCTCATTATCCGCTTGCCTGCTCAGCATGGCCACGTTGACGGCGAATGGATGTTTTCCCTTCCAGCCCGTGATGTCACCGCCCACCAGCGCACAGCCGAATCTTTCGCCCGCCCGGACAATGCCGGCGTGAAGCTGTTTCAATTCTCGCGAGCCGAATCCTTTAGGCAGCGCTACGGAGACAACCGCCGCGACGGGTATCGTCGCCATCGCGGCACAATCGCTGAGGCTGACGGCCATCGCCTTGTACCCGACCTGCTCCAGGGACGCCTGCCTCAAATCAAAATGAACGCGATCCAGAAGCATATCCGTTGTAATGAAAACCGACTCTTTGCCCAGCCGCACCTGGGCCATGTCGTCGCCGATGCCGATTGGAAAATCCGCCGCGGATAACTTACTCCGACGGGCAAACCAGGCCGTTATTTCATCTTCACCCGTGCTCATCGCTGTCCCAGCCGCCTGTCCCAGTATGCAATTTGCTCTCTTGCCTGCTTCGGCCCGGCGGCGCCGTCCGTGATGTATTTGGCCGCAACACGCGTCGCACCAAGATGTTCATAGACGTCAGCTTCGATTGACGCCGAATGTTTCTTCAGCTCATCCAGGGCGAGGTCGGCCAGCTTCTTGTTCTGCTTCTCGCAGTCGGCCACAAGCGACCCGACGATGCCGTGCGCCTCGCGGAACGCAACACCTTTTCGAACCAGATACTCAGCTAAGGCCGTGGCATCCAGGAATCCCTCATCCAAACCGGACGAAATCTCTTTCGTGTTGAATTTTGTATGCGAGACTATTGCCTGCATCACATCCAGGCAGGCTTCGACCGTGTCACTGGCGGCAAAAACGTGTCCCTTGTCCTCCTGCATGTCGCGATTATAGCCGGAGGGCTGGCCTTTCAGAATCGTCAGCATGGCCATCAACGCGCCGTACACGCCGCCCGTTTTCCCCCGAATCAATTCGAGCAGGTCCGGATTGCGCTTCTGGGGCATCATACTCGACGAGGTGCAATACGCATCATCAATCCGGACAAAACCGAATTCATTGGACGAGTAGAGGATCCAATCCTCCGCCAGGCGCGACAGATGCGTCGCAATCATCGCACAGTCGAAAATAAACTCGGCGCAGAAGTCCCTGTCGCCGACCGCGTCGATGCTGTTATAGCTGATATCCGAGAATCCCAATTGCCCGGCGGTGCTTTTCCTGTCCAGGGGCAGGGTCGAGCCGGCGATGGCCCCGCTGCCCAACGGGCAGACGTTCAGCAGATCGCGGCAGTTCTTCAGCCGGACAAAGTCACGCTCCAGCGGCTCGACAAAACTCAACACGTACGACGCGACAACGACCGGCTGGGCGCGCTGAAGATGTGTATAGCCCGGCATGACGTCGTCACAATGCACTCCTGCCAGCTTGACAAGTGCTGCTTGAAGCCGTGTTATCGCCGCCTGGAGGGTCTCAATTTCGTCCCGCATCCAAAGCCGAATATCCGTTGCCACCTGGTCGTTGCGGCTTCGACCTGTGTGGAGCTTCTTGCCCGCTTCGCCGATCCGGGCCACCAGCGCCGTCTCAATGGCCATGTGAATATCTTCGTACTTCTTCTCGAATTTGAACCGGCCTTGTGCGATGTCCTCGCTGATCTCGATCAAACCGTCCTTGATCTGTTTGAACTCATCTTTGGTGATCAGCTTCTGGTCCGCCAGCATCTGGGCGTGAGCAATAGACCCTACGACATCATATTTGTAGAGACGCCTATCCACCGACAGGGACTCCACGAAGTCAACGGTCAACGCGTCCGGCCCGCCGGCCAACCGCTTTTCCCAGCTCTTCTGCGTTTCGGCCATTATGTCTGCTCCAAGAATATAACCGCCCCCACGCAAATGATACGCATCCCCGAAAAGGATGTCAATCCGGCCCTTGCGGCTAAAAGTTAAACGTGTTATACTGCCGCTATATATGTCACAAAAATTTCTGATAACAAATTGCAGATTGTTTGACGCTCGCGAGGAAGGGCGGACCACGTCCATTCTTATCGAGAACGGCATCATCAAACAAGTCGGCCAAACTAAAGCCGGCAAGACCTGCGACCAGGTACTCGACGCACAAGGCAGGATAATCGCTCCGGGTCTCATCGACGTGCATATTCAGGGCGCCGGCGGCGCCGATATCCTCGACGGCACACCCGAGGCCCTGGAGGCCATATCGAAAACCTGCGCTCGCTTCGGAACCACCGGCTTTCTGGCTACAACCGTATTCAAGCCCGGCCGGAACAACCGGCACCTTGCTTTGGCCGCCGACTGTGTCGGGCGGGACCTCGGCGGAGCCCATCTGCTCGGCATTCATCTCGAAGGCCCGTTCATCTCTCTGCAAAAGCGGGGAATGATACAGCCCGAATGCATCTGCCCGCCATCGAGCGAGGTCTTTGAAGAAATCCGGAACATCACAAAAGGCCATCTCAGAATGATGACGATCGCACCAGAGCTGCCGGCAAGTTTGCCTGTCGTTCGGTCGCTCGTTGAGTCCGGGATTATCGCCTCCTTCGGCCACTCAAACGCCAGCTTTGAACAAACGCTCGACGGATTCGGCGCCGGCATCTCGCACGTAACACATCTTTTCAATGCTATGCCGTCTATCCACCATCGCGCGCCCGGCCCATTAGTCGCCATCTTCCAGACGGAACGCGTGACCGCTCAGCTCATCACCGACGGCGTTCACATACACCCGGCCGTGCTGAGACTCGCTTTCGAAACGCTGGGACCGGGCAGGTCCATAGCCATCACGGACGGCATGCAAGCCATCGGTCTTGGCGACGGCAGATTTGTTTACAACGGCATCGAATATGAATCCAAAGACGGAGCTGCAAGGTACAAAGACGGCACGCTTATCGGTACCGCGCTCGGCCTCAGCCAGATGCTCCAGAGATTGATGGCCTTTACAGACTGCCCCCTCGATACTGCGATCAAGACGGTTACGGAAAACCCCGCTCGGCTGCTGGGCCTCGACGGCAGGAAAGGTGCAATCGCCGCCGGAAAAGACGCAGACCTGGTCCTCCTCGAAGATGACCTTTCGGTCCACACTACTATCGTTGCCGGCCGGATCGTATTTGAGAATTGAGGCGACTCGCCAATGGCCTGAGACAGAAGCTGGGCAAGCCGGAAAAATAAAAAGGGGAGAGCTCTTGCCCTGAAGGCTCTCCCTTTATTTATGTGGCTCTTTCCTTGTCTTCTCTTAGCCCTTGCTCACTACGCCAGCTTTTCGATCTGACTTGCGTGCGACATCATAAGATAGGCAAAGTAAGTTCAAACTAGATATAGCCGTATCGGCCATTTATCAGAGCCACTCATTTCCTAATACTGATATCAATCATCGGCAGAGTCTGTGGCAAACCTTGAATTTTTGCAAAGATTCTTTTTCAGTATTTATTACAGGGATTTCTTCATCGAAAAACAGTTTGTGTCGCGGACGTACAGGCTGTAAGATGGCGCTTACGTTTTACACGAAACCACGTTGTTTCTGCCGGAAAAACAGATTCGTCATGGACGTAAAAGTGCTTGGGATTTCTACGAGCCCGAGAACCATGGGCAACAGTGATTTGCTTCTTCGTCATGCTTTGGCGGGCGCCGAGTCGGCGGGCGCGCAGGTCGAATACGTGCGCCTGGCCGATTACAAAATCGGCCCATGTATCGAGTGTAATGCCTGCTACGAGACGGGCAGATGCACTGTGCAGGACGACTACCAGCAGCTTTTGCAGAAGATGCTCGACTGCGACCGCCTGATCTTCGCCACGCCCGTGTTTTTCATGACGGTCTGCGCCCAGGCAAAGATGCTCATTGACCGCGGCCAGTGTCTTTGGGCGGAAAAATACGTGCTCAAAAAAGAACCGTTCGCTTCCGAGCGAGACCGCCGGGCAATGGTCATCGCCGTTGGCGGTTCGAGAAGCAAAAAACAGTTCGAGAATATTCGGCTGACCATGACATCCTATTTTGACTCGCTCCAGGTGCGTTATGTGTCCAACCTGTTTGTCAGCAAGGTTGACTCCCGGGGCGAGATCGAAAAACATCCATCGGCCGCCAAAGAAGCCTACCGCCTCGGCAGTCAATTAGTCGCCTGCGATGCTCCGCCTCCGGAAAAACCAATCACCATCGAATTGCCCTGAGGTTCATCCCCCACGGCCTCGTCCTGCGCCGTGCGATCCGCCCTATCGCGGAAGGCTCTCATGTATTTCCTGGTAAAGGAGCCGAGACTTGGTTTCGCTGCCAAACACACCGACGCGAATGTACAGCTTCGTTGCCTCTTCCGTGACTGCTTTGAGTTTTATCGTGATCTTCTTGTCCTGTGCATCGCGCGCGACAATCACGGCGGACAACACATCCTTCGATTTCATTGTCACCTTCAAGTCAAGTTTGTCGAGCGATTTCAAAGTCGCGTCATAAACGACGTCAAGCTTCGCGGATTCTACCGCTTCCAGATCACCCTTGACATACGCTATCGTGCCGGCAGCTCCAGCTCCAATGAGAAGAAGCTCCAAACCACAACCTTGGACGAAGCCTGCCATACCCACAGAAAGAATAATTAGTAGAGTCTGTTTTACTCTCATCCCAATATCTCCTTAACCCGGTGACGACAATCTCTCCGCAGCACACTTATTCCTGCACTTCTTGATAAGTCTGAAATAGGTCGGAAATCATCCTGCTGACGCTATGATTTTGCCTCAGGTAGTCCTGTGCGGACCTGGCAATCTGAGAAGCCAGCTCCCGCCTGTCCAGCAACTGCTTCAGTGTCCGCATAATACTCTGCTCATCGTCAGGATCGAACACAACCGCTGTCTGATTCTCGATGATCAAGTCATCCACACCGCCCCTGCAACCGGCCACGGCCGTGCCAACACTCATCGCCTCCAGCAGCAAAGGATCAAAAGTCCGACTTGGTCGAGGGCGGATAAAAATGTCCCCCGATGCAAGAACCGGACGCCAGGGTAACAAGCTCGGAACGAGTGTAACGACGGGCAAAAGACCTAATGCAGCCAACAGTTTCCACAGTTGTCTGTCCGCCCGTCCGCCGCCCACCACGACCATCATAAACTCATAGCCGTCAATAAGCAAATGCCTGGCCACTCCAAAGAGATTCTCAAGAGCATCAGCCTCGTCTAAGGGATGAGCCACGACCATTGTCGCCACCGCAGACGCACCGGAGAAACACCCGCCGGCATCCGCTACAAATGTGCCGACATTTATCTGCTGAATCAGATCCGCAAAACGGGGATACAGTCCGGTCAGATTATCTGCGATACTTTTGGCCGGCACGATTACTCTCCTGCAGTGCGACGACGCAACCGGCAAGGGCGGCCGTCGTTTCTGCAGTGAATTAACCGTCAGCATGTAGGGTAAGTCCAATCGATGGGCTAATTGGGCCGTCAGTAACGCTTGCCTCTCGCACAGACAATGCAATACGGTGGGATTGAATTTACCGAGCCGTTCAACGAGCAACCGAAGATTAAGGCGCCCCATGAACGGCAGATCAAAAACCGGATGGCGGATGATCTCTGCCGTGCCCGTAAACACAGCGTCCAGACGGCAGTCCGGAGGACAGACTAAAGCGACCGGAACAGATTCGTCCGCCAGCCCCACCAAAAGGCGCTCCATGAACATCGAATACTCACAAACCGTACGTTCCGACGCAATCAACGCCACGCGAAGCGACTTCTTCTTGACATGCTCCGAGGCCAAGCTCTCTTACTCCTTCTAATCCGAACAATCCGAACAGCAGACAACATGTTATCGCAGACGCTCTGTTTCAGCCACTGCAAAATCGCTGTCTGCGCAAAACTCCGCCGTGACTGCAAGGCAGGCCGGAAAACATTGTTAAAAGGACCGATCGCAGATTAGTCACCACGGCAAGTCTGAAATATTTCCAGAAAATCGCGCCGAACACGCCAAAACAAGCGGGGCCTGCACCGAATCAATCAGTACAGGCCCCGAACGAATCTGAACGATTCGTGATTCAGCGAAGAACCACGAATGGAAACCATCCCTTAAGGAGCAGTCCTCGGCTGATACAGGCGGATGTCGTCGAAGTACATCTTGCCTGAGCCGCCGGCTGTTGTCATGTTACCCCTGGTGCCCAGACCGACCGCAATCCTGTCCACATTGGTCAGGGTGATGCCGGTAAGGCTCTGCAGAGGAACCACCCACTCCGTCCAGGTGGTAATCTGTGCCGCCTTAGGATCAGGATGGACCACCACCGCCGGCTGGCCGGCCGCGTTCGAAACCGCGACGTAAAGCGGCTCAGCAGCGTTGCTGCCAATGCCGATATCCTGGTTCGCCCACTGCGCCCCGACCGTACCGGTCGTCTTGACGTTGGAGAACTTGGCTGTACACGTGGCGTTATTGTTATGGCCGGTCAGCGCCAAGCCGACATAGACATTCGAGCCCATTACAATGGTTTGCGGATTCCACAACATCGGTATCCAAGTGGTTCCATTGCTGGAGTAATAACCTCTGAAGGCGCCCGCCACGTCACGCTCTATTTTCACCCAGTACGGCGCCTTGATGGCGATCTGTTGAGCCGACGCAACGGCGGTATCGCTCGTGGCGGCAATGCCGGTGTCCAAGCGAGCCTGGTATCGGCAGCCGTTGCCAGGTGTGATATAGACCGCCGCGAACTTCGAGCCGGCAGTCAGCGTCTCGCGAATCATCACGCCGCCCTTGGCCCACGGATCGGTATTATCAATACTGAGCACCTGGGCCTCGATCGAGCCAGCGCCGGTCAGCGTCTTGAAGGCATAGTGGAACTGGTCCGCCTGATTCCAGATATCGGCGCCGGAGGCGGTGATTGTGTAAGTCCCAACCGGCCCTTCCACAAAGCTGCCGACGGACGCCTGACGGCCTCTGAACCACAACGACAACTCACCCACGCCGTCCGCCGTCCAGTCGCGCGGCGCCGTCAGCTTGAACTCCGCCTCGGAATACTTCGCAAAGCCCTGCTTGTTGTTGTCGTAATTGAGCGGCATTGCCTTGCCACCGCCATGAATGATCGTCTGCTCAGTAAACGAAGCCGTGGTCTCATCGCCCACCGCTGCACCCGTGCCGTTGCCGGCAAAGTATGGCGGACTGGCCGGCGTGCCGTAGCCCAGGCCGTCATGCCACGCGTACCAAATCTGATTCGCGCCGGCGTCATAGCCCTCGAAATCATCCACAACGAAGTAATTGCCCGTCGTGAAGCTCCAGACGTTGCCTTTCCACGGGCTATCCGCATTGACGGTGTTGACTTCATCGATTCGCCAGTAATAAGCGGTTTGGAGCTTGAGGGTGCCGGGTGCATAGTTCTCGGCGCCCAGCGCCTTGGGCCCCTTGTACTCGGGCGAGGTCTTGGTGGCATTTTTCACTGCATCGGCGTTAGTGCCGAAGTACACTTCGTGCGAGGCGGCCAGACCTCCGGCTCGCCAGGTCAGAATCGCTGCCGGGTTCACGTCCACGGCGCCATTGGCCGGATTGGGGTTCCCGACGGCGCCCAGCGTCGTAAAGATCCAGACGTCGCCCTTGTGCGTAGCCGAGCCGTCGAACTCATCGACGCGCCAGTAATACGTCTTGGCCATCTTCAGCCCGCTGGGCGTATAGCTCGCGGCGCCCTGGGGCAACCCGCCCGCGGCGTTGGCAACCGTGTCAGAGTTATCGCCGAAATAGACGGTGTGCAGTTTCGCGCCGAATCCCGGCGTCCAGGTGATTGTCACATTCAGGGCAACCGATTCGGTGCCGCTGGCCGGAACGGGATTATACGCCTTTTTGGGAGGAACGGTAAAACTCCAGACATTACCCCTGTAGATCGTCGTGCCATTGGCCTCAACCTCATCAATGCGCCAATAGTAAGTCGTACCGGGAACCAGACCCTCAGGATAGGGGAAGCCGGGGAAGCCGGCGACAAAAAACGTGGTCGTCTGATTGCCTCGGAACGTATCTCCTGTGCCATCGTTGACATCAACAAATTTGTCTCCGAGATACACATTGTGTGAGGCAGCCGTCACTCCGGCCGTCCAGCCAAGACTCACCCATGTATCGGCGTGAATAGCTCCGTCAGCCGGGACAGGGCTGTGAGCTTTCAACTTCGGACCCAAGGCCGCCACACCATACATGTTTCCCCCGTGGCCCTGAGTAGGGCCGCCAAGTGTGATCTTTCCGGCCTTAACGGCCAAAGAGAAGACAGACGAGTATTGGTTAATCGTCCCATCGGCCCCCTCGTCGATACCAATGTCGTCACCGGTATCGGTGAAGCCTAAGCTCGTTACCCAGGGCATGCCGGTAATGTTGGGGGCCACGCCCAGACCGCCCGCCGCACCGCCCATACGGTTATCAATAAACAGGTAGAGCGTAGCACTGTCGCCCAGCGTGATATCCAGTTCGTAGGTCCCCTGGCCCTTGTTATCGTTGGCTAACATAACGTAGTCGGCGCCGATCAAGTACGCCGGTATAACATTGTACTGGTGGACCCGGTCCACGAAGACTGTCGAGTCCTCGGCGAGTGGATTGGGCGCAATTTGCGGGGCAGCCGCGACGGCGCTATTGCGGTGTGCAACGCCGGTGATGAATATTGCCGCCTGGGCAGTAGTCGCGACAACGCCCCATACCAAAGCCAAAAGAATCAATTTCTTAAACATGATCATCATCCTTCAAAAGAACTTAATATGAAACGACCACGGCGGTCTTTCCTCACTACATTTCCCCCTTATCCAGACATTTTGATATCCTCATCTTCTGCGGCTCCGCCACCTCCTTCCTTCAAAGAACTGGAAATCAAAGCGATTTCACCCACCAATAGACTATCAATCTGCAAACTCTTATGATTATATTTATACCAGATTCCCAGCCATCCCGTCAAGAAGAATTTTAGCATTGTCCGGCCACGAAACATGCTTTATGCGGCACAGGTCCATCCGGGTTCTATTGCCGCAGCGGTAGCCTATCAGCGGGAATGTAAGTCCTTCAGAAGCGATGGATAAGGTGAACCGTGAGGCACATGGCAGAAACTGCAACCTTCTTCAGTCTGCGCCAGAGGCGAAGCCATGAATTTCATCTTGTCAAAGCCGGACCCGGGAGATTTGTCCGGGAAAGATATGTTAGCAGGCGGCTGTCCATCGTGGCAAGTCAGACAAAAGCCCGTGCGTGTGCCCGTCCAGGATTTTGTCCCGCCGGAATCCGGGTCGGTCAGACTCACGACGCCGTTGCCATGCCGGCTGTTATCGTGGCATAGCAGGCAGTCTTTATCTTCGACTGTGCCGGAGACGTGCTTCGACGCCATTTCAAATTCCCCGCCCGGGCCAAGTATTTGCCGGCGGCCGTACACGTCCTGCCGTGGATGGCAGCGGATGCACGACTCTTTTTTGACGCCAAAATCATCGTTGCCGACCTGCCCTACATGGCACTCTTCGCATTTCTGGTCCTCCTTGTGATGATGGTCGCCGTCGCCGTGGCAATCGATACAACCCGTTGGCTGGGGCGAAGTTATGTTAAGTGTGAATGGACCGGAATTGACCTTCCCGGCCCAGATTGACTGTGCGTGAGCCGGCTCGATCCGGGCCTGCGTTTCCTTATCCACTTCAAGGTTAAAGACGGCGTCAAACGGGCCGGTGACAGACGCACCCTGGCCGGAACCGGCAATGATCCTGCCCTCGATTTCAGTTTCAGCAACCTGTCCAGGTGCGATTCTCCGGATTGGATTGCCCACCCGCTTGTTCATGCGAGGCCCACGCGCATCGAAAACCTCCATTTTCAGAATCTGGCCTGTGCTATCGCTAATGGCAATGTGTTTGCTGACCTCCGCGGGCTGGTAATAGAGGCTGATAGGCCGGTCGGTTGTATTCTCAAATTTCACCCTGACGACAACATCTTCACCGAAGGCCGGACTTTCCGGATCAATGCTGAGCCCGCAGCGCAGACCGTTGACCGGCTCGCCCCATTGCACTGCCGGAGCCGGCGGTACGCGGCCCCCGTTAGCGACGAGCTTCATGAGGACCCTTTCGACCGGCGGAAGCCGGAAGTCAGACGGCCCGGGGCCGCCGTAGAACGCGATTTTGCCGTCAATATCCGTTACGGTAACGCGCACGGGCCAGGCTTGATAGTCGCTGTTGACTTTGGCCTCCATACCATCGATAACCATCGGTATAGTCAGTTTGTACCTTGCGACACATTCGGAGGCCAGGATGACTCGCTCATCCAGAGTCTTAGGCTGGCGGCCTACAATGCCCGTTTTGTTGCCCTCTTTCAACATTTCGGGGTGGGCCTCGCGGATATAAACGATAAGGAACTCGATTTGATCGTTGTACGACGCGTACAACCTTTCAATGTCCGCTATACGGGACGTGAAAGGCGGTCAGGTGTAGCTGGACATAATCATGCAAACGGGCCTCTTGCCCCTGAACGAGGACAATCTGACCGTGTCGCTCTGGTTTATCACGCCCACGGCTTTACCCACCGCATCGGTTGTCAGGGTCAGCCTGGGCAGCTCGAAATCGGGAGCAAACTCTCCCGGCCTGACCAGCGGATTGTCGGCCCATCGGGCGGGTCTTGTTCGCGTTTGCTCCGCAGAGCGCGCCGCTGTTGAAGGAACATGGAATAGCATCGCCACCAGCGCCGGGACATATAGAACAGTCGCCAGCCGGCCAGCGTTTCGGACGAGTCTTTCACCTCTCGGTCTCATGGCCAATTCCTGAAAAGGATACCGCCGCATACTTCAGGCGGCAAAGATTGTCACCCATCTATCAAGATTCTTACAGTAAGCCCAAACAATCTTGATGTTACGGAATTTGTGCAGTCTTGTCAAATCCAATAGACGCCTCATCCGCTGCTTTATTGTAGCCCATCCTTCAAGCCTTTCGAACGGCAAAAAAGTACTTTCTATTGAACCCCGAATTTGCTATAATGATTGTTTTGTGTGTTTAGGCAGGATCGCAGGTCGATCCCGCATATCGTGATTTCTTAGGCGAAAAAGGAGACTACAGGTGAAAACGAGAATCTACATTGTTATGGCGGTGCTGGGCTGTGTGGCCGTAATGTCGGCCTATGCAGCTCAGGAAGGGGCAAAGAAAGACGTCAACACGCCACTTCCGGATAACAAGCCAAAGAACCCACAGGCGGCTGCCCTGAAGACGGAAATGGACAAAGTCAGCTACATCATAGGAACCCAGATTGCCCGGAATTTTAAGTCGCAGGACATTGAGGTTAACCTTGACATGCTTCTGTTGGGGCTGAAAGACGGCCTGGCAGGTAAGGAATTGCTCCTCACTCAGGATGAGATACAGCAGATTTACAGCAACTTCCAGCAGCAGATGATGGCAAAAATGACGGCTAAGAGAACGAAAGAAGCGGCCGAAAATATCGCCAAGGGCAAGGCATTTCTTGAACAGAACAAGGCGAAGGAAGGCGTGAAGGTTCTGCCGAGCGGCCTGCAATACAAGGTCATCACAGAAGGCACAGGAAAGACCCCCACCGCAGATGACACAGTCAAGACGCACTATCAGGGAACCCTGCTTGACGGCACAGAATTTGACAGCTCCTATAAGCGTAATCAGCCCGCCGAGTTTCCGGTCAAGGGCGTGATTAAGGGCTGGACTGAAGCCCTGCAGCTTATGAAAGAAGGCGCTAAATGGGAATTGTACATACCCGCCGATCTGGCCTACGGTGAACGAGGCAGACCGGGCATTCCGCCTAATGCCGTCCTGATCTTTCAGATCGAGCTGCTTGAGATCGTCAAGCAAAGCCCTGAGCCCAAATTGTAGTTATATTGTTCGACGGGACGAGAACGCCGCCGGAGATAATCTCCTGATAGCCCGGCTGCTTTGCGATTATCCGTACATGCCGGATTCTGATGTCAGTGAGCCGGTCAGGGAACGTCGCGGGGCCGGCGATTGCCGGCTGCTCAGCTTTGTCCGGCTTGTGTAATCTGCTTTGTCAGCTCTCTTAGCAGCTCGCTCATTTTCGGATCGGCGTCTTGAGCCTGGTTTATCTTGTTGCAGGCGTGCATAACCGTCGTATGGTCCCGTCCGCCAAGATGGCCGCCGATCTCCCCAAGGCTGTGCCGGGTCAGATTCCGCGCCAGGTACATGCAAATCTGACGCGGCTCAGTGATACTTTGGCTGCGTTTCTTGCTCTGCAAATCCGCAAGGCGAACGTCGAAATGGCTTGTCACCACTTCGATAATATCCGTGATGCTGATATGCCGGACGGAGGCCTCGATTTGCCCATCCATCGCTTTGCGGGCCAGTTCCAGGTCTATCGGCCGGCCCGTCGTCGTCGCGACGGCGTAAATGCTCGTCAGGGCCCCTTCCAGCTCTCGAATGTTCGCCTGAACCTTGCGGGCGATATAACCGGCTATCTCATCGGAAATGCTCAGGCCCCGAAGATGGGCCTTCTTCTGCACAATTGCAACGCGCGTCTCATAGCTCGGCGGGTCAATCCGGGTCACCAGGCCCCAGTTGAATCTGCTGATCAGGCGTTCCTCAAGCGAAGGAATCCTGCCGGGCGCGCTGTCGGCGCTGAGGATGATTTGTTTGCCGTTGTTATAAAGGGCATTGAACGTGTGGAAGAATTCCTCCTGGCTGTGCTCGCGCTCCCGCAGGAATTGAACGTCGTCGATGACCAGGACGTCAACGGTGCGGAACTGGCTCTGAAAGCCGGCCAGATTTCCCTCCTCGATGGCCCGGATAAACCGGTTGACGAAGTCTTCGCAGCTCAGGAACTGGATGACGGCGTTCTCAAGCCGCCGTTGTGCTTCGAAGCAGACCGCGTGCAACAGATGCGTCTTGCCCAGCCCGGAGCTGCCGTACACAAAAAGCGGATTGTACGTATTGCCGGGCGACTGACTGACCGCGACACAGCTTGCGTGGGCCAGGCGATTGCTCGGTCCGACGACAAAACTATCGAAGGTATAGTCCGGATGAAGTCTCAGGCTGGGCCGGGCGCCGCTACGGGAGCTATCGCCTGCCTGGCCGGCGATTACGCTGAAATCGACGGCAACAAGATGGCCCGTAATCTGCTGAGCGGCACGGGTGAAGCTGCTCTTGCATTTGTCCTGCAGAAACTGCACCGTCGCCTCATCGGGACAGCCTATCGCCAGCGAGCCGCCGTCCAAATGCAAAAGCGTCAGCTTCTCGAACCACTTACGAGTGCTGGCCGGGTCGAGTGCCTTGGCACGCTCAAGTATATCGGCGAATATGTCTTCCACGTCGCGGGTAGCCACACCACCATCCCTTGTGAATCGATGCCCCATCCAAAGGGCAACAGCCCACCAGAACATCCATGTCAGAGGTTTTTCAGTTTTTCCCGCACCCGTGAGGCCAAAACAATTGCTCGACAAGGACGGGATGACAGCGAAAATTTAGCCGGGATCGTGTGCCTTGTCAAAGGAAATTTCCACTCTCGGCCAATGACGGGTGCATGTCACAAATGTAGGTGAAACCATCCCCAAAGCCTGCGGCTTTGAGGCTGCCACCCGTTTTTCGCCAATCCTGATTGGGTGGCAGCCTCATCCCGATTGCCGTTATCGGGATGGGGATGGCTCTTTCTGTTCTTTACCTACAAAGATGACATGCACCCGCCAATGACCGCAAGGCGCAATGTCCCCTACCGACATCACGGCCCGCCAAGAATAGCCGCAAACAAACTTGAAATTTGTGCAAATCCCGTTACTATTCAGATGGGCCGGCCTTCTCGGAAATAGCACGGCAGCTTCGTACAGGCCCACGATAAACCTTGGGCGAAAGGCAGACGACTATGGGAATCTTTACGAAAACAGCGGGATTCTTCAAAGACCGCTTGACAAAAACGCGTAACAAAATCAGCAGCTCACTGGCCTCGGTGCTGAGCTTAGGCAGGAATATTGACGAAGACCTCCTTACTAAGCTTGAAGAAACGCTGATAAGCGACGATCTCGGCGTGGAGACGACGGACAAGCTCATATCGGAGTTGCGAGAGGCTTATCGGGCCAGGAAAATCGCAAAAACCGATGATGTCATCCCTTTTCTCAAGGAGCACATCAAGAGCTATTGGCCGGACCACGACAGACAGATGCATCTGGCCGAGCAAGGCCCGACGGTTGTCCTGGTCGCCGGCGTCAATGGCACCGGCAAGACCACAAGCATCGCCAAGCTCGCCTACATATTCCAACGGAGCGGCAAACAGGTCATTGTGGCCGCGTGCGACACGTTCCGCGCCGCTGCCGTGGAGCAGTTGGCAATCTGGGCCGAACGCATCGGCGTCCAAATCGTCAAGCACCAGACCGGCAGCGACCCGGCGGCGGTGGCCTTTGACGCCTGTGAAGCCGCCCTGGCCAGAGGGACTGACGTGCTGATTCTCGACACGGCCGGACGACTGCATACGAAAAAGGACCTGATGCTGCAATTAACGAAGATCCGCGACGTCGTCGCCCGCAAAATCCCCGGCGCCCCGAACGAGGTGCTGCTGGTTCTGGACGCCACCACGGGCCAAAACGCAATCTCTCAGGCAAAACTGTTCACAGAAGCCATCAACGTGACGGGGATATTCTTAGCCAAGCTCGACGGCACCGCCCGCGGCGGCATCGTGATTGGCATTAAGGACCAGCTCGATATCCCCGTCAAATTCGTCGGCCTGGGCGAGAAACCGGAAGACATCGCTGAATTCGACCCGAATGCGTTTGTGGAAGCCCTGTTCGACACAAGTGGCTAATCCGAACCGCTGACAGAAGGAGACAAAGGTATGAGATCTGCCATCGAGAGAGTTTCTGTGCTATGTATGGCTGTCGCGTTGACGGCGTGCTGGAGTACCCGCGCAACAGCGGTGGTCGAACACAAAGAGGGTGAGCACTTCAAGCCGTTCATTTGGCCGTCGCAGCCGCCCGCAGATTGCCCATTCGAGCCCTCCAGGGACATCGTGGGCATCGCCTTTATGGGCGTCCACAGCGACTACCATTTCGCCGATACGTGGTATCCGAGCTGGGCCTCCGATGGGAACCTGTACTCTCCGTACACCGACGGCAGCGTGCCACGCGCAGATGGCCAGCGGGACAACTCCAACAGCGGGGTCGGCCCGGACGCGGTGACCGGTCAGGCCGTCATGATCGGCGACGATCCTGTCAACCTGAAGGTGATCAGCCTCGGCCTGACGAAAGGCGACGCCTCCCCGTACCGCGGCCGCTATCCCTGCGGCAGCCTCGTGCACAACGGCATCTGGTACTACAGCACCTATTGCCTGGCGCCCGATGGCCTGACCCGTTACGGCGATCAGGCTTTCAACTGGCCCTGGCTCGGGCCGGTCGTGGGCTTTCGTGTCTCGACGGACTTCGGCAGGACGTGGACCGACACGCCGCACACCCCGGCAAAGCCGCTCTTTGGCGAGACCGGCATGTGGGGCTACCCCGTCAAGATCGGCTCGCCCCACTTTGTCGATTTCGGCAAAAACATGGAGCACTCGCCGGACGGCAAGGCGTATCTCGTCGCCCACGGGGCGCCTGAGCCCGATCCCAAGCCCCGATTTGGAAACCTCAGTTGGATCAGCGGCGACCAGATCTACCTGCTCCGCGTCACGCCGAGCATTGAGACCATCAACGATGCGTCGAAGTACGAGTTCTTCGCCGGCCATGACGCCGCAGGCAAACCCATCTGGACAAACGACTTCTCGAAGATCCAGCCGCTTATCGACTGGAACAACAATTGCGGCTGTGTCACGGCTACCTGGAACGCCCCGCTGAAGAAGTACTTCATGTGCATCACCGACGGCTGGCCCACCTGCGCCAAAATGAGCTCCTATATCCTCGAAGCCGACGCCCTCACCGGCCCCTGGCGACTCGTGACCTACATGAAAAACTTCGGCGAGCAGGGCTATTTCCTCAACATCCCGACGAAGTTCATCAGCCCCGACGGCCGCACCGCATGGCTCTGCCACTCCGGCAACTTCGCTAAAGACTGGCGAGGCGAAGTCATGCAGGAAAAGCCCCCCGGCAGCCACTACGGCCTCGTCCTCCAGCAAATCAAGCTCCTCGACGAGCCCACCCGCCAGAAATACTCGGAACAACCATGAGTATTCAAGCTCGAATTGAAGATGCTCTACTCCTCCGTTCGTTCAATGGGAAAGGGATCATTATGGATGCAGGATGGTTCATCGGGCGAGTGTTGGCAGCGGGGTTCTGTGTATGGGTGGGTGCAACGAGTGGTGTTGCAGCGCAGGAGGTTCAGAAACCGAAGGCGGTGCCGCATATACAGGTTATCCCGATGCCGTACGACCAGGCGTCGTTCCAGCGGGACGGCGTGGAGCTGACGCGATACCACTTCGGGCCGGGAGTGTACCGGCCTTTCCTGTTCCCGGCCATCGGCCCCTCCGGCGTATCCCTGACCCGTATGGGACACCCGCATGACCCCGAATCGCACAGCCATCACAATTCAGTCTGGATTTCTCACTTCGACGTCGGTGGGACGGATTTCTGGGGCGACCGGGGCAAAGGCAGAATTCGGCACAAACGAATCGTCGAGTATGCCGATGGCGACAAATGCGCCTACCTGGTCGCGGAGAATGAGTGGGTTAGAGATGACGGCAAAGTCCTGCTGCTGGAGACACGCCGGGTGGCGACAATCACCCTGCCGGACTCCGAATGGCTGCTGACCGTAGATATGGAATTCAGAGCAAAGGATCAGACTATCACACTTGGAAAGACCCCGTTCGGCATGATCGGTGTGCGGATGGCCAAGACCATCGGCGTCAATGACGGCGGCGGGATGATTCGCAACTCCGAGGGAGCCGTCAACGAAAAAGAGATTCTCTGGAAACAGGCCAGGTGGGTCGATTACTCCGGCATTATTGCAAACGAAAAACTGGAGGGGATAACGCTCTTTGACCATCCGAACAATCCGAACTTTCCCACCTATTTCCACGTCCGCAATGACGGCTGGATGGGAGCTTCGCTGACATTCGATGCCCCCAGGGAAATCAGGTCCGATAAACCTTTGCATCTTCGCTACGGGATCTATGTCCATCGCGGCATGAAACCCCGGGAGGCTATCAACTCAACCTGTACGTATTTCACAGAGATTCAGGATGCGAAGAAAAATTAAGAAAAATCCTGTTTCTCACAATTCTCTCATCTTTGTGCTGTTATCATTGTGGGCAACAAAGGCGACAAACGCCGTCCAGCTCAACCGCCGTGGCAGGCCGGACAATTGTCGATAGTTTTGCATAAGGAGACTTGAAATGAAACGCAAACACATGGGAATCATTGGTCTGCTGGTTGCCGCAGGTTTAGCACTGTGTATCGGGGCGGTTGCAACTCAGCAAACTGCAGAAGAAGAAAAAGAGGTTTCAATTGACCAGGTGCCGGCTGCCGTCAAAGCAGCCATTCTTGCACAGGCCGGAACCGGGACGATTGAAGAGGTGGAGCTCGGAAACGAGAACGGCCAGGTCATCTACGAAGCTGACGTGATCATCGACGGACAAGAGGTCGAAATCAAAGTGGCTCCCGATGGAACGCTGGTTGCCAAAGACGGGCAAGACGACGAAGGCGACGATGAGGGCGATGCAGAAGAAGCCGATGACGAAGACAACGAGCAGGAAGAGCAGGTCTCTCTTGCTGACGTGCCCGAGGCCGTTAAGGCGACTATCCTGAAAGAAGCCGCCGGCACCGAAATCAAGGAGATCGAAAAGGAAGCCGAAGACGGCCGGACAATCTACTCGGCAGAAGTACTCATCAATGGTCAGAAAGTCAATTTCGAAATAGCGCCCGACGGCACGCTCCTCGGCAAAGAGGCGGAAAACGAAGACGACGATGATTAGAGACGGGAAGGATACTACGCACTAAACATTTGAGGCACAAATATGCACCGCTGAGCAGCGGGGCACTGTTGCTCAGCGGTTTTTTCTTGTCGTTGTGTTTGGTCAGAAGTATTTGCACGTGATATGGGAGCTCTCTTCTGGCCGCTAAGATCATACGGCACTACTTCGTTGGAGAGGCTGCTCAATGCACGTTATCAAAGATAATAGGCTTCGATGCACCCTGCTTTCGACATTCTGTGTCTTGCTGCTTAGCTGTTCGGCAGGACTGGCGGAAGTCATAGCCGAAGGGGTCACGCTGGTACCTTTGACGAATGACGGCAAATCGAAGGCCGTGGCCTGGGCCTATCACGGTGACTGGGTGGCCTTTGTGCGACAAGTAGGTGACTCGTCTCAATGGCAACTGCACGTCATGAAGTCCGACGGCGCTGAAGTCAGGCCTGCCTGTCCCGTGGGAGATGTGTTTTTTGCCGAGTGGTCCTGGTCCGGCGACCGTATTTCGTATGAATTCTCCAACGCAACGGAGGGCGAAAGCCAGGGAGCAGCATACATTTATGACATCAGCCAGGACCAGTCCGCCGCCATTTCCCCTCCATACCGAAGAAGTAATTTCGACCCCGACGACGGGCCCTTCTGGTCGCCCGATGATCGCTACCTGGCCTACAAAGTCCGCGTGGGTCTGACGGAAACGCGGCAAATCTGGCTCTACGACACCGCTTCTGAAAAGACCTGGCATTTGCTGCCCGAGCGAGGCGAGGGAAAACACCCGCGATGGAGCGCATCTCTGCCGCCGAGGCTAAGCCTGCTCGTGGCAGCGAGCGGCAACTTTGATGTAGTCACCGTCAATCCCGACGGAACCGGCCTTGTTATGATAACCGACATCGGGAGTGAATCACTAAAGGCAGGAGGCCCGCGCTTGTCTCCTGTGGATGATGTCGTGGCCTTCACCTTCGATAAGGACATGACTCAAAGCGAACGCGGGCAACGGTGTGATGCATGGGTGGCCCGCGCCGACGGAAGCAACGCCAGAAATTTGACAAAGGCGAGCTCGCCCGCCACAGAAAACCAGCTTGAGCTCGATGATCCGCACTGGTCATGGGACGGGCGCTACATACTGTCCAAGGGGAATCGCTTTGACATCCAGGGCAACGGCATCGACACCTTGTATCTGATAGATCCTAACAGCGGTGGATACAAGATACTTTTAACCAGCGATCCGCGAAAGAATGGAATACTCGATGACTTCGAGGCATTGAAATGGTCGTATGACAGCACGAAAGTAGCTTTCCTGACCACGCGATCTACGGTTCGAAACTGGGGGCCTGATTCGCGATCGGAAAACCGGCGGACGGCTCTGACCGTCTATGATATGACCACAGGCAAGGCTGAGGACCTTCTGCTGTTAAGTGATGAGCAGGACCGCAAACAGATCGAAGCCAGTGATGATCGCGGTGATGGCGTGGCCAATATCTCGTGGTCGCCGGACAGCCGGTCGTTGCTCATCACGATCTCCAGGATAATCAGCAAAGCCGACGGTATTCTGCAACCGGATGTCTATCGCGTGGACCTGCCGGAACGCCTTATCAGTCCTTTGGCCCGAGCCTTTGACGGCCCCCCTATTGGTCGCCCCTCTCAAATGGCAAGCGGTGCGCCATCGGCCGAACAGAAACAACCCTCTGCCAGCGCGACATCAAAAGTTGCCGATCAGATACCTTCTTTGAACGATTCCGGTACGGTCACCCAGACAATTGAACCCTCGCACATGACCGTGGTAGAAGCCCTTTCGTCATTGCCGTCCAAGTACGGCCAGTATGTCACTACGAACACATCCCGCAATCTATTCCTGTTCATGGGGCCTGCCGAGCTTCTGGCCGAGCTGCAGAACAATCTAAAACTGATTGACACCCCGGCCACCCAGATCATGGTGGATCTGCTGGCTGTGGAGCTGACCGACGAGGCCACTCGAGAGCTTGGGCTGGACTGGACCTATGCCAAGGGACGTTTCGGCATGTTCCAACCTATGGGTAATGCAATTCGTGACCTGAGCCCAGACGCCACGTTGGACGGACTGACCACTTATCCCGGGACCGGCCAGTTCTTCTACCAGGGTGTTGGCCGACTGCCGGAAGAGTTCTTTGTTCGGTTGAACGCACTGGTCCAGGACGGCAAAGGCACGATCCTGACTAATCCGCGAACGGTCGCAGTCAGCGGCCAGGAAGCCATGATTCAGATTCGCAAGACGCTCAACTACTTCTTCAACGAGGGCTATGACGTATCAGGCCGTCCCATCGTCAAGAAGAGCGATATCTCGGCCGATACCCAGGGCCGCATTACCCCCACCCTTCTGGCGGACGGTCGAATCAGCATGTTGGTATCGGTCAAGGTCGGAAGCTTTACCTTCACGCCCGACGCCGGCCTGCCCGAACAAGTCAATCGGGAATCCACGACTACGGTCATCGTGCGAGAAGGCCAGACCCTGGTGATCGGCGGCCTGCGTCAGCAGGAAATGAGCGAAGCGGTTATCAAAGTGCCGCTTCTGGGCGATCTGCCACTCATCGGGTCCTTGTTCAGGAAAAGCCAGAAGGTGGCCCGAAACAGCGTTCTGACGCTCTTTATTACTCCACATGTCCTGCTCCCAGACGCTCCCGTGCCGGGCTGGCCGCAACTCGATGCCAATGATCGTACAATACAGCCTATTATGCGTGAGTCTGCGCCACCAAACGATCAGCCGCACAGCGAAGACTAACATGATGGACAAACAGGGAAATGATGACAAGGTTCGCTTCGGCGGCTAAAATATACGCCGCGATGCCGCAGACGGCGGCCTTTCCGGTGGACACGAAGATGCGCCTACTCCTGGTAGAAGACTATCGGCCTTTGCAGCAGTCCCTCACAAAGGGCCTGCGGGAGGCGGGTTTTGCAGTCGATACGACAGGTGATGGAAAAGAGGGTCTGTGGTATGCAATGGGCAATGAGTACGACGTCATTATCCTCGACCTTATGCTTCCCGGCATGGACGGTCTCGAAATCCTCAAGGAAATGCGGGGTCAAGGTCGAAAGTCCCATGTCCTGATCCTGACGGCCAAAGACACCGTTCAGGATCGCGTAACCGGTCTGGACCTCGGCGCTGATGATTATCTGGTCAAACCGTTCGCCTTCGAAGAGTTATTGGCCCGCGTCCGCGCATTACTGCGACGCGGCTATCGCGAGAAGAATCCCCGCATCGAAATCAAAGACCTGCGAATTGACCTGACCGCACAGAGAGTGTACCGTGGCGGCGAGGAAGTCCAGTTCACACCCAGGGAATATGCTCTGCTCGAATACCTGGCCATGCGGGCCGGACAAACCATATCCCGCACGGAGATATGGGAACACATCTACGAGTTCAACTCATCGGCATCCAGCAATGTCGTTGACGTGTACGTGGGTTATCTGCGAAAAAAACTTGAGCGGCCCAATGAGCCGGCTTTGATACAAACGGTCCGGGGCCGCGGCTATAGGTTGGGAGAAACGCCGTGACACACTCTCTCCGAACTCGTTTACTCGTTAGCATCATCGGCGGGATGGCACTGCTGCTGACGGTCTTCAGCCTGCTGATATACGGCGTGATCCGTAGCGCCATGGTCGAACAATTCGACACATCACTGGCATCGGTCGCCCAAATACTCGCCGCCTCCGTCGAACGCGACAAGGACGAGATCGATCTGGAATTGGACGTGCAACAAATGCCGGAATTCCAAACCGCCAGGCATCCCACCTATTACCAGATCTGGAGACCTGACGGGACAGTAGCAGCCAAATCGCCCCTGCTCGGCACGCGTGATCTGCCCCGTGTTGAAGGCACTCTCAAGGCACCTGTTTTTGCAACCTCGCACGACAAGGGTGACAAGCCTCAACGCATAGTCAGCCTGAAGTTCGAGCCACGGATCGCAGGTGGTGATGAGAAGGATAACCATCAGCCGACAAATGTACAAGCACTTACTCTGGCAGTCGCACGGGACGCCGGCGAGTTGTACGAACAGTTACGATTTTTGAGCTGGCTTCTTTTGATCGCATCGGCGGCGGTAATCACTCTGTCTTTTCTTATTGCCGCTGTTATCGTTCGAAACGGTCTTCGTCCCCTGAATTCCATCGCCGCCGAGATTGCGACGATCACGGAAGACAACCTGACAACGCGAATTACCGCCGAGCACGTTCCCGCAGAGGTCGTTCCGATCAAGAACCGCCTTAACGAGCTGATGTCCCGGCTGGAAGCTTCGTTCAACAAAGAGCGACAGTTCAACGCGGACGTCGCCCACGAATTACGGACTCCTCTGGCGGGGATACGCTCGACTATAGAGGTGACGCTCGCGCGCAGCCGGGACGCCGCTGAATATCAGGAGGCCCTTTCCAGTTGCCTGGAAATCGCCAAGAGCATGCAATCAATGGTCGGCAATCTGCTCACACTCGCCAGGCTGGACGCTCAACAAACGAGCTTCCACCTCGAACAGGTTAAGATTGCCGAACTTGTCAATGCCTGTTGGAATTCATGTTCCGATAAGGCGATCAATCGAGAAATCACCTTCGATAATCGCATCGGTTCTGAAACGACGTTCGAAATAGACCGCCAGAATCTCTCCATAATCCTGTCGAATGTCCTGGATAACGCAGCAGAGTATGCCGACAAGGGCGGGCAAGTCTGGGCAACCGCAAGCAGGAAAGACGATGCCGTCGAAATCTCCATCTCCAATACGGGCTGCCAACTTACGGCCGGGCAAGTCTCGCACGTGTTCGATGCCTTCTGGCGGGGCGATTCATCGCGAACGGCCGCCGGAATTCACTGTGGACTAGGCTTAGCCTTGGTCCAGAGGCTCGCAAAAACATTAGGAGGCCGCGCCGTCGCTCAGTTACAGCCTGCCGGGATATTCACCCTACAACTGACCTTGCCGCTCAAAGCGCCGAGCACGCCGGCGCAGCCGTGCGCGCACAGGCGTCCCGAGCGACAGTGAGGGACCTTCCCGAGCACGCTGGTCTTGGCCGCCGACGCCGCGTCCCGGCCCGCACATGAAAGCCCCTCACACCCTCGGATAACCACCCAGATACTCGGTCTCCTGCAGTTTGCCGATGAGCGGCATGGCATATTCGACGAAGGCGCCGGTTACGCCGTTGCCTTCAGCGTTGATGAACTCGTCGGGCATGGATTTTGTCTTCTCGGCCACGTTGCTCAGCTCTGTGCGGAACAGCTCGACGGCGTAGTCCGCCCCGTTGCCCGTCCGCCTCATCGCCACCGAGCCGTGATCGTACTTCATCGCCAGCTTGACCGCTTCGCGCCCGCACCGCCGGGCCTCACTCACATCGACGGACGACTGAATGCCCGCAAAGCTCCTCTGGAGGTAGCCGAACGTATCGGCCCGAACGCGCTTAATTTTCAGCTTGCTCTTGACCTCGCCGGCCAGGAAGTCCGCCAGCGCCCCTGTGCCGGATAATTGTATATTGCCGTGTGCATCGACCTCCGCCTTCTCGGCCAGCTTCTTGGCCCATGTCACGCCGTCGGCGTCGCAGATGCCCTCGCTGGCCGCAACGACGCACCGGTCCAATTTCTTGTACACAGCATCGACGTCGCGAAGGAACTTGTCCATCGAAACGGGCCTCTCGGGCATATAGACCAGATGCGGACCGTCGTCGTCTCGCTGCTTGCCCAGCGCCGAGGCGGCGGTCAGAAAGCCCGCGTGCCGGCCCATGATCACGTCGATCTTCACGCCGGGCAAAGCGCGGTTATCCAAATCATCGCCCATCAGCGCACATGCCTCGAAGCGGGCCGCCGTGCCATAGCCCGGGCAATGGTCCGTAACCAGCAGGTCGTTATCCACGGTCTTGGGAACGTGAAACGATCTGACGTCGTAGTTTGCCTCGCGGGCCATCGTGTTGAGGATGTGAGCGGTGTTGGCCGAGTCGTTGCCGCCGATGTAGAAGAAATAACGGATATTGCGCTTCTTGAAAACATCGAGAATCTTCGCACAGTACTCTTTGTCGGGTTTATCTCTGCTGGTCCCCAGTGCCGAAGACGGCGAGGCCGCCGTGACCTTGAGGGTCTCGGCCGAGAGCTTCTTCAAATCAATAAAGTCATCTTTGACCATCCCCGCTACGGCGTGAATCGCACCGTAGAGTTTTTGAATTTCCGGATGCTTCTTTGCCTCTTCGATCACGCCGACTAACGAGGCGTTGATCACCCCCGTCGGCCCCCCGGACTGCCCCACCACTGCATTTGCTTTCGGTGCCTTTGCCATATTCTATAGAATCTCCATTACAACCATCACGTTAATTTCACGGAGGGGCCATTATACAAAGCACCTTCAAACAAACAAGGGATAATCACGAATTGGCTTTGTTTTTCGAATTGGCCGTGAACCACCGGGACCGCAAACCCCGCCGAGAGCAAATCGAACGCAAGTCCTTATACACAAAGGTATTAGGGCGTTCCATCCTTTTGCCATGCGATCTCAGCATCCTCGGCGGTGCAAGCCTATTTGGTGCGACGCTTTGCACCGTTCACAACTCCCCACATAACCGGTGCGATTTCATCACACCCTACCGACCTCGAAACCAAGAGGCAGGCCATCCAAAACGGCAGAAAAGTAGAATGTCCGCTTCCCTACTGGTTTATTCCTCATTCCTCCTGCTTATGGGCCAGCTTGTCCCCATCTCAGTTGAAGGTAGGATGGCTACCCCTAACTGAGATTCTAAGCGACTTTCTCCTTCACGCCAACATCTTCTTTCTCATTCAAGTCCTTTAACGCGGCATCCAACATCCACAATTGCTGGTAGCCCATAATCCGACGCAGGCGTTTCTCAATCGACAGCAACGCCGACGCGGTCCACCGTAAGGCCATCCGGCCATCGCGCCACCGCTTGACACGCCCGGTCTTCT
>Ga0210377_10000284_pt1 | contig 48082 bp, 40 predicted proteins | sample PLM4_65_b1redo_FD_155480 | JGI IMG/M metagenome (GOLD analysis project Ga0210377, IMG submission 155480) | Groundwater sediment microbial communities from an aquifer in East River, Colorado, USA - PLM4_65_b1 redo | ecosystem: Environmental > Terrestrial > Soil > Riparian zone | place: USA: East...
GAGCGAAGCGAAGGATCTCCGGTGCACCGACGGACCTCGTGCCAGGCACGTGCACCGACGGATCTCGTGCCAGGCACGATGGTCGTCAGTGCACTGGAGATCCTTCGTCGCTTCGCTCCTCAGGATAGAATATAGCCAGATCGAATGATCATTACCGTCGCCAACCAGAAAGGTGGTGTGGGCAAGACCACCACCACGATCAACCTAGCCGCAGCCGTCGCCAACAAGGGATTCAAGACTCTCCTCATCGATCTCGATCCGCAGGCCAACTCGACGATGAGCTACATCGATCCGCGTTCGGTCACGCGGTCGATGTACGACGTGCTGGTGAGCGAGGAGCTGTCGTTCCGCGACGTGATCGTCACGACGCCGGTCGAGAACCTCTCGCTCGCGCCGTCGCGCATCGCGCTGGCGAAGCTCGAGTCGAAGCTCATCGGCGAGATCGACGGCCCGTTCCGGCTGAAAGACAAGATCCAGGACGCGGCGAACGAGTACGACTACATCTTCATCGACACGCCGCCCACGCTGGGGATGATCACCGTGAACGCGCTCGTCGCATCCACGCACGTCCTCGTCCCGATTCAGTCGTCGTACTTCGCGCTCGAAGGGACCGACGATCTCCTCGAAACGATCGAAAAGATCAAAGCCCGTCCCAACCCGAACCTGCAGCTTCTCGGCGTCGTGATCACGATGCATGACAAACGCACCACATTGGCGAAAGACATCCACGATCAGATCGGGAGCGTCTTCGGCGAGCGCCTGTTCAACACCGTGATCACGAAATCGATCCGCCTCGAGGAGAGCCCAGCGTACAAGGAATCGATTTTCACGTTTGCTCCGAAATCGAGCGGAGCGATGGAGTATTACTCGCTCAGTGAGGAGATTTTGTCGCGAGTGTAAGAACGATGAACGCGGAACGATGAACAGCTCCCCTTCATCGTTCCGCGTTCATCGTTTGATTGGCGAGGAAAAACCCTCATGACCATGAAACGCGGACTTCCCCAGCAGAAATCGATGCGCCACGACGCCCACTTCGTGGAGGAGCTGACGCGCCGCTCCGGCCGGCATATCGGCTCGATGATCCCGCTCTCCATGATCGAGCCCAACGCCGACCAGCCCCGCACCAGCCTCGGCAACATCGAGGAGCTGGCGGCATCGATTCGCGAGAAGGGTGTGCTCGAGCCGATCCTCGTCCGCGTCATCGGCCCGAACAGTTACCAGATCATCTCCGGCGAGCGGCGATACCGCGCTGCCGCGCTGGCCGGCCTCGACGAGATCCCGGCCATCGAGCTCGACGTCGATGACAAGGAACAGCTCGAGATCGCGCTCATCGAGAACATCCAGCGCAAGGACCTGACGCCGTTCGAAGAGGCGGAAGGCTTTCTCGCGCTGCAGCAGAGATTCAGCTACACGCACGAAAAAATCTCGCAGGTCATCGGCAAGTCGCGCATCACGGTCACCGAGACGCTGCTGCTGAACGAGATTCCCGATCGCATTCGGGCGATGTGCCGCGAGGCGGGCATCGCGAACAAGTCGGTCCTGGTGCAGGTCGCACGCGCCGGATCCGAAGAAGCGATGGAGCGGGTCGTGCGCCGGTTCGCGGCAGGGGAGTTGTCGCGGGAGGACGTCCGGCGGCAGACCGCGGCGAAGGAGACGAAGAAGGCGGGCCGGCCGAAAAACTTCACGTTCCAGTTGAAGGACAAGGCGCTGCCGTTCACGCTGGATCTCCGCTTTCGAAAATCGAACGTCGACAGGCGCGAGATCATCGACGCCGTTCGCGAGCTGCTGCGCCGTCTCGAAGCTGAGAAGTAACCGGGCTCTTCGCTGTTGGCTCCTGGCTCCTTGGCATCTCGACCTTCCCAAGAGCCGAGAGCTGAGCGCTAGTGTTGTGTGTCGCAAATAGGCAGGCTTTCGTTGTGGGCGCCGACGGGCCGGATGCGAGTCGGCGCGGCGCAGGCGATGCAGGGACATCGCTGAGGAGCGACGGCGAAGCAGACGACCCGTCGCCGCCCACAACCCTCCGGGCTGGTGCGAAGCCTGCCTATTTGCGACACACCACACTAGGAGCCCGGCCGGCATTGACAGGGCCTGATACGCGGCGTATCGTCCCACTCCAACATGCACCGCATTGCCACGACGATGGGCCGAATGGTGATGCGCCACCCGGGCGCCGGCGCGTGATCAGCGTCTGATCAGCGACTGCCACCCGGGTCCTTCCGCGTGATTCTCTCCCTTCGTTGACCGTTGTCCGTTGACCGTTGTCGAGGCGGAGCGTCGCAATTTGCGACGACTCCGGCACGACCCACGAGCCGCCCCGACAACGGTCAACGGTCCACGGTCAACGACTTTCGACTGGAGAAAAACATGTCCTACCGATTCGACACTCTCGCCATTCACGCCGGCCAGCCGGAGCATGACGCGACCGGCGCCGTGACCACTCCCATCTACCAGACCTCCACCTACCGGCAACTCGAGCCCGGGGTTACACGCGGGTACGGGTACTCGCGCACCGATCATCCGACGCGCCACGCGCTCGAGGACAACATCGCCGCACTCGAAGGCGCAAAGTACGGTCTTGCGTTCGCGAGCGGAATGGCGGCGATTCACGGCGTGCTCTCGATCCTGCGCGCCGGCGACCACGTCGTCTCGACGCGCGATCTGTACGGGGGAGCGTGGCGCATCTTCACGAAGTTCTTCGCGAAGTTTGGAATTCACTTCAGCTTTGTCGATACAACCGATCTGCGCGCCGTCGAATGCGCCATCACGCCGGAGACGCGGCTGTTGTGGCTGGAATCGCCATCGAATCCGCTGCTGAAGATCACAGACATCGCCGCGTGCGCCGCAATTGCGCGCCGGGCCGGGATTCTCGTCGCAGTGGACAACACGTTCGCGACACCGCTCCTGCAGAAACCGATCGCGCTCGGTGCCGACATCGTCATTCACTCGACGACGAAGTATCTGAACGGCCACAGCGACTGCATCGGCGGAGCCGTCGTGACGAACGATGAGGCGCTCTACACCGAGTTGAAGTTCTTTCAGAACGCCATCGGCGCCGTGCCCGGTCCGCAGGATTGTTTTCTGATCCTGCGGGGGATCAAGACGCTCGGGCTGCGCGTCACAAGGCACTGCGACAACGCGGAGCAGATCGCGGCATGGTTGCGGCGGCACGACGGCGTCTCGCGGGTCTTCTATCCGGATACCGACGCGGTGGCCACGCGCCAGATGGCGCGGCCCGGCGGCATCGTGTCGTTCGAGCTCGACGCCGGGCTCGAGGCGACGCGCGACTTCGCGAAACGCCTCGAGCTCTGGACGCTCGCCGAAAGCCTCGGCAGCGTCCGGAGCCTGTTCTGTCATCCGCCCACCATGACGCATGCGTCGATGGATGCTGACGTGCGCCGAAGGGTCGGGATCGGCGATGGGCTCATCCGGCTCTCCGTGGGGCTGGAGGACGTCCGCGATCTGATCGACGATCTGGGTCAGGCGCTTGCCGGCTTGAGGGCTGGGGGCGCGGTTGCGTGCTCGTGATCGCGCGTGGAGGTTGGCACAGGCGCGGGAACCTGTCGGCGCTGCCGCTGGATCGGGCAGCGCCGACGGCACCCTTCGTTGTATTTAACATAATCTATCTTATGAGACGCTGCGGAAACCGAGGAACGCCGCCTAGAATGGCTCTCTGATGAAGATCCTCACCCGATACATCCTCAAAGAGATGGTCGGGCCGACCGCCCTCGGTTTCGCGTTCTACACGTCCATCATCCTCATGCGGCAGCTTTTCGACATGGCCGGCATGATCATCAGCCGCTCGCTGTCCCCGGCCGTCGTCGGCAAGCTGCTGATGCTCTCGCTGCCGAACATCGTCGTCCTGACCGTTCCGATGTCGCTGCTGTTCGGAATCCTGATCGCCGTCGGCCGTTTCTCATCGGACTCCGAGATCATCGCCATGCGTGCCCTCGGCATCTCCACACGCACGATCTACCTGCCGGTGTTCCTCTTCAGCTTCGCGATCTTCCTGGTGAATCTGTATCTGATGAACGTGGTGCTGCCCCGCGGCAACAGCGAGCTGACGAGCCTGCGGGCACAGATCTTCACGTCCACCGTGGAGAAAGAGATTCAGCCGCGCCGCTTCTACGACGACTACGAAAACCTCATGATCTACGTGAACGATATCGAGCCGCGGACCGGCGAATGGAAAGGCGTGTTCGTCGCCGACAGCCGCGGTGAGGAATCGCCACAGCAACAGGCGTCGCTGACGCCGCAACAGATGGCTGAGAAAGCGGCGCGTGAGCGTGAGGAGCAACAGCGTGACGCGGGCGCTGGCGCACTCGCTCAGGGCGGCGGCCAGCGGATCGTGATCGCACAGGGTGGAAATCTGTCGGTCATGAAGCGCACGAGCCAGGTGTGGATGAACCTGCGAAACGCGCAGACGCACGTGCTGGATCCGCGCCGGCCCGATCGCTACGATCTGAACCGCAACGCGGTCCAGCGAATCCTCCTGCCGGACAAGTACGCATCGACCGACATCGCCGGTCAGTATGCGAAGTCTCTCCGCGAGATGAACCTCCGCGAGCTCCTGCGTCAGGAAGAGATGCTGCGCAACGTGACCACGCGCACAGCGACCGAGATCGAGCGCGAGACCTACAACCTTGCGCGCGTGGAGATCCACAAGAAGTTCGCGATTCCCTTCGCCTGCGTCGTCTTCGGAATCCTCGGACTGCCTCTGGGCATCACGAACCGGCGCGGCGGCAAGAGCTCCGGATTCTCGCTGAGCATCGGCATCATCCTGTTCTACTACGTGATGATCAACAACGGCGAGGCGCTGGCGCGCACCGGCAGGATCAGCCCGGTCGTCGGGATGTGGACTCCGAACATCATCCTGCTCGTGACCGGGATCTACCTCCTCGGCCGCGCGAATCGTGACGCCGGAGCGGAGCGCCGCGAAAGCGGATGGCTGGCGCGCGCGGTCCACGCGATCATCAGTCGCAAGAAGCAGCGCAAGGCCGCGCGAAGCGAGACGCCGCGGGCCATGACGGTAGAACCCGACGAGCCGTCGATCCTCAAGCGGCTCGACATCACGTTCCCGAACATCCTGGATCGATACATCCTGCGCGAGTTTCTGAAGATCCTGGGACTGGTCATCATCTCGACTGCCGCCCTGTTCACCGTCATCGACTACACGGAGATCGCCAGCGACATCCGCGAGAACCACATTGCGCTGCACACGGTGCTCGCCTATTACCGTTTGTCCGTGTTCTCGATCCTCAACTGGACCCTCCCCATCTCGGTTCTCGTGGCGACGCTCGTGACGTTCGGTGTGCTCTCGAAGAACAACGAGGTGACGGCATTCAAGTCGGGCGGTGTGTCCCTCTTCCGCGTCGCGCTGCCTGTCGTGGCGGTTGCAGGCGTGATCAGCATCTTCTCGTACTTCAATCTCGACTTCGTCCTCCCCTACGCGAACCAGCGGGCCGGTCAGCTTCGAAGCAAGATCAAAGGGCGGAAGAGCGTCCCAACCTCGGGCCAGCAGAGGTTGTGGTTCATCGGCAAAGGACGTTACCTGATCAACTTTCTGTCCTACGATTCGAACATCAAGCAAGTGACGCAGATCCAGGTGTTCGAGTTTCACCCGACCGAGTTCCGGCTCACGCGGCGGGTGTATGCGCAGCGTGCGAAGTGGGACGGCCGCGGCTGGGTCTTCTCGGATGGATGGATCCGCTCGTTCACCGATGAAGGCACCGCCACGTATACACCGGTCGTGAATCCGATCCGCCTCTACTACGAGGAAACGCCGCAGGACTTCGCTCTGGAGGGGAACTCGGATCCGACGCAGATGACTTTCGCGCAGTTGCGGCACTACATCGAGTCGCTGAGGAAGACGGGCTACGCGGCGGAAAAACTCTCGGTGCAGCTCTATTCGAAGACGTCCTGGCCGTTCCTCAGCCTGGTCATGGCCTTGATTGCGCTCCCATTCGCATTCCGGATCGGAAAGCGGGGCGCGCTGTACGGCGTGGGCATCGCGCTCATCGTCGGCATCTTTTATTGGATGGTGTACGCGGTCTTCACGAAGTTCGGCGAAGTCGGAAATCTCCCGCCGATTCTCTCCGCGTGGAGCGCCAACATTCTCTTCGCGATCGCTGCGGTCTATCTGTTCCTGCACGCCGAGACGTGACGCGTGCCCGGCCGCTGCGTTAGAATGATGGCGACCCCGACAATTGAAGAAGGAGGAGGCATGCTCAATTTCCTCGCCCTGATGCAGCAGCAGGGATACCCCGATTCCACCACCACGGAGATGAGCCCCGCCGCTGCGACGGCACTCAGCGTGATCTGGTTGGCGTTCGCCGTTCTGATGATCGCTGCGATGTGGAAGGTGTTCGTGAAAGCGGGAGAGCCCGGGTGGGCAGCGATCGTTCCGATCTACAACTTCATCGTGCTGCTCAAAATCGCGGGAAAACCGATCTGGTGGATCATCCTGTTGTTCATCCCGTTCGTGAACTTCATCGTGGCAATCCTCCTGATGTTCAGTCTGGCGAAGAACTTCGGCAAGGGCGGCGGCTTCGCAATCGGCCTCATCCTTCTGCCGTTCGTGTTCCTTCCGATGCTCGCGTGGGGCGACGCGCGGTACCGGCCGCAGGCGTCGTAGCGACCCGCCCTGCTTCTGTGTGGCGCCGCCGACCCCGGCGGCGCTCCTTTTTTCGCACAGACCGAAAGCGCCGCCGAGGTCGGCGGCGCCACACTTGGTCTAGATCGCGTTGACGATCTCTTCGCTGAGTCCATTCCACTTGCGGATGTACTCGCGCCGATCGTTGTTGTATTTCTGAACGAGCTGCTTGTACTCGTCCATCCTCCCCTGCCGCTCGTACATCCTCTTCGGCTGGAGGTAGTCGTGATCATCCACGCCGGGGACCTCGGTCGCGACGAGGTAGCCGAAGTCCGCATCCTTCGTCCATTGGATCGTTCCCTCCGCTATCGCCTTCACCATCGCCGATGAATGCTGGATGCGGATCTTCCTGGACCGCTCGTCATTCTCGTCACCGCCGATGCGTCCCGTGTTCATCAGATAGACGTCCATTGGGCTTTCCTTCATCAACTCGAGCATGCGATTGCCCTGATAGGCGTGAAGGAGCGGGAAGAACGGATTCGTGCCGGGAACACGGAGAGATTTTCCCGCTTCCGCGGCTCCGCCGGCGCTCGTGCCCTTCGTCTCGCCGAGCATGAAGTACGCCGCGGCCAGCGGGCCTTCGAGCTTGGCGACGGCCGGGATGATGTTCTCGTTGCGGTTGAGGATGAGGAGGAAGTCGACCTTGTTCACATGGCGCGCGTCGTACGCGCCGGCGATATCCTCCATGCGGATCACGGCGCGGCCGTTCGGCGTATACGACGTATCGAAGTAGTCGATCTTTCCCTGATCGTTCTGCGAGACGTTCTCGAGCCAGGCGTGCGTCGACGCGCAGGCGTGATAGATCGTCGGCTCGTCCTGCGGATTCAGACCGAACGTTTTCGCGAAGCATCCGTTCTCGGTCGCGTATACCTTGCCGCCCGGCATCAGCGCGCAGAAGTCGTCCTGCACCGGTGAGGAGTTGTTCTGCTTCGTGAACGTGGTTGTGGTCTTGCCAGTCCCGGAGAGGCCGACGATGAGACCGACTCGATTCCCTCCGCCGACCGGAATGACCTTGCATCCGGAGTGCAGCGCGAGACCGCCGCGCTCGTAGACGATCTTGTTCCACATCCGCAGCCCGCCCTTCTTCGACTCACCGAAGTAGTCCGAATTGAGGACGCGGGTGATGGAGTTTTCGAGGTCTACCGCGATGAGGCGCTCCTCCGGATAGCCCTCCGCCTTCAGGTTAGCCGTGTAGATGACCGTCACCTCGGGCTCGAACGACTCCAGCTCCTCGGCCGAAGCCGGGTAGTAGAGGATGTGCTGCATCGCGGCGATGTTGACGTTCGACTTCTCGATGATCAGCCGCGCCGGAACGCGAAACTCGGGATCATTGCCGATGAACCCCTCGATGACGAGCATGTCGCGCGTGCGGATGTATTCATTCTGCATCTTCGCGACGCGGTCGTACTCGGGGCGCGTGATCGTCTGATCGGAGTGCTCCTCGGGGTGATCGGTGGCGATGAACGTCGACAGCTTCGAGCGTGAAACGACTTTTGTCGCCACGTTGAGGTTGCCGAACTCGGTTTCGCGCGCGTTCGGCATTGCTTCGGCGAACTGCCGCAACTGTTCCGGTGCGGGGTTCCAGACGACCGACTTCGGCTCGACGGGCAGTGATTTGCCGGGTCGCGTCGTCGCACCCTTGCGCCCGCTTCCGACTGCGTGCGTCGTTGGCAGCGTCTCAGTCATGAGCTCGTCCTCTCGTGCAGGTGTGGTCGTAGCTCTGGGCAACGTCGGCGCAAGGATTACGCCGAAGCCCTCATCACGGCGAAGACAGATCGATTCTAGCCGAAAAGGTGTGATCGCCATAGAATCCGAGCATGGCTGAGGTCTCCGCGGCCGTTCTCGCCGCGCTGCACTCGCGGATCACGAGAGTCTTCCCGGCGCAGATCCGCGCCTGTGTCGACCAGCTCACGGATGAACAGATCTGGTGGCGTCCAAACGAGAAGTCCAACTCCATCGGCAATCTGATCGTGCACATCACCGGCTCGCTGAACCACTACCTGAACTTCGACATCGGCGGCGTCGAGTACCACCGCGACCGCGCCGCGGAGTTCGCGGAGCGGCGTCACATCCCGAAGCACGAGCTCGTCGCCATGTTCGACGACATGGTGGCGAAGGCTGAGAAGACTTTCGACGGCATCGGCGGCGAGCGTCTCGGCTCCCCTTCTCCGGAGCCGAAGATGTACACGCTGCTCGTCGAGGACCTGATCTCGATCGCGGTGCACATCGCGAATCACGCGGGGCAGATCGTCTGGATCACGAAGATGCTGGCCGAGGGCGGGATCGATGAGGTGTGGATCCGGACGCACAAGGAGCTCGGCGGCTGGCCGGCACGGCAGCGGCGCGAAGCTGCGCCATAATTCGCGGTCCATGCGGATCGCGGTCGTCGGCATCGGCGGGGTGGGCGGTTACTTCGGTGGTCGCCTCGCGCAATCGGATCCAGCGAATACATTTCTGATCGCGCGCGGAGCCACGCTGAACGCGCTGCGGACGAGAGGGCTGCGCGTCGACAGCATCAACGGCGATATCGCCCTCCAGCGGGTGAATGCGACCGATGATCCGAAGAGCATCGGCCAGGTGGATGCGGTTCTCCTTGCGGTCAAGACGTCGAGCCTCCCCGAGGCTCTCGAGTCCGTCCGGCCGCTGATCGGGTCGCAAACGATCGTCGTCCCGCTGGAGAACGGCATCGAAGCCCCCGAGCAGATCGCCGCGGCACTCGGACCGGAGCACGCCGCTGGAGGACTGTGCGCGCTCATCAGCTTCATCGTCGAGCCGGGACACATCCGCCACGCCGCGACCGAGCCGATCATCATGCTGGGGGAGCTCGACAACCGGCGCAGCGATCGGGCCCAACAATTGTGCGATGCGCTCGTGCGCGCCGGCATCAAGACTGAGATTCCGCAGGACATCCACCGCTCGATGTGGACGAAGTTCCTTTTCATTGCGCCGATGAGCGGTGTGGGCGCGATCACGCGCGTCCCGCTCGGCGTGTGGAGATCGATGCCCGAGACTCGGGCCCTGGCGGCGCAGGCCGTGCGCGAGCTCATCGCCGTGGCGAAGGCTCGCGGCATCGACCTCGGCCGGGACGCCGAGGAGCGCACGATGGCCCGGTATGACGGGCTGACCGCCGATGCCACATCATCACTTCAGCGCGACATCATGCAGGGCAGACCTTCCGAGCTCGAAGCTCAGCTCGGTGCCGTCGTCCGCCTCGGCCGTGCCGCCAATGTGGCGACGCCGCTGCATGAAACGCTCTATCACGCGCTTCTGCCGCAGGAACGGCAGTCGCGGGGCGGTTAGTCGGGGTCATTCCGTGGGACGGCTGGCGTGCCGCTGGAACGGTGTTGACACTATCGTCATGCTGAGAGGCTGTGAAAAAATCCAGAGCGGCCCGTCTTGCGGCGGGACGGCGCCATCTGTCGTTGCGCCTCCTCCACGATGTCCCCGCATCGACTCGCCGGCGCGCCTCGCATCTGCCGTCGTCGCGCTCGCAAGCCGTCCCACTCTGGATTTCGTCACAGCCTCTGAGCGAAGCGAAGCATCGCAGGGTGCGAGACTGTCGCATCTCGAGACCCTTCGCCGTCGGAGCCTGCCCTGAGCGAGCGCAGCGAGTCGATCGGGCGGCTCGGGGTGACGTCTACCTATGAAGACACTCGTTGCCGGACTTCTCTTGCTCGCTGCGATCGCGCCCACTGCTTACGGCGTTGTCCTCAACGACTTCGAATCGCCCGACGCCTGGTCGGCGCATCCGTCGGATGGCGTCGAGCTGCGCATCAGTCAGGACCGGGGACTTCACGGCAAGGCGATGCGGCTGGACTTCGACTTCCATGGCGGCGCGGGCTACGCGATCGCGCGTCGCAAACTCGACCTCGATCTGCCGGCGAACTGGGAGTTCGCGTTCTGGATGCGCGCCGTGGCGCCGCCGAACAACCTCGAGTTCAAGCTCGTCGATCCGTCCGGCGACAACGTGTGGTGGGTGAATCGGCGGATGTTCGAGTTTCCGCGCCAATGGACGCAGATCCGTATCCGCAAGCGACAAGTCGAATTCGCGTGGGGTCCCCTGGGCGGCGGTGAGCCGCACAAGATCGCGGCGCTCGAGATCGTGATCACCGCCGGCACGGGAGGCAAAGGTACGGTGTGGATCGACGATCTGACCTGCACTGAGCGGGCGCCTGTCCCCGCCAATCCGCCGGCGCCGCGCGTCTGGGGTTCGAAGCCGGGTGCCGAGCGAGTCCTCGACGCGAAGCGCGACACGTTGTGGCGTGCGCCGGCGGGCGACCAGTCGCTGACATTCGACTTCACTGCGCCGCGCGAGCTCGGCGGGTTGCTCGTCGACTGGGGCAGGAACGCGGCGCGCGACTACGACGTGGAGATCTCGGACGACGCGTCATCGTGGACGATCGCCCACAAGGTATGCGGCGGCAACGGCGGCCGCGATTTCATTCCGCTGCCGGACACGGAGACGAGGTATGTGCGCCTCCACCTGCTTCGAAGTATCGGTTCGACGGGATATGCACTTCGCGAGGTGACGATCGAGCCGCCGTCCTGGTCCGCAACTGCCACCGAGTTCTTCTCCGCCGTTGCTCGCGCGCAGCGGCGCGGACTCTATCCTCGCTACCTGTACGGCGAACAGAGTTACTGGACCGTGGTCGGCGTTGACGCCGATGATGCCGAGGCGCTGATCAACGAAGACGGCGCGATCGAACCGTTCGCGGGCGGCTTCTCGATCGAGCCGTTTCTGATCGCCGGCGGCGATCTCGTGACCTGGAACGATGTGAAACGCGAGCAGACGCTCGCGGACGGCTACCTTCCCATTCCGACGGTGCAATGGCGCGCTCGGAGCGGCGTCACGCTGACGACCACTGCCATCGCGATCGGCGGTCCGGGTCAGTCGACTCTGCTCGTGCGCTATCGCGTCACGAATCGTTCGAAGCAGCCGGTGAAGATCGGGCTTGCGATCCGCCCGTTCCAGGTCAACCCGCCGTGGCAATTCCTCGGTACGCCGGGGGGCGCCTCGCGCATTCGGAACATTCAATACGACGGCGCAGCGGTCACCGTCGACGATCACCGGATCATTCCGGTGACGAAGCCGTCGCGCTTCCGAGCGGCGACCTTCGATCAGGCAGAAACGGCCGACCTGGCGCTGGGTCGTGGCGGCGATGCGCAAAACGTCACCGACGATGGCGGCACAGCGAGCGCGGTCATGACGTTCGACGCTCCGGAGGTTGTGATCGCGGTTCCATTTCACAAGGAATCCTCGCGGTGGCGCTCGTTCGACGACGAACTGCAAACGACGGCGGACGATTGGCGTGGAAAGCTCAATCAGGTCCAGATCAGCATCCCTGCGGCGCCGGAGATCGCGGACACGCTCCGCGCGACGGTGGCGTACATGCTCGTCAACCGCGACGGACCGGCGATCCAGCCGGGCTCACGCGCGTACGCGCGTTCCTGGATCCGCGACGGCTCGCTCACCTCGGCAGCGCTCCTGCGGCTCGGCCATGCGGACGCAGCCCGCGATTTCCTGAAATGGTACGCGCCGTTCGAGTTTCCCAGCGGCAAAGTTCCGTGCTGCGTCGATCGCCGTGGCGCCGATCCCGTTCCGGAGAACGACAGCAACGGCGAGCTCCTCTTCCTGGCGGCCGAGTACTACCGCTTCACGCACGATGGCGCGGTGATCGAGTCGTTGTGGCCGCTCCTCAACAACGCTGCTGCGTACATCGACACGCTTCGCCAGCAGCGGCTGACGCCGGAGTACGCGTCGGGACCGAAGCGGATGTTCTACGGTCTCCTGCCCGAGTCGATCAGCCACGAAGGCTATTCGGCGAAGGCGATGCATTCGTATTGGGATGACTTCTTCGCGCTGAAGGGTCTGAAGGATGCCGCGTTTCTCGCCGGCGAGCTCGGTCGCATGGACGATCAGCGCCGCTTCGCGGCGATGGCCGACGATTTCCGCAAGTGCATTCTCGACTCTCTGCAACTCACGATCGCCGAGCATCACATCGACTTCATCCCCGGGTCGGCCGAGCTCGGAGACTTCGACGCGACCTCGACGTCAATCGCGCTGGAACCAGCCGGTGAGCGCGCATCGCTGCCGCAGGGTTCTCTGCTCCGCGCATTCGACAAGTACTACCTCGAGACGTTCGTTCCCCGGCGTGACGGAAAGCTGGCCTGGGACGCGTACACGCCTTACGAGCTTCGCAACGTCGCGACGTTCATCCGTCTCGGTCAGAAGGACCGCGCGCACGAGGCGCTGCAGTACTTCATGCACGACCGGCGACCGATCGGCTGGCGTCACTGGGCCGAGGTGGTGTGGCGTGATCCGCGGGCGCCGAAGTTCATCGGGGACATGCCGCATACATGGGTCGGATCGGACTTCATCCGATCCGTCACAGACTTCTTTGCATACGACGAGGGTGATGCGCTGGTTGTCGGTGCGGGAGTCCCGCGAGAGTGGTTGCGCAGCGGACCGATTCGCATTCGACATCTCCACACTCAGTTCGGCGAGCTGGACCTGGAGATACAAGCCGACAGGATGTCGCTCACCGGTACAGCCGCGCCGCCCGGCGGCTTCGTCGTCAAGTCGCCGATCGACGGGGCAGAGACGAAGGTGCAGACGCTGCCCGCAACGCTCGTATTCAGGTAAGTGCCCTCTCGCCCGCGCGCGGGGAGAAGGCGCTGTGATAACTTGCCTCTTCATGGCCAAGAGTCGCAAAGGGGCGGTCGCCCGAGCTGCGCGCGAGCATCCGTCGCTCGTTGAGGCGAAGCGCGTCCTCGAAGTCGAGGCCTCGGCGATCCTCGGTCTCATCGAGCACCTCGACGACACCTTCGTCGAAGTCGTCGAGCTCATCAACGGCATCAGCGGCCGCGTCGTCACCATGGGCCTCGGCAAGTCGGGCATCATCTGCAAGAAGATCAGCGCGACGCTGGCCTCGACAGGGACGCCGTCTTTCTTCCTCCATCCGGCGGAAGCGATCCACGGTGACCTCGGCATGGTCGTGCGCGGCGACATCGTTCTCGCTGTTTCGAATTCCGGAGAGACCGAGGAGCTGGTGCGAATCATTCCCAGCATCAAGCGTATCGGTGCGGAAATCGTCGCCATCAGCGGCAACCCTTCTTCGTCCCTCGCGAAAGGATCGGACTATCACCTGTCGGCCGCGATCTCGAAAGAGGCCTGCCCGCTCGGCCTCGCTCCGACGGCATCGACAACGGCCGTCCTCGCGCTCGGCGATGCGCTGGCCATGGCCCTTCTCCTGCGGAAAGGCTTCCGCGAGGAGGACTTCGCGTTTCTTCATCCGGGTGGCAAGCTCGGCAAACGCTTTCTCCGCGTGCGCGATCTCATGCACACGGGCGATCAGGTGCCGGTTGTCACTGAACAGACGTCGATGCATGACGTCATCTACGAGATGTCGAAGAAGGGCTTCGGCATCACCGCGGTCGTCGGAGAGGGCAACCGGCTTGCCGGAGTCATCTCCGACGGTGACCTGCGCCGTCTTTTACAGAAGGACGAGAACGTATTGAAGAAGGCGGCAGCCGATTCGATGAAGCAGAATCCGGTCACGATCGACAGCGGCGAGCTCGCGTCGGCCGCGTTGCAGATCATGGAGCAGAAGAAAATCACCTCGATCTTCAGCGTGGACCGGGAGAATCGTCTGGAAGGCCTCATCCACCTCCACGATCTCTGGGGTCTCGAACTGTTCTGAATGGACGATCAGAATCCAGTCGTATTGCGCTATCGGGACGGCCACACCGAACGGGTGGGGCTCGAGCCCTTCGATCCGCAGCGTGAGGTCGTCGTCGTGCGGCGCGACAGCGGCTCCGCTGAAGTGCCGTTCTCCGTGCTCAAGGCCGTCTTCTTCCCGCGCGTCACGCCGGAAGAGAAGCTCGAGGCGCCGACGGGCAGCACCATTGCTGTGGAGTTCACCGACGGCGAGATCATCCGGGGCATGGCGAATTACAACCCGGAGCGCAACGGCTTCTTCCTCGTCCCGCACGACAGGAGCAAAAACGAGCGGATCTTTGTTGTGAACTCCGCGATCTCGTCCATCGAGGTCGAAAAACTCTAGGAGCATCGCTGATTGCTGATTGCTGATTGCTGATTGAGACTAAGTTCAATGAGCAATCGGCCATCTTCAATCAGCAATCAAAAATCAGCAATCAGCAATCAGCAATCAAAGATCAGCAATCTATGAAGCTCTCTTCCTTCCTGATTCTCTTCGCCGCGACGGCGTATGCCGCCAGCTCCGAGCTCGATCGCGCCGCGACGGCCCTCCCCGGCTACGAGGCGAACTTCACGCAGTCGTTCACGCCCAAGGGGTTCAAGGCCGCGCAGGTGGAGAGCGGGACCGTGTTGTTCGGCACGCTGCCGATGATGCGTTGGACTTACTCGAAACCCGACGAGAAGCTGTTCGTGTTCGACGGTGAGAAGTCATGGTTCTACACGCCGGCCGACCGGCAGGTCACGGTCGCGCGCATCGACGAGTCGAAGAAACGCGAGCTGCCGTTCCTGCTCATCGGTGACCCGGCCGCACGCGACCGCGCTTTCGCCCTCCGCGAACAGAAGCAACGCGGCTCGGTGGTCATCACCCTGCAGCCGCGAGACGCGGCGGGGATGATCCGGACGGCGACGCTGGCGATTGATCCATCGACCCATCTCCTCCAGCGGATCGAATACGCGGATCGGGAGGGAAATCGGACGCGATTCGACTTCTCGGGCTATCATCGCGGCGCACTCGGCCCCAATGCATTTCAGTTCACACCGCCGCCCGGGGTGCAGGTCGTGAACGCGGAGTAATCGATGCCTCAGGAGTTTTCATTCGACATCGTCTCGAAGACGGACATGCAGGAAGTCGCGAACGCCGTGCAGCAGGCTCAGAAGGAGCTCGCCCAGCGCTTCGATTTCAAAGGCAGCAAGAGCTCCATCGAGCTCGCCGGCGACGAGATCACTCTCCTCAGCGACGACGAGGGGAAGCTGCGCAGCGTGAAGGACATCCTCGAGAGCAAGCTCGTCAAGCGCAAAGTGGCCCTGAAGGCGCTCGATTACGCGAAGCTCGAGGCTGCGGCGCTGGGTACCGTGCGGCAGAAGGCGAAGATCGTCCAGGGCATCGAGACCGAGAAGGCGAAGGCCATCGTCAAGTCGATCAAGGATGCAAAGATCAAGGTGCAGGCGTCGATTCAGAGCGATCAGGTCCGCGTGGTCGGGCGAAGCAAGGACGATCTGCAGCGAGCCATCGCTGTCGTGAAAGAGAACGACTTCGCCATTCCCCTGCAGTTCACGAACTACCGCGGTTGAGCATCGTAAATCGTTCGATTATTCTTCCGTCGTGACCGTTCCCCACCCAGGCACACTCCCCGAGCAGACGGGACGAGGCGAGCGCCTTCTGGAGCTCGTTGCTCCGAAGCTGCAGCTCGTCGAGGAGGAGCTCCGGCGGAACTTTCAGTCGCAGATCCGCACCATCGGCGACGTCGGGCAGCACATCCTCGGCGGCGGCGGAAAGCGCCTCCGCCCTGCCCTGCTGCTGCTCGTGGCGAAGATGCTCCGATACGACGGTTACCGCGACGTCGTGTACGCCGCGGTCGTGGAGTTCATCCACAACGCCACGCTGGTTCACGACGACATCATCGACGAGGCGGCCGTCCGCCGCGGTCGCACGTCGATCAACTATCGATGGGGCAACGACCTCACCGTGCTCGTCGGCGACTACCTCTACGCGCACTCGATGAACATCGCGCTGGCGGAGGGAAACCTCGACGTGCTTCGCCTTCTCTCCAACGCGACCATCCGCATGATCGAAGGCGAGATCCTGGGTCTCGAACAGAACGGACGCGCGGATCTCTCGATCGACGACTACTTCGAAGTCGTGGGCCGGAAGACGGCGGCCCTGTTCGGCGCCTGCTGCCGCATTCCGGCGTGTCTGGTCGACGTTCCGGAGAGCACAGCCGCCGCGCTGTTCAACTATGGCTTCAACCTCGGTGTGGCGTTCCAGCTCATCGACGATCTGCTCGATTTCACCTCCAGCACCGAAGTCCTCGGCAAGCCGGCGCTGTCGGATCTGAAGGAAGGCAAGCTGACGCTCCCGCTGATCCTGGCGATCCCCAGCGCGACGACACGCGAGCGCGAGATCATCGCCCGGATCGCGGCGGCGAAGTCATTCGACGACGTCGATCCATCCGAGGTGTACGACATCGTGGAGAGGTACGGGTCGGTCGAACAGACGCTCGACTACGCTCGCCAGTACGCCAACCGCGCGCGCACCGCGCTCGAGCAGTTCCCTTCGTCGGACGCGAAAGAGGCGTTGGATCTGGCGCTCGATTTTGTGATGGAGCGGGATCGCTGAGGTAACCCATCGCTTGCCGGGCTCAAGCCCGGGCCTACGTTCGATTGCCCGGCTGTTCGATTCTCACGACAACAGCTCGAGAATCTCCGACATCGCCGCCTTCGCCCGCGTATTGATCGTCTCGTCCTGTCCGTTCGCGCTCAAGCGGATCACCTTGTTGTACTGCTCGATCGCGCGAGGGTAGTCGCGCAGGCAGCGGTGATAGACCTCGCCCTTGCACAGCTTGGCCTCGAGATTGGCGGGATCCACTTCCAGGATCTTGTTCAGGAAGATCATGGCGGTGTCGTACTTCCCCTCTTCCATGGCCATGCGGTAGCGCAGCCTGTAGAGCGTGACCAGCTCGCTGTCTTTGGGATCGACCCACACGCCTGGCAGAACGGTGAGGAGCGTGGAGAGCAGCCGGCGCTTGACCGGCGGAGTGGGATTCGAGCGTTTCACCTGAAGCATATGCCGCATTCACTCACCCTCCCGTTGGTGCTTCGCTTCGAATTCAAGGCTATGTTACGAGTCTCAGGGGAGATCGTCAAGAGGTTGACGAAGATCCGGGCCCCGACCTGCTACCATTCCCCGCATGCATGTCGCCGTTTATCCCGGCTCGTTCGATCCGCTGACGAACGGACACCTCGACATCATCCGGCGAGGAACCCGCCTATTCGACCGCCTCCTCGTCGCCGTGCTCGAGAACGAGGGGAAGTCGGCGCTGTTCACGGTCCCCGAGCGGGTCGAGCTGATCGCCCGTTGCACGGAGGACCTGCCGGCAGTCGAGGTGCACTCCTTCTCCGGCCTGCTGGTCGACTTCATGCGCCGGCACGGCGCCACAGTGATCGTTCGCGGCATCCGGGCGATCGCCGACTACGAGTACGAGCTGCAGATGGCTCTCATGAACCGCGAGCTGAATCCCATGTCGGAGACGATCTTCATGTTGCCCGCGGTCGAATACACGTACGTTTCCTCGCGACTCGTCAAAGAGGTCTTTCGCCTCGGCGGCGACGTTGCCCGTCTGGTGCCGCCCGCAGTGCTGGAGTCCCTCCGCGCGCGCCTGCCGGTGACGGTCTCGACCTAGGGTAGTGCGACACACAACACTAGGTTCCCTAGTCGGTCCGCGGGTCGAATGCGTCGCGCAACCGGTCGCCGATGATGTTGAAGGAGACGACCGTCGTGAAGATCGCCAGACCGGGAAACAGCACCAACCACCACGCGTAATCGATGACCTGCTCGGCGACCGAGAGAATGCTTCCCCATGAAGCGGTGGGCAACGGGACGCCGACGCCGAGGAACGAGAGAGCGGATTCGGTGAGGATTGCGAACGCGACGCCGAAGCTCGCCGACACCAGCACCGGAGCGAGCGCGTTCGGCAGAAGGTGGCGGAAGATGATGCGCGCGTCGCGCGCGCCGCTGGCCCTGGCCGCATGCGCGAACTCCATCTCGCGAATGCGCAGAAACTCGCCGCGGATGTAGCGCGCCTCCGTCGTCCACGACGTCAACCCGAGCGCGATCATGATCGTATAGAGCGACGGCCGGAACAGCGCCACGATGGCCAGCACGAGAAAAAGAAACGGAAAGCAGAGAATCAACTCGATCAACCTCGAGACGATCCAGTCGACGAATCCTCCGTAATACCCGGCCAACGCGCCGAGAATCGATCCGACGACGAGGGAGAGAGCGGTTGCCAGCAGACCGACGGCGAGCGAGACGCGCGCGCCGTGAATGATCCGCGCCAGGACGTCGCGACCGAGGTCGTCCGTGCCGAGCGGATGTCCGCTTCCGGGCGGCTGAAGGCGCCGCGGCAGATCGATCGCGTTCGGCGAGTGCGGCACCGGCGTGCCCATGACGAACGACGCCGGCCCGAACGGTTGGGCAGCGGGCCTGCTCCTGGCCCAGTAGTCCTCGAACGCCGGAAAGCGCCAGCCCTTCGCGGTCTTCACCGCGAGCGGCTTATCGTTCGCGAGCAGCGGCGCGAGCGCGGCAATCAGCGTGACGGCGCAGACGTAAATGACGGCCATCAGAGCGAGCCGGCTGCGCCGGAATCGCTTCCACGTCAGCCGCCACAGGCTCTCGCTCATCATCGGCGCTCCGCCAGCCGGATTCGCGGATCAGCGACCGCGTAGAGAATATCCGCAACCAGACCGGCCAGAAGTGTGATCACTGCCGTGGCAACCGTCAGCGCCATCACGGTCGGATAGTCGCGGCGAAGGATCGATTCGAGATAGAGGCGCCCCAGTCCATCCCACTGGAACATCCGCTCGACGATGACGCTGCCCGAGATGAGATAAGGAATCGTGAGGCCGAGGAGCGTGATGAGAGGGATGAGCGCGTTGCGGAACGCGTGGCGCCACAGCACTGTGGCCGAGGAAACGCCCTTCGCGCGCGCTGTGGTGATGTAGTCCTGACGGATGACCTCAGTGACCGCGGACTTCGAGAAGCGAACGAAGATCGCGACCTGCGTGTACGCCAGCGTCGTCACCGGCAGAACCATGTGGCGGATGTGATCGAACAGTCGCGCCGCGGGGCTCATCATCGCCGCGTCGTCGGACACCATCCCGAAGAGCGGCAGGAAATCGTGGCGCACGGAGAAGAACTGCATCAGCAGCAGCGCGACCCAGAACGACGGGAGCGAGTACAGGACGAAGAACGCAACCGCCGAAGTCCGCTCGGCGGCTCTCCCGGAACGCGCGGCGCTCCAGAGACCGATCGGCACTCCGATCGCCGCCGCGACGAGAAACGCCGCGAGGTTCAGCTCGAACGTGGCCGGCAGCCTCTCCAGGATGCGCTCCCGGACCGGACGCCGGTCGATGGGCGAACGCCCGAAGTCGAGCGTGATCGCGTTGCGCAGCCAGTACAGGTACTGCACAGGCAGCGGCTCATCGAGATGCTGCTCGTGCCGCACGGCCGCGATCACGTCCGGTGAGACGTTGCGGAACGAGATCAGGTAGAACGTCGTGGGATCGCCGGGAACGGCGTGAATGAGAACGAACGTCGCGACGGTGATGCCGAAGAACGTCAGGAGCGCATACAGGAGGCGTCTGGCGATGTAAACGGCCATCGGGTAGATGGTAGATCGTCAATCGTGGATCGCAGAAGAATTCGTGACCTGCGATCCACGATCCGTCGACCTACTTGACGTCGTGCACCCTCTCGTCGCGCGGAATCCACCAGCCGAACTCTCCCGGATACCACGTGAACAGACCGAATCCGCGGCTCTCCTGCACGTTGTGGAGCCGCTTCGAGACGCCCCATTTCACCGACACCTGGGTCGTCCACGCGTACGGCTGATCCTCGCCCAGCACAGCGTGAAGCCGGTGGTAGATGTCGACGCGCTTGTTGAAATCGAGCTCGCGCCTCCCCTCTTCGACCAGACGATCAGCCTCGGGGCTCGCGTAGTAGACGAGGTTCTGACCGTGCGGCGGAAACTGCGACGAGTGAAAGAGGCTGAACGGATCGGGATCGGCATCGAGATCCCATCCCATGAACGACGCCTGATACTGGCCAGACAGCACCCGATGGCTCAGCGAAGCCCAATCCACGACGGCAATGTCGAGCTGTACGCCGATCTTTTTCAGCTCCGATTGCAGGAGTTGCGCGAACGGGATGCCGGATGTCGTTCCGCTGTAAATCATCAGATCGAAGCGGAGCGGTTTGCCGTCGCGATCGAGGACGCCGTCGCCGTTCGTGTCGTGCCATCCCGCCGACTCGAGCAACTGCCGCGCCCCCGGCGGATCGAAGGGCACCACTGGCACCTCGGGGTTGTACGCCCACTGATCGGGGGTGAAGGGGCCGCTGACCGCGCGCGCCGTGCCGTGGAAGAGGTTCGCGATGATGGACTGCAGGTCCATGCACATCGCCATCGCCCTCCGGACGCGTTTGTCCGAGAAGATCGGACTGCGGCCGTTCCAGGCGATGAAGTTGTAGTTGAGGGTGTAGAAGCGGCGGAAATCGATCTTCTTCAGCAGAATCGGATTCGTGTGTTCGCGAAGCCAGACATCCGACCCCATCATCGTCTCGTCGATGTCGCCGCGTTTCAGCGCATTCCAGGCCGTTGTGTCATCGACGATGACCTTGAAGACCACGCGATCGATGTAGGGCTTCTTTCGCCAGAAGTCGTCGCGGCGCTCGACGACGATCTGCTTGCCGTTTTCGCGGCTGACGAGTCGGTACGGGCCGCTGCCGACTGCCGTCGAGTTGTAATCGTTCCTGAGGTCGCCCTTGCCGTACACGTGCTCCGGGACGACGAGGAGGTCATTGAACCGGATGAGCTGCGGCGCCAGTGCTTCGCGAAACGCGACCACGATCGTGTGGTCGTCGACGACCCGCGTGCGCTTCAGATCGAGCTGCTCGAATCCGCCGGAGATCTGCGCGGCCTCCGTCTGCGGATCGGCGATCTTGCGCAGCGTGAAGAGAACGTCCGATGCACGGACGGGCGTCCGGTCGGAGAACGTCGCCGCCGGATTGAGGTGGAACGTGTACTCCTTCCCGTCCGCCGAGATCTCCCACTTGTCCGCGAGACCCGGCACGGGCCGCAGGTCCACATCGAGATAAAGCATCGGCGTGAAGAGGTAGAAGGAAACGTAGCGGTCGTACTTGCTCTCAGCGAGGATGGGGTTGAGAGTGCGGATATCGGAGTCGAGGCGGCGGATGAGCGTGCCGCCTTCCTGCGGTGTGGTGTCCTGGACGGCCGCCCGCGGAGCGACGGAGCTCGGCTCTTTGCCGCACGAAAGAAGCGCAACGGCGATCGTCAGGAGCGCAGGAACGAACCGACGCTGCACGATCGACATTATAGGGGTGATCCTGCAGCCGCCTGTCCGGGCGGCTGCAAGTCACGGAAGAGTGACGGACTCCGTGGCGACGTTGTAAAACGAATCGACGGCCCGGACGATCACGAACTTCCCCGCCACGGCGCTCCGCTTCAATCTGTACGTCTCGTCGCTCGAATCGGCGATGCCGTCGACAGGCGTCAGGCGCGTCCATCGCTGGGCGTCGGCCGAATACTCGACGCGGCCGATTGTCCCCAGCTTGTCGGTGATGCGGATGAGCACATCGTCGCCTTCCGTGCGCACTGCGACGGCCGGCGGTGCGTTGTCGACCTGAAACTCGACACCATTTTTCACGTTGGTCAGCGGCATGTCCGGGTTATCGAGCGCGTCGGTCGCCGTGAGTCGCAGCTCGTACACGCCATCAGGGAACTGCGACGTATCGAAGTTGATCTGCGTGTCCTCCAGGTTGTCTCGCAGCCGGAGCCATTTCTCGCCCCCGCGACGCCGGAACGCGACCGAGTAGCGGAGGTTGTCGCCGTTGTCGTCATGCGCCCGCCAGGTGATCGTCCGGTAGCCCTTGCGGAAGACCTTTTTTCCCTGCTCGTTCTTGTCGCGCGGATTGTCGAGGCTCGTGAAGATGCCGTACTCGTCGGGGTTCGTGGCCTCGACGACCTGCGGGGACGACGGATACGAAGAGCTGATGAACACGACGGCCGGATCCTGAACGGTCACGGCATCGATTACAGGTGAGACGTTCCGATTGATGAAGCCGACCGACACTCCGTCGACCGCGACATCCGCTGCCGGTTTCGGCATCGTCAATTTCCACTGGACGTATCGTGCGGCCGGAGCGGTGACCGTCCCCTCCGGCGAGGTCGATGGCATGCTCCAGTTGCTCCACGTCGAATCAGGCGTCCGCGTGTTGCCGCTGCGGAACGCGATCGCGAGGTGACCGTCTCCCACGTTGTTGCCTTCGATGCGGTAGTGACCGAACTGCGAGAACCTCTCGACATCCTTCGCCTGCGAGCGGAACTCCGCGCGCGCGGAGGGTATCGTGTCGAGACGGTACACGGCTCCGCTGTTCGTCGTTGTGACGAGAGTGGCGCCGCCTTCAGACGAGATCGACACGACCTGCTTCTCGGGCGCGGTCGCGACGAGCGAGATCTCGCCGTCCTTGAAGCTGTAAATGCGCCCCTGCGGTCCCGTGGACAGCATCAGAGATCCGTTCGGCCCGCCGTTCAGCGCGTAGATCATCTCGCGGTCGAACTTGCGCACCGTCTCGATGAAGCCATCGGGATGAATCCGGTACAACTCGCTGCTCCCCGCCTGCGAGGAGGCGGCAGCGGGGCTGTCGAACGAAAAACTCACTTCCACGTTCGGCGACGCCTCTGCCTCTTTCCGCGCCTCGGTCGATGCGCCGGACGTCGAGGTCGCGGACGGCTGCTGCGCCGGTTTCGCGGGCTTCGCCGGCGCGGTCGTCGGCAGGATGTTGCTGACACCGGAAGCCCAGCCGGTGCCGTTCGCGTCGATGTAGAGCGAAGAGATCTCGTTCAGCGCCGAGTCGTAGAGCGCGTGCGCGCTGCCGTCAGGTTTGACCTCGTAGATGCGGCCCTGCCCGGAGCCACCGGCCAGCAGCGTCCCGTCCTTCCGCGCAGCGAGCGAGCGGATGTGCGTTTCCGGAGCATCGAACACGACCTTTCCCTGACCGGCTGGCGTGACGCGGATCAGTTTTCCTTCCACACCCGTCCCGATTGCGAGGTCGCCGCCATCCAGGACCTGCAGCACCCAGATGTAGGCCTGCTTCGGATCGTAGAAGACGGTGCTCTTCCCGTCCTCCGGATTGATGCGATAGACCTTCCCGTTCGGCGAGGTTCCCGCATAGACCGCACCGTCATGGAACGCCAGCGCATACACCTCGGGCTCAGGCGCGGTGTAGAGCAGTTTCAGATCGGTTCCACGAAGCCGATAGACCTTCCCGTCATTCCCCGTTCCGAAAAAGCGGTCGCCGTTCGGAGCGATGGCCTGCGCGAGGACGAAGGGATCGGTGAACGCCGCCACCTTCCGCATCGTCGGTCCGGCGCGGAGCTCTCCGCGCGACGTGACAGCGAATCCCTCGATGTCGCCACCGAGGAAATCCTCGACGGCGCGGACACGCCAGAACTGAGGGGCAACGGCAAACGCATTCGTGGCGAACAACGTCGCCACAAGGAAGAACCGGATTCGCATGAACACCTTTCAGTGCTGAGTCCTGAGTGCTGAGTCCTGAGTCGCTGCGCCCTCGGCACTCAGCACTCAGCACTCAGGACTCAGCACTTCGATTAGATTTGCGGCTTGACGTCGAGATCGATCTTCAAGGCGCCGTCGACGATATATCCGAGCGGGCGCGCCTGATGTGACGATCCGTAATACTTCACGGCCGCCTGCGCGCCGTTCGTTGTGTCGCCGCTCACAACTGCGCGCATCGACGGCGGAAGACTCGGCAGGTAGACGCCGGCCGTGACGGCGCCATCTCCGTTCGCATAGAGCCCGAGCGTCAGATCGGTCGACGGGCGCAACCGCTTCAACACGCCGATCACCTGCTCGAGCGTGCGCGGATCCGGCGGCACGAGCGTGAAGTCGATCTGATTGAGCACCGTGCCGCTTCCGACGAGGAGATACGCGCTTCCGAGCGGCTGGTCGTCCGGGATCTTCACGTCGAACATCTCGACGAACGGTTCACCGCGGAACGGCTTGAGCACGGTGCGGACCTTGACCGTATCTCCCGGCGAGATGCGGCCGTTGACCGGCGGAATGACGGACGCCTCGAGCAGTTTCGCAATGCGCAATTGGTCGTCGTGGTGCAGATGCACCTTCACGCTCTCGATCGTGGCGTCCCGGAACTCGTTCGACATCACGTATCCCGCGACCACCGCGAGGTACGCCGGAATGGCCTGACGCGCCTGCGCACCCGCCCATCCTTCCCGCAGGTGGATCGGCTCGAATCCTTTCAACTTGATTTCCGAATCCATCACCACGGTGCGTTCACCGGCCGCGCGCTGCGCGTTCGCGACAACGCTGTCGACGGCCATGGCCAGGATGAGCGGCGAGAGCTGCGTGTGGCGCACGACGTTCACGTGGTACGTCTGGGTCGGTCCGGAGCCTTCCACGGTCAGCTCGACGGGAATCGTCCGCGCCTGTCCGCCGAGGACGCCCATGATGCCGGAGGAACGGTCCTGCCGGAACTCGCCCACGACGTTGCCGGTGTTGGAGAACTTGAACGAGCTCGCCACGCTTGGGAGAACCGTCACCACTTCCGACTTCGCCATCGGGAAGCTGATCTCTCCCATGTCGAGGAACGGATGACCGAACGCGTACACGCGATCGCCGTCGACGTGCGTGACAGTTCCGGTCGCGGCGACGGTGAAGTCTCCGTTGAGAAGCACGGCACCGATCGGATCGCCGGGCTTGAATGAACGATCGCCCGGCGACGAAGCCGCGGTGCTCGTCGAGGTCGCCCCGCTCGGCACGGCGAGGAACCCCATCTCATCGAGATACTTCCCGAAACGTCCGATCGTCTCCGGCGCGAAGCTCGACATCGAGACCGGAACGGCGATCGGTCTGGCTCCCGTGATGCTGCTCATGGATTTCGCCGCGAGCCCGGACACCAACTTTTCGAACATCTCCTCGGGCTTGTTGTTGGCGAGCGCCTTGAGCAGCTCTGAGCCGCTGAATCGCGGAGTGGCGTCGGCAACGATGGGCGCGCTCGCCCCCCCGCCGTTGCGCGCGATCTTGAGCATCTCTTCGATCGGCGTGATCCCGGCAACCGGTTCCTTCGCGAACTGCCACGCGTACGCGAGCGCCCCGATGACTCTGCCGTCGATATAGATCGGCGAGCCGCTCATGCCGGCGATGACGCCCGTGCGCCGGACCACCGGCGAGTCGATCCTGGCGAGGATGAGGTTCTGGCCGGGCCCGATGTTGTGCAGCACGCCGAGGATCTCGACGTCGAACTTCTCAGGCGTCGTGCCTTCGAAGACCGTGAGCCCGTAGCCCTTCATCCCCTTCTTCACTTCGGACAGCGGCATCGTGTCGGCGTGAACGGCTGCCGAGCCGAGCAGGAAGACGACGGCTAGCAAAAATACGGGAACTCGCCGGATTGTGCGCACGCAACTCCTAACAGGCTGCCGGGTCTCGTACATTTCGGCTCATGCCCTTTGCCTGAGACGTACTCGTGACCTATTCGTACCGGAGCGCCTCGATCGGATCGAGTTTGGAAGCCTTCGCTGCCGGGTAGATACCGAACAGAATGCCGAGAAACGCGCAGAAGGTAAAGGCGAGCACGATCGCCCAGAACGGAGTGTGCACTGGTGGAAGGTCGACAAAGCGTTTGAGGCCGAAGCGGGCGAGGTTCGCCAGGATGTAACCGCCGACGATCCCCACGGCCCCGCCGAGACCCGACAACGCGATCGCCTCGATCAGAAACTGCACCAGCACGTCGCCGCGTCGAGCCCCGATCGACTTGCGGATGCCGATCTCGCGGGTCCGCTCCGTGACCGAAACGAGCATGATGTTCATGATTCCGATCCCGCCCACGAGCAGCGCGATCCCGACGACAGCGGCCATGATCAGGGACACATTCAGCAGCACGCCGGAGATCGTCTTCATCAGCTCTTCCTGCGTGGTGATCTGAAAATCGTCCGGCTGGTCCTTCTTGAGGTTGTGGCGCGCGCGAAGGATCTCCCTCACCTGCTCTTTGGCGAGATCGATGTCGTCGCGACGGCGCACCTGCAGCGCGAGCGGAAGGTGCTTCATCTGATCCCGTCCGTAGATCGCCGCGGCCGTGGAAAACGGAATGAAAATGATGTCGTCAGGATCGCCGGTGATCGAGCTGCCGCGTTTCTCCATCTGCCCGACGATCGTGAAGCCGCTGCCGTTGATCTGAACGGTCTTCCCGATCGGATCGCTCATCGCCAGCTTGCGCGGGATGTCGGCGCCGACGACCACAACGCGCTTCTTTGCCTCCTCATCGAGAGGGGTGAAGAAGCGTCCGTGCTGGACCCACTGATTGACGACCTCCTGATACGACCCATTGACCGCGATCATGGTCGTGTCATGGCGAGCGTCGCCCGCTTTCACCTCCGCCGTCGCCAGGAACAGCGGCGTGAAGTCCCTGACCGCCGTCGCCCCTCGCCGCACCGCCAGCGCGTCGTCGTACGTGAGCGACGGCATCTTCTGCAGGAACGGATTGCGCTGCACACCGAGATCCGGAATGACGCGGATGAACGTCGAGCCCACGCTCTCGAGGTCGGAGGAGATCTTGTACTGAAGCCCCTGAACGAGCGACACGACGGCGATGACGGACGCGACGCCGACCATCACGCCCAGAACCGTCAGCAGCGATCTGAGCTTGTTTGCCAGGATTGCTCGGAACGCGATTTTCAGGTTTTCTAAGAACATCTCAGTCCTGAGTGCTGAGTGCTGAGTGCTGAGTGAGACGCTTCTCGACTGACTTGCGCAATCCACCGATTACGCGTCCCACTTCCTCGGCCTGAATCAGCACCGCGTTCAGTATCGGTTCGTCCATGTATTCCGCATCAAATGCGAGGTAAAGGTGCGTCCTAAGCTCTGCACACGAGCCCTTCGCGATCGATAGGAACTGGTGAAATTCCCGTCGGCGAGCGCGCTCGAATCCTTCAGCGATATTCGACGGAATGGATATGGCTGCCTTACGGATCTGATCACGCAGCGGAAAATCCGATCGGAAACCCGGACGCTTCGAAACTCGGTAGATCTCCTTCACGAGGCCTCTCGCCTTCTGCCAAGCGATCAAATCTTCAAAACGATCAATGCGGTGTCTCATGACTCCTCCTGCACCGATTCTGATCGAAGTCAATGAGCGACACGTGATCTTCTACCGAATGTGGAGCGCCACTCAGCACTCAGCACTCAGCGCTCAGCACTATCAATTCGAAATCTTGCCGTCGCGAATATGAATGATCCTCTTCGCCTCCCGCGCGACGTCATCCTCATGCGTGACGATGATGATCGAGTTGCCGCCCCGGTGCAGGTCGCGGAACAGATCGAGGATCTCGCGGCCGGTCTGCGAGTCGAGATTGCCGGTCGGTTCGTCGGCGAGCAGCAGCGACGGGCGGTTCACGAGCGCACGCGCGATCGCGACGCGCTGGCGCTGGCCGCCGGAGAGCTCGTTCGGCTGGTGGTTCATCCGGTCTCCGAGGCCGACCGCGGCCAGCGCTTCCTCGGCCAGCTTGCGCCGTTCGGTTCGCGGGATACGCGCATAGACGAGCGGCAGCTCGACGTTCTGCAGCGCCGTCGTCCGCGCCAGCAGGTTGAACGTCTGAAACACGAATCCGATCTTCCGGTTGCGGATGGCCGCCAGCTCGTCCTCGGTCATCGACTCCACCGGCACACCGTCGAGGAGATAGCGCCCCGCCGTCGGACGATCGAGGCACCCGATGATGTTCATCAGCGTCGATTTGCCGGACCCCGAAGGACCCATGATCGCGACGTACTCGCCCGAAGCGATCGTGAGGTCGATGCCGCTCAACGCGTGGATCTCCTGCGGCCCGAGCTGATAGACGCGCGTCAGCTCATGCATCTCGATGAGCTGTGCTGGAACTGTCGCCGCTGCCGCCGTCGCCGTCACGGTTTCTTCTCCTCGCTCTTCTCTTCCTTCACTACTTGAACGGGATCGCCTTCATGAAGTTTCTTCAAAGTGCGGAACGGGCCCGTGATGACGGGATCTCCGACCTTGAGTCCTGAGGCGATCGCCACCCGCGTGGCGTCACTGATCCCCGTCTTCACCTCGCTCTGCTTCGCCTTGCCGTTGAGCGCGAGAAACACGTATTTGCGCTTCGGCGCGTTCTCGTCTTCGTCGTCGTCGCGCTTCGCACCGGGTACGCGTTCCACAACACTCTGAATCGGCACGGCGATGACGTCGCCGACGGTGCTGGTCACGATCGACACCTGAGACGACATTCCGGGGCGAAGTCGATCGTCGGGATCGTCGATGGCCACTTTCACCTTGAAGTAACGGATGCCGGTCCCCGCATTCTGACGCACCGCGGCAGAGCTGCCGATCTCGATGACGTGGCCCTGATACTCCTTGTCGGGCACCGCATCGACGCGGATCTTGGCCTGCTGGCCGATGCGAATGCCCACCACTTCGGTCTCCCCCACTTCGGATTCGACGAGAATCTGCGAGAGATCGGCGATCACGGCGATGACCGATCCCGGATTGTTCATCGTTCCGGTGACGACGACCTCTCCCTCACGCGCGTTGAGCTGCACGACCTTGCCGTCGATCGGCGACATCAGCGTGGTGTGGGACAGATCGTTCTCGGCCTGCTGCACTCCCGCCACGGCCTGTCGTACTCCCTCTTCCGACGATGCGTACGCAGCCTTCGCGTTCTCGAAGTCGAGGCGCGCCTTGTCGAACAGCTCCTGTGCCTGAATGCCCTGCTGCTGCATGTTCACGGCGCGGTGATACGCGAGCTCGGCCGTACCGAGTGCGGCGCGGGCCCTGCCGACTTCGATGCGGCGGTTGGCGAGCTCCGCGCGCATGCGGTCGCGCTGCGCGGCGTAGGCCGGACGCTCGAGCTCCACCAGCTTCTGCCCTTTCTTGACGAAGTCGCCTTCGTTGAAGTAGAGGCGCTCGATTTTCGCGATGACATTCGCGCTGATGTTGACCTTGAACTTCGGCTGTATCTCGCCCGGCGCCGTCACGACCGCCTCGATTTTCTGCGGGCGTGCCGGTTCGGTGTAGACCTTCTCCCCTTTCGGCTCACTCCCACGGATCGATGCAAAAACGATGATCGCCACGAGAAGAATCGCGCTGCCGATGATGAGCGGCCGCTTCACTTCTGCATGCGCGCAGCGCCTATGGCTGCGCCTCCGACCTTGAAGAGCACTACGACGAGCCACAAGCTGATGACGATTGCCGAGGACCTCACTCTCGACAGGCGTGAGATCGCTGCGAACCCGATGATGACCAGAACGAGAGTCCAGATCGTGAAGAGATCCAGCGAACCGAGAAGAGAAAAGAGAATCGGGCGGCCCTTCATGTCGGCGAGGAATGCCAGGTTCGACCGCAACGGATTGGCGAGATCCACCAACGTCATCGTCTTCTTCGTCAGAAGCACCCCGGTCGCGAGGACGCTCTTGATACACAGCGGCATCCAACTGTAGAGCGTCACGGAGAACGCCTGTTTGAAATCGCCCTCCCCGCCGAAGACGCGGAATGCGATGAGAAGGACGCCCCCGATCACTGCGAAGGCGACGACTTGAAGCAGCGGACCGAAGTACGCGATGGCCTTCCCGAAAGCCGCTGCGATGCGGATCGAGCGCTCCATCTGCTGCGGCGGCATGTTCGCGCTCTCGAAGGCCTCGCGGTAAGTGGCCGCAAAATCGACGCGCGGGACGATGAGCAGCGTGGTGATGACGGAGATCGCGACGATGATCAGCAGCGGAAAAACGACGTCCGGTCTGCGGGCGACGTCCTCGAACGTCTGCGCCGGCGACATCAGCACACCGGCGATGCGCTGAAGCGTATTCGGTCTCGGCGCCGCCTCTGCAGACGGCGCCGCAGGAGCATCACCGAGGCTGGCTGTCATTCGTCTTCTCCTGGAGGTTCGACCGATTGCCGTAATTCAGCCAATTGTATCGGTCAAACGTGGAGAAGATCTGAGGGTCGTCGACTGCGGGCTCTTCGATGCGGATGTTGCGGACGTCGAGCAGATCGCCGATCGCGCGGTGATAGGCCGAGACCGCCTTGTTGTAGCCCACCAGCGCCTGGAGCTCGCGAACGCGGGCGTCGGAGAGCTGCTGTTGAATCTGCAGCACTTGGAAGTTCGTGGTCATGCCGTTCTCATAGCGCTTCCGCTCCGCGTCGACGTTCTGCTCGGCCGCTTCACGGGCTGCGCGGGATGCGGCGATTTCCTTCGCCGACGTGTCGACGGCCCGCACGATGCTGCGGACCTCGACGGCGATGTTCTGACGGACCTGCTCCTCGTCCGTCTGCGACGTACGCCAGTCGAGCTCCGCTCGCCTCGCTTCGGCGCGCGCGCCGATGTTGAGAATGGGAACCCCGAAGTTGAATCCGACGGTCCAGGTCGGGAAGTCGTTGCCGAAGACCTGGCTGAGCGCACGATTGATCCCGGTGGAGTTGAACCTGCCGGTCGGCTCTCCCGTCACGGGGTCGAGCTCCGCGGCGCGTCCGGCCACGCCGGAGGGGTTGTAATTGATGGCGAAGTCGACGCGCGGCAGCACCTGATTGCGCGCGTAGACGTACTGCACGCGCCGGATGTCGGTGGTGAGGTGCTGCTGTTGCAGCTCGGGGCGCAGCTCGAAGGCACGGGTGACCGCCTGCTGCATGTCGACGCTGACGGGCGTGTAGCCGACCGGATCGGTCGGGATGATCGGGCGGTCCCACTCGCCCGGCGGCAGGTGCATCAGCGCCCGCAGCCGGTCCTCCGCATCGCGCACATTGGCCACCGCCGCGATCAGCGCTTCCTCGGACGTCGCGATCTGCACGCGTGGCTGCAGGATGTCCAGTGGCGCCGAGGCGCCGACGTCGATGCGGATCTGGGTGATGCGCGCCTGATCACGCGCCAGGAACAGCGATTCCTTCAACACGTCGACGTTCTGTCGCGTGTAGACGACGTCGAGATACGCCTGCTCCACGGCGTCCGCCGTGGTGATGAGCGCGGAGCGGAACGCCTCGCGGTTGATGCCCAGCGTGTTGCGCGCGATGGTGACGCCGCGGCGGGTGACGTCGACGCCGAAATTGCGCAGCAGCGGCTGCGTGAGGTTGAAGTCCAGATTGCTGCGATACGCGGGGCTGATGAACGTTCCCCCGCCGGCGGTTGTCGCACGCGAGTTGTTGAAGCCGAGGGAGTACGTCGCGCCCGTCGGGATGAGCTGCGATACGCCGACATCGAACACGGTGGTGCGACCGCCGCTCGATTGAAACTGCGAGATCGTCGGCGTCCTCGCGCTCGTGTGTGCGACCGTTCCCGTCGAGAACCAGTCGAAGATGCCGTACGACGAACGGAGGCTCTCACCGGCCATCCGGTAGTCGAGCCGCTGGATCTGGATGCCGAGGTTGTTCTGCATCGTGGCGCGGATGGCTTCATCGAGGCTGAGCCGCAACGCGCGCGGATTGTTCAGATCCTGATCGGTTTCGGCCGTTACCGGCGCGGTCGCGCGCCGTGCGGGCGTGGCCGGCGCAGGGGTCTGCGCGACCAGCGGCATGGCCGCCACCGCAAGGCTTGCGATCGTTAGCAACCGTCGAACAGCGGTCATGTAAGTTCCTCCCAGACTGGCCCTTTGTACGTACCGATGCCGTGATGGTTTCGCGTATCAGTCCCTTGTCCCGAGCGAAGCGAGGGATCTGCTGTGCCGGAACGAAGCGACGGCGCATTCTACTCGTACGTTTCTGACGGCGAAGTGTGTAATCGCGTTAGCCGCTTTTGCCGCGATTGTCGGCCGGGCACAGTAGATCCCTCGCTACGCTCGGGATTTTTCCTCTGCCGGTACCGGCGCCCCGGCGAAGTGGCAGGCCGCAAAATGCCCCGGTTTGTGCTCGACGAGCGGCGGTACGACGTCACGGCAGATGGGGAACTGGGCGATCGGACAGCGCGTGTGAAAGACGCAGCCGCCGGGAGGGTTGAGCGGCGTCGGGATGTCGCCCGTGAGCAGAATGCGGGTCTTCTTCACGCGAGGATCGGGAACCGGAACAGCGGACAGGAGCGCTTTCGTATACGGATGCAGCGGATCATCGTAGAGCGCGCGGCGGCCGGCGAGCTCCATGATCTTGCCGAGGTACATCACCGCCACGCGGGTGGAGATGTGCTCGATGACAGACAGATCGTGCGCGATGAAGAGGTATGTCAGCCCGAGCTCGTCCTGCAGGTCCTGCAGCAGGTTGACGACCTGCGCCTGCACGGAAACGTCGAGTGCGGAGACCGGCTCGTCGAGCACGAGAAACTTCGGGTTCGTCGCCAGTGCGCGCGCGACGCCAATGCGCTGGCGCTGCCCGCCCGAGAACTCGTGCGGATAGCGCTTCCGGTAGTCGGGATCGAGTCCGACTTTCCCCAGCAGTTCGGCAACCCGTTCGGCGCGTTCGGAGTTGCTCATGCCGCCATGGATGATCAGCGGCTCGGCGATGATGGTTCCGACCGTCATTCGCGGATTGAGCGACGCGTACGGGTCCTGAAACACGATCTGCATGTTGCGGCGCATCCGGCGCATGTCGGAGGAGCCGAGCGACAGGATGTTCGTGTCTTCGAACGTCACCGTGCCGGATGTCGGCTCGATGAGGCGCAGAATGCAGCGGCCCACGGTCGTCTTTCCCGATCCCGATTCGCCGACCAGACCGAGTGTCTCGCCGCGCGAGATGCCGAAGCTCACGCCGTCGACCGCCTTGACGTGCCCGACGACACGCGCCAGCACACCGCGCTTTACGGGAAAGTACTTCGTCAGATCGCGGACCATGAGCAGCGGCTCGCCGGTCTCGATCGGCGTACCCCAGCCGCCGGTGATCGCGGGAGCGAGCTTGTCGTCCGCGGGGAGGAAGGGCTTCTCAGACATCGGCGCGCGCCTCCGGCGCGCCCGAATGGAGAATTTCGAATGAAGAATTTCGAATTGAGAATCCAGCGCCTCTCAATTCTTCATTCGAAATTCGAAATTCGAAATTCATCCCATCCTCTCCGGATCCGCCTGGTCCCCATGGAGGTAGCAGCGCCCGGAGTGGCCCTCGCCCACGATCATCAGCGCCGGCTCGTTGCCGAGGCAGATGTCCATGACGTCGGGACAACGCGGGTTGAACTTGCATCCCGGCGGCAGGTTTGTGATTGGCGGGACCATTCCCGGAATCGTGGGCAGGCGGTTCGGCGGTGCCTGGTACTCCGGTGCGGCCACCTCCGCGATCCCCCTTCGCGCCGCGCTCGGAAGCGATCGGAGCAGCCCGCGTGTGTACGGATGCGCGGGGCGTTCGAACAGGTCGTCGACGAATGCCTCCTCGACGACGCGGCCGGTGTACATCACGACGACGCGTTTGCAGAACTCGGCCACGATACCGAGATCATGCGTGATGAGGAGGATGGCCAGGCCGAGCTTCTGCTGCAGATTCGCCAGAAGCTCCATGATCTGCGCTTGAATGGTGACGTCGAGCGCGGTCGTCGGCTCGTCCGCGATGAGAAGCTCCGGATCGCAGGACAGCGCCATGGCGATCATGACGCGCTGCCGCATCCCGCCCGAAAGCTGATGCGGATAGTCATCGAGGCGCTTGATCGGATCGGGGATCGACACCAGCTCGAGCATGTCGCCCGCCTGCTTCCAGGCTTGTTTCTTCGACACCTTGCGATGCGTGCGGATCGCTTCCGCGACCTGCGAGCCGATCTTGAACACCGGATTGAGCGATGTCATCGGCTCCTGAAACACCATCGCGATGTCGTTGCCGCGCACGTGGCGCATGTCGCTCTCGGACAGCTCTGCGAGATTTCGCCCTTTGAAGCGAACCTCACCGCCGGTGATCCTGCCCGGCGGCGCGACGAGACGCATGATCGACATTGCCGTCACGCTCTTGCCGCAGCCCGATTCACCGACCAGCGCCAGCGCCTCGCCGCGGCGAACATTGAACGACACGTTGTCGACCGCGTGGACCGCCCCCTCCTGCGTGAAGAAGGTGGTCCGAAGGTTCTTGACCTCGAGCAGCGCTTCCGCCGGATTGACGTCGGCATCCGCAACGCGACTGCCGGGCATCCCGACGGGCTGTTCCTGGACGCTCACGGCGGGATCGTAGCAAGAACGGTGCGTGAAGCGTTGTGGATCGTTGACCGTTGACCGTTGTCAGGGCGGTGCATCGCCGATGCGCTGTTCTCGCGGGGAAATCAGGTGTAAGACGTCCTGCTCGCGAGATACCGCCTCGACAACCGTCAACGGTCAACGGTCAACGCTTCCTAAATCGCGACAGCGTGGCCCGCGCCTCGGGAACACCCACGAGCATCGCCACGACGAAGTAGACCGCACCGAACACGCCGGCGACGACAATCGCTTCCGAGATATGCGGCATCGGCAACCGCCTGGCGATGCCGCCTGCATAGATGTCCACCGCGATTCCCGCCACTGCCGCGATGAGCGCCGCGATCCACAGCCGCCCGAGAAACGAAGGAGCGAGCTTCACCGCGCCGATACGACGCGCGAGCGCACGGCGCAGCATCAGGAACTCGACCCAACCCGCCATCCCGGCCGACGCCGTGAGTCCGACCGCGCCGAAAGAGAGGTCCCCGTCAGGAAATGCCGGCACCGGCAGATGAAGAAGATGCAGCAGCGCGATGATCGCCGGGCGCAACGGAAATGCGAACAGGAGTCCGAGCACCGCGGTGAGACAGACGCGCAGCATCGCGAAGCGGAGCGGCGTCTTCGGATCGCGCAGCGCGTAGAACGCTGATGCATACAGACGGCCCAGCGTCACGGCGAGCAGCCCGACCGTCGATCCCGCGAGGATGTACCAGACGAGCAGCGTGTCGTTGTCCTTGAACGCGCCGGTCTGGTACAGGGCCGCGACGAGCACGCGGCCGATGAACAGAAACGCGGCGATCGACGGCACGACGAAGAACGCGATCTGACGCAGCCCCCGCTCGAGCCGCCGTCGCAGCGATGCGTTCACCTCTTCCGCGTCGCCGATCGTCCCCGACATCTGCGGCAGCTCCGCCGCCGCGACGGACATCCCGAAAAGGCTGATCGGCAGGAAGTAGATAGTCTGCGCATACGCCAGCGCGGAAACCGTTCCCGCTCCGAGGTAGCTGGCGATCACCTGATCGATGTAGCCGGAGAGCTGGACCACTCCCCGACCGATGACCACCGGACCGAAGCTGCGGATCACCTCGCGAACCGGCTCGAGTGATGTCTGCAGCGATAGCCGGATCCGCGGCGCGTACTTCAGCACGAACGGCACCTGAATCCCGAACTGCAGCGCCGATCCGACGACCGTTCCCCAGGCAAGGTCGATCGCGAGATTGGCCTGGGTCGTCCGTCTGCCGAAGAAAACGAGCGTGGCGATCATCGCCGCGTTCCAGAACACCGGGGCGACGTAGGACAGGAAGAATTTGCGATGGCTGTTCAGGACTCCGAGGCACCACGCGGAGAGAACGAGCAGACCGGTGGCGGGGAAGAGGATCTGCACGATGCGGATGGTCAGCGCCCGCACCTCGCCTGTGAATCCCGGCGCGATGAGGTCGATGATCCACGGCGTCACGAACACGCAGACGAGAACGATCGCGCCGACGACGAGAGCGAGCAGCGATGCGATCACGCCCGCCAGGCGCCCGGCCATCTCCTCATCGTCTTTCGCGATCAGCCGGGCGTAGACGGGGATGAACGACGCGGACAGGACGCCCTCGCCGAAGAGGTTCTGCAGGAAATTCGGGATCTTCAGCCCGGCTTTGAACGCCCCCGCGGCGACGGAGTTGCCGAGGTAATGGGCGAAGACGCGCTCGCGAATCAGACCGGCGATCCGGCTGAGAAGGATCCCGGCGGCGACGAGCACCGCGAAGCCGGCGCGTGGGCGTGCAGGTTTGCCGGTCTCGTTCACTGCTGCAGACGTCATCGGAATTCGGGCCGTGAGCGGCGCGATAACATACCGCGATGATGCAGGATCGCCGCCCGATTCGTATCGCCGGCGCCGGACCCTCGGGTCTTGCCGCGGCGATTGCCCTGGCCCGCGCCGGGCGGGCGGTGGAGGTTCATGAGGCGAAAGCCGACGTGGGAAAGCGCTTCATCGGGGATCTGCAGATCATTGAAGCGGCGTCGGAAGCGGAGCCGGTCCCCGATTTTCTGGATCGGATCGGCGTCGAGCGGAACTTCTACTTCCGACCCGCGCACTCGGCCACGTTTTACGATCACCGCCACACCGCGCGCGTGATCCGCAGCGATGAGCCGTATGGCTGGTTCATCCGGCGCGGTGCCGAAGACGGGACGCTCGATCGCGGCCTCCTCGCGCAGGCGCGAGCGCTGGGCGTGAATGTGGTGTTCAACAGCCGCCTCGAGGGGGCCGACATCGTGGCGACCGGACCGGCCGCGCCGGACGGTCTGGCGCGCGAGATGACCTGGCGAAGCTCCGATCCCGAGCGCATCGACGTCTTCTTCGACCACAAGCTCTCGCCCGGAGGATACTCGTATCTGTTCATCCTCGATGGGTACGCCACATTCGGATGCGCGATCGTCGCGGACTTCAAGCGGATCGACGAGTACTTCGAGCACTCGTTGATCGCCGCGAAGAAGGTCCACGCGTTCGAAGTGCCTGCCGAGACGCGGACCGGCTATTCGTACATGAACTTCCATCTCAAGCAGCACGCGACATCGAACGGATCGCGCTTCGTCGGCGAGGCCGCCGGGTTTCAGGATTATCTCTTCGGCCTCGGCATCCGGTATGCGCTGACCAGCGGACATCTCGCTGCGCGAAGCATCATCGAAGGACGCGACTTCGACGAGCTCTGGACCCATGAGCTCCGCGCGAAGCAGGAGACCAGTCTCGTCAACCGTTTTCTCTACGAGAGCGGCGGGAACTTCGGCCTGTCGATGTTCGTGCGCCGCGCCGGTCGCGCTCGAGACTTTCATCGCTATCTCAGCGGATGGCATCAGCGCACGTGGTGGAAGATTCTTCTCACGCCGCTTGTACGGCGGTTCTGGCGTCATGATGGCCGCTGTCTGCACAAACCGGGACCGCACTGGTGCCGCTCGCGCGATACTGAGATGAAGGTTCCGCCGCTGGGGCCTGTTGTGTCATGACCGTCGACGAGTCGTATGCCTGCTGCCGAGGCATCGCGCACCGTTCGGGCGCGAACTTCTCGGTCGGGTTTCGTTTTCTGCCGCGGCGCAAACGGCGCGCCGTGTATGCCGCGTACGCCTTCTGCCGATGGGCGGACGACATCGCGGACGAGGACCTCAGCGCCCTCGCCCCGCAACAGGGGGGAGAGGGCCCTGCCGGCATTCTGGCGCGACTCGACGCATGGCAAGAGGAGCTCGACCGCTGCTACGCCGGCAATCCGACGCATCCGATCACGATCGCGCTCGCCGATGCGCTCCGCTACTTCGCGATTCCGAGGAGCGCGTTCGTGGCGCTCATTGACGGCTGTCGCCAGGACACGGTCAAGACGCGTTACGAGACGTTCGACGAGCTGCTGGGGTACTGCGATCTCGTCGCATCCTCGATTTCCGATATCTCGCTGTCGATCTTCGGTTATCGCTCCGATGCCGCGCTCGGACTCGGCCGCAAGCTGTCGACGGCACTTCAACTGACGAACGTCACGCGCGATGTTGGCGACGATCTCGGGCGCGATCGGATCTACATTCCGCAGGAAGAGCTGCGCCGCTTCGGCGTCACCGAGCACGAGCTGTTCGACCGCGCTGAGAATGAGCGCGTACGCCATCTCATCGAGTTCCAGATCGCGCGCGCCGAGTCGTACTTCCGTGACGCGGACCCGCTGCTGCGCGAGCTGGCTTTCGACGCGCGGTTCCCGACGCTGCTCATGGGCGGGATCTACGCGACGGTTCTCGCTAAACTGCGCAAAGACCCGCTGGTCGTCATCCGCAAACGGCTGTCGCTGAGCCGGATGCAGAAGCTGCTGGTCGTCGGGGCGCGCATGCTCCGGCCGCACTTCGTCTGAAACCGCGCCAATGCGCCGAACGTCTACATCTAGTGTGGTCAATCAGAAATACGTAGCATTTCGCTGGTGCCGCAACCGGCACCAGCCCGGAGGGTTGCGGGCGGCGAGGCACCGCCTGCTTCGTTGCCGCTCCTCGACGATGCCACCGCATCGCCTGCGTCGCGGCGCCTCGCATTCGGTGCCTCGGCGCCCGCAACGAAACGCTACGTATTTCTGATTCACCACACCAGATGAGGACTGCACCTCACATCGGCGGCATCATCGCGGCGTTCTTCACGGTCGCGAGCGCCGCCGCGCCGCCGCCACCGCCGCCGCCAACGGTGCGTGTCATCGTGCCGGTCGTGGGATCGGTGACCGGCGTCGGGGGCGCGCGCTGGAAGACCGACGTGCAACTGCGCAACGACTTCAAGAACGAGGTGACGGTCGCACTGACGCTTCCGACCGCTCCTGATCAGCCGGTCATCATCACCACGATTCTCCCCGGTGAGAGCGTTCGCTTCGGCGATGTGGTCGGCGAGGCATTCGGAATCGATTCCGCAATCTCGCCTCTCGTGGTTGAGACGCTCGGAAACCGGTCGGTCACTGTCAACGCGACAACCTACGCCGTGCGAGGCGATGACGTTTCGGCGCCGCAGCCCATCGCGCTGCAGTACGGACTCCCCTATGCGCCGATGCGCCTGCTGAGCAACCTCTCCTTCAGCGACGAGTTCCGGACGAACATCGGCGTCGCCAACCTCGGCGACAGCTCCGCGGAGTTCGTTCTGGCACTACAGCGCCTCGCCGGACGCAATGTCGCGGTGTCTCGCATGGTCGTCCCGCCAAGCTCTCTCGTCCACGCTTCTCTGCAATCGCTGTTTCCGCTGATCACCAGCGGAAACGACTTTTCGGTTCTCGTCGAGACCGCGGCGCAGGACACCTATGTCTATGCTTCGGTGATCGAGAACGCGACGAACGCGGCCCGGTTCATCCAGCCGGTGATCGGCGGGCCCGGTCCGCTCCCTGAGGTGCAGCAGGCGCGGCAGTAGGTGATATCCTTTTTCCACGCATGGATGACGAGCCCGAGTATCTGATCTGCCTGCAGTGCGAGACGCCCACGTACCAGTTCGAGTACATCAACGGGCGCCTGGCCACGGTCGTCTGCAACACGTGCGGCGCCGATGATCCGACCGACTTCGTGACCGAGGCCGAGTTCGAGCAGGAAGCCTGACCAGATCGACGATCTGTCTATGAAGCCGGTCATCATCGGCATTGCCGGCGGCACCGGATCCGGAAAGACGACGGTTGCGCGAGCGATCTACGATCGCGTGGGACGCGACCGCATCGAGTGGATCTCGCACGATTCGTACTACCGCAATTTCGACGGCCTGACGCCGGAGGAGCGGCATCGGATCAACTTCGATCATCCGGATGCGCTGGAGAGCGAGCTGCTCATCCGCCATCTCGATGTGCTCTGCAAGGGTTCATCGGTCGATGTGCCGGTCTACGACTTCACGACGCACTCGCGAAAAACGGAGACGCAGCACGTCGAGCCGCGCAAAGCGGTCATCGTGGAAGGCATCCTCGTGCTGGCGGAGGCCGAGTTGCGCAAACGGATCGACATCAAGCTGTTCGTCGACACGCCGGCCGATATCCGCTTCGTTCGGCGCCTCATGCGCGACATCCGGTCGCGCGGGCGATCGCTCGAATCCGTGGTGGAACAGTACGTTACGACGGTCCGGCCGATGCACGAGGAGTTTGTCGAGCCCTCGAAGCGCCACGCCGACATCATCATCCCGGAAGGCGGCGAGAACCTCGTGGCGATCGATGCGATCATCGCGCGGGTGGAGCACCTCGTCGCCTGATTTCAGTTATTTGCCAGTCGATAACGAACAACCGGCGCCGCATCAACAATTTACAGAAGACGGAATGTCCTGCGGTCCCCGACCCGTTGAACAGATCCGAGCGCGCCGCTAGAATGAACCCGCCTCCGGGGTCCAGTCCACGTCGCTTCAGTTCAATCAGAAGGGGGGGAGATCTGGGATGCCTCTCGTTCACGTCAAGGAAGACGAGACGTTTGAAAATGCCCTCCGCCGTTTTAAGCGGAAGTGCGAAAAGTCGGGGATTCTCTCCGAACTGAAGAAACGCCAGCATTACGAAAAGCCGAGTACCAAGCGGAAAAGAAAAGCGATTGCCGCACGGAAGAAAGTACTGCGGAAACTCGCAGAAGAGCGTAGAGCTGGCTATTGATTGGCCTGCTCGCGAACGAAGGACCCGCTGTTCAGGCGGGTCCTTTTTCTTTTGGGGGGAATTGAAAATTGAAAATTGAAAGGAGAATTCTCGGCGCGGACGCCTTTTTCAATTTTCAATTTTCAATTTGAACAACGCAGAATCAAGTCTCACCGCTCTCGAGCTCGATCGCGTTCTCACGCTGATCGCGATGGAGACAAAGAGCGCACCTGGGAAAGCCAGGGTCGCTGCACGAAGGCCGGCATCGACGGCAGAGGTCTGCGAAGGCCAACAGGCCGACCTCGCGGAGCAGGTGCGCTTCTACCTCTCCGACGGCCTTCTTCCGCTCGCGGGCCTCACCGACGTGGCACCGTTCTTCTCGCGTGATACCGTGCTCGAGCTCGAGGAGTCGTGGCAGATCGTCCGCGCCGCGCGCGCGACGCAGGCCGTGCGCGAAACATACCTGAGAACGGACGTCTACCCTCGCCTCACCTCCCTCGCTCGCGACCTCCCCGACCTCGGCGAGCTGCTGTCGAAAGCGAACAAGTACTTCACGCGTGACGGCAAGTTGCGCGAGGAAGCGTCCGCCGAGCTTCGCGCGATCCGCCAGCGCGTTCACACGAAACGCGCCGCCATTCAGAAGGTCCTCAACGATGTGATGAACCGGAACGCGGAAGCGATTCAGGAGCCGCTCATCGTCATGCGCGGCGATCGTTACTGCATTCCGGTGCGCAGCGATCATCGCAGTGCGGTGACCGGCATCCTGCACGAGCGCTCCGGATCGGGCGCCTCGTTCTTCATCGAGCCCATGCAGGCCGTGGAGCTCAACAACGATCTCGCAGACCTGCTGATCCAGGAGCGCGAAGAGATCGCCCGGATCACCCGCTACATCTCGCAACTTCTGTTCGACGGCGCGCGCGACATCATCGACGCCGCTTCCGTGGCGGCGGAGTTCGATGCGCTGCAGGCGTGCGCGTTGTTTCATGACGCCGTCCGCGGAACCCGGCCATCGTTCAGCACCGATCGCACGCTGCGCATCCTCGAAGGGCGGCATCCGCTCCTGGACGAACGGCTCGCGGCCGCGCGCGCCGAGGCTTTCGGCGAGGAGCCGTCCGATCGGACCGTCATCCCGATCACGATCGAGCTCGACGCCTCCCACCCGGCGCTCGTCATCAGCGGCCCGAATGCCGGCGGAAAGACCGTCGCTCTGAAGACCGCGGGCCTGCTCGTGGCGATGGCGATGAGCGGACTGCCGGTGCCGGCTGCGGAAGGGACAGTCATTCCGGTCGCGGATGCCATTCACGTTTTGGTCGGCGATGACCAGAGCGTCCTCGAGCATCTCTCGACGTTCTCCGCGTATCTCACGCGCCTGAAGCGCGTGCTCTCGCGAGTGACCGATCGCTCACTCGTGCTGCTCGACGAGCTCGGATCGGGAACGGATCCGGAGGAAGGCTCTGCACTCGCGGGAGCGGTGATCGAGCACCTTTTGCAGGTCGGCGCGTTGCTCATCGTCACCACGCATCTCTCCGCTCTCAAGACGTTCGCCGTGAACGACGGCCGCATCGCGAACGCTTCGATGGAGTTCGATTCCCGGACCGGCCAGCCGACCTATCACCTCGCCGTCGGCATTCCTGGACGAAGCCGGGCCATCGAGGTCGCGCAGATGATCGGCCTCCCCTCGCCCATCATCGCCGCCGCACGCGAGCGCCTCGGCGATCGCTACGCGGAGACCGACCAGCTTCTCCTGCAGTTGCAGCAGCAGATGGCCGAGGTGCGGCGACAGAACGATGAGATGGCGAAGCTCCGAACCAACCTCGAAGACGAGCGACAGCGCGCCGCCGAAGCGGCAGCCCGGCTGGAAGAAGAGCGGACCCGCGTTGGAGCGTCGTTCCGCGAGGAGCTCGAGCGCGTGAAGGACGACGTGAGCCGGCAGCTCTCGAACGAGCTGAAACGGCTCCGCGATGCGGATCGCAGCGCGCGGTCTTCGATCAATGCCGCGGAAGTGATCCGAACGATCACGAAGCCCGCCGAGGCGGCGCTGGAGTTCATTCCGGAAGAGACGCGCGAGGTTCACGTCGGCGATCGCGCGCAGCATCGTAAATTCAAGGTGACCGGCAACGTCGTCTCGATCGATGGTCGGAAAGCGGTGCTCAACGTGAGCGGGAAGAAGATGACGGTCGAGTTGCGCGACCTGGTACCTGTGGGTGGAGCGTCCGGCGACCTCGCCGGACGACGGCCGGCCAGTCGCCGGCCGCTCCACACAGGGTCGGACGTCACGCCTGTCTCCGCCGAACTGAATCTGATCGGGCAACGCGTCGATGACGCGCTCGAAGAATCGGACAAGTTTCTCGATCGCGCCCTGCTGGAAGGCAAGCAGGCCGTTCGCATCATTCACGGATTCGGGACGGGGACGTTGCGTCGCGCGATCCGCGAGCATCTAAGAAAGCATCCGGCCGTGAAATCGTGGCGGCCGGGGGGCGAGAACGAAGGAGGCGATGGTGCGACGATCGCGGTGTTGGATGCTTGAGTCGACTCTGAGGAGCGGAGCGACGAAGAGTCTCCGGTTACACCGCGATCCTGCCGCCCAAGATCACGTATCGTTCGTGCACCGGAGATCCTTCGCTTCGCTCAGGATAAAGTTTTGGCTCTAGTTGACCTCAACGACCAGCTCATCGCACAGGTGCGGCAATCGGCCGACATCGTCGACTTCGTGTCGCAGGTGACGCCTCTCAAGCTCGCCGGAAAGAGCTACAAAGGGCTGTGTCCATTTCATCGCGAGAAGACGCCGTCCTTTCACGTCGATCGCGACAAGGGGCTCTTCTACTGCTTCGGGTGCGGGACCGGAGGCGACGTCTTCAAGTTCCTGGCCCTGACGGAACGGTTCACGTTCCCGGAAGCCGTCGAGCACGTCGCCGCGCGCGTCGGCATCGAGCTGCCGCGGAGGCGCAGGACGTCGCGCGAGAGCGACAAGGACGACCTGCTCGAGGTGCTCGACGACGCGTCGGAGGCGTTCCATCAGGCGCTCGGCTTTCCCGACAACGCGGCGATGCGCTATCTCGAAGAGCGCGGCGTCTCGCAGGAGATCATCAAGAAGTACGGCTTCGGTTATGCGCCCGACTCGTGGGACTACATCATCACGCGTCTGGCGCGGAAGCACGGCGAACAGAAGCTCGAGAAGGCCGGACTGGTCATGCCGCGAAAGACTGGCAGCGGTTTCTACGATCGTTTTCGAAACCGGCTGATCATTCCGATCCACTCCGAGACCGGCGCGCTCGTCGGCTTCGGCGGGCGATCTCTTGATGGCAGCGATCCGAAGTACCTCAACTCCCCCGAGTCCGATGTCTTCAACAAATCGCGGCTGCTGTACAACCTGCACCGGTCGAAAGAGGGGATGCGCAAGATCGATCGCGCCATTCTCGTCGAGGGCTACTTCGATGCGATCTCGATCGACCACGCCGGCGTGCCTGGTGTCGTCGCCTCGATGGGCACTTCGCTGACGAGCGGTCAGGCTTCGCTGCTGCGGCGGTTCACCCGGCGCGTGGTCATCGCGTACGACGGTGACGACGCCGGCCGCAATGCCACGCTGCGCGCCGCGCCGGTCCTGCTGAGCGCCGGTCACGAGGTCTTCGCGCTCGACCTCCTCGGCGAAAAAGACCCCGACTCCCTCGTCCAGAAGCACGGCATCGACCGCTTCTTCGAGATCCTCGGCAACGCTACCGACATCTTCACCTTCGCGCTCAACGAATGGGGCGGAGACAGTGCAGGGATGTCAGGGCGCGAGAAGTCGGAAAAGGTGGAGGCATTTGTGCCGCTGCTCAGCGCTGTCAGCGATCCGGTCGTGCGCAACGATGCCGCGCAGAGGATCGCCGACGCCTTCCGGCTGGAGTTCGAGACGGTGTGGTCGCGCGTTCGAGGAAAGGCCCAGGCGTCAATCGGGGAGCGCCAGCAGGTGCGGGCGGTCCCGTCCGGTGAGAAATTTCTGCTGACGGCGGTGGTTCAGGGGAAAGTCAGCGGGGAGGCGCTGGAGAGGATCGATGCACAATATTTCGTCGATCCGGCCTGCAAAACGCTCTTTTCTATCATAAAAAGTGGACTGTTAACGGGCGAACCTATTGATTTTTCACAGATCGCGACCGAACTTAGGGGCGAGGCTGAGCTGACCCTGCTCTCGGAAGTGACGCTATCCGATGACCTCGACGATGCGGTGATCGCGCGCATCGACGAAATCCTCATCCCGATGCGGAAGAGTTTTGTCGATCGGAGGAGTCTCGAGATTCAGCAGGAAGTGATCGAAGCGGACAAGGCAGGAGACATTGAAAAGCGCACCGCGCTCGATCGGGAGAAGCTCGACCTGCAGCGTATGTCGAACACGTTGAAATAATTAACATCCTCCCCCGATTACCAGAGTGTCCTGGCGAGCGCACTGGACCCGCCGCTCACAAGCGGACTGAACGGCGAGTCGAGTTCGAAGTCGGCCGGGGCGAACCCTGCTGCTGCCCAGTGAGAGGAGCTAAACAGCAATGACCAACCGCCTGCGGAGTGCGAATCTCGAACAGGAATCCAATTTTGACGAGGGGGTCGGCGAGTTGAGTGTTGAAGAGAAGTACGTCGAAGTCAAGCAGCTCATCGCACTGGGTAAGGAAAAGGGATTTCTGCTCTACGACGAGATCTACGAGATTCTGCCCGAGGAAGTGACGAGCCTCCCGGAAGAGCTCGACGAAATCTACATTCGCTTCAACGACCTCGGCATCGATGTCGTCGAAGACGCCGACAAGCAGCCGATCGCTGCCACCACGGGCAAGACGATGGTCACGATCGACGGGGCCATCGAAGAAAAAGAGATGGACCAGCGGGAAGAGGTCCAGGCCGACATCGTGGCCGCCGCTTCCGGCATCGTCGACAAGACGAACGACCCCGTGCGCATGTATCTGCGCGAGATGGGAACGGTCAAGCTCCTCGACCGCCAGGGCGAAGTCGACATCGCCAAGCGCATCGAAAAGGGAGAGCGGAAGGTCTACAAGTCGCTCTCCCAGAACCGCATCATCCTCGAAGAGATCCTGAAGATCTTCGAGAGCGCGAAGAAAGACACGCGCGTCATCAAGGAGATGATGGATCTCGCCGTGCAGGATGACCCCGGCGACACGCCCCCGGAGCCCGGCGAGAACGGCGATCCGAAGCTCGCTGCCAGCACCGTCAACAAGATCAACGAGATCATGGTGATCTTCGAGCGCATCGCGAAGCTCGACAAGAAGATCAAGGACGTGAAGGCAAAGCTCGTCGACCACAAGAAGATGAGCCAGCGCTCGCTCACGCAGACCATGAAGTCGCTCGAGAAGCTCGAGATCGAGCTGGCCAACGAGATGCGCCAGATCGACTTCACGCCGGCCACGCGCAACCGCATGATCAACAAGCTGCGCGACATCGACATCGAGCTTTCGCAGTCGGCGGCGATGATCCGCAAGGACGAGGCGGCGCTCAAGCGCGAGAAGGACAAGACCCGCCGCGATTTCTACCGCCGCCGCCTCTCGAAGTACCAGGAGAAGCTCGGCGAGCTGGAGATCTTCTACGGCACGACGCACGAAGAGCTGAAGAAGACGATCCGGGAGATCCGTCAGGGCGAAGAGGAAGCCGATCAGGCCAAACAGGAGCTGATCGTGGCGAACCTCCGCCTCGTCGTCTCCATCGCCAAGAAGTACACGAACCGCGGACTGCAGTTCCTCGACCTGATTCAGGAAGGCAACATCGGTCTGATGAAGGCGGTCGAGAAGTTCGAGTACCGCCGCGGTTACAAATTCTCCACGTACGCGACGTGGTGGATCCGTCAGGCCATCACCCGCGCGATCGCCGATCAGGCGCGCACCATCCGCATCCCGGTGCACATGATCGAGACGATCAACAAGCTGACGCGCACCTCGCGCGCGCTCGTTCAGGAGCTCGGCCGCGAGCCGCAGGCCGAAGAGATCGCCAAGCGGATGGACATGCCCGTTTCGAAGGTGCGCAAGATCATGAAGATCGCGCAGGAGCCGATCTCGCTGGAGACTCCGATCGGAGAAGAGGAAGATTCGCATCTTGGCGATTTCATCGAGGATCGCGGCGTGATCTCGCCGATCGATCACGTGATCGTCGCCAACCTCAAAGAGCAGACCTCGAAGGTGCTGCGCACGCTCACGCCTCGCGAAGAGCAGGTGCTGAAGATGCGCTTCGGTGTCGGTGACGGCGCCGAGCACACGCTCGAGGAAGTCGGTCGCTCATTCAATGTCACGCGCGAGCGGATCCGGCAGATCGAGTCGAAGGCGCTGCGCAAGTTGCGTCATCCTTCCCGCTCGAAGAAGCTCCGCCCGTTCCTCGACGCAACGTTCTAAGACGACACTCAGCCTGTGTGTGGGGCCGCCGAAATCGGCGGCCCTCCCTCTTTCATGCTACGAGCCGCGCATCTGCTTCCGGCGATCTTCTTCGCCACTAACCTCTTCGCGGCCTCCCCGGCCTCCTACCATCTCGAACTGCAATCTTCGCCGGCGTCGGTGGTGCCCCTGCTCGCGAAGTTCGGAACGATCGAGCTTCACATCTACGGCGGTGGCGTGCGCGCGGAGTCGATGTGGCTCGACGGGTTCAGCCGCAACGGATCCAGGAGCATCACGCTCGTGAATCCGCTTGCACGCATGTACACCGACGTGCCGGTCACCGGATTCCCGGCGCTCGTCGCGCGCATGACCGGCATGTCGATCGATCGCTCCGCATCCGCCGACGTTCCGAAGCTCGCTGCACCAACCACCGGTAAGGTGAACGGGGTCGACGCGCGACGCTACCGCCTCGCCTACAGCCCCACCGAATGGATCGACGTCTGGACGACGTCCGTTGTGCCGGAGAACAAGCAGCTCCGGCGGATCGTCGATGAGTTCATCGTCAACTTCGCGCCGGGTACCGTCGCTCCGATGCGGCGCATCCCGGGTAATCCGGTATACGTCGAGCTGAACTCCGAGGACCATCCGCGGTTCCCGCTGCTCCAGTTGAAGTCGCTGCGGTTCGAATCGGACGGCGAGGCCGAAGCACTGCGGGTGGGCTCGTTCTTCTTCAAGGCCCCGCTGCTTGATGCGATCTGGAAATGAACCGCATATGCGTGTGGCGCCGCCGATCTCGGCGGCCTGCGGCGCCACACAGGAGACTGAAATGACCGACACGTTCATGCTGGCCGCGGTTGCCGAGGCGCAGCAGGGAATGCGCGAAGGCGGGATTCCGATCGGATCGGTGATCGTTCATCGCGGAAAGATCATCGGCCGCGGGCACAATCGGCGCATCCAGCGAGGCAGCCCGACGCTGCACGGTGAGATGGACGCGCTGGAGAACGCCGGAAGGCAACCCGCCGCGGTCTACCGCGAGGCGGTGATCTACACGACGCTCTCCCCCTGTTCGATGTGTACCGGGGCGATCCTCCTCTACGGCATCCCGTACGTGATCGTCGGGGAGAACCGCACGTTCATG
>Ga0210377_10000285_pt1 | contig 47993 bp, 88 predicted proteins | sample PLM4_65_b1redo_FD_155480 | JGI IMG/M metagenome (GOLD analysis project Ga0210377, IMG submission 155480) | Groundwater sediment microbial communities from an aquifer in East River, Colorado, USA - PLM4_65_b1 redo | ecosystem: Environmental > Terrestrial > Soil > Riparian zone | place: USA: East...
CGACCGATGACATGGCCCTATCGCGCATCTATCGCAAGACTGGCCTACTTGAAGCCAAGCTTGTGCAGGACATACGTAATAAGAAGAAGCTCAAAGGAACTTACATGGAAGTGGAGTTCGATGCGGATGGCCGCCTGCGCTGCTCATGGAACACTCTTGGAACTTGGACGCGGCGCTTCTCTAGCGGTCAAACCATCTTCGGCACGGGGATGAACCTACAGAATATTGATCCGCGCTTCAAGCGGTTCATCGTGGAGGAACAAAGATGATGTTCACGTTGGGCTTTATCCTAGGCTTCATGCTCGGAGCCTTGGCATTAGCCTTCCTTATCGATAGGACAAATCAATGATGCTAGCTGAGTTAGCCCCCTTGGGCTATCTAATCGTGGGCGCGCTTGTGATGCTCGCCATTATGGTTATCTTCGCACTCTTGGGATTGTGATATGGCAGACCTCAAACTTTCGAAAGGCGAAGCTCTGGAGGTCCAACGCCGCCTAGAGCAGCTCGGCATTTGGCAGACCAGCGCGAACGATTTCAAAGTTGCTGTGCGTGCTTTTCAGCGCGTCAACAATCTAAGGGTTGACGGCCTTGTCGGCCCAAAGACCCGCACGAAACTCTGGCCGGCCAAGGTGCCTGAACGCGATCAAGATATTGTGCCCGGTTGGCTGCCACCTGAGCATCTTGGCAATAATTGGCCTGCGCAGCGCGATTGCCCAAGCTTCTTTGGAGCCGTGGGCTCTAACCAGACAAAATGCATCCTGCCCTACGTGATGCGCATTGCCTGGAGCAAACAGCAAACTGTGAAGCACTTCTCGTGCCATATGAAGGTGAAGGACTCAATTCAAAGCATCTTCGCCGAGATCATGAAAGCCTACGACACTAATTCGCGCAAGTATCTTGGTCTCGACCTGTTCGGCGGTTGCCTAAACGTGCGCAAGATGACAGGCGGAAGCAATTGGTCCATGCATGCGTGGGGCATCGCAGTAGACATTGACCCAACAAGGAATGAGTTCACGTCGAGGCGTGAGCCCAGCCGGCCAGGACATCCACATGCCAAGATGGCTGATCCTGAGTACGACAAGTATTGGCAAATCGTAGAGAGCACAGGAGCTGTCAGCCTCGGCAGACATTCCAACATCGACTGGATGCACTGGCAGTTCGCTCGTCTTTAGAGGAAGCAAAATGAACAGTCTTACACTATGGGTATTAGCGGCTATGTTCGCCGTACTCGGCATCTTTGCATGGGCGCACTACTACTATCCGGGTGCGAAGGTTCCGCCTGTTGCGCCTGCCATTACGAACCAGATAGCCCCGGCTACCCCGGTCGTTCCGGCTAAGTAGGTGCTTGAGCGTCTTTGGACCTTCAATTCGGTGTGGCCCATCTGGGCCACCCCGGATGCTGAAGATCACATCATGTTCATAGCGCGGGTCAGCAACCCTGACAAGCAGGATAGCGGTGACGCGAAATTGCTGCGCTACATGATCAAGCACCAGCACTGGTCGCCCTTCGAGATGGCGAATTGGTGTGTCGCCATCGATACCACGAGAGATGTTGGAAGGCAAATCCTGCGCCATGACAACCACTTTCAGGAATTTAGCCAGCGATACGCTTCGTCTGAGAAGCTGGGCAAGCTTCAACGGCGCAATGCTAGGCTTAAGCATCCTACAAAGCGCCAGCTCTCAGTTGCTTGCACTGATGCAAAGATATCTGATGGATGGCTAGACAAGCAGCTTGCCGTGATCGCCGCCGTGAATGATGCCACAATCTTCGCGAACGAAAACGACATTGCGCCCGAGGTCGCGCGCGTCGTATTGCCCGAGGGCATGACGCCGACACGAATGTACGTCAACGGAACGATACGCAACTGGATTCATTATATCCAATCGCGCATGGCTGAAGACACCCAACTTGAACATAGGCAGATAGCCAAAGCCATATTCCTGCTATTCGCACAAGCGTTTCCAATAGTAGCGGAGGCTGCGCTAGGCTACCACGAGGACTGAAGATGCCTGTCGTTAGGAGAAATCTAAGCCAACTAGAAATTGTCGAAATTTCTAGGTTCATGGAAGAGCATGCCTTAACACCAGATAAGAAAGGATACCGTGAGGGCTGGGATGATGAAGCTGTATCAAAGGCAATCAGCCCCAAGCTGAAAGAGCCCATCAACTTTCAGCACGTCTCCAGAATGCGCATCAGCGTGTATGGTTTCAACGTTGCTAGCCGCCACAAGAGCACATGGGATGCCGACGTATTGAAGGTGCTCGCTGAAGTGCCCATCATGAATGCCGCAGTAAACATGAACGAGTCCATGGCGGCTTTCAGGATTGCCTATAACAATTGGGCGCGCGCCTTGAGGGCCGTCTGCACACCGAAGGAGTAGCCATGCCTAATTACGGCAAGACTGTGCCAAGATCGTTCTTGAACGAGAAGGGCGAACCTGTAGCTATCAAGGTTCAACTAGGCCCACACTCTGTGGGCATAACGATCCAGACTCCGCGCTCGTTTACCAATGCTATAGTTTCGCCTACGGAAGCCAAGCAACTCCTGCTTGCGCTCATGGAGGTGTTCGAGGAGTGAGGCGCAAGCCCTACACAGCTATAGGCATCCGACGAAAGAAGTGCGTGCGCTGTGGCAGGCGTGCGCGCTTCCAATGGCAAATCTGCGCCGACAATAACATTTATCGCCCCCTGTGCGCCAAGTGCGACGTGGAGCTGAACGAAATGGTAATGCGCTGGGTATGGGGAGATACTCGTGAGGAAGACCTGCAACGTTACCGAGAGCGCGTATGATTGGCGCGACAATTTTGGCAAGTCGTGGAGCATGTGGCTCGACTACATGAGGGCGAAACACGAAGGCCGTATCTATGGCCCATTTCAAAAGGAGATGCTTAATGCTTCTTGAAGCTTAGTAAAGTATAGCGCCGTGCAGTACAGGTAGTCGAGTAGCGTATAGCACAGGTTAGCATAGTCATGAGCAGTTTAGCGAAGTATAGGAGTCTGCTATGAGATACATAAACCTAACTATTAAGGGCATAACTCCCTTAATGACCTTTCCCTTTACAGATGCAGACCTAGCAGCGGTCAGCAGTGGAATCAAACAAACCAGTACCACAAAACAAAAGGACTCTATACAGGAGAGGGCAGCTAAAAAAGTATACTATACTCGCGATAATAAACCTTGCATACCTAAAGCCTTATTGGACGCTACATTACGAGGTGCTGCCGTACTACTTAAAATAGCATCTCCGTATGCCTGCATAGATGTAGAAGATGCTGAGGCAGTTATTCAATCCGAACATCCTTTTGAGGTAGACGTTCGGAGCGCAGTGAATCCACACACTAAAGGTAGGATGGAGGTTGTAAGACCTATTTGGTATGACTGGACCCTCGACTTTAGTGTAGGCTATGAGGAGACCCTAATAAGTGAATCCATACTTAGAGATGTAGTGGATGCAGCCGGTATTAGGCAGGGTATAGGTTCTTATAGACCTGCTGCTAAGGGCAGTTATGGTAAGTTCAAAGTCATAGGATGGGAATCTAGGACACTTTAGTATAGTTCCGTTCAGTAGCGCTCAGCCTAGCTCAGCCGCGTTTAGCGAAGTATAGACTAACTTAATACAGCCACGCTTAGCGCAGTCCAGTGCCGTAGGGTTCAGTAACGCTCAGTAGAGCAGAGTATAGTATAGGAGTCTTGCCAGTGTTGTTAGAATTTGATTTAGCAGGAGCTGAATGGGTTATTGTAGCCTATGACTCAGGCGATGCTAACATGATAGCAGTGGTGGAGAGCGGAGAGTCGCCACATGTCAACACCGGCGCGTTGATGACCAGCCTGCCAAAGGACATCATCGAGCTGGAACAGAAGTTCTTGCAGAGTGCCACTGATCCTGACACGATCTACGAGTTGCGCAAGGAGCATGTACCGGAGATATTCGACCTATTCGCGCGCTTTCTGCCTCGCAACATGACCGTGCGGCAGATGGGCAAGAAATCGAACCACGGCATGAACTACAACGTGAAGTATCGCACCTTCGCCCTTGTGAACGAGATCAGCGAAACCGATGCGATCAAGATGATTGAGCTATACAACATGGTTGCCTACCCGACGTTGCCTCAGTGGCGCAAGGACTTGCAGAAGGAGTTTCGTGATAACAAACGCTTCATATACAACCTGCTCGGCAAGGGCGTCAGACTGCTCGACAAGCCAGGGACTGATTTGTGGAATGCTCTTGCAGCGTATAAACCCCAATCGACCGTGGCTGATATCATACGGCGCGCGCTCGTGGGTATCTATCGCGACGCTTCCGAACTTGCCGCGCCCATGCGACTGCTTGCCCCAGTGCATGATAGCATCCTGCTAGATTATCCTGCCGAGCCGAAGGAGCGCTTGCGCGATTTCATTGCGCTGATGAAGTCCTACATGACTGTGGAACTAGAAACGAAAGGTCGGAAGTTCACACTGAAAGTTGACGTTAAGGGCGGTCCCAATTGGGGCGCAATGAAAGGAATGTAATGAGCATCTCGGTACTAATGGCTGTCGCCTTGTTCGGCACAGTCACCATAAAGGACGGCGACGACTACGATATCGAACGCTACCTCAAGCCGACAACAACAACCATTGTGATACTAAACGACAATGGAGGTGATATAGATCGCTTCAAGCGGAATGAAAAAATTCTGCGCGAGCGCAATATCAAGGTGCGCTTTGCCGGGCCTTGTATCTCAGCCTGCATGATGTACATGCGCCTGCCTGATGCGTGCGCTCTCCCGAACGCGGAATTCTGGGCGCACAAGCCTTCGATGAATAAGAGTGATAAGCCTGCGGAGATGCGGAAGTATATCGCCGGCCTGATGGATCGGTACTTCATACCGAGCGTCGTGCGCTACATCAACGAGCGCGGCGGAATCTGGAAGATCGGCAATGACGACTACATAAAGATCAAGGCAATTAACCACGTTCGCGCGTGCTGAGCTACCAGCTACCGTTGCCCCAAGAGCCTATTCCGCCGCCAAAGCCTCCGCTGAACATAGGATATAGATAGTCCTTGTTCAGTGGAGGTGGCGCAGGTGGAGGATCGATCCGAACCGGACCGGATGACATCCTGTCAGATGGCGCGCCATAAAGATCGCCGAACGAACCGCCGAAGATGCGGTTCAATTCTTCGCGCGAGAACGAATTTTGCTGGGCATTACCTACGCCAGCTCCACCCATACCACTGCTAGGATCGCTGGAGGCGATCCCTTGCGGCCGAGACGAGGGCGCGGCGCTAGCAGCCGATTGCGACACAGGCGGATTCTCGCCGTACACATTGCTGCCGCCCGGCGTTAGACCCTCAAGCTCTGGACGACGCTGTGGCATGGGAGGGGCTTGCGCCCCTACACCTACGCCTCCGCCTGGCGGTTGATAAGGCGCGCCAGTTTGCGCATCGATCGGAGCGCCTCCGAACTGCACCCCGTTCGGCAAGGTCATGCCCATGGTGCCCTTCGGCTCTGCCGCAACAGGCTTGCCATTCGGCTGGACCTCCTGCGCCAGCGTCTTGTACGAGTGCAAGCCAATGTCTTGGCCAAAGCTCGTATCAGGAGCGTCCTGCGGAAGCCGATCCGTGATTTGCTTCGTCGAGGGCATATCAGCGGCCATGCGCTTGCTGGGCATATCTGGAACAGCATCTGGCGCGCGTAGCTTGGCGCGGCCTGTGCTCTCCTTCGGTCCCCAGTCACCGCCACGGCCTTCGCGATTGTAGCGCGCCGACCACATGCCGGTGAAGTCTCGGCTGGAGACATTCTCTACCGAACCAAACTGCTTCTTCATCTGCGCGGGCACATTGCCCCAAATGGCCCTTTTAGCCCAGCGCTCGCCCTTCTGACGGCCTTCGCCAGTAGCGTGCATATTTTGCCAGGCCGGCGCATCAGGATTGCGCAGATGGTTCACACCGCCCTGCTCACCCTGCTGATGCATCATGTACAGATCAGGCCCTGTCGGAGCGCGACCCATCTTCTTCTCGAAGGCCGCAGACTTATCCTTGATGACGTTCGCGAAGGCTCGCGTATTTGCTTCTGGGTTGTAGATGCTGCCTTTACCGCCCCCGCGTTTAAATTCAGCATTTGACAACTGGAATAAGCCCTTGTATGAGCCTGTCTTCGCGCCTGGATTGAACGAGCTTTCGATGCCTGCGAACCTGCGCATGACATCAAACGACACACCTGACTCGCCAGCTACCCGGCGCATCATGTCGAAGAGAGATTGGTTGTTACTGCTCCTAGCCATGTGTCTATGTCTGCGTTCGTGTTTATGTTTGTGGTACTTATGTCCGCTGTGATGCTTATGGTGCTTCCGCTGTCTGGCTTCCGCAGGTACTGCGGAGGCGCAGAGTACAACTAAGGCGCACAGCGCCCATAGAATCTTCCCCATGTCATCTGGCTACCAGTGATTGCAACTGCCAGCATACTACCACACAGGGTTGCAAAAGTCAACTGGTTCAAGGACTTGGACTCCCACGTAGCAGCTTCTTGGCGCCTTCATAAATAGCCTGATCGTTGGGTATGCCCAGAGAGGTCAGATAACTATCCAGCTTGTCAATGAGCCCAGGGCTCGTCTTCTTGGCGATGTTCATGGTCTGCATCACGTACTCGACCATGTCCGATTCAGGCACCTTGTACTTCTTGGCCATCGTGCTCACCATCGAACTGATATCCTCAGGCGTCTTGGCCGCGTACATGTCGCGCTTGAGTACCGCAAGCTCTTTGGTCGTGGGCCGAACGTTGTACTCCGTCTCCTTTGCCAGCTTCTTGCCAGCTGTTAGGTCTTCTGCCATGCGCTCGACAGAGTTCAAGCGAAACTGGAAGTCAGCCTTGCTATTGGCATTCGATAGCTGGCCCACTGCATCCTCAAATAGCCTCCGTTCATAGTCAGAAACGGTACCTTGGCCCTTTGAGGTTGCACGGCTAACGATGAGACCTAGGCGCTGCTGTGTGGCAGTAATATCGTCCAGCACGCCCCATGCAGGGCTATCAGGGCTGGACATCCTGGCAGGCCCAGAAATATCAATCGTGCCGCCGCCATACGGGATGTTGACCTTGGAACCGGCCTTGCTAAGCTTGATAGCTGCGTCAAAGCCTGGCTGACCCGTCAAGTTTCGCGCATCGGAGATGATGTTCTTGGCTCCAGCAAAGCCCACCTCCTGCTCAGCAATTCCGCCCTTGAGCTTGCGCTCAGCCTCCGTATTCATCTTCGGAATCCAGCGGCCCTGCTTATCCGTTATGAAGTTGCCGTGATCATCCGTGCTGTACTGCGGCAGACCGCCTGGACCAAGCTCATAGTTAAAGCCTTCCTGGGGCTTCGGAAGCGCATTCGGGTCGACAGGATACTCACGCCAACCGGGCTGCTGTGCGGCGGCAGGAGCCGCCTGCTGTTGCATCGGCTGTTGTGTCGGCGCAGGCGTAGGTGCAGGCTGTCCCTGTGGCATTCCGGCCACTGGCTGTTGCGACGCATTAGGCGTCGGCTCCGGCTGCGGCGCAGCGCCCATCGTCGGCGACGGAGCCCCAAGCGCACTAGGTGCTTGAGTAGGCGAGGGCGGGGCCTGCTGGCTTCGCTTTAGCCGGTCCAGCGCCTCGTCCAGAGTTAGAGGGCTTGCCATTTTTGTTTTGCTCCATGCGATAGTTCTTCCAGTCTGCCGTGGGCGCATCTGCGCCCGGCTTTGCTGGTTCGCCGCTTAGGCCGGCCTGAAGCTTGGGCAACTCCTTCGTCACGGCAGTGACCATGTCAGGGTTCGACTTTTTGACGGCGTCGATTTTCTCCTGGTACTGACCGCGCAAACCGTCGAAGTTCTCGGGCGCACCGCCCGATGCAACGTCGAGCCCAGCTTCGAGCGCAGCCAGCTGTGGAAAGATCGCATCATACGCAATAATGCGTAGTGGATCGTCGGTCATGGGCATTAGGTAACTCCTTGCGGGTTCGCACGCTCAGACTCTTTGCCTTCGGCAAAGCTGGCTTTTGCAGTGGCTGCAACCAGTGCGTCCTTCATGCTGTTGGTTTGTACCTCAACAGCGGCCACTTTTACCTCAGTGCGATTGGATGATCTCAGTGCAACGTATGCGATGATTGCATTCATGAACTGCATCGCGCCAATACCAAGCAGCACCAACTGGTTGATATCAAGTCCCTTCATAGCAGGCTATCTCCTAATTGCTTCGTCTAACGGAACTGCTGCGCCTGGCCTAGGCGGTGTACGTTGCTGCGCCGGGTTGAGCCTAAACGCGCTGGAATCTTGGCCCCCGCCTCCGCCACCTCCGCCGCTTATGCCAGCCACGCCATGCACGGACCCAGCTATTGCAGCGCCAAAGTGTTGAAAGGCTTTAGCAATGCGCTCGCGCGACTGCTCGCCCTTCTGCTCTTCGAACTTCTGCTTCTGCCAATCAAACTTCTCCCGCTCTAGCTTCTGATTGTCAGCCTGCGTCTGGGCCATGCGATCTTCGCGCTGGCCGGCAAGATCAAGGCGATCCTCAGCGCGCTTGTCCGATTGCTCGGCGCGAGTGTTGGCTTGCTGCGCAATGTCCATGCGCTGTGTGCGCTCGGCAATCTTGCCTTTCTCATCCTGGACTTCCATGCTGCCCAGCGTATTCCGTTCCTCGCTCAGCGTCGGAGACGCAGGTTCGATCTGTTGACCGATCGGCTGGCCGACCTTCCACTTCTCGCCGATGTCGATTACTTCCTGCTTGGTCTCTGGCGACAGAATTTCAGCATTGTGCGCGAAGTCACTTAGCAGGCTGCGCTTATCCTGGGACTTGTTGAACATGACCGAGAGGCCGCTTTGTCCGCTTACGGAGCGCGTATAGCGGTCATATTCCTTGAGCGATGCCTCCAGGCCCCCCTGCGCCACGCTGTACATGTCAGACATCGAGTTGATGCTATTGATGTTCGACGCCAGCACGCCATTGGTCAGCTTATTGCCAGGGATATTGCCACCCAACGCGCCGATGTAACTCAGGTTCAGAAGCGTGTTCGTGGTGTTGCGAACGGCCTCTGGATCGCCGTTCTTCACAAGCTGCGCTGCCTTCTGCTGCGCAAGCCCTTCAACCGCTTCCCAGCCCTCTGAGCCCGGTCCGCTGGAATTGACGAAGCCTGGGCGCGTGGACATTTGGCCGATGACGCGCTGGCTAACCGTTCGATAGCTCTCCGAAGCGCCAGTCTCACGAATAGCAGCGGTCACGCCGCCAACATCGCGCAGCGTCGTGGTCATGTTTGGCGTGCGCAATGAAAGCTCGCTGGCCGCCGCAGCCTGCTGCTTCTCATCGAGCGGGATCGTGTAGCCCTTATCGAGGAAGTCCTTGTTTCTCAGCTCCTTGTCAGCGCCAATGCCTAGTTGATCCGCAAACTGCGGATTGACACGCTCAGCCTCAGGCTGGAACGTTCGCTTCTCTTTGAAGCTCATCACAGAGCCAGCGGGCTGCTGCCCGCCCGCTTGTTGTGGTTGCTGTTGCGGAGTGGCACCAGCGGAGCCTGCCTGCATACTGGTGCCACCCTGCTGCGGAGCTGCCGATTGTGCAGGCGAGATGCCACTAGACTCCTGCACTGGCTGCGTCAACGCTTGCGCGCGGGTCAGGCTTTGAACCTTACCCATAAGATCGTTCAGCGGGACAGTTCCGCTCAGTAAGCCCTTCGCTAGTTGCGACACCTGGCCAGGATCGGCAGATTTCAGGTTGTCCATGATCACGCCCTTGACGCCGCCCAACGTGTTCGGATCGAGGCCGCCAACCATCTGCGCAACGGCCTTAAAGTTGTCGTTCTTCGGATCAACGCCAACAGTCTGCGCAAGCTCGCGCAGAAGGAATTGCCTTGCGGCTTTGTTCACATTTGGATCAAGGATTTTCAGCAATCTATCCGCAATGCTCAAGTCATCCATTTTCATGGAAACTTGCTGTTGCTTCATCTGCAAGCCTTGAGCGTAGTTTTGGTGCTGCTGTAGGCTCAAGTCCTGCGCTTGGCGCAGCTTTTGGTACTGCTGAAACGCAGGGCTATCGCTCGACAAGCTGGTGTTCAAGCCAGCGGCTTGCGTGTCAAAGGGCGACGGAATGGCCATTACAGGTCCTCGTACTGCACGGTCTTGTAGCCAAAGCGTTCGCCGACCGCACCAGGCGCGACCACCTCAGCGTCACTGGCAAACACCCCGATGTAGCGATCACCATCATACTCGAATTCGTAAATCGGGATGTCATACGGTTCCAGCGAACCGATCTTGATGGCGTTGGACTTCAACCGCTCGTCGCTGAAAAGTGAGCCGATAAGGCCGATGCCCGCGCCAAACATGCTCGCGCGGCTCTGCGAGTTAGCAATCGAAGCTTGGAGCTGCATCTGCCTTTGCTGGATGTAAGGCTCCTGAGCTTTGCCGTAGCCTGCTGCTGTCTGTCCGAACGCTCCAGCAAACGTGAGTGGATCGCCCACAGCCGACTGTCGGAGAATATCCTGAGCGCTTTGTTGGCTAAATTGGTTCTGTTGTTCACGAGTAATGCCTAGCTGTTCAGCAAGCGTCAATTGCGCCGTGCGCGCGCCCTCGCGCAGCACATCAGCACTCTCTTGGTTCTTTGCCAGCGCCTCGATGCCGGGCGTGGAAGTCTCGTAGCCTGGCCCGAGCTGTGAACCAAGGCGCTCGCGCAACGTCTGCTCGTTCTGTTTCAGGTCTCTTTCGAGGCCCGGTGAAACCGGCAGGTCGCCATGCAGCGCATCAAGGCTCCGCTTTGTGAGCTGGAACTCTAAGTCCTTCTTCATGTTGTCCAGCTCGGACGGCGTCTTCGAAATCTTGGTAATGTTGCCTTTGTCGTCCGTCTCGACGTTGAAGCCTTCTTGCTCAGCCAGGAACGGAAGCAGAATCGCTTGTTGCTTCTGCTGCGCCTCAATGATCGAGCGTTGCAGGTCTAGCATCTCCTTCTGGCTAGCTTGAAGTGCCCTTTCCTCCGCAGACGGAGGAGGCACCTTTGCGCCTCCACCCATGGCTAAGCTCCCTTATAAGCTGGGTCTGTGTACGTCTGTTTAGCTTCACGCAGTTTGGAGATTAGCTTACCCTGTGCAGACCTCAACTCGACTATGGTTGCATCGGAGTGGTGCCCCCCTAAACTAAATTCTACCTTCTCACGAGATGTATAATATTCCTTCACAGACTCCAACTGATGCCGTTTGACAGACACTACGTAAGGACACATTTGTTCAACGAACTTTAACATACCTGATTCAGTGCTAAGGGAAACGTCATACAAATCCGATCGTCTACCACCCTTGCCAGCCCGACGCGTCTTAAGCGTATAGTGGGTTTCCATAGCATCCAACACATGGCATGCGGTAATGATGACAGCCAAATCCGAGTTCGTTATCATAATCCTTATGCTAGGGGTATACCGAAGCTTACCTCTAAGAGAAGCTGTTACACAACCCTCCCCATCAAAAAGGCCTGCCAGCCATGCAACCTTTAACTCGTTGGCACCACCACCCATATCTATGCACTCCTGCGCGATGTGGGATTCAGTTTCCAATTATAGAACAAGAGCGAGCCCTTCTTGGCGTAAGGCTTCACATCTGGAAACCACCTACGAACGCCGCGCACAAACGGACTTTCGTTCTCATCAGCATAGAAGATAACAGATGTGATTCCAAGACTTAGCATCGTCTGTTCGTACAGTTCGACCAACCGAACGGAGGTAAATACGCGCTGCTTGTCGCCTTTCATCACCATGGGACCGCCAAGTACCATGTCAGGGTGCGGCGTCGTGGTGATGTAGCCAATCAGCGTTTCACCTTCCCAGGCCATCACAGTAGGAAAGCCGATTTCCTGCTCAGCAAAACCCTCAGCAAGCAGAAGCTTCTTGGCAGCTTTGAAGTCTTCCGGTGTTTCAGCAACTTTGTATTTCATTTGCAGGTTCCTAATTCGTAAAGGGCGGCATATCGGCATTGCTAATATTCGTAGCATCCATATTGACGCCCGTAAAGTGCTGCGCGTTTGGACCGATATCATTGAAGCCATCCGAGCCGTCAAGGCAGAAGCCGTAGGTTCCATATGAGCCCACGAACTTCTTGCGCGTCCAGGTACCGCTATTGTTGAACGCGAAGTTGGTAGGATCGAGCTGCGCGCCGTCGATCACGTCAATGAAGGCCATCTTGCCGCTGGAGAAATCGCCGCCTGCCAACTCGTCTGCGCCCATGACGAACAGCCGCCCATTCGTGAACATGGTATGCGCCTGCGAGGCCGTAGGCGAATCAAATGCGTCGTCCGTTATCAACGTGCCGTTCACATAGAACTGGAGCCTGTTGGCGGCCGTGCCCTGTGAAGAATCGTAATTGATCAGTATGTGGGTCCACGTAGTTGTGGGAATGTCTGGCGTGATCGACACGGTTTGCTCGTCAATCGCCGTTGCGCCGCCCACGTTCTGGACAAACGTCACCTTATCGCCACTAGCGGTAACGAGCCCAACGATGTTGTTGTTGATGGTGCCGTCGTGAACCATGAACAGCTCGAAGAAGCCCCCTACGTAGGATGCTGGCTTGATCCACATCGAGAACGTGAACTTGAGCGTGCCCGGCGCGCTCGTAGCAAGCGTGCGGCGCAACCTTTCATCAGTTCCATTGATCGTGTACGCCTTTGGCACACTGATGTTTGGCGAGTTGAAAGGCGCCGGCGACATGTTGGGAAAGCTCATGCCAAGCCAATCCCTATTGGATACACTTCGAAGATTGCAGCCGTCCGGCAGAAGATTGACAGGCGCGTAATAGCACCAGCGGCGGGCGCAATCACAATCGCAGTTCCGCCTGGCTTAACGTAACCAGCGGCATATGCCAGCGTCCGACCGCCAGTGCCGTCTTGGGTGATCAGCAACGTTCGCCACGTCCCAGCCTGGCCATTCGTCGGCAGGCCGAGCGTCCTATTGCCGCCGATAGCTAGGGTGAAATTGATACCTGCATCCCAGTCTAGCGCAACTGTGGCTGCGTCACTCAGCGACACTGTGACAGCGGCGGTCTCAATTAGGTCGGCGGCGACGTACTTATCAGCGACGGCCGCCCTAAACTCGGCAACGGTCGCCTTCTCGACTACGCCAGTAGTGGTTTCGTCAGCCAAGACCTTGATGGCATTGAACAGGGCAGCATTGGCAACCAGCGGCGCGACTCCGCTAGTTCGAATTGCCGCACCGCTTGTACCGCTAAACACCACTATGTGGCCATCCACGACAGGCGGTGTGGCGCCTTCGAGCTTGGTGGCATTCAAGTTCTGCGCGTTCGTCACATGGTTGACGTGATCGAAGTTGTAGATCGTCGCCGTCAAGATCGTGCCAGGCGCGCGCGTAGTATGGCCGCTGATGGTTGTCATATCTTATGCCGCCCGTAGGTAAAACGAATGCAGCGCATTCTCAGCACCGAAGTCTGCCATATCAGCTGTGATGTTTGCCGGACTGGAGTTGTATATCTTGTAATCCAGGTACGCAAAGTTATTAGTGCTTGAGTTGGTTATCTCACCATCGGCGGCTGGACTGAATGATCTGGTGGTTACAGTTGCGTTGCATCCAAATCCGGCAATAGCTACCAGTGGCGTGGCTATTCCACTTGCTGCGATGTTTTGTGATGCAGGATCGCCAGCAGTCATCTCGGTTAATGGAGTGCTAGGGGTGATAACAAATACTTCAGAATCGCCTCGAAATACGTATAGCAGCCGCACGACAGACATAGCCTCGCTATGCGTCAAGCCAGATAGATCGGTTCCACTCTCAGTTCCAAGGGCGAGTTTGTAGCTGATCATCTGACGATCAGTGTCCAATCCTGTACTCGTCAGATTGGTAAAGCCAGGAGGCGTTGCAGCAGGTACTAGAAATGTGTTTCCTCGACCCCGCTCCATCATTACCAGAATATCACCCTTTAAGATGCCGCCTGGAGCAGTGAGGGCCGCAATAGGAGACCCCCCAATTCCAGATGTAGTTGTGCTAAGCGCTTGCGTAAGGGTTTTTACGCCGCCAGCCACTCCAGGATACCAGCCAGGCAGAAAGCTCATGGCAACGCCTGCGTTGCTTTGAGGATCGCAATGGTTGAGGTAACGGCAAACAGCGTCAGCAAGTATTCCTTAGAGCTGGTGATGTCGGTCAGGCTTGCTTGGCCGCCACGATAGCCAGAGAAGGTCAGCGTGCGCGGCGTAGCATCGTTGCCAACAACCTTAATAGTGCGCCAGGTGCCTATCTGGCCATTTGTAGGAGTGCCAAGGGCTCTATTCGCTGCAATAGTTAGCGTGGCGTATATGAACGTATCCCAGTCAACGGCCACGGTCGCGGCATCGGTCAGCGCAACAGGCGCAGATGCGCTTTCGAGGAGTGAAGCTATGACGACCAGATTGCCAGTCGTAGCGGCCCTGATCTCGGCATCAGTTGCGTGCTCAACTACGCCAGTCGCAGCGTTGGTAGCGACCTGCTTGATACTGGTGAACAGCGCTGCATTTGCAACGAGCGGGGGCAAACCGTAGGTCTTTAGAATGACGCCGCTGGTTCCGCTAAACACAGCAATATCGCCGTCCGCCACAGGCGGCGTCGCGCCCTCCATCTTAGCCGCGTTCAACGTGTTTGCGTTGGTGACGTGGTTCACATGGTCGGCGTTGTAGATCGCGGCGCTTAGCACCGTGCCTACGGCGCGTGTAATGTGGCCATTGATTGTGGTCATACGATGCCGAGCCTCTTATGATCAGTGGCTACACAACGCGTGGGCAGTCCTTGCAGCTTCAAACTCGCTAGCGACGGTATTTCTCGCGCCATGTGATCTATGTCGGCGCAAAACACTTCGTACATCAACGAAGGATCGTGCCGCGCGATCTCCATACAGTCGTGACATAGGTTCGTCACATGGTGTTCGCCGCCCTTGAACTTCATCTTCAGTTCGCCATAATTGGCATAACGGACAAAGCCTCGCGCATCTGTGCCCGCGATCATGGTGCCACAGACCTTGCAGCCTATCGCTAGCATCTTGCCATCGCGGTCATTGACGATGTAGTCTGGCATCTTTATTCTACTCATAGCGGATTCTTTCGTCAGCGACCTTGAAGCCTACGCGCACTTCAGCAAGGCGCAGCTCGTCATCGAGGATATCGTTCACGACGCTTAGCTTTAGGCGCCGACCCTGGCCATCGAGCTTGCCCCTAGAGATCACGATGCCCGTTGAGCTTAGCACGTCCGTATCGAGAATAAAGCTTCCAAGCGCCGCGCCGCTTGAGCCGATGTTGAACACGATAGGTTGGCCGACAAAGCCGTCCCATGTCGGCGTCACTGTAAGCGTGGTGTTGCGCACCAAGTCAGCTACGATCTCAAGGAAGTCGCCATTCTTCGTGCGCGGCGCAAGCTGCGGATCAAGAAAGCCAAAGTCATTCTCTGACGTGTCGAACGCCATTGTATACGCAACGCCATCTTTATTGCGAGACTCACGATCCATGAGCCAGACGAAGCCGTCAGGATCGCCGAGCGTCGGCCTGCGCACACCAATCGTATCAGGCCGCATCCAAAGCGCAGGGCCCTCATCGCGGCGGCTTAGTAGATAACGCGGACCTGCGTTGGCATCGTTGAAATCGACGACAATGCGTAAGTTATTAAATGTACTGCCCGCGAGGGGCACCATAAACCAAGCCTTCGCCTTTGCTGCATACCATACGCCCATAGCCTTACGAATGTCAGTCAGGCCTACGTTCTCGCGCATAAACGGACCCATCACGCTTGACTGGCCGATATCGCTCGTGCGAATGTCGCTGAAATCCGTCACTGTGGACATGACGTGGAAATTGCCGCCATTGTCTAGCAGGATTACATCGTTGCTGATCTGCACAAGGCAATGAGGGCTAGCAACGCCAACTGCGTCGTTTAGCTTGTCAACGCGCCAGTTCGCTACGGTAGGATCGCGCGTATCAACCACATAAATGCCCGTGGGATATTTGAACAGGATGAGCAGACCACGAAATGAGATGCCGCCCACAAGCTGGTCGCCCTCGCCAGGGTAGATCGCTAGACTTCCAGGTGTGCCATCTAAGGGGTCTACTACGCCCAAAAAGTCTGTGTGTCGGCCAGTCTGGCTATAGTAAATGCGGTGCGGATCACTGCCGTTGCCACCTGCCCATAGCCGCTGATTATGCTGAACGCCAAAGATCGGAAATGAGCCTGACCAGTCAGCTGGTGGAACGACGGTTGTAAGGACATCGGCTGTGCCGCTGATATACTGGAGTTGCTGAGCCTCATTGAACACAAACAGCTTGCGTGTCGAGCCCACCTTCTCGCCGCCCGCGCGGACGAAAAAAGGCGGAAATACTGTCGGCACGCCAACTGAGCCCAAAAGCGTTGGGAACGTACCCAACCCTACGTCCTTGCGCATGGTGCCGTTGCTAAGCACAACTATGTCGTGGTTTGCCCCGGGCACAGGTGACCAATTTCTGCCTGCGAGCACTGCGCCACCCATGGCAACAGCGTTCAGCTTCGACGCGCCGCCATCCTTGACCAGCACACCGCCGTCAATATCCACACCCTCGACATAGCTGAAGTGGCCCGGCCCCAGCTTCGACATGTTGCGCGAGCCGTTAAACCCTGTCAGGCCGACTGGAAATGTTGCGATTAGGCCAGTAAACGCCATCTCATTATCCGATTATCAGGCCGCTAGCAGTGCGCAAAGGCAGGCGCGTGCCAATGTTGTTGCCATCTCCGCGCGGGAAGATATGGCCGGCGTAGCCGCCCATCTTCGGAATTCTGCGGCGGTTCTCCTTCAGCATCGCGGCCAAGCCCGTGCGAGCGGCCAGGGCAACGGCGTTGCTCCGGTCGTCGTTCTTATCAAGCAATAGATATGTCAGGGCCATGTCAGCGAGCAGATGCCGCCACTGAAGCGGCACCAACGGAATTGACAGCACATCGTCGAACAGGTCAACTACGGTCGGGCGGAACCTATACTCGACGCGCATGGAAGAGCCATCGGTTTGTCCCCCATGGCTGAATCTGACGGACTGGTCATTTTCGAGGGCAAATCCTGTGGGGACTCCGGTGTCGAGTTCAGGGAGGGGAAACAGTTCATCCATCCGCTCGGGCGAGAGTCCGATGATTTTTCTGTTTCCTCGGTAGCCCACCATTGGTGAGATGATGCTTGCGACGCTTGAGGAGAGGGCATATGTCACCTTCATGAGTTTGTATGTGGAAGCTGTGGCGGTCGGCCCGGTGTAGGGACTATCGAGCACGGCTGTACCTAGGCCGCCTGTATGCGTAAGTATTTGGAACACTTCGGGCCAAGTCGGTATGCGCAGCTTGTAGCCAACAACGCTGGGGTTCGGCGCGACGCTAAATGTGACGTTGGCACTGTCCTTGACCAGCGCAATTGTGCCCGCCGTGATCACTGGAATGAGCGTCAGCTTCGCATCCGATCTAAGCCACCACCAATCTTCGATATATTCGGGGAGAAACTCGCTTGCGCCCGAGCAGAGCGTGCGATAAACGCGGTTCAGATAATCAACCGCTTTCGCGTCATAGGCCGAGCCAGTCGTACCTTCGCTACCGCGAAAGAGCACGTCGTTCTTCAGCTCGTGGGTGTTTGCATATGCCATCAGGGCTCCTTCGTGGCGTCGCCACGCGAGCCACTAACTATGGCTCACGGCGTCAACAGGCAGAAGATCGTAACGGTCACAGCCACGTCTGTTGCACCCACACTGCCGATCATGACAGGCCGAACGAAGCGCGGGTTGAAGTAGAATGGGTTGCCATTGAACGTGGGCTTGCCTGGATTTAGCATGTTCCACGTCAACGTCTGACCAGCCGCGATAACGTACCAAGGTAGGACTTCAGGCGTGTTATTGCCCTGCAAGCTGAGCTTGTTGGTCGAGCCTTTGCACTGGATCGTCCGGTCGCCGAACTGGTAGATTTCGACTGGATCGCCTTCGTCGCCCACGACCATGTCACTCCAGGTGAACATGGTGTACTTGGAGGCAACTTCCTCAGTGACGACCGGAATAAGTGTCATCTACTAGCCCTTCGTGCCAGGCGATTCGCGAACTTCGTTCGAGCCATCACGGCGCGCGAGATGGCCCTTCTTCAGCCGCGTTTGCGAGCCGCCCCAGCCGTTGCCCATGCGCTGGCCGGCAGGAAGAAACTCTTCCTGATTGTAGCCTTTGATCTCATCAGGGCCGTTTGTGGCCCTGGTCTCGGCGCGTGTTTTCATGCCGCAGCTTTCTTGCCTGTGGGGCGCTTCACCTTGTCCAGGCCGACCGATTTCCGAGCTTCCTCGGACCACTTATCAATCGAATCCCAGACTTCTGAGGGAACATCCTCGATTGCGATGGGTACGCCTCCGCCTCCCCAAAACTGCCCGCTCTGAACATGCACCGTAATGTTCGGGTCTACATGAACAGAGATGTAGGGGGTAACCCTGTAGCCAACAAGATTACCCTCTTGCATAATCGGGTCGTGCGATTGGAAGGCGAAGCTCATTAGGTGCTCGCGATCTGGTTGGTATTGTTCAGGGGCGCATCCCAAGATTGTGAAGCACTCACGCCGATGTGTGCGTTGCCAGTTGCCGAAGCGCCAGCCGCTTGTACCACGATCTCACCACCAGGTAGGGCCTTATACGGCGTGATGCTCTTGTAATACTGCTTGCCGACGACAGCACCAATTGGCAAAACCAGGGTGCCAAAGATGACTTCATTGGTAGCAGCACCTGGGATAGGCCGCCACTTGAAGCTTAGGGTAACAATGGCAACAGCCGTAACTGTTGTAATTGTGGCCCACAGCTTGTCGATCATCATGGGCTGGTAGCCCACGGCCAGTCGAGCAAGCGCAATTGGGTCCAAGGGGGCAACGCTGCCCGCCTGGACAATCTGGAAGTCAACTTTCTGTTGGTCGTAAGCCATTTGGGCCTCTTAGTTACCGGACTCAAACGAGCCGACGTGGATGATCTTGGCTTCGCCACGGTTGCCGGTGTCCCAGATTGGCTCCATCCGCAGGATGCCGTACCAAGCAACGGCGCGCGAGCGGCCGAAGTCGCCAGGAATTGCGGCGCGCAACTCAGGCGTCAGAGCCTCTGCAAGACCCACGCCCTCATCGCCGAACACGATGCCTTCGCCCAACACGGAGGCCACGCCGACCTTACGAGCGGCAGTCGTGTGGTTTGTCTCTTGGAAGCGGATGCCTTCAATCCGTCCCACCTCGCCGTTGAACTTCGCCTGCGGGTCGGTGTACTTGTGCCACTCTTCCCACTTCGGATCGTTCTTGATGCCGCGCAGGCCGAGCGTCCGCACGATGGCCATGTAGTCGCCGCCTTCAAGTGGCGGAATGGTCAGGTCGTCGAACATATAGTCGCGGAGGAAAGCCACGTCAGAGACGAGCCAATTGCGGGTACTACCACCGCCGGTGGTGAAAACGCCGTTGGTCGAAACGTTCACTGTAGTGGTTGCAGTGAAGTCGGCCTTGATCGATGTGCGGCGGAACGCCTGGGCTGCCAGCGTATCCAGCACGAGCCGAAGCTGCTCGCGGAGCTTCTTCTGAATCGGGTTCTCAAGATCGAATTCCGATAGGTCGAGCGACAAGCTCGTATACGGAATCGCCCGGCCCAGCTCTTGCACCGTGATTGCGCGAGTGCTCAGGCTGAATGTGTCCTCAGGAATCCGAGTGCTCTCATCGAGCACCGCACTCAGCGGCTCGGTCACGTTACGCACGCGAGTCAGGGTGATCGTCTCGCCCTTCTTGCGGCCATATCCTTCGACAGGGATGACGTGATCCATGAACACGCTGTTTTCGACAGCGGCCTCATAGAGCTGCTCAGACATGGCATGATTCTTGTACGTGCCAGTCGGCGCGTCAAACGCCCAGGTGAATTGCACCATGATCTATTCCTAAGCCACCTTGCCTCGTTTGTACCTAAGCTCTTTACGCCGCCTAATAACGCCGCTCAGAGAGGTGACGTTGTCAGCTTTTGGCGGAGGCGCGGACCGCTTACGCGGCTCGGCGGCACCCTCAGCTTGTGCGCGGCTACGCTTCTTGCCGGGCTCAACTCCACTCTTGCCCGAGTATTTCATGATCCTCGCGCGTGTCAAGTCGGCAAGCTTCTCTTGCGCAAGGTCCGAACGCATTGAGCCGATATCGTTGAAGTGCTTGTTCAACGTGGCCGTAACCAGATCGTGGTCATCTTTCAGGTCTGGGTTATTCTGGTAGAAGCTGTTCCAAAACCGCGTGTTGCTTTGGTCGCTCTCGTATTGGCGCGTCAAGTCCCGCTTGACTTCCTTCGCGACGCGCTCGCCGTGCAACTTCATCGCCGCCTTGGGGTCTTTGAACAGGAGTTCGTCCCAGTTGGGCTCCTCCTCATCGGCAGGGGCAGGCTCAGCTTGGCGCTGTGTAGGCGGGATGCTGCGGCGCAAATGCTCGTTCTGGGCCCGAAGCTCGCCAATCTGCCGGTTCATCTCAGCGAATTGCCGAGAAGTGTCGTCCTGAGGCTGATCGTCCTCGTCGTCGTCGTCCGCGCCGCCATCAACGCGCCCAACTAGCACGTCGTCGTCATCCTCATAGATTTCGCCGTGCTCAGGCATCCTACCGTAGGCTGCGCCTTCGTCATCGTCCTGCTGTTGCTGCTGTTGACGCAGGAGGCTGGGATGAACCTTCTGTTTACGAGCCATACTTCATTTCCTTCTCGGCGGCAATGTGCCCAATCCGTTGGCGTGTCTCAAGCTCATTCATCAGACCGTGCATCGCAGCAATTTCAGCAACCTTGCCTATGAGCACGTCGTGGTTGATCACTTCGCTTCTATACATCTGAATCAGCTGGGTGATGCAGACGTTAATGTGGTCTTCGACCAGCTCGTTAATCACGCTTTCAGCTAGCGTGGCGGCGCGGCCCTTCTCGATCTTTTCAATGTTGGCATCTTGGTTCATGGGCGCATTTCAAGAGTGCTAGGCATGAACAGGTACTTCGAACCAGTCTTCTCGCGCAGGCGTTCGAGCAGAAGCGCATTAATCTCAAGCAAAGTCCAGATGGCCTTATCCTGAAAATCTATGCGCTTCGCAAGGTTGTCCGTTGGCACCATCTTCACGGTCTTGTAGTACCACACGGCAAAATCGGCCATGCGGCGCTCCAGCACAGGGTTGCCCGCTATGCCAGCATTCTCTTCAAGATCGCGCATCAGTGCCGCAGGAGGAATCATCAGTAATGCTTTCGGGCCTTCGGCCCAGGGCTCAGCATTTCATTGGTGCGCTTCGGTCCAAGCGGATTCGTCGCATCCTTGCTCAGGTCTCTGCCTAGATCAGCCACGCCAGTATGCTTGGCTTTCTGGCCGCGATGCACCTTGCCAGGATAATTTGCGTATGCGTTGCAGTGCTTGACCGTGTCAACACCGCCTTTGATAGGCTGCATAATTTGCTCCTTATACCGCCGCCACACTGACTACGCCAGCCAAGCCACGAATTTGGCTTGTCATGGCATCGATCGGGTTGTTGACTCCGCCGACTGCGCCAGGAATGCTGAACGTCAGCGAAACAACGACGCGCAGGGTTGCCATTGATGCTACCGCCGCGACGCTCAACGAAAAGCCGTTTTGGCGAACGCATTCAAGGACGCGATCTGGCACGTCCTCACCGTTCGTCCCAAGACAACTAACTGTATAGGCTGCCATATCGGCGCGCTCCTAGTAGTGCTTCCGAGCCTTGGGCCCAGGACTCTTCTGCTTGGGATTGTGACCGATCTTCTTGCCGCTGGTCTTCTTGGACTTGGCCATCTACATACCTCTTAGCCTTCAAGCGACGCTTCTTTGTAGTATTAGCGCGCTTCTCCTTTTTCGTCAACAAATAGGACTTGCCGGGCTCGACAATCTCACGCTCAAGCATTTTACGCACTTGCAGACTCCTTATATATAGGGCTCTACACGAATGCCGAGCGAGATTGCGTCTTTTTCTTCTTTTTCAAGGGCTTAGCTTCGGCCATCTCGGGCATCTGTGTTGAGAGGTCTTGACCGCCTGGCGCGGCGCGAGCGCGAACTTTCCGCGTCAGCAAAGTGTTCGCTGTGCGGCTTCCGGCGCGGACTTTCAGTCCTGTACCTCGCATTGAATAGTCCATTATCCATTCCCTGGTAGTTGAGCGCCTGGCTGGGCGCGGCGTTGAATTGCGGCCGTCTGTGGATCACCGCCAGTGCCAGCTCCGCTGGCCACTCCGCCCGGTTGGCCTTCTGCGTTCTGAGGTCCGCCGCCGAGCAACTGCGTTGCACCGGCTACACCTTCCAACCCACCGCCACCTTGCGTCATCGCGGCCCGTTCGTCCTCATCCATTTCGAACGTCTTCGGATTTAGGTTCAGCGCCGCAAGCATCTGGTCCATGAACTTGTCAGGCGAGAAGCGCTTCAAGAATGCCGCCATGAACATTGGGTTCGTCGAAACCGTTTGCAAAAACGCCATGATCTTCTGGAATTCCATGGCGCGCGCGAGTGTCGAGCTAAGGCCATGAACGCGAAGCCTATAGCGGCCGAAGAACAACGCAAACCGTTCCTCCGGGCTCGCTCGCATGATCATCAACGCAACCTTCTTGTCGTCGATGAAGTTGAACACTTCCTCCGGAAGTGCATCCGCCATCTGCATGACGACTTGAAAGGCAAGCTCTAGCGTCGGCGCCATACAGCGGTTTTCGAGGTCAGCGATGATGCCATCAAGCATCAAGTTTTGCCCTTGGCCGCTCTCAATAACCTCCGTCGCTAGAACTTGCCTAGGCGGCATCGAGCCCATCTTCAGCTCGTTTGTCAGCGCTGCTTGCGCAAACTCACTGTTGAGGGATTCGAACACCGCCGTCGCTTCGGTCGGAATTTTACCTTCCGAGACCATCTCATAAACTTTGGCGTCGTGCGGAAGCGTTTGCTTCACGGCGAGCGTCATGCCCTGCCGAATGCCCCCCTCGACCTGCGATGGGTCCTCTAGGTCCTCAACGCGAAGCTGCGAAATGCCCCACACTGACGCCATTGCGCCATCAATGAGCAAATTGTAAAGCTCGTTGATCGCAACGTTGAGGTCGCTCGCATGGTCGAAGATCGCCTTATGGAATACGCTGTGCGGCACGCGGATGAGCGGCGCGGCAACAAACGGGCTCCTCTGATGCCAAAACGGATTCGGCTCCGGCTTTCTGATCAGTATGGTGCTATTTGCAACAGTCGCGACCACATTGCGATGCGCAACCTTGCCCTTGTTATCAAGTAAGGTTCCCCAAAACTCGTCGAGTAGTACTTTCTTACGGAATTGCGGCGCAGTAGCTTCGTTCTGGTTGCGCGCCTGCTCAGACAGTTTCTCGTCGTCGGGCCGCTCGCCAGAAACGCTTTCAACAAGCTGAGAGACCGCTTCCTTGCTGTAGATCGGATCGTCACCTTCGGCCATCTCTACAACTTCGTGAAGATCGCGCTCCACGCGGTGAATTTCGTACAAACCAGCCCCAGTAGGGTCAGGATAGTAATCCTCAAACCGCACCAGATCAATGCGGAGTTTCCACTCCTCACGCTCAGTTTCAGACAATCCAACGCCATGCTCAAAGGCAAACCGGCGCTTCTTCGTGTAACCACCATGCACCTTGAAGATCATCAGGGCTTTGAGGAGCGCCTGCTTAACACTATCGCTGACCGTTGTGGGAAAGTCGTTCGTCTGGCCGTTCGGCAGCCAAAGATCATTCGTGAACACTTCGATGATGTCGCGAACCTGGTTGCCAGTAATGAGCTGGCCCAGCTCTGCGTCCACGTCCACACTGAAGTATTTGCCAAACTGCACCAGCGCCCGCTTCACAAGCGCCGCAAGCTGTTCAACACTGACCGGCACCTTTGGCAGAAATTCTTGCGATTGGCCTGGCTGTTTGTGGCTCCAATCCTGCTTGCCCAGGTACATATCCCAGTTTCTGTCGCCTTTCCAATCGCGATCACGGCGCGCGTCTGCGCTCTCTTGTCGGTACTGATTAATCGCTTCGATCACGCCAATCCCGTCAGGAATGAGCTGATCGTTCTCGCGGAGCGCGACGCCCTCACCGATCGGGTTGTTGCCGTTTGATGCCATATCTCGGTTCCGGAATCGTTATGCGCTTAAATCGCAGTTGTGCATTGTAGACGCATCGAACGTGGACGCCAATTCGATACTCGGCATCTGACATTAATGCTGTTGCGCACACGCGGCATAGCTTCTCATCAACGCTTCCTGTGGTGCCTTTTCCAGGCGGCGACGTATTCCTCATAGGCTTGGCTCGCTGCCATCGCGAACATGGGTCGCGCGGTTGCTATTGCGGCCCTAGCGCCGTCATCGCCCACACGATGGGTTAGCGTCTCTGTCCACGCCGATTCAACATAGTCAGCCCACTGGTCGAAGCTCAACAGCGTGCCGCTATACAGCGGCTCTGGATTATTGATGTCTGGTGCCATACTGAGGTCCCATGAGGGCGCGAAGGTCAACTCTCGGTCCAGCCGAGCCAAGGCCACCGCGCGACGCGACAGGACGAACTGGTTCTTCGAATGCGATCCAGTAGCCAGTTGCGTCGCTCGTGTGAGTTCGCTTGAAGTACGGATCGGTGCGGTTGCGGACTTTGAGCAATCCGCCTCGATTGTCGCGCTTAACCCCTTCAAGGTCGGCAATAAGCTCCGTGCATAGTGGGTCAATTGACAGCCTCAGATGGCCTTCTTCGTCTTTCAGAATGCGATTCATCGCGTTGATGCGATCCGGCACGCGCGGGTTCTCAGGCGGAATGCGCAGCCTGATCGGCGCGCCATACTGCTTCATCTCGTTCAGGATGAGCCAATAATCCGTCTTGCCAGTCTGCCCAGTGCGCTTTTTGCCCGTGCTGTCGCCGTACAACCATATCTCTGCACCGTGCCGAGGGAACAGATCGCAGAAGAACGCGCACATCTCGCTGATATTGCCTTCATCAAGCACCAGCTCGCGATAGATGCGGTACATTAGGCCGTCAACTTGGCCCACTAACGAAACCATCGGCTCGACGTTGAAGTCCCACATCCAGCAAAGCGGCCTCCGAAGCGAGAGCTTCGGCTGTTCGGCAACATGGAGCATTCTATCAAACGCAGGATAGGCTCGCGCGCCTGCAAGGCCCGGAAGCATCTCGCCGTCGAGCCGAATTCTCCGGCTGGTGCTGCCCTCAGGGTAGATTGACTCCAACCTCGCGATTTCGCTCGGCAGGATGTGCGGATTGTCATAGATAGACGCGCCAAACACGCCAACATCCGGTGACTGGCCCATTTTCCATGGATTTATGATCTTGTCGAAGACCCAGCTCGTCGTTATCTGCTTTTGGCCCTCTGGAGGCAGCAAAGTGCATGTGCAGAAGAACAAAAGCGGCGCATCGCCAACGCGGATCATGCTTTCTTCGTAAATTGAGAACGGATGCTCCTCGTCGAAGTGAATCCAGTCCTTGCCCGCGCCTTGGTACTTGCCAGAACCGCTTTCGGCGCTCTTAAAACCTATGATTGAGCCGTTTTTCAGCTTCAATATCTGGTCATCACTACGCCACTGCTCAATTTCATGTTCAGGAATAAACGGCGTATGCGCATTTGGTGGTTTAAACCCATTATTGAAGTATTTCGGCTGTATGACGTCACGCGAAGTAGGAAAATCGAGCGCGGAGACCCAGCCACTCGTTGCCCTGTCACGTACTGCAACGCCCGAACCTTGCGCGGTGGCCCATTTTCCACCGTCAGGATGCCCAAACCGCGCAAGCTGCGCGCCGCAATAAGCTCCCGCATCACTCTTTCCCGCTCGGTTAGCAGCAATAAACCAATTCGATGACTTTTTTTGGTACAAAACACTGTCCACAAACGTGCGTTGGCGCGGATGCAGCTCGAACGAGCGCAGCGGATCGCTTCCACGGCGCAACGCCAACTCTTCAGCCAACAGAAAAAATTGTTCCTGGTCGTCGCGACGCGGCATGCTGTTGCTCTCAGCTCATAAACGCTGTAAAATCATGATCTTAGCGCGTTTTGCTCATAAACTCCCTCAGAGAAGCGCACGAACATGTTCAACAATGACGTAAAAGGACCGCCAGGTCAAGAAATCACCGAAAATAGCGAGCCACCTCACCGCCTCTTTGGCACGGGCCGACAGTGGAAAGGCAACCAACGCAACAATGCCATCACCATGCTGCACAAAGGGCTCAGCGCCGAGCAAGTAGCGGAAATCCTCTTGGTGCCAATTGAGAAGGTCATCAGGCTTGTTGCGCGACCCTATTTGCCGATCGGATGGCGCCGCAGTCGCCAAGATATGGATAGAAAGACATGAAAGAACTGGTGCCCATAAGTCCTGCCGCGCGGCAACTTTGTCGCATCTTTAACTTCGACAACAGCTATGTTATTGTCGCAAAGAAATCGGACCTAGCTCAACTCCTTGAAGTAGGCGGGGACGAAGCCGCCATCTGCGTGCCCAAGGAAATTCTGGCCGCCGACCTAGAGCCATCACAGGAGCCCAAATAATGTTCTTCGACCAGTCACAGCCTTATGCTCGCGTTCCAGAGCCTGGCGACAGCTCACGAATCCTGCTCGTGCAAGGCGACATTGCGCTCTGGGAAGGCTGGGCTCCTGGCGACGCTTTCGAGACGCCTGAATGGGCCAAGACTCCAGCCGAGGATACGCAGATTCCGCTCGATGCGGAGGCGCGCGCGACCAAGATGTCAACGAACCTCAAGGGCATGAAGGCAAAGCTTGTCGGCGCGGCCGAGGAGCTAAAACGGCCGAAGTCAGCAACTTGACAGTTGCGCACCGATGCGCGATTATGACTGCACTCGCCGCTTAATCAACGCTATGAGGCATCAGCTATGCCTGCATTACCTCCCATAGAAGAGACCACCAAGTCGTGGTGGGCCTCAAAGACCATTTGGGCCAGCATTGCCCAAGTGGGTGTAGGAGTCGCCGTGGCCCTTGGCATCTTCGATGCCGACAAGGGTACGGAGATCGTGTCGCAAGTTCCAGACTTGATCATCGGCGGGCTAACAAGCGTGCTCGGCGTGATCACATTTTGGGGGCGGTACGTCGCGAAGAAGACTGTGGTATTCGTACAACCGTCTTCGCAATAGCAGATCGTTAACCAAAGCATTATAGGAGCTCCATAATGCCAATCGACTGGACCCGCCTCGAAACCGAAGTCGGTGAGATGAACACCGTAGTTGAAAGTGTCGTAGCCACGGTGAAGACCGTTGCCGAGGCACTTCGCACCATGGATATCAAAACTGCGGCCGACCAGGCCAAGGTAAACGGCTTCGCCGATCAGCTCGACGCGCAGGCAGGTACGCTTGCTGCTGCCGTCAAGGAAAGCACCCCGGCCGTCACCGAGCCCGCACCGGCAACCCCGGTCGTGGACATTCCGCCCGTCGACGGCGTCGTGACGCCGTAGTCGGCGCGCCGATTCCTTGCACTACACATGAGGGGGACGCTTTGGCGTCCCTTTTTCTTTAGGAGCTCCGCGCCATGAAACTCGGCGGAACCGGCCAGAGACAGCAAACACGCGCTGATCCGTTCGGCACCTTGCTTGCCAAGCCCTACAAGCAAACTGTCGGTGCGGGCATAGGAGTCAACAGACTTGAGACCGGCATCGCTTCTGGAGAAGCTAGCATTGGGCTTCCGTCGATGGAGAAGCAATCTCCGTACAGCGCGGCAACTAAGGAGGCTGCGCCAGGCAAAAACAAAGACCGCGACTTCGCCAATCAGGCACTCGGCGAGACACCGCCCCGAGATGGACCTTTCACCTTTGGAGCAGCTGGAGTTGCAGAGAACTATCCAACGGGCGCGATCCAGAAGAAGTCGTCAAAGGATAGAACGCGCCGCGCTCGACCTAATCCGTTAGCATTCGCTAACGCTTCGCGTTAGGAAGTAAGTTTACAACCAATACCTACGAGACTATTGAGATGGCCATAATAGCAGAAACACCAAACTTCTACATCGAGCCCAAGTTCGTTGTCAAACAAGCGCCTGTCGACGAATTCAACGAGGTTGTAATCATCGGCACGGCGAAGACTACAACAGGCGAACTCTATATCGCATCCAGTCATCATGGTGAAATCGTAATCGCCATGTTGAAGAAAGCCCTTGCGCAACTCGGCCCGCAAGGCAAGTTTGATGAATGGCCGATAAAGGAGAGTTCGGATGAACGCATTTAAAACCACTGTCGTAGCAGCTTCGCTGCTACTCATGAGCGGCTTCGCCGCGCGAGCCGAAGTCTGCGCCGTCATGCGCAATGGCGTACTCGTTCACGTTTATTGCGCCGTCGTCGCGCCTGTCGTCGAAGCTGGCGTCGACATCATTGGCACGATCATCGCGATTCCAGAGCGCATCCTGTTCGGCCGCGATTACGCGGATGACGAGACGGTCGTGTATGACCGCCAGACGACGCGCCGCAAATACTACGGCCCGACGCCTCCGCTGAAATAGTCGACTGCGTCGACAGGTCTCGTTGCCCGTCGCTGCGCCAGAAAGGAGTTCCATGTTTTACAGCCTAATCCTCACGGTGCTGACCGTGACTGGTTCGCACAGCTTCGTTTCGACGAAGACCTTTGCAACCGCCGAGGCTTGCGCCGCATACGGAGAGGATACTCGCGCAACGATTGCGGGCGGCGCGTATGTTTTGAGCACGCGCGTGCGCTGTAAGCTCAAGGGCATTCCTCGTAGCGAGCAATAGCCGCCAAGGCGGCTTAACACTCTCGCGTTGCTCGCACAACCAGGGAGGCACCAATGTAGGAGCATGCAATGGTTCAAATCGTGTTAGGTCTGGTTAAGTTAGCGATTATCCTGTTTAGCTGGCTACAGGCTCGGAATTACATGCAGATGGGTCAGGACAAGGCAGTCGCAGAAGCAGCAACTGCGTTGCTCCTGGCCACCGCGACCGGAAAGCGCCTGCGCGAGCAGGTTCGCTCGGCGACCGACGAGGATGCTGACAAGCTGTGGGAGGAGATGATCAATGTTTCTTAACATCAGCGTTGTTTGCTTCGTCGTTTGCTTCGGTTCGACCGATGCGTTGCCTGTAGCTCCGCCAATCAGCGATTTCTGCACGCGGTACGAGCGGCAAGTGCTCACTCGCGAGGATGTCACCGCGCTGAAAACGCTGCCGCGCAGGCTGCGTGATCGCGTCCAGGGAAATGACCTTGACTATGCTTGCCAGTGCCTTCACTGGAAAAGCAGGCGCTGCGCGCCGGAGCAAGGTGAATGACAGATGCTAGCCAATGGCAATTCGGCGCAGCAAAGAGCTGTGGCCTTACAGGAAAAGGAGCGCAATATGGGAGAGCATAAATTCAAGCCCGAGCGAAACTGCTGCCGAACGTGCGGTTCGTTCGCCAAGACAGGGATTGACGTCGGAGAGTGCCATCACAATCCACCCACGGCGTTTTCGCTGCCACAGGCTGCGAAGTTCGGCGTGGTGCAAATCAGCTTCATAAGTGCCTTCGCGCCGACCAAGCCCGATAATTGGTGCGCCCAATGGCAGGCAGCAACGCTTGCCGCTGCGAGCGCGATTAGCGATGAAAAGGATGACACGCAATGACAGAGCCAGCGCCTGTGGCAACTATCTCCCCTGATGCGATCTCCCTCGCTTCGCCAGTAGTAGGGGACGTAGTCCACTATTGGCCTGCTGAGCACAAGGACGTTGCGCAGCCGTACGCCGCCATCGTTTGCTACGTGTATAACGATAGGCTTGTGAATCTGGTCGTGTTTATGTCGAACGGCATAGCCGTTGAGCGCCAACACGTTGTGCTTCTGCAAGAGGGCGACGTGAGGCCGCTAAGCGGCGCAATGAGTTTTGCGGAATGGCCGCAAGACAATGACGACGAAGGAGAAACGACGTGAGCGATAACAACCCGATCCAAAAAGCTGGCGCAGTCACGACGGCCGGACTCGCTGTAGGTGGTATTGCAATCGCCCTGAGCGGCGGAGCGCTCGCGCTGCCAATGCTCGGCGCGGCCTGCGTTAGCGGCCTTGCAACGTTGATGGCCAGCAATAAGAAGAAGTAACCATGTGGTGTAGTACCTGTGGCAAAGACAGCATCGCGCCCGAGTGCGAAAGTTGCTCGCGCTGGTGGCAAGACAACCCGCCTCCGCCGCACACACATGTGCGAAAGCTTCTGGTCTTAGCACCCACGTCAGAGGACATGGTCAAAGCCACAATGCTGGCCGGGGGGCCACCCCCCTCGACCACAGTGTGGTACTAAGAGCGCAGTGCAAGAGAGCCACACCGCTTGGTATACCAGGCTAGTGTGGCTCAATTGCATGAGGCGCTTACGCCACGATGCGTGGCTTAACAGTTACAACAGGCTTGGGTTGTACACCGTAAGTGGCGATAGCTAAGGTTGCAAGAGTGCGGCGAATTGACTCAACCTTAACTTGCATGCTCTTTACAACTATTGAGTGTACTTCGTCGCCCTGCACGGCTTTGGTGCACCATTCGCAATGCTCTTCCAGGTTGCTAAGCTGTTCCTCACACTCAATCATGAGCTGCGCCTGCACTGCCTGCAACTTCTGGTTTGCGCTGTTCTGAGCCATAGTTCGTCTCCCTTTCGATGGTTCAGAGTAGCACACGGAGCAGGAATTGCACCTCTTATTTTATCACGAAAAAGTGAACGGCCGATTAGGCCGTCCACTGAAGGTCTTGATTTACTTGAGGTTTTTCTCCAATTCTTTCAGCAATTTGCGTGCCTCTTCGATATCCATTTTACCAATCGCACTGCGCGCCTGGGTTGCAGGATCGGCAGTTTTGCGACCACCAGATATCTCATCCTTCACATCGACGTTGACATGCAACACCGGGTTGCAAGCCTCACGCAAAGGTAACGCTCTGCGTTCATTCTGGAGGCGAATAATTATTGACTTAGAGGCAAGCTCAAGGATTTCCTCATCGCTGCAACCAGTGAAATCCAAAGTTGTGGATGTCTGATATCGCAACTTATCCTCATTCGGAGTGAAGGTATACTCGACGAGCGCAACCTTCGCTTGCAGAACCTTGAAACTCTTGCGTCCGGTTGCATCATCGGCGATTGGTTGCAGCCGAGGCGCTCCCTCAACTACAGGTTTCACAACCGCCTGAGTCTTCGACTCAGCTACAGGTTGCAGAATTTTCTTCTCGCTCGCCTGTGACTTTTTGGCAACAGGTGCAACAGTCTGTTCAATAATCGTCATGGTTGAGTCCTCTGCATCTCCAATGCAACGTTGTGCTGCATCTGTGTGTATCTTGCGCCTGGGATCGCCGATCTACAATATTTATATTATCACATGTTTGTGATTACTCGGCTGGCGCCGAGCTGCTTTGTTGCAAGGCAAAAGAAACCGCTTGCTACCTTCGCAATGCAGCATACAATAAGCTATTGATTTGATTGAGTAATTCATCAGTGTGCTGCGCCGCACCAGACAACTCAAAGTTGCACCTGGGCGGCGCAGGGGAGAGACCAGCAATTTTTTGGGCCTATACGCCTAAACATTTTCCTGCGGCTCGCGCCGCATTTTAACCGCTTTCTCAGCACTAAATTCCACTCGGACGCCTTGGATTTCTAGGTTTCAGCACCTCGCTTACTCCCTCGCTACGCTCGTTACCCACGCTTTCAGCCTGCACATCAATCACAGGCTTATGCTCAATACCAAGCTCAGAGGCCATCCGCGCAAGCCGATCCTCAAGCTGTGAATCGCTCATGGTACGCACATTCACATTCACTTGCACGGTTGCCTCAGTCTTATCGGTGAAACCGGCGGTCCTCGCAAGCACATGGAGGCCCATCAAATACTTGTCAGGGTAGCGCTCAGCGAACGCCTCAAGCGCTTCCGGACTCGGAAATAGCTCAAGGTACATGCCGAGCAAATTTAGAAATGGCGATCTATCATAGTTCTTGAGATGGTCATTAACGCCCTCAAGCGCATTTTTGTACCGCTCACGAATCCGCATCACCTTCGGGCTTGGGCTGCTCGGCGGTTGTTTCGCCGCCCTCGCCTTCGCGAACTTGTCGTTCTTCATAGAATCTTGGGCTGCGCCCTGTCCGTTTTTCCCACGCGCGTTTGTAGTCATTGTTTGTGTGGCTGTAACTTAGCCGCTCCTTTGTTAGGCCGATCTGTTCCGCTGCGCGAAGCGCAATAGCACTGGGCGCGTGCAATTCTCGCTCATCGACAGCTCTCTTGCTCTCAAGGCACAGCCATATCCATTCATCGATTGCGGTCATTGTGGTCATCCACATGCCGTCAGGGCGCATGATCGCAGGAAATGCATGCTTATCGACCCAGCGATGCAAAGCCACAATCGATTTGAGGCCCAAATATCGGCAAATGTTCTTGTGGCCAATGATCAGGTTCTGATCGCGCTGAATCTTGAGCGAGCTGTCGCGAACCTCAGTAAGGCCCCACTCGCGGCCCCTATTGAAGTTTCTTGGCATCAGCTTTGCTCAGCAACGTAGCTGCGGCATTAAGCGCGCGGCTCTCGACAATACGATTTTCAATCGCAAGCCAGGCGGCGCGTACCTCGGGCGTCATAAGCTTGATCGCGGCAATCGTCGGCATTTGTAAAAACTCCATATCGAGCGCTCCGTTTCAGCAATTTACCATCGCATGGAGGATAGGAGTTGTCAATGAAGAGAACATCATGTGAACTAATGCTGCAAACGGCGGAAATTTCCGCCAAGTGTGCTAAATGTTCTCATCTCGTTCTAAACAGTGTCGCTTCGATGGCGCTTAAGTGTCGCTTCGATCACGTAAAAAATACAACAGTTTCAATAAGTAAGGCGCTTAGTGGCGCTTATGACGCTTAGAAGTCTCATTCTCTCTATATTATACGCTGGTATACCAAGGGGTCCACTGAGTGTAATGCAAAAACGAAGCGTCATGCGACATGCGACATCGAGCGATCTCAAGACGCCCTATTGAGCGCAATCGGCACTCACGATATACTGATTTCTCACATAAAATCAATAACTTAGACAGGCTCAGCTCATGGCCCAAAAGCGCAACACCCTCAGCGATGACGCGCTGGCGGGTGGTTTCGTTGCCCAGTTCTCAAACTCAATCCGATACAACGCACAGCTCGGCCAATGGTTTGTTTGGAATGGGAAGCTGTGGGAAATCGATTATAGATCGCGTGCTGACTGGCGCTGTCTCGAATTCCTACGCGCGACGGTCGATGAACTATCCGTGAGCATTGCCAAGGCACTGCGCGCCAAGTCGCGCTTCAAAACACCAACCGAAGAAGAAAAGGCCGAGGCATCCGAGGCAGCTGCCAACATAGCTGTTTCGCTGCTCAGCGCGTCGCGCCTCAAAAACGTGATGCACATTGCGCAGCGTCACAAGAAAATTACCATGGATATCAATTCATGGGATGCCGATCCGTGGCTCTTGAATACACCTAATGGCACGGTGAACCTAAAGACCGGCGAGCTACGCAAGCACGATCCGCTCGATTACATGACCAAGACCACAAGCACCGATGTTAACTTCACGGAGCCCGAGCTGTGGCTCACATTCTTGCATCGCATCACAAACGGCAATAGCGAACACATCGCCTATCTACAGAAAATCCTTGGCTACTCATTGGTCGGCCTAGTCAAAGAAAACCGTATGTGGTTCTTCTATGGCACTGGCGCAAATGGCAAGAGCGTATTGCTCAATACAGCCTATCATATTCTTGGCTCATACGCGCGGTGGGCTAACAGCTCAACCTTCATGCGCACATTCGGTCAGCAACATCCAACTGAACTGGCTGATCTCTGTGGCGCACGGCTAGTGATGTGCGGTGAGACCTCGCGCAATCACCAATGGGACGAGGAGCGCATCAAATCGATTACAGGTGGCGAACCGATCAAGGCTCGGTTCATGCGTCAAGACTTCTTTGAGTACACACCACAATTCACAGTTGTGCTGGCAGGCAATCATAAACCTAAGCTTGAGAACGTTGACGAAGCTGTGCGCCGTCGCTTCAACCTTGTACCGTTCGACGTAACGATACCTGAGAAGGAGCGCGACAATGAGCTAAGCACAAAGCTTGAGGCTGAGTTTCCACAAATACTTGGGTGGATGATTCAAGGTTGCCTAAAATGGCAGGATCAAGGTCTTGAAGCGCCTGACGTTGTGCGCAATGTCACGCGCGATTACCTCACACAAACTGACTGCATGCTTTCATGGCTTGAGGAGTGCGCCGAGTTTAGCAAAGAAGCCTTCACTACCTCGTCCGACCTTTATCGTTCATTCAACACATGGACCGCTGAGAACGGTGAGAAGCCCCAGTCTATGCGCGGCTTCTCAATGCAGCTCGAAGATCGGGCGCGAGCGCTTGGCATTGAAAAAATCAAGACCGCGAAGTCACGCGGCTTCAAGGGCATCGGCTTGCTGGTATACGACTGACGCCGCCATACGATTACACTTGCTACCTAGCATAACTGTGCTATGCTATATGACGCTCAGATGAGTTGCCAGCCTTGTTGCCCCTTTGGTGTCACTCATCGCCCAACAGTCTGGGCGTGACTACGTCACACAATTAGGAGACTCGCATGAAACTTACTACATTTGCCGTCATTGCCACACTGCTCACAGGCGGCGCAGCTGTTGCCATCGAGAACGGCGATCCATTCAGCACGGGCGATAGCTATGGCCCACGTGGCGGCGACTTCGGCGCGCAGCACCAAGTTCTCGTTCCTGCCGAGCGCACAACGCATCGCGCAAAGATCGATTGCAAGGCGCAGTTCCTGACCGCCGACGAGTGGATGGCATGCTCGCCGGAATTCCAAAGCCCGGCACCCGGCCTTCCGAAGAATTCCCGGCGCTAAGACCGCATCGCATAGCCTGAGTGAAGGGGCCCCAGCCCCTTCATTGAGTTGGAGGACTCACATGACCAAAGCAGATTTCATATTCATTGCGCATGCGATTGCGCACACGCGCATGGACCAGAATGAACGCAACAAGCTTGTTACCAGCCTGTGCGGCTACTTCCAAACACGAAATTTGCGCTTCGACCGCTCACGCTTTACAGACGCGGCGCAGCTTCTCGCGGATGCAGTCAAATGACTATGGTGCTGTATCCCTTCTACGATTGCGTGCGCGGCGCGGACGAAAAGATTGCGCTGGGCGGCACCGTCCATCAGCAATTCAATTGCGCTTCGTGCGGCATGAAACAGACCATGCCCACGCCGAACGCCTTTCATCTGCGCGGCTCGTGCGAGGAATGTGGTCATATTACAGACATCGAAAAGGATGGCTGTAACTACATGGTTATGTACACCAACACGCCGCATCTACTCAAGGAGATTTTGAAATGAGCGAGCAACGCGCGAAGGACGCGCTATATGTCCAGCTTCAGAAGGCCGTGAACGCGGTCCTCAATGAGCAGATGCCTAAGTGCGAAGTGAGCATCGAGGAGCTTATTCAGGAAGTAATTCCTCAGTTTTTCGGCGCGGTCACGGCGACGCTCATCCACACGCAGTGCGAGGAGCGCGTAACTGAGCGCGAGCGGTCCGAGGAAGCCGTGGATATGCTGCTTGATGCCATCCAGTATGCTATTCGGTTCGTCAGGAACCCGCCAAGCGAGTTGCTATGAAAAAGCCTGTTCAAACTACCAACGAGCAAATCGAGTACCTGCTAGATTTGCCTGGCAACGGCATCAGCAACCGCTTGCAAGCTGCGTGCTACCTCTATCTTTGCGAATATCCTGGAACGGCAAGCGCCGAGACTCGTGATCGCTTAGAGACGGCGCGAAGCCTTGCTAAGTTCCTTAGCCAACACGTCCACATGGACGTAAACCGGGAGTGAGATTCCCATGACCACACGCTTTAGAGCGCTAGGCTTCAGCTATAGCGACATCCTAGACCGCTCGCTCTTTGCGAAGCAGCGCGTTTGCCATCGTAGCTTGGTCAATCGACACCTTGAGCTTGCGGCCTCGTATAGGCTCGAATCAAACCTTATGTCGCTCTACTTCACGATCACAGATCGCACGCCTAACAACTGTAAGGTCTGGGCGCGCGAACATATTGCCGCTGCACGCACGATCAACAAGCAAGCGAGCGCATTGCCGCGCTAGCAGTGCCGTTGCAAAAAACGGCACGTCATGCTACTACTCTAGAACGGCAAGGCGTGCTTCTACACGCTAGTTACACAAGAGCAGCTAGAGTAGTATCTAAATGGCAACACCAGAAGAAATTCGTGTGCTACTAAATTTGGACAAAGACGATGAACGTCCCTTAAAAGAAGCTCTCGCAGAACAGCTAAGCTCTCGCGAGGCTCCACGAGGCACCAGAGTTCGCTGTGCGTGGTGTGGGCATGAATTCGTCAAGGTTCGCGCAACGCAGCAATATTGTCAGACAGCCTGCAAATCTGAGTTCCACGCTTACGCAAAGCGCTACTTGCGCAACGTCAAATAGGAGCCTAACATGAGATCGCTCGTCCTGAAAGCTCGCCGAATTGGCCGCACAGAAGATGGCGTCATATCCAAGTTGACTGACGATAATTACCTATATCGTGATGGCAAGATCACAATCGAGGAGCTTGTCAGCCGCGCTGAGATGGTCCGCGTGCGTTGGCAAGCCACTTGCGAACACATGTTCGAAAACATCCGTATCGCTTATGCCGACGACGACGCGCCGAGCAATACACAGTATTGCCCGACCGGACAGGGCAGCAAAAACGTCGCCGAGCGCAAGCGTTCGACAGGCTCAAAATTCGCTTGAAACCGTTTCGCGAATGCGTTAGATTGAGTGACGCATAGTTGCGTCATCAACATAACCATTCGAAAGGACTGAGTTTTGGACATTACCGTTTCCACAAAAGAGGGCGCTTCTATCACCGTCAATTACGCAATCGGTGAGAGCGTCGACGAGAACCTGAAGCTGTACGGCGAAGACGTTTGCAATGATGCCCTGCGCGCTTCGCTTATCCTGCGCGTTCAGGGTCGCGTTCGTTCGCTGATCAACAGCGGCAAAACCGCCGAAGAGATCAACACTGCCTTGTCCGGCTGGAAAATCGGTATCGTGACGCGCAAGGGCGTGTCGCCGAAAGAAAAGATCAAGGGCCTGTACGAGAAGTGCTCGCCTGAGGAGCGCAACGCGCTTCTGAAGGAGCTGAAAGCAACGGCCAATCGCGTCGCTGCCTAGCGGTCTACGACCGCACGAGCATCACAGTTTTGGCGCAGAGTTGAGTCCTCCTCATTCGCGCCAAGGGCAGTCGGCAGTTAGCGAGAAGTCTCCCTCGTTTGCCGGCTGCTTTCATTTTGGAGACATGTGCGCTGGATCACCAGTGGAAGTGCGTTCTTACCTCACGCACCGACGCGGTGGAAGCACTCGGGGCGGAACCAGTATACGCTTCGTGGCAGAGCGGGCATCATTGTAGGGCATTAGAACGCCGAAAGTCCTTACCGCTTAGACTAGGCGTGACAGCCGGAGAGACGGCACTTTAAGCCTGCAACCCAAGGAGACTATTATGAACCATCGTTCGCACGTTGTCATCAAAGCCATCGAAGACATCGACGGCAGCTCGGATGAAGCCTTCGAAGCGGCACTTGCCAAGTGCGAAAACCCGCTCCAATCGTTCATCGTCGAACTCCAGCACAGCGTCAACCATCTCGTTGACAAATATTCGTCAGAGGACACGCCGTCCGACCTTCTAATTTTGAAGGGCCTGCCAGGCGGCTTTGCCGCAATGCGCATCAGCACCTTAATGCGCTTGCAAATGCCAATCTTGGTCATGGCCGTGGTCGTGCATGACATGATCCGCGAGGACATGGAGATGACCGGCAACATCTTGGCCGAAATGGCTGGGGGCAAGCAGCCCAATGACAACGAACCTCAGCAAGGCTGAAGAGGCGGCCTTAGCCGCCGTTGATCGTATCCAGCGCAAAGCCGACCTTGTGCGGTCGCGAGGAGCGACCGAGTTCGCCGACAAGCTCGACCGTGTCGCGGATCATTGCAAGCTGCGCGCCCAGGCCGAGCACCTGCTAGAATTGCGGCGCAAGTCCCGCAAGAAGAAGGAGGCATGAGCAAATTTACCGTTTATCACGTCTGCCGAAATCTTTTGCACGACGTGATCGAGCCCGACTGGATCGTCAATATAGCCATTCTCGACCCACACGGAAACCCAACGTTCATGAAGGTCTCACGCATAATTGCGTGTCCCGCCACGAACAAAGTTCACATTCAAGTCGATGGAATCGACGAGGAGGACGAATGCCAGAAAGCACAGAAGAAGCCATCTTGAGCGTAGCGCAGGAGCCAGAGGCTCCCATCTTGAACGTCGCGAATGTCCAGCGGCTAATCGGCAAGCTCACGGACTTAGCAAATGCTGGCCGCCATGACAAGTTCAAGATGTCAACCTATGGCAGCTATATAAACTACGACTACGCCATCCAGGCCGGCCTCACTAACGGCTTGGTCAACAGTAGCCGTTACCACGAATGCAACACTGCCTGCTGCATGGCTGGTTGGGCGAACGTGATCAATCTTCACGAGGATCATGGCACGCCGCTTGACGAGATTTTAATCGACCATCTTGCAAACGCCGATGCGGCCATGGAATGGCTCGGCCTAACGAAGGTGCAGGCTCGCGCCCTGTTCGGCGGCACTTGGAATGCAACGCCTTTGCAAGGCATTCGTGTGCTTGAGAACCTCATCAAGTATAGCGAGGTTAATTGGCACCTAGCTATGCGTGAGGTTGAGGCTTTGAATAACAGTCGGCAACCACAATAGCTGAATAACATCGGCGCGGGCATTGGACAATGAGCAGCACAGCTTGATGCTCGGTAGCTTAAATTGTCCGATGGGTAACGGGAGCGCTGCCCCCCGCATAGGAGACACAACATGGCCGATAGTACAACGTTCGTCCTAGACGACCTAAGCGCCGAAGTCCACATGGCGCAAAGCCTCGTGATAGTTGGTCTTTCCGACACGCCTGGGCCAAGCATCACGCTCAGCTTTAAGCAGGTATTCGATCTAGCCTCGCTCATTGCGAGCGAGCTTGCCGAGGGTGAGCACGATGGTGAATGATGCTGAACTGCGGCGCGCCTTCACCAAGATTGAGGCGCTCGAAAAAACTGTCTTGGCCTTGAAGCTCGACATTCTCAAGATCGCTCAAACCCATGTTGAGACGCTAGAAAACCAGCAAAGCATGCTCGACGCAACAAACCACCTGCTCGACGCATTGGGCGTGCCGCGCTTTGAGGACTTGCCCAAGAAAGGCGCTTAATGGAACCGTTTGTCGCTATCCTGTTCATCATCGGTATAGCCGGCCTACTGTTTTCAATCTTTGGCGATTGGTAATTATGGCCCACACGCTGTTCGACAATACGCGCCTGCAAGATTTCCGGCGCTGCCCGCGCTACTATTTCTTTCGGCACGTTCAACACTGGAGCCGCGATAGCGGCCCATCGGCCCCCCTCGCGTTCGGCGGCGCATGGCACGCAGCCATGGATATCATGTGGGGCAGCATTGCCGCAGGCAAGCCGCGCGACGAATGCATTGAGCAAGCCTTCAAGGCGTTCAAGCTCTTTTGGTTCATAGCCGGAATGCCTGACGAAGACGAGATGGACGAAGATGATCGCAAATTCTGGTCGCCGCGCCTGCCATCGACGGCGCATGAAATGCTCTGGGAATATTACGAGGCACGCCAACGATTTATTAAGAGTGTGGAGATACTGGAGATTGAACGTCCGTTCGCCGTACCGCTCACGCCAGACGATCCAACTTTGTTCTATGTTGGCCGAATTGATAAGATTGTCCGTGCGGACGGAAAGCGCATCCGTGGCATCGAGCACAAGACCACTACAGCGACGAAAGCTGTTGGCAAGGAGACGAGAATTCGGCCTCTATTTATGGAGAGCTTCTCGCCAAATTCACAAGTTGACGGCTACTTGTTCGCGCTAGCCATTCTCTATGACGCGCCCGAGACCGACGTGTGGGTAGACGCGGCCATGGTTCACGCAACGAAACAGGATTTCAGCTTTATTCCTGTCGAGCGCATCGGCGCAATGCTCGACCAATGGCTTTTCACCACACATTGGTGGATCAAGCGCGTCGAGGAAGAACATCGGCAGCTCCTAAAGGACTCGCCGAAAGATGTGTACCTGCGGGCCTTTCCGCAGGACACGCGCAGTTGCTTTGATTTTAATGCAGCCTGCCCGTTCTTAGCGCTTTGCAAAAGCCGGGCTAACCCGCTAACGTGGGACGAAGCGCCGCCTGGCTACAAGATTGAACGCTGGGACCCGCTTGAACATGTCGGCACGCCAAAGGAGCTGTTGTGACCTGCTTTACTGACAATGCATGCCCATCCGTATGGCGCCATGATGATGGTCGACTGGTCATTACTGGCACGCGGACCCAGTTAGTCGGGCTAGTTCCTCGGCGCGTTCAGGAGGTTGAGGACGAGGAGGACACTATTATAATCAACATCTCCTTCTTCGAAGAGGTGTTCAAACAATGGTTGATGGAGCGAATAGAATGCCGATCGAATTCAAAGACCTGACAATTCGCGCGAAGCCCGAGGACATGTTCGTCCTTCCTCAGGGTGAAGTAGGCAGCAAGTTCTTGATGGACCTCCAAGAGGCCATTCAAAAAGCGTTGATGGAAGCGCTCGCGCCCAAGACCGTCACGGACATGCACACGCTTGCCACGCTGCTTGCTGTAACTTCGATTGGCATCATGGGCGACAGTTCGAAGCTTCCATTCACAGAGAGGAGCGTGAACACGATCACGGAAGTTTTCATTGAGCGCGTCATGGCGACCGCCAAATGCATGAAGATGGACGTGGAGGTGCCAAACTAGAAACGAGGTTAGCAATGATATCTATCACGAAACAACGGCTATTAGAGGCAATGAAGAAAATGGAATCTGTAAACCAGCTCGTACACGTTCGGTGGTATGATACCACAGTCTTCGCGCTCAGCGCAGGGCAGCCTTATCAAGTGCCGTTTCCGACTGTCGTGCAGGCAGTCGGCTGGGTCGTCTATGAGGATTCGACCTTCCTCGAAATTCGGTCCGCATATGCGCGGCCATCGTCGGGCAATCCTGATCGCACGATTTTCTCGCTCTTTATTCCCAAGGGCGCGATCAACTACCGCACGGTGCTGACCGATCCAGGTACTGACAGCCCCAATGTCGGCGTTGATTGGGGCCAGGTGCAGTCATCCATTGACAAGTCGATGCCATATACGCAGCAAGGCGCTGCTATGGATGACCTCGGCGCGGTGAAGGAGAATCCAAAGCCTCAGAAAGACTACGGTCAGCAAGGAGAAAATCCAAAGATCAGTCCTGAACAGATTAAGGAAATGATCGCGCAGAAGTACGCAGCGGCCAAAGCTGAGCAGGAAGCCTTGGTTGGGCAGGTAGCACAAGCCAAGCCCAAAGCCTGGCCACATCCCGCATCTCCAGCCATTGAGCCCAGCGGATACGGCAAGGACGAAAGCTTCAGCGAGTTCACCAAGACCGAAGAAGCTGCGCTGGATATTGATACGGCAACCATCAAGGCTTTCGCAACCACTGGCGACTTCAAGGAATCGGCCGACGGACCGAGCACCGTCACGCCGCCATCAACGAAAGACTTGACTGGCAGCAAGTAAGCTGCTATAATGTGCTCTCAGTAGTTCGGAGCACTATATGGCACCACAACCTAAAGCGGCCCCAGCCGCTCCGGTCATCAAGAGCATGAAGGAAGCGTTGGAGCCTGCACTCCATCGCTTTCTTGTTATCGGTCCCACAGGAGCGGGCAAGTCCGGTTTGATCCGCACCCTGCCCGGCAAGAAACTCGTCTACATCTTCGATCCTAACACCATGCCAACAATCCATGGCACGGCAGACTGCGATTATGCGGAATTCCTACCAGAATTCCAAGAACTTGATGCCACACTGAAGGGCTTCAACAAAGACCCCAAGACCGGAAAAACCTATCTCGGCGATAAGCCTGCCGAGCCGATTGAGCCTAAGCTGTACGAGACTTGGCGCGAGCACTTCAACGCCCTTGTGGACTCCGGCGCATACGAGCAATACAAATGGCTCTGCTTCGATAGCGCGACCTTCCTCGTCAAGGCGATGATGGATCGCATCCTTTACATCAACAATCGCTACGGCGATCTAACCGATAGGAGTGATTACCGCCAGGTCGGCGACAAGCTAAGCGACGTGTTCGGCAAAATGTCAGGCTTGCCCGTCAACATGTTCCTGACGGCGCACATGCAAACCTGGCAAGACGAAAAAACTTCCCGCATAACGACGCAAATCGCCACGCCGGGCAATAGCCGGATCATGCTGCCGCTCAGCTTTACCAGCGTGATGGAGGCTATCGGCGACAACGGCAAATACTTCCTGCGCACCGTGCCACAAGCGGGCGCGGGCAACTTGAAGGATATTCGTACCAGCATACGCGGGCTCTTGCCTGTCGAAGACGTGACTATCAAGGATTTCAACCGCGCCACCGAATACGGTATCGGAGCGCTTCTTAAGAAGGGCAGGAAGTAGCATGCCATTTATCGATGAAAGTTTGGACGACGTAGGAGAAGCCAAACCAGCGCCAGAAGGCGAATATGACCTGCGCATTGTCAAGGCCGAGGAAACGACCTCGAAGAACGGCAACGCAATGGCAGAGGTCATTATCGTCTTCGAAGACCCAAGTATCGACGCCTTGCCAATTCGGCATTATATGACCAAGTGGGACCACGACACGCCGTCAGACCAAGTTCGCATGCGCAAGCTCGAATTCAAGCGGTTCTTTACCTGCTTCAATATCGATCCTGACGGAGAGGTTGTAGACTGGGTCGGCAACACCGGGCGCTCGCTCGTCATCCAAGAAGAGGGCCAGGACGGCAACACTTACAACAGGTTGAGGCTGCCCAAGCTCCGCGATTGATACCGAGCAACGGCTAGCTTCGGGCAGAGGGTGATCCCATGAAGACACCCTCTGCCCACTAGGAGGACTGAAATGTCAAAGGGTGACTGGGACTTGGTTGGAATAATCGTGCTGATCCTAACATTCCCGTTTTGGATACAGCTCGCCTTCATGGCGGCCATCCCGCTCGCCATGGTATGGATCGAAATTTTCAAGTCGCACGGATTGTTGATTACCGTTCTTGTGATCCTGACTACCGTGGCTCTTGTCGTGCTGCTACCAAGACGGCGCAACAGCTCGTCAAGGGAAATCAAGCGCTTCCTGGATGGCATGAAAGGACGTGAGTAAATGTCAGAACGGCGGATGACAATTCTAGTGGGAACCGAGCGCTTGGAGCGCGTCAATCGTTCCATCCGTTTCGGCCTGCGCTCGCACCTTGTAAATGCTGTGGTTGACCTTGTGCTCGACGCTATAGAGCGGGACGGCGAACGCATCGTCGGGTTCATCCTAGAGGGCCGCTACAAGCTGGTGAGAAACGAAGATGACAAGTGAGCCGGACCGGATCAACCCGCTCTTTGCATACATGGAAGATATGACCGTGGAGGAGCTTGATGAACGCATCAAGCAAATACGCGCGGAGCGGCGCAGCTATAAGAAGAAACCATCCAAGGTCAAGAAGGAATCGGTTAAATCTTCCGAGAAGGCTAAGAAGCTGCTCGCCGGACTGTCCGAAGAAGAGATCGCTAAGCTGATCAAGGAACTTGAGGAATGAAGGAAGTCAAGCTTGTCCCCATCAGCTCTATCAAGATCGAGCCGCGCCAACGTTCCAAAGAGGCTGCGCAGATTGAGTTAGATGTGCTGGCTGAGAGCATCGAACTGATCGGCTTGATACATCCAGTAGTACTGGACAAGTATGGTAGGCTGCTTGCCGGTGAGCGCAGAATCCTTGCCTTCAGAAAGTTGGGGCGCAAGGAAGTTCCGGCGATTACCATGGACGCTAAGGAGCTTAGCGAGTGGGAACGCAACCAGGTCGAATATGACGAAAATGAGGTTAGGTTAGCCTTTACTTGGCCCGATAAGTGCCGAGCTGCTAGGCGCATATATAATCTACGTCTGAAATATGACCCTAAATGGTCCTATACTAAACAAGCGCAGGAGACTGGTAAGGATCGCGATGCAATTGCGCAGAAGGTACAGCTAGCTGATGCCTTCATGGAAGGTAAGCTCGGCCGCGTCGTCGTCATGGGCGAGGCATTAGAAACGCTCAAGGACCTTGAGAACTGCGAGACTGAAGACGAAGCATGGAAGGCTCTCAAAAAGCTTGAAGAGGCTAACGCGCTCAAAACCACGCGCTCAAAGCTTTCGCCCGAGCTTAAGAACGCGCCTCAGTGGGCCGAAGACCACTACACAATCGGCAACGCGCTGAGGGAAGTTGAAGCCATCGCGCCCGAGACCGTCGATTTTGTTGAGGTTGACCCACCATACGCAGTTGACCTTGTCACGCGCAAGAATAGCCGCAACAAGGGGAAGGCGGAAGCCTACACAGAATGGTCAGTCGAGGCGTACAGCAAAGACATGCAGGTGGTCGCGGACCATTGCTATCGCGTGCTGAAGAAAAACACCTTTGGCATTTTCTGGTACGGGACGCGGCACCATTGCTTGACCTATCAGATACTTACTGGCGCAGGCTTTGCAGTCAATCCAGTAAATGCTATTTGGTACAAGGGCCAGAGCGGACAAGCCGACCAGCCGGACGTGGCTTTCAGTTCGTGTTACGAACCATTTTTTCTCGTGCGCAAAGGAAAGCCAAAATTCAACTTGCCCGGTCGCGCAAACGTTTTTCACTACGCGCCTGTCGCGCCGAGCACAAAGCGCCATCCAACGCAGAAGCCTTTGGCATTGATGGAGGACATTCTGAATACGATTTGCCGACCAGGAAATCGCATCATGGTGCCATTTCTCGGAAGCGGCGTGACGCTAATCGCCGCGTACAAGCTCCAGATGACGGGCTTTGGCTGGGACCTGGGCGAGAAGAACCGTGAAGAGTTCCTGAATGCAGTCAGGAAGGAGTTCAGCAAATGAAGGAGACACATCGTGCTGAGCGAGGAGGACGCAAGGAAGGTAGCTAAGTTCGTTCGATTGCTAGGTAGCGACAACGAGCACGAAGTTTACGCCGCTGCCAAGAAGATGAAAGAGGCTCTTGCAAAGAGCGGAATGAACCTAAGCGACCTTGGCAATGTGCTGGAACAATTGCCAAAGATCATTTCGCTGGTCAACAGTGGCGCGGCCTTTAAGCCAGCTCCGCCGCCAGAGCCTGAGAAATCCAGCACGATTGATACGGTTGGCGATGCAGTGCGCTATGCCTACGAGATGCGAGGCAAGCTGCTGCCACGAGAACAGGAATTCATCGAGAGCGTCACAAGGCAGTACGACGCTGGCAAGACACTAACGCAGAAGCAGGTTGATTGGCTCAAGATTATCGCGCAAAAGCTAATGCGCCGCTATGGCTACAGGCCTCAAGAGAGTTTCCATGACATCTAAGTGGACGCAGTACGAAGCCGGCGATCCAGAAGCCAAGGTGCTAATTCTCGGCCAGGCACCCAGCTATATGGAAGTGCGGCAAAGTGAGCCGCTAGTCGGTCCGGCTGGAACGATCTTCAATGAGTGCCTAGCTAAGACTGGCACAGCTCGGCGCAGCTTGTACATCGTGAACCTGTGGGAAGACCCAGTCTATACGGATCGGCGCACGGGGCATATCTACAATTGCGAAGGCGGTCAGCTCCTGTGGGGTCCGCGCCTCACCGAGCTAGGCCGCGAGCTAGCCATGCCGACCATGCGCCGCATTCGCGACAGTGGTGCGAACGTCATCCTTGCGCTCGGTCAGCAAGCGCTTGAGATTTGCACTGGCAAGAACAAGGAGATCATGAAGTGGCGCGGCTCGATCCTGTGGAGCGATACGTTCGAGCGAAAGATTATTGCGACCGTGCATCCTACTGCCGTCATCCATGGTCAGTACGTCTGGAAGTACCTAATCATCAACGATCTAACGAAGGCGCTTGAAGAAGCCAAGACGCACGAATTGGTCCTGCCCAAGCGCGATATCCTAATTGAGCCCACGTTCGACGAGGTCATGGATGCCTTTGCGCTCATTGAGCAGCTTGGCATTATAGCCACTGATATCGAGGTAGTCAACGAGCAGGTCTCGTGCTTCTGCCTATGCCCGACGCCGATGCAAGGCGTGGTTGTGCCTTTTGTGGACTCTGCTGGAGATTACTGGACCTTCGAAGAGGAAAAGCAGATATGGCTTCACTATGCGAGCGTCATGTCCAATCCGGACATCATGAAAGTGAACCAGAATATTGTGGGCTTCGACGCCACATTCTTGCTAAGCAAGAACCGTATCCGTACCCGTGGACCGATTGGCGACACGATGATTGGATACGGGATGCTTTATCCCGAATTCTCAAAGGATTTGGGCTTCCTAGGGAGTATCTACACTCGCGAGCCGTTCTGGAAGAACGAAGGCAAGATTTGGAAAACCATAGGGCAAGCGACCGGCGACAAGACCGAAGACTATAGAATGTTCTGGCTTTACAACGGCAAGGACGGATGCGTCGCGCTCGAATGTTGGTATCCTATCGAGCAAGAGCTGAAGCAGCTTGGTTTCTGGGAACAGTACCTTGAGGTGATCGACACACTTGATCCTATCTTGTTCATGTCCACGTTCGGCTTGCGCGTTTCGCGCGACGAGATCGAGCAGGCGAACTACGACCTGAACATCGAGATTGAGAAGCTGGAGATTGAGCTGGCGCGCGTTGCCGAGCGGCCCTTCAATCCGAACAGCACCAAGCAGTGCGCCGAATATTTCTATGGCTTGAAGAAGATCAAACCGTATCTGAACCACAAGACCGGCAATGTCACGACCGATGACATGGCCCTATCGCGCATCTATCGCAAGACTGGCCTACTTGAAGCCAAGCTTGTGCAGGACATACGTAATAAGAAGAAGCTCAAAGGAACTTACATGGAAGTGGAGTTCGATGCGGACGGCCGCCTGCGCTGTTCGTGGAACACTCTTGGAACCTGGACGCGGCGCTTCTCTAGCGGTCAAACCATCTTCGGCACGGGGATGAACCTACAGAATATTGACCCGCGCTTCAAGCGGTTCATCGTGGAGGAACAAAGATGATGGGAGGTATTGCCGAGGGCATCCTAATAGTGCTCGTGGTGTTGCTGATCTTTGGGCTGCTAGTTCCTTGGGAGGACGACTGATGATGTTCACGTTGGGCTTCATCCTAGGCTTCATGCTCGGAGCCTTGGCATTAGCCTACCTTATCGACAGGACAAATCAATGATGCTAGCCGAACTAGCCCCTCTGGGCTATCTGATCGTGGGCGCAATCGTGATGCTCGCGGTTATCACCATCTTCGCACTCTTGGGACTGTGATGCCATGGCAACGAAACTGACAGACGATGAAGCCTTAGAAGTCATCAGACGCCTAGAACAACTTGGTATTTGGAAAACCAGCGCCAACAATTTCACGGTTGCGGTGCGTGCCTTTCAGCGCGTCAACAATCTGAGGGTTGACGGTGTTGTTGGCCCAAAGACCCGCGCAAAGCTCTGGCCCGAGCCCATGCCTCAGCGCGATGCCGACACTGTGCCCAGCTGGCTGCCTGCCGGTCATCCTGGCAATAATTGGCCTGCGCAGCGCGATTGCCCAAGCTTCTTCGGAGCCGTAGGCTCCAACCAGACAAGATGCGTCCTGCCCTACGTGATGCGCATTGCCTGGAGCAAACAGCAAACCGTCAAAAGCTTCGAATGCCACATGAAGGTGAAGGACTCAATTCAAAGCATCTTCGCCGAGATCATGAAAGCCTACGACGTCAATTCGCGCAAGGCGCTTGGACTCAACCTATTCGGCGGCTGCCTGAACGTGCGCAAGATGACAGGCGGCTCGAATTGGTCCATGCATGCATGGGGCATCGCAGTAGACATCGATCCATCAAGGAATGAGTTCACGTCGAGGCGCGAACCCAGCCGGCCAGGACATCCACATGCCAAGATGGCTGATCCTGAGTACGATAAATATTGGCAAATCGTAGAGAGCACAGGAGCTGTCAGCCTCGGCAGACATTCCAACATTGATTGGATGCACTGGCAGTTCGCTCGCCTTTAGAGGAAGCAAAATGAACAGTCTTACACTATGGGTATTAGCGGCTATGTTCGC